>Ga0070762_10000216_pt1 | contig 22515 bp, 19 predicted proteins | sample HubBroMetageREF2_FD_66726 | JGI IMG/M metagenome (GOLD analysis project Ga0070762, IMG submission 66726) | Reference soil microbial communities from the Hubbard Brook experimental Forest, New Hampshire, USA - Hubbard Brook CCASE Soil... | ecosystem: Environmental > Terrestrial > Soil >...
AGTGCCTTCTTTGTAGGTTTGCCGGAGGAGGTAGCCGGTGACTTGTGGCTGGATATTTGCGTTGACAAAGCCGTCAACGTTGGCCACCCACTCTTGCATGATCGGAACGTCTTTCCGCAGCACTGGCGTGACTTCGACTGCGGGGGGAGGAATGCTCGGCTTGGCTGCAGGTCCGCCGCAACCCGTGGCCAGCAGAAATCCCGCAACGACCACGACCTGAATGATCCTTTGGGCCCTTGGGGGCTTTCTTTTTAATTGCATCTTCCCCAAGCACAATTCAGAAATGACGAGCCGAATATTTCTGGCACAGTCAGACATAAAGCTCCTCCTCGCAGAGCAGACCCAGCTTACTGTTTGGTCCTGACTTCTTGTAACGAAGCGCTCCACGTCGGCTGCATGGCAGGATACAGTGAGAATAGATATCGGTAAATGTGTTCCTCGTTATCTCCAGCAAATTCTATTGTGGAGTCTCCAGCCCCCAACCGCGTCACGCCGTCACAAAAGCAATGTTGCAAGCGAGAAGTGTGACATGCCCCGAGCCTGGTTCACTTGAAATACCATCCGCAATTCGTGACGCGCCCGCAATCACACAGGCGACGGTCGATGAGGATTCTCTTCCCGATGCGAATAGAACGCAGTTCCTTCGACCAACGCAGTCGACGGACATCCTGGCGCCGGAGGGAAACCCTCCGAATTGTTCGCGTGAGCCTAGGAGGAGTCGACTCGTGGGTGCCTGCGTCTGAGGCCGCTGCACTCGCTGTTCCTGCGGCTGCTAGTTTCTTCGTGCCCGCGTTGAAGGCCGCAGGTGCGAGTTGCTTCTTGTAGATGTGAGGACGCCTCCGCTTGCTGCTCAGCGTTGATGACCTGCATACGTTCAACGCGCTTGTGCTCGACGAATTGCTTGGCGCGGAGTGCGCTCATCACGGGTCAGTCGCGGATTTCTTGAAGACTTTGCATCGGCGTCAGGGCAGAGGAACTCCGTCTTGTGGACTCGCTTCGCACTCTCGATTGTGGTGTAATATTTCAGAAACCATGAACCGTTACGCTTGTAAATCGAGGCTTTCTGCTGGTAAGCCATGCACGCGTCCAACAAAGGAGCGTACAGAAATATTCTACAATCGTCTGCAGTTCCTCAGTAATATGCTTGTATACTGCTGATAACAAACGTGGCGGCGTAGCTCAGGTGGCTAGAGCGACGGTCTCATAATTAGCTGAAAACAAATGACTTCCTTCGGTTTCAGCAGCTTGGATCAGCCAAGATTGCACCCTTTTGGTTGCATTTGACCCTGTTCGACACTCAACAAGAACCAAACAAGAACCAAAACCTTGGGAGAAAAGAAAAGCCCTCAGCTTGTGACTGAGGGCTTCAGAAAACTTCGACTCAGGTGGTTCTGAGTGTAATCGGATTTATCAACAGTTAGGAAAACACAACGTTAGAGCGACGCTTGCATTGCACGATGCGTTGAATAGCTGCACCAGCCGAGTACCAGAATGGACCAATCACCAGTTGCATCAGGAACAGCTTGTCCCCGCAGCGAGACGCGAAGTCTGCGTCACGCCAATTGTCTATCTGGCAGTCGGCGGTAAAGAAATGCTCGACAACACTGGAATGAAAGAAAACACTTCCTGTGGACCGCCAGATTGCGACTCGCACGGTAAAAAATAGTAGGGCTGGAATCCAAACCCATACCGCGGACCTATTAGTAAACGTGTCGCATACTACATATGCGAGCCACAGGCCAGTGACGGCAACCAGTAAGAAGAGGTGGTCGGAGTAAAACCGTTGGGGGCCTGTTGCAGAAGGAACAATGTGCCGCATAACGGAGTACAGCATCGTCCCAGAAAGGAGTGCCAGCCCGGGAACGATAAGTATGGCGATTACAAAATGAAATACGAACGTCAGCACAGGTTTCATTGTTCTCAGACTGCGATGCTACCAGAGTCTCATTCAAAAAAAGCCGGGATAGTTGTTGTTAGCAGGCCATAGCACTCAAAACCCTTAATTCGACCAAGAATTAACAGGTTTTATCAGGGTCACCAGCTGGTGATCCACCATCAACTCAGCGATCTTGTGCGACTGCAAGCGGTTGGTCTGCACTTCACAGAGTGGTGCTTGTCGTCTTTCCTGACCAGGAGGAAGTTCTTTTGCTTTCCTCCCACGTAGGCTCTACAGTAAAATGATCCTGACCTCAGGACGATCGAACCTTTTTGGTGTCTCATGCCTTGGATTGTATCGAGCACCAAACGAGAACAACACGGGCCAAAGGTTCGCTGTACCAAGGTGACCAGATTATTGATTCTGAAGGCTTTGTTTTAAAAGTGGCGGCGTAGCTCAGGTGGCTAGAGCGACGGTCTCATAATCCGTAGGTCCGTGGTTCGAGTCCACGCGCCGCCACCATTCTCTTCCAATCCCAGAGAATTCAGCAGAGACGATAACGATTTCGATTGTTATCGAGATCCTTCGCTGAATGAGGCGAGCCGGTTTATCCCACCTCCAAGGTTCTGGGTCTACTGCGCTCTCCTGACGCGGTCGATGAATTGCACTTTCTGCATTGCGTCTTTTCGCGGTTCATTTTTTATCGGGAGGGCTGCGCTGCGTGATCGCCGGATGCGGTTTACGGCGCGGTCGATTACGCGAGCCAGTTCGGCGCCGTAATCAGTCGCGCGATCTTCACCTAAGCGCCGCTTCGCCTTGTCAGCCGAAAACCAGGTTGGATTTCGATTACGTTCCTGCGGGGGATCGAGCCGTGAGACTTCACAGAGATGAGCCTGAATAGCGATCTCCTTTACCGCAGACTTCCCCCCTGACCGCCTTTGCATTCTGGCGCCTTTGCGGCGAACGTACCGGATAAACGAAGCCTCTTCCATCCGGCCGTGAACCCCAGCCTCTTCGAAAGCCTCAAGGGCCGCTGCCTGGGCGTGCGTCAACCCCGGTTCTGCGCCGCCCTTTGGGAAAGTCCAATGCCGGCTGCCGGTGCGGACCAGCAAGAATTCGATCCCGCCGCCGGTGACCCGGTAGCAGACTGCTGCGACCTGTTCGCAGCCCCGCAATCTGCGGAGTTGCGACAGCCGAAAGAATTTAGATGAAGGCTGATGAGTTTGGCGCTCGTTCGTGATCAAACGTGATTTTGCACTAACCCGGGCATCAGCGCTCATACCTGCAGAGTGCACGATGCGATCCCCGTCTGGCTAGAGCACAGCTTGGTACTGGGTGATTTTCGATTCGGGGCGAGCGCTGAGATCGCGGGAATCCTTCTGCATACTTGCGATACTCAAAGCTTGGCGACAGTATTTCTTCTTAACCTGCGGGAGGATCCTTGGAGAACTTGTATTGTCTTCGCTGTAATCGAGAGCTTGAGGCAGGACACAAATCAGTTGCGGTTTACATGTTCGCGCAGACCGTTGGCATACGGCCACGGCAAAAATCCGCTGCCCAGCGAATCTGCTTCTGTCCCCAGTGCTCGGTCTCTCTGGCTATGGGACCTCCGCCCGAAGGTGCTCTCAACATTGCCGCGTGGAACATGATCCGCGACCTGGTCGGATCTGATCCGGCGCTGAACCAGGCGGCCTGGGAGAATCTGCGAGGAATTGTCGGCTTGCTGCCGGCTACCGGGACCGACGGCGGCTCGCGCCGAGCATCCTCTGCAGGCTACTTCGAGTTTTGATGTCGTCGGTCTTCCCGGCGAGATCGACTGAGCTATGTGATCTTGGATGGCGATCGTTGGCGGTACAGGGAAGTGTCGATTTGCTGCGACATCGCGACCACATCCAACGGGCAGTTAAGAAACTGCTGGATCGACTCAGCAGCGCGAAGCGGCTCTTGCACTACGTCTTGGTGTTCCACGCGATGGAACGAGATATGTGCTTTATCTTTGAGCCAAGCGTTCACTTGATTCAAATGAGCGGTTAGCCCGGCGACCAACGCTGCGGGAGGCAATGCCGCGCCGATTGTACCTCGACGACGAATCATCTCTGCCTGGGATGCAACCACTTCACTGAGCGGACGTTGCATAAAGATGACGCGATACTCACGCCCGGCAGGCAGCGCGAAAAGGAGTTGCGAAATAACCTTCACGACCTTGCCTTCCGCTTCGGCGATACAATCCGGCTCGCGGGGCAGAAGCTTAATGCGTTCCCATTCGAAGTAGCCGCGAGGATTATCGGCATCGGCTTGGCGTTCGCCATCGGTGAGCGCAGGCATCCCGCCCGCAGCCAGCATTTGCATCATGAGGGAGGTGCCGGAGCGCGGCAGCCCCGAGACAATGGTAATCACGCCAGCGCTCTCGCCTTCCGTTGCTGCATGAGTTGGGCGTAGAGGCTGCGGTGCCGGATGGCCTTGTCGAGATCGCCGCCAGGTTGACCGTGCAACGCCGCGAGCCAGCGGTGGGCGGCCACGAGCCCGGGGAGCATGCTGAGGCAAGTCTCAAATGCCAGCATGGCTCGCTGACGATGACCCAGACGCGCCAGCGCCACTCCGAGATAGAAATGGCCCAACGGAAGGAAGTGTTGCAGGCCGACAGCCAACAAGGCTTGTTCGGCAGCTTCGTCATTCCGGCGCTGTCGCAAGCGTACCATCGCTAGACCCAAATGGGCTTCCGGGCTGTCGCCATCAATTTCCAGAGCTTGCTGAAAAGCTCGGTCTGCGTCATCGGTCCGCCGTTGTCGCAGATAGGTCTCTCCGATACGCAAATGCAAGTTGGGCAAGCGCGGATCGGACTGCTCAGCCTTCAGCAGGCTAGCCAGGGCCTGGTCCATATTCCCTTCTTCGAAGTGAATGATGCCCATTAACAAATCTGCCCATGGCCGCGGGGTTGATTGTTTGTCCGGCGAGGCAACTGCTCCCGGCGACGGCGTTTCGTCTGCAGGTTTCGCATCCGACGCTTCGGTTTCCGCCACGACTTCTGGAGTTGCCGCCTGGGCTGCCTCGGCTGGCTGCGTCTCTGCTTCTGCCGCCACCGCGTCGGATACTTCTTGTTGCTCTCCTTTTGCGTCCTCTGCTGGCGGTGGATTCAAATCAGCTGTTATGAGAGTCTCCAGAATCTGCTTCGCCTCTTGACGCCGGTTCAGCGCGAGATAACACTGCGCGAGATGCATCTGGAACCGGGACTGCTTGGCATCATTCTTGGCGAGGTCTTCCAGAAGCGGTAAAGCATCGTCGGAACGGCCACAATCCAGATAGTCGCGTGCCAAATTGTAGTTGGCTTCGCGGACCGCGCTAGCCACGGCTTTGCTCTGGTCTTCGCTTGGGGGCTGAATATATCCGAGCGCGACGAATTGTTGCAGGACGGCTTGAGCCGCGGCGGGATCCATTCGCAGATCGGCGGGATGCATTCCGCACTCGCCGAGTTCTTGCTCCCAGCTTGGGATCCGAGTAACCTGCGGCGGTTCTTCGAAGGCTTGCACCAACACGCGACCGTCCATGTCGGAGCCCACGGGCAATCCAAACAGGGTCAGAATAGTTGGCGTCACATCGAGCAGAGTCGCTCCATAGATGCGCTCGTCCTGCTGCACGTGTGGACCTTTCATGCAGAAAATTCCGAAAGGCCGATGCTGCACCGCCGGGCCCGCAGGCTCTGCCGGGATGCCTCGTGGCCGCAAATGGTCGGAGTGAAAGCCATGGTCAGACACCAGCAACACGGTCGCGTCCGGGCCCGCCAGATTCAGCAGGGTTTCGAGCATCATGTCGTGAAAGCGGTAGGCTCCATTCACCACATCCTTGTAAATCTCGAACCGCTCCTCGGGAATTCCTTCCATGCGCGGCGGATGGTAGTGCATGAAACCGTGACAGAAGTGATCAATGCCGTTGTAATACACCGCCAGGAAATCCCAGGGCTCATTCTGCAAAATCCAGGTGGCCGCGTTGTGGATGGAACAGTTTTCGGACAGGATCTTGGCGAATGACATCAGACCCTTGTCCTTCTCCTGATCGATCTCGCCCGCGCGCGGAATCCAGGGAAGGATGGCGGCCTCGGTCACGTCAGCTGGATGCATGCGCAACTCGGCGAAAGTATCTCGCAAGCTCTCTGGATAGACCGCGCCAGGAGGAAGCGGCCAAGGCTGATCCTGCGGCGCTGTGGCGTACGGATAAAGATCGGAAACCGAGATGCCGTTAATCGGCTCCGCCGGGTGGCCGGCGAACCAGCCGAGGACGTGAGTCTTGAACCCACGCTGAGTGAGAATGTTCCAGATCGCTTTGACTTTGCGCGAAGTGCTGGACACGGGCCGAATTCCGCCGTTTTGCGTGTCCGGCTCCATGAATCCGTGGATGCCGTGTTTGTTGGCGCGCTTGCCCGTGCCGATGGAATTCCACAGCATGGGCGAAAGAATGGGCCGCAAGGTCGCGAGATTCCCCATGACGCCGTGGTTGATGAAATCGTCCAGAGTGGGCATCAATCCCTGGTCGAGGAGCGGATTGATCACTTTCCAATCGGCCGCATCCCATCCAATCAGCAGCACTTTCTTAGCAAGGGGTTCAGACATAAAATCACTCGCTCGGGGGGGGCTCCCGCTGGGGGCAACAGTCTACCACGTTCTAAGTCGGATTTGTTCGCCTTCGGATACGATCTGTTCCGGTCTCGATTAGCCCTGTATATTCAGGTTCGGATAAACTCACGGTAACCGCCATGAAGCTGCCCCTATCGCTGGCCATCCCGATCATGCTCTCCGTCTGCTTGGCGCCTTCCGCACGCGCACAGAACGCGGGATCGGTGCAGGAGAAGGGCACGATCGGAGGGACTGTCGTCGATGCCGTGAATGGACAGCCGCTAAAAGGATCGGAGGTCAAACTGAGGAGCGTTCCGCGCGAATCCGATCCCGTTCCGCAGTCCCAGTCTACGAGCACAGATACCGGCGGGCGGTTCGTGTTCGAAGGTGTATCGCCAGGTCGATACAATCTTTTCGCTTCTCACGATGGCTATGTGAATAACAATCGCGACGGGCCGTGGACACGAACGAAGGGTCTGTCGGTCGCATCTGGCCAGCATATAGACGATTTGGTCTTTCGACTGCTTCCCAATGGCACTTTCGCAGGCCACATAACCAACGAAGCAGGAAAACCGCTTCGCGGCGTGGTCGTGCAAGCCATGAAATCTTCTTACCCGCACGGGAGGCGCGAACTGCATGAAGTGGCTCACGCCGCCACCAACGACGTCGGCGAATATCAGATCACCGGTTTGGCTCCTGGCAAATACTACGTTCGGGCTAAGCCCCCAGCCTCGCTCAAGGTTAAACCGGGCATCGATAAATCCTACGTGCCGCTTTACTATCCTGCTGCGAACGACCAATCCCACTCGGTAGCTCTGGTGCTTCGGGCGGGCGAAGAGTTGGTTGGAATAGATATGACCATTCCACCAGTCCACACGTATCACCTTCGTGGCGCGGTCATCAACGCTCGTACTTCCTTGCCGAGCAAGGAAGCTGAAGTGACGTTGCTGAGCGATCAAGGCGAAACGATCTTTCTGCCCGGCAAGACCTCCTCAGCCGCTGGCCAAGCTAACTTCGACATTCCCGGCGTGCCTCCCGGATCTTACGTCCTGGTGGCTCAGCAACCGAGCACCCCCCAGGAACCCAAAACCATGTGGGGTTGGACGTCCATTGAAGTCAAAGACAGCAACCTTGAGCACATAGAAGTCGTGGTCGGACCGGGCGTTGACGTAAGCGGGCGCATCCGTATTGAGGGCAACACGGCTCCCGACCTGACCAAAGAAGACCTTGCCAAAGGCCTGACCAACATGACCGGCGCCTTGGAGCCGCACGAAGCGACCTCACTAGCGCACCTGACACCTGATATTGACACCGCTTCAGTGAAACCTGACGGGACTTTTGTCTTCCGTGAAATTCCCCAAGGCAACTATCGCATTGATTTCTTCCCCGTGCCTGCCGGGTTTTATCTCCACTCGGGTGGGGCGGTCGATGTGCTTGAAACTGGCGTTGCTGTTGGTCTTGGACATTCTCCGGCGGTATTAGAGTTGGTCTTGAGTGCCGGAGCTGGGCAAATTGACGGCACCGTGGAGAGCGACGAACAGGCGGTTCCAAGCGCTTCGGTTGTGCTGGTGCCGGAGGGTAAAGACCGGAGCCAACCGAACTACTACCGGCAGGCTCTCACGGACCAGTTCGGCAGATTTGCAATGCGAAATATTGTTCCTGGGGACTACACAATTTTCGCCTGGGAGCAGATTGGCAGAGGCGCTTACTTCGACCCCGAATTTCTGGCGCAATACGAAGATTATGGCAAGGCGATTCACGTCGAAGAGAGTGGCCATCTGAACCTGAAGCTGGAGCTGATTCCTGCGTCTGAGACCATTCCTTAGTGTTCGCGCAAGCTCCGGTGTTGTCCTTTCTTGAGGGCGCTGCACCTGCACTTTCTGCGAACACGGCGAGTTGTACGAACAATCAGTTATGATGTCGAAGCTGAAATGTTTTCGAGAGGAACGCTGCAGGAGACCGAACGCCCCTAGATGCGATACGGATTTGTCATCGATCAAGACCGTTGCATCGGGTGCCACGCTTGTACGGTCGCGTGCAAGGAAGAACACCAAGTCCCGGTTGGTGTTTTTCGCACGTGGGTCAAACATATCGAGAAGGGCGAGTTTCCTAACACTTCGCGCCACTTCGGCGTCATGCGATGCAACCACTGCGATGACTCGCCGTGCACGGCAATCTGTCCAACCAGCGCCCTGTACCGTCGGGCAGACGGAATCGTGGATTTCGACAACCGGCGCTGCATCGGTTGCAAGGCCTGCATGCAGGCTTGTCCCTACGATGCTCTCTACATCGATCCCAACAACAACACGGCTGCTAAATGCAACTTTTGCGCACATCGGGTGGAGAAGAACCTTGAACCGGCGTGCGTGATCGTCTGTCCTACGCAAGCGATTCTCGCCGGCGATCTGGATAACCCCGGCAGCAATGTGAGCCGCATTGTCGCGACCAAGAAAGTTTCGGTGCGCAAGCCGCAAAAAGGCACTCAGCCCAAACTCTTTTATGTTGGCATCGAAGGTGATTTGCTTGAGCCGACCCGGATTTCGCGAAAGGACACGTATTTCGCAGCCGATCGACGCGTCGCAAACAGTCAAGCTGTGGCTACCGATGCAAGCGACCTTGCCGGGGCTCTGGCCCGCGAAGTCTATGACGTGCCCCACCCGGCACCTTGGGGTTGGAAAATTGCCGCGTATCTCTGGACGAAGGCAATTGCAGCGGGAGCGTTACTGGTTGCGGCGATGCTGCTGAGTTTGACCGGCGCGTCCGCTAGCGCCCTGTTCAATATCGTCTGTCCTGCCATCGCCCTGGCAGGCCTTGGGGTTACTTCGGCCCTACTCATTTTCGATCTTAAGCGCCCTGACCGTTTCTTCTACCTTATTACTAAGCCCAATTTCCGGTCTTGGCTGGTCATTGGCACCTATTTCTTGATTGGATATGGTGCGCTCGCGGGGGGATGGTTGCTGTGCGGAATTTTCGCGATTGCAGTCCCAAGCGCACTGCAATGGTTGGCGGCCGCGTTCGCCATTGCCAGTGCGTGCTATTCAGCATTTCTTTTTGCGCAGGCAAAGGGCCGTGACTTGTGGCAGAGCCCGCTCTTTCTGTGGCATTTGTTGGTGCAGGCCCTGGTTGCTGGCTCGGCTGTGATATTGATCGTGGGCATTCTGACAGACGCGGCTCCGGGAATTCTCAGGCCCGCGGCTCTGATCCTCCTGACTTCTCTGATCGTCAGCTTGGCCATGAACATGGGAGAGATTGCGTTGCCGCATGTCAGCGAGGATGTGAGGATCGCTACCCAGACGCTGATCCGCGGTCACCTCAGCCAACGATTTTGGGGACTGGTCATCGGCCTCGGACTGATTGCTCCGATTGTCCTCGTCTCGCTAGTGTTGTTGTCTTTACTTCCTAACGCCTCTGCATTTGCCATTGTCGCCGCGGTTCTTGCACTTGCCGGATTGTGGTGGTTTGAAGAACTGTGGGTAAAGGCGGGGCAATCCGCTCCACTCAGTTGATGAAATCAAGTATGAAAGACCATCTGCCTCTGAATCCGCAAGCGTTGGACTTGGACGAGCCCGCGGGGGGCCTTGCGAGGTATCCGCCGTCCGAGCGTTGGGAAGATTGGACCGAATACGATCCGACGCAGTGGCCTAAAAAGGTTGAGAAGCACTACTCGCTGATCCCGACCATTTGCTTCAATTGCGAAGCCGCCTGCGGTCTGTTGGCCTATGTCGACAGAGACAAAATACGGGTGCAGAAATTCGAAGGCAACCCGGCGCATCCCGGCAGCCGCGGCCGTAACTGCGCGAAAGGCCCAGCGACGCTCAATCAGATCAATGATCCCGAACGCATTCTGTATCCGCTGCAGCGAACTGGTAAGCGCGGAGAAGGAAAGTGGGAGCGCGTAACCTGGGACGAAGTTCTGGATGATCTGGCCTCGCGCATCCGCTCCGCACTAAAAGAAGGCCGTAAGAACGAAATCATGTATCACGTAGGGCGGCCTGGTCACGAACTCATCTACAACCAGCGCGTGTTGCACGCCTGGGGCATCGATGGGCACAACAGCCATACCAATGTTTGCTCAGCCGGCGCTCGCACCGGATACGCCTTCTGGCACGGTTTCGATCGACCGTCGCCCGATCATTCCAAGGCTCGATTCATTCTCTTGCTAAGCTCTCATCTCGAGGCCGGACACTATTTCAATCCGCACGCGCAGCGAATCATCGACGGCAAAATGGATGGCACGAAGGTGTGCGTCATCGATACTCGGCTCTCGAACACCGCGTCGAAGGCCGACTACTGGCTCTCAACCTGGCCGGGGAGCGAGTCGGCCGTGCTTTTGGCGATGGCGAACATCCTGCTTCAGGAGAATTTGTTTGATCGCGAGTTCGTCCGCAGATGGGTAAACTGGGAAGAGTTTCTCCGCGAAGAGTATTCCGCCAAGCCGCAAACTTTCGAGACATTTTTGGAAGTGGTCAAACAAACCTACGCCCAGTACACTCCGGAATTCGCCGCGCAAGAGTCTGGTGCAGATCCTCGCATGATCGTCGAAGTCGCCCGGGAAGTGGGTCGCGCTGGTTCCGCGTTAAGCACGCACGTGTGGCGAAACGCCGCCGCAGGCAACCTGGGAGGTTGGCAAGTGGCGCGCGCTCTGGAATTCTTAGCCGTGCTGGTAGGTGCAGTAGGAACTCCTGGCGGAACTTCCCCCAGTGCATGGAACAAGTACATCCCAACACCGCCCATGATGCCGCCTCCACCTAACGCATGGAACGAGTTGATGTGGGCACGCGAGTTTCCCTTGGCGTTTTTCGAAATGAGTTTTCTGTTGCCGCATTTTCTGAAAGAAGGGCGCGGGAAACTCGCGCTTTATTTTTCGCGCGTCTACAACCCGGTGTGGACGAATCCGGATGGGCTTAGCTGGGTCGAGGCCTTGACCGACGAGAGCAAAGTTGAACGGCACGCCTGCCTTACTCCAACATGGAGCGAAACCGCCTGGTTCGCCGACTATGTTCTGCCAATGGGCCACGCTTCCGAGCGTCACGACCTCATGAGTCAGGAGACGCATGCCGCGCGCTGGATCGGTTTCCGCCAACCCGTGCTGCGTTTAGCGTTGGAGAGGCAGGGCAAGCAATTCGACTTCACCTATCAAGCACACCGTGAAGCAGGCCTGGGCGAGGTCTGGGAGGAAGACGAATTCTGGATTGAGCTGTCGTGGCGCGTCGATCCGGACGGATCGATGGGCATACGCCGCTACTTCGAATCGCCTTACCGGCCAGGAGAGAAAATCAGAATTGATGAGTATTATCGCTGGATCTTTGAGAACAGCGTGCCGGGGTTGCCGCAGGCTGCCGCCAGCGAAGGCCTCACGCCGCTCGATTACATGCGAAAATACGGCGCTTTTTTGATCGAGAACAATGTCTACGAATTGCACCGGAACGCTCTGAAACCCGAAGAGATGAAAGGAAGCACGGTCGACCCGCTCACGCACGTCGTCAAGAAAAACGGATCGCCAATCGGGATCGAGATCGATGGCAACGCCGTTGCAGGTTTCCCGACTCCGTCGCGCAAGCTTGAGTTTTACTCGAAGACGTTGAAGGACTGGCATTGGCCGGAGCACACGATTCCTGGCTATATCAAGAGCCACGTTCATCGCGACAACATCGATGCTGCGAAAGGAGAGATGCTTCTTCTCCCCACATTCCGGCTGCCAACGCTTATCCACACTCGGTCGGGCAATGCGAAATGGCTCTATGAAATCTCCCACAAAAATCCGGTCTGGATGCATCACGAAGACGCCGGGCGCCTGGGGGTTTCGACCGGCGATCTGGTACGAGTGCAAACCGCTATCGGCTATTTCGTCGACAGAGTTTGGGCGACCGAAGGGATGCGTCCTGGCGTCGTCGCGTGCTCACATCACCTCGGTCGCTGGCGTCTGAAAGAGGATTTTGGCGGCGAACGGTGGTCCACGGCTCTGGTTGATCTCAAGCAGGTCGAGCCTGGAAAGTGGATGATGCGGACGATCCACGGCATTCAGCCCTTCGAGAGCGATGATCCCGATTCATCGCGTATTCATTGGGAGGATGCGGGCGTGCATCAGAACCTGACCTTCCCCGTGCAACCCGATCCAATTAGCGGTCAGCACTGTTGGCATCAAAAAGTCACGGTGACGAAGGCTCGCGCTGAGGATCGTTACGGGGATGTTTTTGTGGATACCAATCAGGCCCACGAAGAATATCGGCGCTGGCTGAAAATGACTCGCCCCACGCCCGGCCCCGGCAAGTTGCGCCGTCCCCTGTGGATGATTCGAGTCTATCGACCCGCTCCTGAAGCCTTTTATTTCCCAGACAAATAGCTGTTTGGCCGAGGGTTTCGCTGAATATCGACAGCGGCCGAAGCGTTTGTCCGGTACTCGTCTTCTTGGACTAGCCATCGGTCAAAGGGAGTGTCGAGAAGTTTTCCACAGGTTGTTCGGAAAATGGAACAAGAATCATTTTCTTTTTGCATGGGCTCCGCAGTGGTGTAAGAAGAAGTTCTGCATCATGCGGGGCCCTACATTACGGCTCTCCCCCATCCAGTGCGTAAGGGGCCCCGCAAGTGGTTTCGTTTCCCGGTTACCGGTTTGCTTTGCCAATCCCGAGTACGCTGGCTAAGGGTATAATTTGCGCATAGGAGGAAACCCATGCGAATTTTTGCCCTCCTGACGGTTCTGCTGGTCGGGTCGGTTTTGCTTTGTACAGCCAGCGATGCGGAGCCACAGACTTCGCCCTCGCACGCAACGATAAACTTACTCAATTCGGATCTGCTCAGCCCTTCCGCGATCGTGCGCCAGGATTTGGTCCAGGTGCCAGTGGATCGGCATTCTTCCCGACCGCATTCAGAGCGGGACGGAGATGTGACTTGTTACACGATGCACGCCTTCCTGGTGAAACGCGAGAGCTCGCATTCTGATGTAACCGAGGCTGCCGGGGAGGCGACCTGCCTGTCCGGGCCGAGATACAACGTTCGGAAGGTTGCTGAACCGGGCAAGGCTCCGTCTAATTGAGTTCGGACGCGACGAGGCGAGTCTCGGCGGTTGCGGGGACCGTCTTTTTCCTTTTGATCGCGCCTGGCACTGTGGCCGGACTCCTGCCATGGTGGATCTCTGGCTGGCAGATTCGTTCCCCGCTGCTACATTTTTCCCCTTTTCGGTGGATTGGAGTGTTGCTGATTGTAGGCGGTATCCCGGTACTCCTGGATTCTTTTGCCCGCTTCGCACTCAAGGGATTAGGAACGCCTGCGCCGGTTTTCCCTACTCGGCATCTGGTAGTTAGCGGGTTATATCGCTATGTGCGGAATCCCATGTACTTGGCGGTCGTCGTGGTAATCGTGGGGCAGGGATTGTTGTTTGGCGATGTGCGGGTCTTTGAGTATGGACTTCTTGTCTGCCTCGGCTTCCATCTATTTGTTTTGTTCTATGAGGAGCCGACTTTGCGTCGTAGCTTTGGGACCGAATATGAAAGTTTTCGTGTCAACGTTGGCCGCTGGATTCCACGCTTGAGCCCCTGGCAGGGCAGCTAGCTTTATCCCATCAAATAAATTATCTGCGTAACCTTTCCGGCTGGCGACAGTTTCTATAATTAAGAGGAGCGATGGTCGTTCGAGCACCGGCATCGAGGCGGTCCCCGGAGCAGGCGGAAGAGCGTCTGCTGGTCGAGGCTGCCCAGAAGGATACTGCCCGGTTTGCCGAACTCTACGAAATCAACTTTGAGCGGGTGTATGCATTCGTCGCGCGGCGGGTGGGCGATCGCGATGCGGCTGAGGATGTGACCTCCGAGGTGTTTCACAAGGCGCTGGCCAATCTTCAGCGTTTTGAATGGCGAGGCGCGCCGTTTGCGGCTTGGTTGCTGAGGATTGCGGCGAATGCGATTGCGGATCGAGCGTCGCGTACTGGCATCGAGTTGGGAGTGGACGATCCCCCAGAGCTGGGTGTGGATGCGACCGCCGACGTTGATCTGGAGGAAGTGGAACATCGGGCGCGGTTGTTTCGGTTGGTGGATGGACTTCCCGAGGATCAGCGTCGCGTAATTACGATGCGGTTTGCGGAAGAGAAGAGTGTTCGCGAAATCGCGGAAGCGTTGGGCCGGAGTGAGGGTGCGGTGAAGCAGTTGCAATTCCGTGGCTTGCAGAATCTGCGCGAGCAGTTGGTCTCTATAAAAATCAGGAAACCGCAACGTCACACAAACAGGAACACGAAGCCAGGTGGCAAAAATGCCTAGGCGCAGTTTGATCGAACAACTCGATGAAGCAGTACAGGGATTGATTAGAAATCCTGGTGCGCCGCGGGGGGATGCGGGCGTGAATCCGCTGGTCCGCATCGCCGCCGAATTGCGCGATCTGCCTCGACAGGATTTTAGAATTCGTTTGAAGAATGATTTAGAAAGGAATATTTCGATGGCGACCACAACAGCACCTATTACAACAACACGCACGTTCGCCGCGCCGAGGCTGACCTTCAAGGATACGGCGAAAGCGATCGAATTCTACGAGCGGGCTTTCGGAGCGAAGGAAACTATGCGCTTCGAGCTCGAAACCGGGATTCCTCACGCCGAGGTTGTAATTGGGGATTCTGTAATCATGTTGACCGATGAATGGCCGGAAGGCGGACGCTACAGCGCTGAGACGACGGGCAGTTCGCCAGTCAGCATGTCGATCCAGGTTCCCAATGTGGATGCCTTCGTCGAGCGCGCCGTGGCAGCTGGAGCCAAGCTGGCAGGCCCGATCACGGACCAATTCTACGGATATCGCGAGGGTACCTTGCTCGATCTCTTTGGTTATACGTGGGCCGTGTCTACAGTAAAGGAAGAGATGTCGGTCGAGGAGATGCACCGCCGCTTCCGCGCGATGATGAAAAAGGACGAAGCCAAGAAGCCCACCGTCAATCCGATTCCGAAAGGCTATCGCACCGTGACGCCATATTTGATCGCGGCGGATGGACCCGCGCTGCTGGAGTTCGTCAAGAACGCGTTCGGCGCCGAAGAAACGTTTAGCGCTGTGGGATCCGCGGGCGGACTTCATGCCGAGGTGCGTATCGGTGATTCGATGCTCATGATAGGCGGTGGCATTCCCGGACGCGATTTCCGCTCCACGGCGAATACTCATGCGCTTCACCTCTACGTGCCTGATTGCGATGCGGTTTACAAACAGGCGCTGCAGGCGGGGGCTACTTCCATCGATGGGCCCAGAGATCAGGAATACGGCGAACGCTCGGGCAGCGTGAAAGATCCGGCAGGGAACTTCTGGTACATCGCCACGCACATGGGCGAGAGCTACACTCCCAAAGGGCTAAACAGTGTCAATGTGTATATGCATCCTTTGCGGGCAGAGCCAGTTATCAACTTCTTGAGGCGGGTCTTCGGAGCGCGCGAGATCGGGAAATACGCATCACCAGATGGGGTTGTTCATCACGCGGAGATACGCGTTGGGGACTCGATGGTCGAGATGGGCGAGGCTCAGGGTAAGTACCCGCCCATGCCGACGATGTTCTATGTGTACGTGCCGGATTGCGATGCGGTCTATCAACGGGCGCTGCAGGCGGGCGCGACTTCGATCGCGGCACCCGTCGACCAGCCCTACGGCGACCGCAGCGGCGCGGTGAAGGATGCATTCGGCAACCAGTGGTACATTTCGACGCACATTAAGGACGTGATGTCATAAGAATCTGTTATCACTGTCCGCCTCTAGGTTTTGATGAACCAAACCCATGTTGCGCTCGACTGATCCCTCCGCGGAAAACGATCAGAACGCGAAACGACCACCGACTGTCGGAGCACAGTTGTTGTTGCTGAAATAAGGGACGCCGGGACCATGAGGAATCGCGATGGCCAGACCGCCGCTCACCCAGGAATAGGCAATTCCGACAAAACCGTCGAAGCGCTTGGTGAAATGATGATCCAAATAGAGCGACCCTTCGTTTAGGTTGCCCGGGCAGGAACTGCGGAAACCGGCTTCGGGCGAGCAGGTCGGCGGAAGTCGGAAGTCGTTCTGCCGCTGTTGATACCAGGACAAAGTGATGTCGGTTTTGCTGTCGACGGCGTATTTCCCACCCGTCCACCAGATCTGCACTAACTTTTCAGAATCCAGATTGTTGTCTTCGACCCCGCTCATGATGTAACCACCCTGGTCCGAGGCGCCCACGCCCAACGGGTCCTTCGGGTTGTTCTGCCAGATGTATTCGTATCCGGCGAAAAACTTGAACGGGTTCCACGTGTACTTGGCAGCGACCATAACTGCGCGGTTGTCGGTCACGATGCCATATACGGTGTTGTTCGTGTCGATCAAATTGGCCCCGGTGATGGGGTTTGTATTAATGCTGTTGGTGGTCGACTGATATGGCGCCGACAGACTCTGAGGCCCTAGCAAAGGGTTCAATACGCTGATCGCCTCGTTGTACTGTTGGAAAACGACGTCCGCTGAGAACTTGCCGTACTCTCCGCCTAGGTCGAATCCGTAGGCGTTGTTATGCGCCGATTCCGGCGTACAGGTAGCGGCAGTCCACGCTCCGGAGGCCGAGTAGCAACCGCCAGAACCATCGGCGAACTTATACATCGCACCGAAATGTACCGGGCCATAGGTAAGGCGATACTTCAGGGCGTCGTCCCAACGACTGTCCTCGGTGTCGCCGCCGCCGGCCATAGTGCCGTTATACCCGATGTACGAAAACGCATAGCTGCCGCCGGCCGGATCGTAAAGCAGCATCGCATCGGTGCCGAGAGCGCGCTGACGACCGAAGGTCAGCGTACCGAAATGCGTGGACGATACGCCGGCATAGATTTCGTCGTTGAAGGGTTGACCCGCGCGCGCGCCGTCGATGGTGTACGAATAGCTCTTCCTGGGAAGGCCGTTGTTAATCGTCTGGGTGGCCGACGCGTTGGCGAGCAGGCCGGACTGCGGATTGATGCCAGTTGAAGCGTTGAACACAACCGACCAGCCAGGCAGAAACTCTTCCTTGCCCCTGATGCCCAGGCCCGTCTGCTGCAGGTTGTTCGGCGCGATAAGGAATCGATGTTCATAGCCATTTCGGTTCACCAGAGATGCGCCTTCATAGTTATAGCCGTTTTCTGGTAAGCCGTGGCTGACCCAGCCGACGCCGATATCATACGCACCGTACACCGTAATGCCGTGCCAGGTCAGCGTGCAATCGGTGGTGGCGAACTCGTGGCCGCTTGCGCAGACGTCGGGAGTGTTCCGGTGCATCTGAATATCGACCATCGCGTTGTCGCCAACCGCCAAGCTGATTCCGGTGCGCGTTTCATCGGCGAACCCTTGTTTGGCCACACGAATCTCGAAGCGCCCCAGCGGCAGGCCGGACGCCTGATAATGCCCGCCGCCGTCGGTTGTTATGGTGCGCGTTGCACCTGTATCGAGGTTCTTGACTGTCACCGCGACATTGCGAAGGGCTGCGCCGGTTTGGTCCGTCACTATGCCGGAAAGGCTCGCTCCCGTTTGGGCCCACGCCGCAAACACCCCCATACTAAGCCATAAAAGCATGAACAAATTAGCGCGACGCATTCCGCCTCCTCATTATCCATTGTGTTAAAGAAGCAGAAGTGTATATCAAATATGTTTATGATGTCTAATAGTACGCGGTTATATCCGTTACAGACTAAACTTTAGGTTTATACTGGCGCGGGGAATTCTGGGTAGCTAAAGCGTATTGACCGTCGCGGGCGTTGACGGTACGATTCGTTCCCATGCAAAGGAACGGAAAATCCGGACGAAAAACGGAAGAGTTGCTCAAGCTGCGTGACGCGGCCTTGCAACTGGGGATCAGCTTCCCCACTATCAAACAATGGATTTACAAGAAGAAGATTCGCAGCATTCGCACCGCGGGAGGGCATCACCGCATCCCGGAAAGCGAAGTGGACCGACTGCTGTTCAGGACCAGAGGAAGGACGGAAAAGGAACGCAACCTGGTCATCCGCCGCGTAAGTGGACGCAATCAGTTGGTTGGGAGAATCGATGCGGTCCGCATCAGCGGCCTGATGGCGGAAATCGCGATTTCGATTGGCGGCCAGCAAATCACGTCGATCATCACTTCCCGTTCCGCACGCGAAATGCAGCTAAAGCCGGGACAGACTGCAGCCGCTTTGATCAAGGCCACCGAGGTGATGATCCTACGTGTTTGAGATGAAACATCGACTATTCTTGGCCGCCCTGCTGTTCGCTCTGCTGTTGCAGGCTGGGTCGGCGTTCTGTCAGCAGCTGACTGTACAAATTGGCGACGGAAAACCGACTGTCTTAACACGTACCGACATCGAGGCCTTGCCGCACGTCAAGGTCTCGACCAGTGCCTCAGGCGCGACCGCAACATTTGAGGGGGTCGCGCTTGAGGCCGTGCTGGAAAAGGCCGGAGTTGAGTTTGGATCGAGTCTTAAGGGAAAACGTCTGGCTTCATGTTTATTGGTCGGAGCGACGGACGATTATCACGTCGTGATCGCCCTGCCCGAACTGGACCCGGCTTTTACTGATAAACAGGTTGTACTGGCTTTCCTGAAAGACGGAAAAGGGCTCGACGAAAAGGAGGGGCCATACCGCATCGTGATTCCGGACGAGAAAAGGATGGCGCGATGGGTGCGGCAGGTGACGACACTAAAGATCGTCGACGTGCAATGAAGCTGGTCAGTCTTTCTGGATCATGACCTCGGTCGCTTTGACCACGGCGCTGACGGTGTCACCTTTTTTGAGCTTGAGTTCGTCGGCGCTGCGGCGCGTGATAGCGCTCTCGATGAGGTTGTCTCCGACCCGAACCACGACATGGGCCATGATATCGCCGAGCTGAATTTCTTCGATTGTTCCACGTAGTTTGTTTCTGGCTGAAATAGGCATGCGTCGATTATAAGCCGAAGGAGGAGCACATTGAACGTCCGAAGGCTGAGCCTCATCGCAGTTCTACTGGTCAGCACTGTTTCGCAATTGTGTATTGCGCAGGAAATCACGGTAGCCGCGGCAGCGGACCTTCAGTTTGCCATGCAGGATGTGGCCGCCCGATTCCAGAAGGAAACGGGAAAAACCGTGAAGCTTACTTACGGTTCGTCGGGTAATTTTTTTCAGCAGATTCAAAATGGCGCCCCGTTTGACATGTTCTTTTCGGCGAACCTCGACTACGCCAAGAAACTGGAATCTGCCGGACTGACCCTTCCCGGAAGCTACTATGAATATGCAAAGGGCAAGATCGTCATATGGGTCCGAAACGAGTCGAAACTCGATCTGAGTTCCGGTATGCAGGTACTCCTCGATTCTTCGGTTAAGAAAATTGCAGTCGCCAACCCGGAACACGCTCCTTACGGGCAGGCGGCTGTAGCTGCGATGCAAAACGACAATATCTACGAAAAAGTAAAAGACAAATTCGTGCTGGGAGAAAACATTTCACAGACTGCGTCGTTTGTTGTCTCGGGCGCGGCTGACGTGGGCCTTGTCGCTCTGGCGCTTGCTTTGTCTCCGAATATGAAAGACCAGGGTCGTTATGCCGAGGTTCCCAGCACTGATTACCCCGCGATCGAACAGGCATGCGTCATTCTCGCTTCGTCGAAGAACAAGGAGACGGCGGGACAGTTCTTGTCGTTCGTTAAGACAGCTGCTATCGGCGACGTGTTGAAGCGCTACGGTTTCGACGTGGCAAAATAGCAGGGTCAAGTGACCTCTTTTTGAGTATGGCTTGTTATTCACGACGCACCCTGGATGCCCGCGCCTGAATCGAGTTCAGATTGAAAACTGGACAAGGCCTTCCGTAATCTGCAATTCCCGCGGTTCGCGGCGCATACTCGCCCGCAAGTGACTTCCTCCCCCAGTCGCAGACCTGTCGGCGCGCCGCGCTGGTGCGCTTCACCTCTCCCATCACACTTCAACGCAAAACAGCCCTCGAGTTGCGGGAGGTACCGCAGCCCCTGGTCCTCGCTGGGAAATCCCGGCTTGCCTGAAAGGCAAAGGAGAAACCTCATGCAAGTTCGTCATCTACTCACTCGATTTCTAGTACGTAGCGCATGGACGCTAGCCGTGATCGCGGGGCTGCTCGGGCAAGTTTTTGCGACCGAGCTTTTGGGTGTGGACGTCAACAGCGGGAAACTGTTGTACATCCAAACGCCCAAAACAGTAGTCACGATCGCAACCACCGGAGCGAATCCCGACGCAGTTATCTTTGGGTCTTACCAGCAAATTATCTATGCTCTCGCCGGTGCGGGAGAGATTCACACTTTCAATCCCTACACCAAGGTCGACGCCAAATTGGTCACGGGTTTGAGTTCTCCCGTCAACATTGTCTTAGAGCCGGGCTGCAAGTCCATTCTTGTGAGCGATACGGGAGTCAACAAAATCTTCCGGGTCATGCTTTCAAACGGCGCCCTGACGACCTTTTATAGCGGAGATAAAATCGAAGGGCTGGTCTACGATCCGAAGGGCCACCTCTTTGCCAACGACGCCCAATTGAACGCCGTCGTCCAGTTCAATTCCGCCGGCGCGATCATCAATCAAACGCCCAGCGGCTCTCCACTGACTACCCCTTATGGACTTACCTACGATGCTCAGACCAATGCATTGTATGCGAGCTCCAACACAGGGCAGATCATCTATAAGGTCTCGACTGACTTGACTGCCGTCGGCGTTATCGCTTTTTCAGTCGCCCCCGTGCTGACGGGAATTGTGAGCGACGGCTCAGGCGATCTCTATGTGGTGGGAGTGAACGGGACCAGCAGCACGATTTTTAAGTACGCAGTCCAAACGGCGACACAAACGACGTTGAACACCGTGCCCGGCCTGGACGACATCGCGCTTGTACCGCGCGGCCCATGCATCAAGAGTGGAGGCACTGAATCGACCTGTGAATAGATTTAGGCGGACGCGCTGAATCCGAGCGGGTAGGGCGTTGAATATTTAAGAGGTTTCTGCCGCCGGCAATTCAGTTCACCGCGACCATGTAAGCCCGCGCCCGAGTATGAATATGAAGATCATGGCGGCGACAGTCGCGGTGGCTATCCACGCAGTACTGCGTTCGATTGGCCCAACTTGCGGGTCGCCGCTGGTGCCTCGGCGCATCATGCTGGGCAGGCTGAGCAGGCCCGCATTTGCTCCCAGAGTTGACGGCAGGGCCGATGCTATGACGTAGAACAATCCGGCCGGATTGAGCAGGCCTCCTAATCCGGCCAGAATCCCGTCTGTGAAATAAGGCGTCCAACACAGGCCACGCAGACGCGAACTCTCGTTGTCGCTACGAAAGGGGCTCAGGGAGGCGGCTACAACGAGCATGGATCCATAGTACGTTGCAATGCCAAGCACTATGAGCCCCACCTGCCACATCCAGTGCGGTCGCAGGCCTTGGATTACCGCGGCCCAGTCGCCAAAGTTCGTGACGCCGGAAAAGAAAAAGTAGCCCGTGCCGGTAAAGAGATTCCCGGTCATGGCGAGAACGAGGAAGTAGCGGGTTGCGGGCTGGTAGCGCCGCGGCCTGAGCAACATGACCCAGAAGATCGCCGCGAAAAGCAGATTGACCAGCGTACCGTTGGCCGAGATCCAGCGCGTGTCTATGTCAGATTGCAGCGCGACCGTACTCATGGTGACCTTGTGGGCTCCGCTTAGCCATGCGGTTACGCCGTGGCCCAGGCCTTCGTGGAGAACGTCCTGCAGAATGCAGGCAAGCGCCGAAATGGCAATCACTGTAAGGCGGTCGTCTTTGGCGGAGACAGCTTGCTGGTTCACTATGATTTAGGTGACGTCAAGCTAGCTTACAAGAAACTAACAGGAACTCAGCGGATACATTCACAGTTTGTAGTTGCGAGTGCTGTGGATTTAATGCCAACAGTCCTGGTTCTTTACCTTGCACCAGAGGGCGACTGTGCGATTTCCCAACTGCACTCCTTGATAGCCGTCGAAGGCCATGCAGAGCTTGGCATCATCGTCTTGCGAGAATTTGAATCGGAAGGATTGGATTCGCTTGCCGTCTGATGTGAGCACCACGAGATGACGCTGCTGCAAATCCAGGCCGTCTATTAGGAGCCGACTTTTGTGAGGCCA
>Ga0070762_10000217_pt1 | contig 22386 bp, 21 predicted proteins | sample HubBroMetageREF2_FD_66726 | JGI IMG/M metagenome (GOLD analysis project Ga0070762, IMG submission 66726) | Reference soil microbial communities from the Hubbard Brook experimental Forest, New Hampshire, USA - Hubbard Brook CCASE Soil... | ecosystem: Environmental > Terrestrial > Soil >...
GGGAGGGATTCGAACCCTCGGTACAGGTGTTAGCCCGTACAACGGTTTAGCAAACCGCCGCATTCGGCCACTCTGCCACCTCTCCGGCTTGTTTAAAACAAGTTACCGTCGGCGCCTACGCCATTCCATCCCGCTTCTGAACTGCTCTGGTTGAGAGAGAAGCGGTCATGGACCGCAATCAAGATGGGCATCTTGTAAAGCGGTTGGGTGGAACGCTTGTCCGTTATTATGTCACGGAGCAGGGTGTCCGCGAGCAAAAATCTCGGCGGCTCCGCGACCGGCAGACCCAATCCCAAACGCCAAGAAGCTGCACGATGATTACATGCGCGAGGCGGTCGCCGTCGGCGTACAACCCAGGTTAATCCCCGGCGTCGGCGCAAGAGCATACGCCGGTGCCAGAACCCAGCGACTGCACAAAACTGCAGCTCGTTATGAGTTCATAATACGAATCGTCAGTGAGAACCGAATCCGTCAGAGACGTCTCGCTGAGGCTGAATGTGCCCGAGGTTGCCCCCTTCTGAACGTGAGTGAGCCAGCCTTTGATTCCGGGTTCCGGGGCAGTATTGGCTAGAGTTGGGCAGACCCCAGGAAAGAAGGCGCCCACCACTTCGACGATGCCTCGTGTCGGTTTGATGCCATGATCCAGGATGTTGCCGATCAGGTTGCCGTTGACGGTGAGGTCGAGGTATCCATCTGGAGTGATTTCACAACTGCAGCACTCTTGCATTTCTTCCGCGTTGTCGAAGACGTAAATGTTCGCACACAAGTTGACGGGTACGACGGCCTGGTCGATGTTGCCGTCATTGGCTAGACGCAGGTGCGCACTGGGCGAGCCAGAGGCGTTGGCGTTCGAGAAGTAACCGGTGTAGAAAACATTGTCTTGAGCAGTGGCGCTACCCACTCCGAGCACCAAAGCGATGGCCAGCAGGGAAAGCAGTGTACCAGGCGTATTCATCGAATGCCTCTTCATCGAATGCCTCCAGCAGATTGTAAGTGTGCGTTGCCGAAAACTCTAAGCCTCGGTGCGATGGTTACAAGTACCCACATGGCCTAGTCCGGCTCCGAGAACTCCGCCTATCTTCAACGCGGCCCGATGCTGCTCACCCGGTCAACGGATCTTGCGGCCGGCCGAACCTGGTTAGGTCCGAACCGGTCAGTTCCGATGCTGTTCGGGTTTCGTAACAGGATTAACTTTGTGGTAGTGCGAACGCAAATTAATGAAAAACTCGTTTGCAACTGAGGGGGAGGAGTGGATCCGAAAGACTGCCAGCGCTGCGGCGGCACCGGATATATTGCGCGACCAGCGGACATCAGTGGTAAGTCTGAGGGGGTGGCATTTATCCGAATGAAGTGTCCGGCCTGTGCAGGCAGCGGACGGAAGAATTCAGCGCCCCCCCCGACCGCGGGCTGACCGCACGGCCTGTGGTGCTTGCGAAAACGTACGAGCCCGGGGCGCCATGCTCCCGCACGAAAGTGGCGGTCCCGGGCCGCACGTTCCCTCCGGAAAACATCTGCTGGTCCTCCGAAAACATTCATTGAGAGCGTTTCAGGCGATACCGGCGGCTTTGCTGCGGAGCCTTCGCCGGGAAGCGGTTTCGATCCGGTTTCGTCCTGCAGCTTTTGCGCGGTAGAGAGCTTTGTCGGCTGCCTGGATGACTTCCTCGGCAGATGAATTTTCCTGTCTTGAAGTTGCAACTCCGATGCTGGCAGTGACCGAAAGCTCATTGGACGGCGTTGCGCGAGAAAGCTGCCGGATGGCGTGGCCGGTTTGGGCGCGTCCGCGTCCGCGCTGGTTGCGGCGGTCGGGACCGCGGGCCTCCTGGCGGCGGTCCTGGCCACGCAAGTGAAGTTTGCTGGCCTCGATGTCGGCGCGCAGCTTTTCCAGATGTTCCAAAACCTCGGCGATGGTCTTGCCGGGAAATAGAATGGCAAATTCTTCTCCGCCGCAGCGGTAGGCCTGTCCTCCGCCCGATACTCTTGCCAGCCTTGACGCCACCATGCGCAATACCTGATCTCCGGTGTCATGGCCGTAGGTGTCATTGCATCGTTTGAAGTGATCGATGTCGACCATGGCGATCGAATAGGGTGCCTGGAGTCGAAGCAGGGCATCGTGAAAGGCGCGCCGGGAAGGCAGCGTCGTGAGCTCATCGTGATAAGCGAGGATGTAGGAAGTCTCGACGATGGCGCCTGCCAGGATGAAAGCGGCGGCTGCGAAGTACGCGGTGGGGATTCGTCCCACACCTCCAAAACAGAGAGAGAGAAAACAAGCCGCCAGGGCAAAGAGAAACCCGCTCTCCGTGGGCTTGTGGAACAGCAGGAAGCGCGTAAGCAACATTACCGCTGCGGCTGCGAAGGCGAGCAAGGTCGCAAAAGGCAGCGGAGCCGGCAGCAAAGGGTGTCGCAGAGCATGTTGCGCGGCGGCCAGGGGTTGAGGCCGGCAGAGCACGCCCACAACCACGGACTCAACGAATAGCAACAGAACTGGAGGCGCGACGCTGGAGGAAGAGAATCCCCTTTCTCTGTAAAGCGATAGAAGAACGAAATCGAGAGGCAAGAGCAGGCCGACCGCCGCGAGCGCGGTGCTGCCGGGGCCGCTGGTTACAACATGGCCGGAGGAGAAGTATGAAATCGCCTGTTGAGCCAGGAACAGAACCAGCAAGGCGAAGAAGATGCGGGTGGAATGAAACCGCCAGGCGAGGAGCAGTCCCGCAACCGACGCGGCGTAGAAGGCGTAGGCGAGGATGGCGGGGCTGGGCGCGACCAAGCCCGTATGCAGCAGGGCCGCAACGGCCAGCAGACAAATGCCGGGCGTGAGCAGGGACTTCATCGAAGTTCGGTCTGCAAGTGTGGTCTTTCTATTATCTCTGGAGGTGCGGGCGGGAGTAATTGATTGATTGGGTTCGGCAGGGTGTGCGGATTGCCCTATCGCTTCTGATTCCCTTGTCATCCTGAGGCAGTGGAGTCCTCGGCGGAAGCCGAGGACTCCCAACGAAGGACCTATGCACGCTGCCGGCAGCGCCGATATTGCCGGCGTCCGAGGCGCTGCCGGCGAGTGCAGAGGTCCTTCGGCCCGCAAAGAACGCGGGCCTCAGGATGACAGGGTGGTTGGACTGCGCGCGGCTTCGACGCCGATCACTTTGGCAGAGTTTGCACGAATTGCTCCAGTACGTGGTTGAATTTCTCTGGGTCGTCTACGAAGAGGGCGTGGCCGTCGCCTTCGAAGATCTCCAGTTGGAGCTTGTCGCCTAGTTTTGATTTCAGGAAGTCGGCGGTCTGCTGGGACTCAGGCTGGTAGGCGAAGAGCACCGGGTGAGCCGTCTTCATTTCGGAAAGGCGCTCCAGGCCCGGTGAGAAATCCTTTACCGCAAGCATGTCGTAAATAAGTATCACCGCGGTGTCGGCTGGAGTCTGGACGGAGGCGTCGATGACGCGCTTCAGGTAGTCCTCTGACTGCGGTTTTTTGTACATGGTGCGGACAAAACCGTCGGCTTGTTTCTGGCGGTCCTGTTGGAGCAGGTTCATCCATCCCGAGATGCCGATGAACATGTCAGGATTCGGCTTCTCTGAGAGAAGGCCGTCCACCAACACTAAGCCGCCGATGTTGCCGGTGCCGAATTGCTCGACATACTTGATCAGCTCGCCGCATGCCATGGACCATCCGACCAGGACTGGCCGCTTCAGGGCAAGCTCATCGACGAGCTCTTTGTAGTCGCGGGAGCGGGTTTCGGGGAGGTGGCCGTAGGGCGGCTTGTCGCTTTCTCCCTGGGAGCGCGGATCGACGGCGATGACGTGGTAGCGCTTCGAGAACTCATCGATTTGCTTTTGCCAGATCCAGGCTGGCATGGTCCAGCCGGGAATGAAAACGATGGGGCGTCCGCTGCCGGCCTCGAGGTAGTGAATGCGGATGCCGTCGGAGGTTGTGAAGAACCCGCTCTTTGTAGTCGTTGCTGTTGTTGGCGTCTGCGTCGTGACGCCAAGCCTCGCTGCGCTTGGCTGGACAGCCGAGGCGGCTGTCCCCACGCTTGCGATCGACACGATGCACAGTAGGATGACGAGTAGTCTGGTTCGCATTCGCTCCTCCTTATTAAGGGGCTGGAAAATGGGCTTTCAGGCGTAGGAGAACGGGCGTTCATCGTGGCTTCTCCAGAAGTAGGCCAGGATGATCACGCTGGCGACCGCGGCGTAGGCGCACCAGAGCGAGGTGAAGGCGTAGCGCTTGACCTCCATCACCACGAGGAGGATTACCAGGTTGGCAACGCCGAAGAGGATCATCGGTTTGATCTTCGAAAAGAATAACGATCCGCAGGTTGCGATCACATAGACCACCGCAACGGCCTCGTTGTTGGTGGCCTGATTCATATAGACGATGGTGTTGGCCTTGACGTAGACCTCCGTCGGGAACGCGGTCAGCGCCCATAGGATGTAGAGCGTGGTGGCTGCGCCGAGCACGAGGAACGGGAGCATGCGCTGGCGGCTCTTGGCGGTCGGCTCGAACAGGAACACGCTTAGCGGCAGCAGGAACGGAAGCAGTCCCTGGGCATAGAGCATGAACGCCGCGCCCATGTCATGGGCCACTGCGGGGGAGAAGATGCCGTCGAGGCCGAGCCAGACGAATCCTTCGATGAACTGATGAATGGCGAACAGCAGAGGCAGCGAGGCGAAAAGCCGTTCGCGGCGGTGCTTCACCCTGGTCAGTGTGACCACGCCGGCGGAGGCCAGAACTCCGCTGCCGACAAAGTTCGCTGTGGCTGAGAAGCACATAGGGGTTGATTTCTCTCTTGCGCACTTTACACCTGTCGTCGCGGAACACAAAACACAAAACACTTCTTGCTTTAACACCGTCTTCTTGTTTTACACCCCCTTTGTCATCCTGAGGCCCGCGGTTTGTGCGGGCCGAAGGACCTCTGTACTCTCCGCCAGAGCCACCGACGCCTGGCAAGGAGTTCTAAGCTTCCTGTTTTGAAACCCCGCCCCGTTTCTGGAAACACACACCTTCGTGCGGACGGGTTTCCGTTTCAACTGAGCTTTCTCTAACTAGAATCGGGCTGTGATTAAGGCTCACTTATGCGGATTTTAATTGCCGAAGACGATGTGGCTCTGGCCGGGTTTGTGCGCCAGGGGCTGCAAGGGGAGCACTATACGGTCGACCTGGTGGGAGACGGAGAGCAAGCGCGGGCCATGGGAAGCGAGTTCGACTACGACCTGGTCATCCTCGATCTGAACCTGCCGAAGCTTGATGGAGTGAGCGTGTTGCGGCATTTGCGGCTGAAGCGGCCGAGCTTGCCGGTGCTGGTGCTGACGCAGCGCAGCCGCGTGGAAGACCGGGTGCAGTGCCTCGATACGGGAGCCGACGACTATCTGCCGAAGCCGTTCTCGTTCAGCGAACTCTCGGCGCGCATCCGGGCCCTGCTGCGGCGCAGCCATCTTCCGTCGGAGTCCGTGCTGGTGGTGGATGATCTGCAGCTGGATCGGGTGGAACACCGCGCCGAACGGGCGGGGCGGCGGATCGAGCTCACCTCAAAAGAGTTTGCGCTGCTCGAATACCTGATGCGGAATGCAGGCCGTCAGGTGTCGCGGGCGATGATCATCGAGCACGTCTGGAACCTGACTTTCGACACAACTACAAACGTGGTGGATGTTTACATCAATTATCTGCGGAGGAAGGTGGACGACGGACATCCGCGGAAGCTGATTCATACGGTGCGGGGAGTGGGCTACGAATTGAGCGGAGACGCGGGAGTGCCGGCGTGAGTACGAGGATGATTCCGGGGAAGACTCCGAGCGGAGCGGATTCTCGAGGGAAGGCAGGTTCGGTTGCGACGGCGGAGGCGCGCAGCCCGCTTGCGCAACTGCTGCACGCCCTGAACCAGCCGCTGACCGGGCTGCAATGCTCCATGGAGGTGGCGCTGGCCGGCTCGCGGACTTCCGCGCAATATGTTCAGGGCTTGCGCGAAGGGCTCAAACTCACCGCGCGGATGCGCGCTCTGGTGGAGGCGATGCGGGAAGTGGGAGATGCGGGGGAAGAAACAAAAGAGGAACAGAAGACGATTGAGTTGAAAACCCTTCTTCGCGAAGTTGTGGACGAACTGGAACCGGTGGCGGCGGGGAAAAACGTTTGCATAACGCTCGAAAACGCTGGGCTCGAGAACCCAGAGCTCGGGAACACTAGACTCGAAAACCCAGGCGGTTCTGGTCTTACTGTGAGGGCAGGGCGGCGAAGACTGGCGACCATAGTATTCCGGCTGCTGGAATCGGCTCTGAGTCTGGCGGCGCGGGGAAGCGCTCTGCGGGTTGAGACAGGTGAAGCGGCAGCCACGGCCCGGATTTGCATTCGTTGGCACGCGGCACGGCCGCGGGGGGAATTCTCGCGGCCTGAACTGGGTTTGTTAGTGGCGCAGGCTGGGTTCGAGCGGGCCGGCGCGGAGTGGGTGCGAGAGCGGACCGAAAACCGGGAGACGGTGACGGTCCGGCTGACTGGTGGTTCTGAGCGAGCTTGTTCTGAACCAGCTTGTTCGGAACCAGCTTCTTCTAAATCAGGAGACTCGAGATGAGCGCCATGACAAAGTTGCCGGTCATTTATAGGGCTGACGATGGGGCTGACGACGGAGCTGGCGGCGGAGTGCTGATTGCGAGTCCCAGCCGCGCTCTCCGCGAGCAGGTGTTGCAGCACGCGAACAGCCGCTGGGGGCCGGTGCATCAGGCGCTGGGCGGCGCCGAGGCCCTGGGAAAACTGGAAGATGGAGACTGGCAGATTCTGTTTCTCGATCGCCGCCTCCCGGACCTGGACAGTGGAGAGCTGATGGGGATCATTCAGCAACGGTTTCCTGAAATTCAGGTCGTGTTGCTCGACTCCGAGGCAGCGTTCCCGGCGGAGGATGGGGGAAGGACGGAACAGACGTATCCAGATCCGACCGCGCCCGACGCGTGTCATGGCGAAAGTTCGTGTAGGGGCGTGGAGGACTGGTCCTTAAAAGAAAAAGATAAAGATAAGAACAAAGGCAAAGAGAAAGATGAGAAGGATAAAGATCGAGATCCAGATAGAGATGGAGATGAAGATGAGAAAAAAGAAGAAAAAGAGTACGAATATGAGCCACTGCCAGGCATGATTGGGCGCAGCCAGGCGATGCAGCGCATCTATCGGCTGGCGCAGCTGGTCGCTCCGCGCACGACGACGGTGCTGATCGTAGGGCCAACGGGCAGCGGCAAGGAATTGGTGGCGCGCGCGCTGCACCAATTGAGTCAGCGGGCGGCGCGGCCTTTCGTGGCCGTAAACTGCGCTGCGATTCCCGAAGCGCTGCTTGAGTCCGAGCTGTTTGGCCATACCCGCGGAGCATTCACGGGAGCGGTGCAGGCGCAGGTGGGACGTATTCCCACGGCGCACGGGGGAACGCTTTTTCTCGACGAAGTGAGTGAGCTGCCGTTCGGCATGCAGGCCAAGCTGCTGCGTTTTCTGGAACAAAAGGAAGTGCAGCGCCTGGGAACGGCCGAACTGACCCGGGTGGATGTGAGGGTGGTGGCTGCCAGCAATGTGGATCTGGCTGGGCGCACGGGCCGGGGAGAATTCCGCGAGGATCTGTTCTATCGTCTCTCCGCTTTTCCTCTGGAACTTCCATGGCTAAGCGAGCGGCGGGCCGACATTGTTCCCCTGGCGGAGCACTTTCTAGCCTCGATGGCAGTCGCGATGAGTGGTCCGTGCCCGCATTTGAGCAGGGAAGCAATCTGTATTCTCGAAGCCCATCCCTGGAAAGGCAACGTGCGCGAGTTGCAGCACGTAATGGAGCGGGCTTCGATATTGGTGGAGAACGGCGACACAGTCTTGCCCGAGCATCTTTACTTCCCCTTTCAACACGCGCTTTTCAAAGCCGGTCCTCATGTCCTTTCGTGCACGGCATAGGCAAGCTGAGAAGAGTCTTAGGCGTTATCCCACTTTCATGGCAGTCACCTTGCAGATGCCTACATCAGCCATGGCGTTTTTTGCCCGCCCGAGCGCACAACGACCGGCGCAACGAGTAGAAGCGCGGAAACGGAAGCGGAAACCGAACCATGAGCAAGAATACGGTGCAGATCTATACCGCCTGCCAGGACAAACAGGACAAAGAGGAACGCGACCGGATCCTGTTGGAACAGTTGCCCCAGGTGCGCTATCTGGCGCGGCGCATTCACGAGCGTTTGCCCCGGCACGTGCCGTTCGAGGATCTGGTGCATGCAGGAGTGATCGGGCTGATCGATGCGCTGAACAAGTTCGACCGCACCAAGCGCGTGCAATTCGCGTCGTATGCGAAATTCCGCATTCGGGGGGCGATGCTTGACAGCTTGCGCGAGATGGACTGGGGGCCGCGGGACTTGCGCCGCAAGGGTCGGCGGGTGGAAGAGGCGGAGCGCACGCTCAGTATGAATCTGGGCCGAGCTCCGACGGAGTCGGAGGTGGCGGCGGAGCTGAATCTGGAGTTGCTGGAATTTCAGCAGCTGCTGACTGAATTGGACGGCCTCGAGGTGGGCAGCCTTCACCTGGAGTCTCCCTGGGACGGGAAGGAAGAAGATCTGTGCGACTATTTGCCCAACGCGCCGGAGGACACGCCATTCTTCCGCTGCATGCGTTCGGAGATGAAGGAGTTGCTGGGCCGCGCGGTAGCGGATCTGCCGGAAAAAGAGCAACAGGTGCTGTCTCTTTACTATTTTGAAGAACTCACGATGAAGGAGGTGGGGACGGCGCTGGGAATTGGAGAGTCGCGTGTGTCCCAGATTCATTCTCTGGCTGTGGTGCGTTTACGAGGGCGGTTGGAGGAGTTGATGAGGGTCGCCAAGCCCGACGCCCAGGGAGCGGCGCAAGGCGGCGCGTCCTGAAGGGGAATCGGACGTCTGACTATCCAGTAAGAATTCCCGTAACTTATGCATATGCAATAAGATAAGGATCTCCGAGCGGAGGGTCGAGGAACCACGCCCGGGCAGAATTAAAGTTTTCTAACGGCCCGCCGATACTTCAATTGCAGGGAGACTTCGGGGGAGGAAACCAGCGTGACAACCGATCTGAATACGGGAACGCAACCGTCTCAGGAAACTGGCCGAACGCCCAGCCAGAGTCCAGTAAGTGGTGAGACCCATTCATGCGTGGAAGGGATTGTGGGCGAAGAGCAGGCGCAGCTTTCAGGCGGTTACGTTCAAATTCGGGCGCTCGCGGCACTGGCGGCGGGACTTCCAGAAGTTGGTCATGAGAAGGTGAGCGCATTGCGACTCATGGTCTTGAGCAGCAGCTACAAACCCAGCCCGGAACAGATAGCAGAGTCACTGTTTGCGCACATGCTGGAGCAATCGGAGAAGTGGCCTCGCCGTTCGTGAAGTGATTGCAATGTTCTTACTTGCTCCTACTGCCTTGTTCCTACCTCTTGTTCCTACTGCCCGTGTGTCCTGGCTAAAGTACGCGACTCCTGTGCCGATGAATTCATGGTGGAATGCTGGTTCATTTTGGTGGGAGGGGTGTTTGAGCCTGCGGTCGACTGCTTTTTCTTCACGCATGCTCCAGGGTGCAGCTCTGCCTCGGCGCGCTTGAGAATTTATAGATCGCTGAGTACGGTGGCGGCCCGAAAGGCTTCCGCATGAGGTCTGCGCCTTCGCTGCAACCGGCCCCTGGCCCGAGGGGTCCACCTGAACCCGACCTAGTGCGCATCCGAGACCTGATTCACCTGGTGGCTGGAATTTTTCACCCTGACAGCAAGCTCGGTCTGCTGCGGGACCGTTGCGGCCGCCGGATGAAGGAGCTCAAGATGCAAACCCTGCATCAATATCTCGAGTGCCTCACCCTCGGTCCCGTTCGGCAGACAGAGCTGACCACTTTGCTCAACGAGATCACCGTCGGAGAGACTTGCTTTTTTCGGAATCTGCAACAACTCGATGCCTTACGCCATGTCGTGATTCCTAACATTCTTCAGAGCAAGTCCCAACTTCCGCAGCGCCGCCTTCGCATCTGGAGCGCTGGGTGCTCTACCGGGGAAGAACCCTACAGTCTCAGGATGTTACTGCTGGAGGAAGTCCACGGCCTGCTCAAAGACTGGTCCATCGAACTTCTCGCCACCGATCTCAACGAGCGTTCTCTTGCCCATGCCAAAGAGGCCGTGTACAGCAACTACAGCACGCGCAATCTGACCCCAGCTTACCGCAGCAAGTACTTTCTTCGGCAAGGCGATCAGCTCCAAGTGCATCCCGCGGCTCGTTCCAACATCAGCTTCAGCCGGCTCAATTTGTCAGACGACAGACGCGTGACATTCATGAAGAGTATGGACATCATCTTCTGTTGCAACGTGCTGATCTACTTCGATCTGGCTTCCAAGCGGCGCGTGATTCAACATTTCTTCAACAATCTTCTGCCCCATGGATATCTGTTTCTGGGCCATTCGGAATCTCTAGACGGGGTGAGTGAAGACTTCAGGCTGGTCCACTTGCCCGGAGCGACTGCTTATGTCAAAGCGGAGCGTTCGCCAGCAGGTCCGGGCTATCTATTGCAGACAAACAAGCGCCGATGAACACCCACAGATGAACAACCAGCCTATCGAGTCGCGAATCAAGGTGCTCATTGTGGATGACAGCGCCTTCATGCGGATGGCGCTTGCGCGCATGTTGGCTCACGACCCGCGCCTTTGGGTCGTAGGTTCTGCAGCCAACGGAACCGAAGCCCTGCAGAAGATTGTGACGCTTGATCCCGACGTTGTGACCCTCGATGTGGAAATGCCGGGCCCCGATGGCCTGGCGACCCTGCGCTGCATCATGGCACTGCTGCCGCGCCCGGTCATTATGGTGAGTTCGGTCACTGAGCAGCAGGCCGAAATCACTTTCAATGCGCTTGCAGCCGGGGCCTTTGACTATGTGCCGAAACAACTGGCTTCCAGCTCGCTGGACATTCATCACATCGGCGAAGAGCTGGTTGCCAAGATCAAAGCGGCAGCAGAGTCGTGGCATTCGCGGTGTCGTCTTGGCTTTCTGCGGAAGCCTCCCCGCGCGGCGGTTCTGCCGACGCCGGAGGTTTCGCACTCGGCCCCGGCGATTATGGCGCTTGGGGTCTCGACCGGAGGCCCGAAGGCTCTGGAGGAGATGCTGCCAATTCTTCCAGTCGACTTTCCAGTTCCAATTCTAATTGTGCAGCACATGCCGGCTGGCTTCACTGCTCCTTTTGCCAAGAGGCTAAACAGTATTTGCGCGGTTTCTGTGTGCGAGGCTTCCCACGGAGAAGTAATCCGGCCGGGAGTGATTTACCTTGCTCCAGCGGGATTTCATATGACGGTGAACCATCGGGGCAACTCGCGCATGTTGATATCGCTTTCCGGCAAGGCGGAGGATCAGGTATACATTCCCTCCGTCGATGTCATGATGCAGTCCGTTGCCGCGGCATTTCATTCCCACGCCATGGGAATCATCATGACCGGTATGGGGTCAGACGGAGCACAGGGAATGAAGGCGATTCATGGTGAGGGAGGTCTCACTGTGGGCCAGGACGAGGCCAGTTGTGCGGTCTATGGCATGCCTCGGGTTTGCGCGGAGATGGGAATCCTTGACCGGGTTGTGCCGCTATCGCAGATTCCCCATGAGATTCTGCAAGCCACGGGCTACCGGAAAGCAAGCGTGATTTAGAGAGTCTGGATGAATCAACCGGGGTGTCCAACACCTCGCGTACTTTCCCCAAAAGCATGTGGATGGAAAAAGGTTTGGCCAGGTATTCCATGCCGGAAGGAGATAACTCACAGCAGGCGAGTTGTTCCATGTAGCCGCTCATGAGCAGAGTGCGGGCACGGGGATAGAAAGTTTCGAGTTCGGTTGCGAGATCGAAGCCGCTCATGCCGGGCATAACGATATCGGCAAGAAGCAGATCGACGGGCCATGAGCGTCGGCGATAAGCGTCTAAGGCGTCAGCCGCGCTTTTGGCGATCACGAGACTGTATCCCGCCGACTGGAGGACCTCGGCAGTGACTTTTCGGATGAACGCTTCGTCTTCTACGAGCAGAATGGTTTCTGAGCCGCCACATTGGCTGGCCGCGGCGAATGTGGATTCAAAGCCGGGCAGAGTCTCGGCTGCGGTCACTTCGATTACGGAGTCGGTTCGTGAACAAGAATTCAAGTCTGCTCTCCTGGAATGCTCTCCATCTAGCAGGTCAGAGGCCATCTTCTGTTTTCGTGTTTTCGGCACGACGCGCTGCAAGACCCAAGATGAATGAGGTACTTAGCTCGATAAGAGGCCGGTGTAAGGGATAATGTTCGCGCGACGTTGGCGCCCATTACGGGAGATGAGGCGTGAATGAGTTCCGATCCGGTCGTTCCGTTATTTTGGGCTGGTGAGGATGGTTCCGTTTGGATCGAGCAAGAGCTTGTGCGTTCCCGCCGGGGCGGATAGGTGAAACGGAGATTCTGGGCCGTCGGCGAAAACGCGGCCCACGAGCACTGGAGCTTTGCCGGGAACAACTGCGTAGATGGGGACGAAGGTCACCAGATCTTCCGGCGCGTCCTTTTGCAGTATCACTCCGCTTACAGCCGTGACGTTCGCCTTGTCTGCGAATTTGACTCCCTGTAACTCGAGCCTGGGCATGGCGGTGCCGTTTACCCAGCCTTCCAGAAACCAGTCAAGCGAAGGCTTGCCTTCATAGCGCAATGAGGGGGGCAGATCCTCCGCAAAAACGTTCAGCAGTTCGCGGGTGCTGATGGTTTTTCCTTCGTAACGCTCACGAACCTTGCGCAGAGACCGTATAAAGAGATCTCCTTCGAGCTTGCCGCTCGCATCTTTTCCTCCGCCATTCTCTGCGGCTTCCTGCAACATCGAGCGCAGCATGTGGAACAGCCATGTCCCCCGGCCGTAACTGATAGCGTCGTAGCCTTCCGGAAAATGAGACGAAAAAAGGCGACTGCCCAAGGTCACGGGTCCGGCATCGCTGGTGGAGTTGCCATCCTTATTCTTCTCAGCCAAGTCCTGCCGATATTTCTCCATGACCTGGCGAAAGCCGGCCGGATCTTTCTCCTGGAGCATCATCAATGAGGAATAGTTTGCCAAGCCCTCTGAAAACCATTGGTCGCGATAGGTAGCCCAGGTGATCAGGTCGCCCCACCATTGGTGTGCGGCTTCGTGCGCAGGAATCAGTTCTCCAATCAATGCTCCGGCAGGATTCATGTGGAGACTGGCTCGATCTTCTCGATTCAGGAAAGCATAGGAGGAGAGGAAGATCAGCCCAGGCCAACCCTGGCTCTCCCGGCCCGGCAGCTGAGTCAACGCCAGTTGACTATAGGGAAAGGGGCCGAATCGATCGGCATAGTAACGAATCGCCCGAGCAGTAATCTCGGCGACGGCGGTCGCGTTCCGCGCGGGTGAAGGTGAGAGCGGAGCTATCAACGATGGCGGAGCGTGGGGCCGACCAGTAGGATTCGGAATGTTTGGCATGGTTGGTGGACCAGCGTTGGGGAAGTCTCGTTCCACACCGACCGTAGCATAGGTTTCCACCAAGACGTTCCCAGCTTGCGCCGCACCGCGAACATATTTGCCGAGGTTGAATCCGGCGACCGGAATGGGCCGCTCCGAGACCCAGTGCGCGACTTGCTCGTCCCCTGCGTTCTGCGGCGGCGCGGAGAGCGGCCCTGGTTTGCCGGTCGCCAGAAGAGTCCAGCCCGGCGGATAGTGGAAGGTAAGATCGAAATCGGCCATGGCCATTCCGCGATTGGGGTACCACGTGCCGCGCGCGCCAACATAGAGCAAACCCTTGCCAGCGTCAGCCAACACTTCTCCACCGTAGACGAAGCGCAGGCTGATCTTTTGTCCCTTGCGCGTGGGTTCAGGCAGAATCACAGCCAACAGGTCGTCACCACTGCGTGCCAACCGCGTGCCTTCCACAGCAGGATTATGGATGAATTCCACTGCTTTCCCGTCCGCCTCAACAGAGTGGAGTTGCAGAAAGCGCGACAGTTCGAAAACCAGAAAACGCGATCCGCCGCGCACCGCATCGAGATGCAATGTTACGACCGCATCCAGTTCTTTGGGCGGTTTCACCTCGGCGTCAATCACGTAACTGCGCACGCGAACCGGATCTTCCCGAGACTCCGATTCTGCGAGCAATGTCTGAGGGATTTCTTTCTGAACCTTAGGGGGCCGTCTTCCGCTCTCGCTCGAGAATGAGGTCCAGACGTTGTAATAGACGGCTCCGTTTGCTCCAGTCTGGGTTTGTCCGGCCTGGACTTCTTCCACTGACGTGGAGTCGAAAAAGATGTCGAAAACACCGAGTTTCTCCCCCTGCAACCGGGCGTGCAGTACGCGATCGTCGGGATCCAGGGCGGGCGTGGTTGGCGAATCTAAAGTTGGCGAGGCATGGGAGGGGCTCCGCTCTGTGATTGGCAAGGTCCCGCTGAAAGTTTCGAGCAGCCTCATGGCATCGGCCTGCGCCAGGGAGCGGGCGGTATCGTTCCAGCGGGTGACAAACTCTGCCGCATCTTCGGGCGCTCTCAGACCGGGCTGCAACTCATTGGCGGTATTGTCATTGAAGCGAAAGTAGGCGGTCGAGAAGTGTTCCTCAAGAATTGCCATCCCGGTGAACAGGCTCATCGATTTTCGTTCCAGATCGTTGGGCGGAGTAAGCAGCAGTTCTCCATCGCCGTCAAAAAAAGCTCCCGTAATCCTGCCCAGCACGTCCTTGGTAAAGGCGATGGTGCCGTCTTCCAGAGTGATATGGATCGCGGCCCGGTCGAGCGACGCGTCACGCACTTTGAATACCCGGTCGGGGTCCAGGCCGACATTACTGAGTTGCAGGTAGAGGGTTTCAGCCGGTCCGGACTGCGGTTGTGTCATACCCTGGGCGACCGCGGCCGGAACCACCGGGGCTGGACCGATCTGTGCGCCCGATGCCGGGAGGAATACAGAGACTGCGAGGCAAACGGCCAGCATGACGGTGAATTTGAGTGATATCGCTGGTACTTTCGTCACGTGGGTGTGTGCGCTCACAGTTGCTAGAATGCGCTTGAATGCGGCCTCGTGTCACTAGCCTGGTACCTATGATGCTGATGCTTGCCTGCGGGGCAGCATGGGCTGACACGATCCACTTGAAGAATGGCAGAACCATCGTTGCGGACCGTGTCCGTGAGGTTGGACCCCGCTATGAATACGACATCGGCGACGACAGTTACGCCATTCCCAAGAGTGCGGTAGACCGAATCGAGACTGGCGGCATGCCAGCGATCACTTCGGCCGCCAGCAAGGGTGCCGGCGATCTTCCGGTCTTTAATCCGGTGGATAGTCTGGCGAACGAGGGTGACCTTCCCAAAACGATCGTGAAGGATGGCAAGGTTGACCCTGACGCTCTGGCGAAACTTGAAGGCAAAGGAAATGCGGAGTTGAGCGCAACGGCCGACTTCATTGCCGGCAAGTTCGAATTCGAACACGGCAACATCGACCAGGCCCGGCGCTATTTCGACGGCGCGCTGCGTTTTCAGCCGGCGAACTCAACGGTCCTTATTTACTACGCGGCCCTGCTGGTGCGGACCGGGAACCCATCGCAGGCGCTCTCCTATGCCCAGCGCGCCGTGCAGGCTGCACCTCAGTCGCCCGATGCTTATACCGTGCTGGGTTACGCGCAGCAGGCTTGCGACCACACCAAAGATGCCGTCGCCTCATGGAAGCATTCTCTCGACCTGCGTCCGGATCCAGCGGTGCAGCAATACCTGGCGAAGGCACAGCGTGAACAGAACGTCGAGACCGATTTCGCCCAGCGTGAGAGCAGCCACTTCGTCCTGCACTACGAAGGGAAACAGACTTCCGAGGCGTTCCGGGGACAGATCCTGGAAGCGCTGGAGTCGGATTACGACGATCTGACGCGTGATCTGGGCACGCCGCCGCGCGACAACATTCTGGTGACGCTCTATACCGAGCAGGATTTCTTTGACGTGACGCGCGCTCCTTCGTGGTCGGGAGCCCTCAATGACGGAAAACTCCGCATCCCCATCAACGGCCTCAGTGCCATGACGCCCGAGCTAGCCAGGGTTTTGAAGCATGAACTGGCGCATTCGTTCATCAATCAGCTTTCGGGCGGCCGGTGCCCGCCGTGGCTCCACGAGGGGATTGCTCAGCTGCTTGAACCGAAGTCTCTGGGCGGCGAAGGACACCAATTGGCGCAGTTATTCAAGGCGCAACGCAACATCCCGCTGAATGCGCTGGAAGGCAGCTTTCTAAGCTTGTCGGGAGGCCAAGCCACTCTGGCGTATGCGGAATCGCTGGCCGCAGTTTCCTACATCAACGATTCTTACGGGATGGGCGACATTCAGCGAATTCTGCAACTGATCAGCCAGGGGAGTTCCACTGAGGCTGCTTTGCGGGCGACTGTTCACTCTGATTACGGTGGTCTGGAAGCGGAGCTGGGGAAGTACCTTAGCGATAAGTACGGCGACTAATGCTTTGTAGCGCCGCCGTCCCGGCGCTGCGGATTTGCCCGCCGCCAGCTGTTGTGCTAGTTTGCCCACTGAGTCTACGCGTCGAATGTGCCCTCTATTTCGCTCCCGTGCAACTGCGCCTCCGCCGGCGGTGGAGCCTGCCCCGGGCGAGTTTCCGAAAATTGACGGGGCTGAAATGGCCGCGGCCACCTACGGGAAGCGGGTTGCTGGCGACTTCTACGACTCTCTGCGGGTGAGTCCCGAGCGGATCTTGTTTGGCCTGCTCGACGTTGCCGGACGTCGCGAGAACAATCTGCAAATCCTGGCCGCCGCACAAACAATCTTCCACACCCTGGGAACCGAACTGTTTGCGCCACCTGATATCAACGAGGCCGAGGCCATGACTACTCTGTGTCTTCGGCTCAACCGTGGCATCATGGAAGCCGCCGCGGGGGTTCACTCCTGCCCGGCATTCGTGGGTTGCTACCACGAGAGATTTGGCACTCTCTGCTATACCAACGCGGGGCACACTCCGGGACTACTCCGCGACGACACCGGCGTGGTCGAACTCGGGCCCACGGGCCTGCCGCTCGGCCTTTTTTCTCACGCCACCTCCGACGCGCCCACCGTGGCTCTGGAGAAAGGCTCAGTGCTTCTGCTGGTTTCGCGGGGAGTGGTTGAGGGCAAATGCAAAGACGTGAGGGCTGACGACCTGGAATTCGGGTTGGAACGAGTTAAAGAGTGGCTAGTGGCCAATCCCACGCGCAGCGCCCAGGCTCTGAGCGCGTCCATTTTGAAAGCGGTTGGGGAGTTCACGTGCTCACCCCTGGCTCCGGATGACATGACGGCCCTCGTCCTTATGCGGAGCCTGTAGCTGACACACATCCCCGGCAATGAGCCAGCGCATCAAACTACGGTAGGCGCCCCGGCGGAAGTAGTAAAATAACCGGACGGCTTGGCTCGCGGGAACCTTCCCACAATTACTGGGAACGTGGCGGCCAGCGGAAATCTTATGAAGAAACTGACCCTGATACTTATTTTTGCGGCGTGCCTGCCCGCACTTGCGGCGGCCCAGGTGGTCGAAGAAATTGTTACCCGCGTGAACAGCCAGATCATTACCCGCTCGGAGTTTCAACGGAGCAAGGATCAGCTCAGAGATGACGTCAAGCAGCAGGATGCGGCCAATGCCGACAAGCTCTATGCCGAGCGCGAAAAGGACGTCCTGCGCGATCTGGTCGACCAGCAGCTCCTGCTCGAAAAAGGCAAAGACCTTGGCATCACCGGCGATACCGACCTGATCAAGCGTCTTGACCAGATGCGCAAGGACATGAAACTGGAAACCATGGAAGAGCTGGAGAAAGCCGCCACGGCCCAGGGCATCCCTTACGAGGACTTCAAGCAGAACCTGCGCAACCAAATCATCACGCAAAAGGTGATTGGCGAAGAAGTGGGATCTCATCTGAGCATCAGCAAAGAGGAGGAGCAACAGTTTTACGACGAGCACAAGAATGAGATGGAGCAGCCGGAGTCGATCAAGCTCAGCGAGATCCTGATTGCTCCGCAGAAGCCAGCTGCCGCCGATAAGCCTGCGGCTGGCAATCCGACCGCTGATGCTTCCGCCACGGGCGCGGACGCCACGAGTGATGCCGCCGCTAAACAGGCTCAGGAGGCTGCAGCTCTGGCCGCGGCCGAGGCGAAGGCTAACGATGTCCTCAAACAGATTCGTGCCGGAGCCAATTTTGACGATGTGGCTAAGAAGTTTTCCGATGGCCCTTCGGCGGCCCAGGGCGGAGACCTTGGAGCGTTCAAGCGCGGCACTCTCGCCAAAGAGCTGGAAGACCGGACGTTCGGGATGAAGTCCGGCGAAGTCACGGATGTGATCCGCACCAAGCAGGGGTACGTCATTTTAAAGGTGACGAGCCACCAGATGGCGGGCGTTCCGGTGATGAAAGATATCGAGCCCAAAATCATGGACTCTTTGTACTACCAAAAGCTGCAGCCGGCGCTTCGCGCCTATCTGACCAAGCTGCGCGAAGAGGCCTACATCGACTACAAAGAAGGTTATGTGGACTCCGGCGCCAGCGCGAACCAGACCAAGCCGATTGAAACCGCGACGCCCAAAACGACCGACAGCAAGAATCTGAAGAAAAAGAAGAAGAAAATGCTGGGCGTTCCCATCTAGCATCAAAAGGATGTGCTTTGATCCCGCTCAGGTAGGGGGCGTCATCCCGAAACGCGGCGTACTTCAGCCGCGTGAGGGATCTCCCGTGGGTACGGCCTGTGGGAGATCCTTCGTTCCGCCTGAAAAACGGCTGCACTCAGGATGACCAAGACTATGGGCCGACAAATGAAGTTGAACCACGCCCCCGCTTACCTTCCCTGCGTCCTGGTGCGTTCTGATTTACACTGATGAATAGAATGAAAGAGTTTTACATCAGCGACTGCGCCCGCCAGGAAAACAAGATCATCACTTCGAACTTCGTGGTGGTGAGCAAGCAGATCAAGCCCAAGAAGAGTGGCGAGCCTTATCTCGCGCTTACCCTCGGCGACCGCAGCGGACAGCTCGAAGCCAAGATGTGGGACAACGTCGAAGAGGTGCTGAACGCCTTCGAGCAGGACGATTTCCTCAAGGTCAAGGGCCTGGTCAACAAATATAAGAACCGTTTCCAGCTCACCATCCACAAGCTGCGCAAGCTGGGCGAATCAGAGATCGAATTTTCCGACTATCTTCCGAAAACCACCAGGAATATCGACGAACTCTGGCAAACGCTAGCCGGCTTCGTCGCGTCTTTTCAAAATGCTCATCTCAGGTCCCTGGTGCAGGCCTTCATGTCCGACCCGGAGATCGCAGCCGCCTATAGAAATGCTCCTGCTGCGAAGACGCTGCACCACGCCTATATCGGCGGCCTGCTCGACCACGTGGTTTCACTGTTTCGTTCCTGCGACCTGGTCAGCAGAAACTATCCTCAGGTGAATCGCGATTTGCTGCTGACGGGCGTGTTTCTTCACGATATCGGCAAGATCCACGAACTTTCCTACAATCGCTCGTTTTCCTACACCACGCGCGGCCAATTGCTCGGCCATATGGTGATTGAACTTGAGATGTTGCAGGCGAAACTCGCGCTGGTTCCGGATTTTCCCGTCGAGCTCAAGACCCTGCTGGAGCACTTGATCATCAGCCACCATGGACAGTACGAATTTGGATCGCCCAAGCTGCCCATGTTTCCGGAAGCGCTCCTGCTGCACTACATGGACGACCTGGACTCCAAGATGGAAGCGATGCGCGCCCACTTCGAGCGCGAAGCTGAACTGGAGAGTCCCTGGACAAGCTACAACGCCTCACTCGGCCGCCCGCTGCTGGACAGCGCCAAGTTTCTTGCTCCGAAGCCCGTCGTGCCTCCCGATGATTCTTCTGCCGCTGAGGCTGAGGTTGAAGCGGAGTACGCCAGCGAGTCCAGCGAAGAAGCCCCAACGCTGCCCGGCTTAAAGCCTTAGCTTTCCGGAGGAGTACGGCGCCGTGCTGTGCTCGGCCCTGATTGAGCCATTCGGTCACTTCGCGGCAAGTTCGCCGAACCAATACGCTGCCGTTACACCGCCATCCATGAGGAAGTCGCTGCCGGTGATAAACGCGCCGTCAGGACCCATGAGGAGTGCTCCAACCGTTCCCACCTCGTCCGGGGTGCCGGCTCGTCCAGCCGCGGATACTTCGAGCATGCGCCGATAACCCGGGCCGCGCGGGCCCTTTAGCTCGTCGTTCGCGAGGGGAGTGATGATGATGCCGGGGCTAATGGTATTGACTCGCGCGCCGCGCTTTCCCCAACGGACTGCCTCGGCCATCACACGCAACGAGTTTCCGCGCTTCGAAATCTGGTAGGCGTGAAGGGAGTCTTTTATCTGATCTGGCTGAAGCATCGGAAGACCGAGTAAGTCTTCGACAGGGGTGGTTGCGAGCATGGCGTTCTGCTCGGTTGAGAGGGATGGTAAGCGGTGCCCAGACTGGGATGCGATCACGACGGCGGCGCCCCCGCGAGCAATGACGTTGCGGTTGCACTCATTGAAAATTGCTCAATCGGGTCAGTGAGTGTGATGGAGATATTTCGCCAATGTCCGCGAATGCTACGATTCCTCAAGGGCATTCCCGTCCCTTCATGTGACATGGCATATTTCAAAGACCTCACACGATATGAGTACACCAAGAACCTGTTCATGTGTGCAGGTGAACCGTTAAACATCGGTTGGCTTGAGCGGTGCGCAACGTTTCCCAAAGGGGTCGTTGGCGCAGACCTGACTGCTAAACTCCTCGCCCTCTGCAAATTCTCCATGAACCGCTGCTTCGGATGGCACGGCTGTCACTTCTGTGAGGAATGCCCAGTGCGAATCACAGACTCCGATGGAGACTTTTCGTTCGGCTCTGGGGATATTCGCGTGCCAGCAAAAGACGAAAGAGTTACCTACGTGGCTCCGGATCTGATCTATCACTACGTGGTTGCGCATCAGTACCTGCCGCCTGACGTTTTCCTCGACGCGCTAAGCGCCCTTTCAGTGCCCAAGCCAGTTGTCGTCTGGATTCTCGAGTGTATCGAGATCGTACCGGAGCCTGAAACCCTGTGGCGTTGTTTGGACGAGTCACTGCGATGTAACAGACCGAGTATTCCACTCGAACTGCGTGGATCTGTTGCTGAAGCTGCGAATGAGTTGAAGGCGGTTAAGTCCACGGGCTTCGACGCGCAAGAGACGGCTAAGGGCATCGTCAATCGCCTCAAGTGGGTGCTGACGAGGTGCTGACAAGGCCAGAGTGACGTTAACCGGCGATCACGCTCATTGACCCTCGACAGCACTCACGTTCGGTTTGGAACAAAATTGCAGATCATTGGCCCCGGTACTGAGCCTTGAACCAAAATGGCCTTCTGCAATGGCACTTTTGTGATTTCGTGCTTCTTTTGCCCCTGCCACTTTCGGTAGGCCTCAATCGATGACTCAGGCAATTCGACGTTGTCCTTTGACAGTACAAGACCACTCTTTCGAATCATCTTCTGGGTCACAGCGAGATGCTCGATTGCTCTCGTCAGCTGAGCACCCCCGCAACCTTGCCATGGGATTTTATCGACCCTGACGTGAACGACCTTACCGGCTCCGTGAACATCCTCAAGCGCGAGAATTGTGACGATGATGCCCTGGCTCATCGTCCACACCTGACCTGGCTTGTAGTCCACTGATTGCAGGTCCGAGCCATTAGTTTGGGTCTGAGCTCGGACTCTCAGAAGGCTCCCTAACAGCAAAAGTACCCCCAACAGCCGGACAACATTGACCTTCATATGCCATTACCCTCGAACTGTGTCCGGGTCAAATATGACTCCATTCTCAACTGATGTAAACCGGCGATTACGTTCATTGAAGAATGGCCGACCGGGGTCGATGAGTGTAATGGGGATGTACGCCAACTGAGAACCACATCATGAACGGTTACGCCGAATTGCCTTCCACCGTGCGCGGCTGCCCCACACGCGGACAACACCATACAACCCTACCAACGTCGATAGAAATATTTCCATCACTCGCTCGGTAAAGGTTATGTGATAGTGAAGGGATTCATAAAGGCCGTACAGAACAAGAGCGCCGAATATAAGATGGGAGGCGAATACTCCGAGGCCCAATGGAATGGGTTTTTTGCCAGCTTGGCGCAATTCGGCGTCCCTCGCGTCGAAGCACTTCGAACAGAGTGTTTGGAAGATGGGAAGAGCACACCCGCAATCTGGACACCGGGACATGTTTCGGGTACCTCCGAGCCCTTCAGGAATTCAAACACCGTCCTGGCAGATCTGCCTCTTACGACAGTAACTGTTGCAGACGTTTACGCTCATTGAGAATTAGCCGACCGGGGTCAATGAGCGCAACGGCGATGTTGCGACAATCAACGACTCGGCGCCCGTTTGGAGGAGGGAAGTCTTCGTTTGAAAATGCTAGTATTTAGCCCGTGCCTCCCGCCTTCACGATTTTCTTTTTGCT
>Ga0070762_10000221_pt1 | contig 22203 bp, 23 predicted proteins | sample HubBroMetageREF2_FD_66726 | JGI IMG/M metagenome (GOLD analysis project Ga0070762, IMG submission 66726) | Reference soil microbial communities from the Hubbard Brook experimental Forest, New Hampshire, USA - Hubbard Brook CCASE Soil... | ecosystem: Environmental > Terrestrial > Soil >...
GGCGTGCAAACGCCGGTCAGGCGCCGGGGCACGATTCTCCCGCTTTCCGCCACGAACTGCGCCAGCAGACGAATGTCCTTGTAGTTGATCGCTTCTATTTTTTCGACGCAGAACTTGCAAACTTTCTTGCGCCGGAAATACTTGCGTCCACCTGGCCCGCCGCCTTCGCGACCTCCGCCCGGTCCGCCGGGACGAGAAGAAGGACGCCGCTCGCCGCGATCAGGCCGGTCGCCGCCGGAAGTTGATTCAGAAGATCTAGTTTCGTCAGCCATGATGCTCCTTAAAATAAACTTGTAGAGGACAGGCGTCCTCGCCCGTCGTCCATTGGAAATTGTTTTATGCCGTAGCCGCAGGAGCCTCCCCAGCAGGCTCAGCCGGTGGCGCGGGCGCTGCAGCTTTGCGCTTCGCGTCTTTGATCGCCTTAATCTTGTCCAGGCGCTTCTGCTCTTCGTCAACCCGCACCGTGAGGAACTTGATCACCGGCTCGGTCACGCGCAGGCGGCGCTCCAGTTCATGAATCAAACCACCACCGCCTTCGACGGTCAGCAATACGTAAATACCGTCGTGAAATTTTCTAACGGTATAAGCCAGCCGACGCTTGCCCATGCGTTCCACATTCTTCACCTGCCCGGACGAAGCAGTCACTGCCGTTTCCAGCGTGGAAATAAGTTTGTCCTGGTCCTCTTCCGCCATATCAGGGCGAACGATAAACATCAGTTCATAAGTACGATTCATTCCATTCTCCATCTCTCGCGAATCTTCAAATCCGTATTCATGCCAGGCAAAAGCCGCGGCTGATCTTTCATTCTTCCGGCTTGCGGTTGAAGCGGTTCATCGCAGCAGCCGCGCCTTCTGTCACAATCGCCTTCACCGCGTCGGCTGCAACGTCAACCATCCCATCCACAACCTTTAACTGAGCTTTCCGAAATGCCGACAGCAAATAACTCATCCCGTCTTCAACCTTGCGATCCGGCGCAACCCCCATTCGAATCCGCAAGAAATCATTCGTGCCCAAAGAGCTGATGATGGACTCGATCCCGTTATGTCCCGCCGAACTCCGCTTCCTCTGAATCCGAATCGTGCCCAGCGGAAAATCCAGCTCATCCTGAATCACGGTCAGGTCTTCTTCCACCCTGACCTCATGCTTCGTAACCAATTCCCGCACCGAAATGCCGCTCAAATTCATGAAGGTCTCGGGCTTGGCCAGCAGAACCGCTTCCGAGCCAAGCACCACTCGTGCAGTCAGCGCCCGGCACTGCCGATTCCTAACCTCAACCCCGAATTCGTTCGCAATCCGATCAACCGCGAGAAACCCCAAATTGTGCGGCGTGAACTGGTATTCGATCCCCGGATTGCCCAGCCCAACAATAAGTTTCACATGTTCACCACAGAGGCACAGAGTCACAGAGAAAATCTCGATTCGGGTTTTGCCAAGCCTTCTCTGTGTCTCTGTGACTCTGTGGTGAAATCTACTTCTTGTCTTTCTTCTCCGGCTTCTCGGCTTTCTCCGCCGCAGGCTCCGCGCCTTCCTCGCCAGCTTCCTGCTTGCCCTTCTTGATGACCTCGGGTTCCGCGGGAGTCGCCCCAGCTTCCGCAGCAACCGCCTCCGGCGTAGCTACCACTTCTTCCTTCACTGTGATAACCGTTGCCACAGGCTGATTCGAGTCCGTCAGGAACTTAAGTTTGTCACCGTGAGGCAGATCGGACACGCGCAACACCTTCCCAAAAACTAACTCAGTCACATCGGCCTCAATGAACGCAGGAATGTCGCCCGGCAAGCACTCGACCTCCACTTCGCGGAGAATCTGCTCCAGAATGCCGCCTTGCTGCTTCACTCCGGCCGCCTCGCCCTTGAGCACGATCGGAACATTGACGGTCAGCGTCTTGTCCATCGCGATCCGCTTCAGATCGATGTGCAGCAGCGCGCCCTTGATAGGCTCGTACTGCCAGTCCACGATCATTGCCTTAGTGCGCTCGCCACCATCGAGAGCCAGATCAAAAATGGTGTTGTAGCCGGTCTGCGAATGCAGAATGCGCGAAACCTGTCGTGGATCGAGGCTTACCGGGACAGCGTCCTTGCCCGCGCCATATAGCACAGCGGGAACTTTCCCGCCGACGCGGACCCGGCGTGCATCATTCTTCGTGCCCGGCACACGCGGCTGCGCTTCCAGTACGGTGTTTTCAGTTGCAGTTGCCATAATTTTGATTCCTGTCTACAAAAATAATTTGCTGACTGATGTCTCTTCGTGAATCGATTGGATCGCCCGCCCAATCAGGCCCGCGATCGACAGAACTCTAATCTTCGGCTCTTTTTGTGCCGCCTCACTCAGCGGAATAGTGTTCGTCACCACCACTTCCGTGAAGTGGGACTTCGCAATATTTTCCACCGCGGCTCCAGAAAGCACCGCGTGCGAAGCACATGCATAAACCGCAGTGGCGCCGTTCGCCATCAGAGCAGCGGCAGTTTTTACCAGCGTGCCCGCGGTGTCGATCAGGTCGTCGATCACCAGGCAAGTCCTGCCGTTGACATCGCCGATCACGTGCATGATTTCGGCCACGTTCATCTCCACGCGGCGTTTATCGACAATGGCCAGCGCAGCTTCCATCTTCTTGGCGAAGAAACGCGCGCGTTCCACGCCGCCGGCATCCGGGGAAACCACCGTCAGATTCGGCAAGTTCAGCTTCCTGAAATGATCGACCAGCACCGGCGACGCGAACAGATGATCCACCGGAATATTAAAAAATCCCTGAATCTGCGGTGCATGCGGATCAATAATTAATGCCCGATCCGCCCCCGCCGTAGTCAGCAAATCCGCCACGACCTTCGCTGAAATCGGCGCCCGCGGCTTATCCTTCCGATCCTGCCGCGAATAACCGTAATACGGAACCACCGCCGTAATGCGCCGCGCCGAGGCCCGCTTCAGCGCATCAATCATCAACAACAACTCCATCAAGTGCTCGTCCACCGGACGGCACGTAGGCTGCATCACAAAGACGTCAGCCCCCCGAACATTCTCCTGGATCTGCGTGTAAGCTTCACCGTCGCTGAAACGCGTTACCAGAGCCTGCCCGCGAGTCATGCCGAGAAAGGTGCAGACCTCGTCGGCCAGCGCCTCGTTGGCAGTGCCGGAGAAAATCTTGAACTTATCGTCGACCCGGCCGCGTTGAGGCTTGCGCTCCGATTTTTCCTCGGTGCCCACCTGAGCCTTCTTCTCCGTAACTGTCGCAACAGTTGCCATAAGTTCGGCTCTCAGTCTGTCAGTCCAAATCAGCTGAAAGCTGACGGCTGATAGTTGCTTTTTTTGGCTGGGCCGCTAGGATTCGAACCTAGACAAAGTGCTCCAAAGGCACTTGACCTACCATTAGTCGACGGCCCAGTTTCGCTGAAAAACAGATTTCAATTGTCGATTTGACGACTGGCTGGCTTTTCTAGTGTAACTCGCCGGCCAGAATCGGCAATCGGAAATCGTCAATCGAAAATCTTCTTCCAGTACTGCGGGCGCGTCAGCGTAGTCGTGGCCGTCGCCGGGACGCCGTCCTTGCGCAACCGAGCCGCAGCTTTCTCAGCCACCTCGCGGGACGCAAACAATCCATAAGTCGCGGAACCGGAACCGGACAGCGAGGCATAAACCGCGCCCGCGCGTTCGAGCACACGCTTGACCTCGCGCAATTCGGGATATTTAGGAAAGACGACTTGTTCAAAGTCGTTTTCGATCCCGGTACGGACGAGGTCGAGAAGCGGCGTCTCGGCCCGGCCCCTGCCTTCGCTCACAGGGACACCGGATAAAATCTTCCCAGATCGATGCTTACCCTGGGACAGACAGCCCAGCCACGCCGAAAGCACGCGACCGAACTCACCCATTCTATCGGACGCAGCAGGAAGCGTCAATTTAGTCAGCCGAGGTCCATGCGCGGCCAGCAAATCCCAATCCGCAAAAGCCTTCGGAGTAGAAACTCCAATCGCGGGAGTCGCCACCACACACGCAATCGCCGGTAAATCCGGCAAGGGAAACACTTCCTCGCCGCGCCCCACTCCCAACACCGTCCCACCAACCAGGAACAACGGCAAATCCGATCCAACTTCGGCCGCAATCCGCAGTCGCTCGGGCGAAGACACTTGCTTCTTCAACGCCCGCTCAAGCGCCAAAAGCGCGGCCACAGCATTCCCCGAAGCCCCACCCAGCCCACCCTGCACTGGCAACCGCTTCTCAATTTCGATCACCACGCGCCCGCGAGCCTTGAGCGCCGCCATCGCCCGCTCGACAATCCGATAGCAAGTGTTCGACTCATCCCTAGGCACGCGCGGATCTTCGCAGCGAATCTCGATCCCCGACCCGCGCCCAACTGACGCACGAATGACATCGTGCAAAGCAATCGTCTGGTAAACCGTCCGCAGCTCATGAAAGCCATCAGCCCGAAGCGCACCAATCCCCAACCCGAGATTGATCTTGGCGAACGATCGAACAGTTACAACCATGGAGGGATGATTTTAACCACAAACACAAGAACTTGGGGCGATGGCTGAGCTTTGATAAGGAAGCGAGCCAAACCCGCGATTATTGCGTCGCAAAGGGCGCGACGCATCGCGCGGCTCGCTCAGATCCTTCGCAACGCAAAAAGCGCGTTGCTCAGGATGACAATTAGATTGCAGTGCCGAACTTTGCAGTTCTCTGTGACTCTGTGTTGAATTGGTTAGCTTCGTCGTTTGTAGTAAATCGCAAACTCAAACCCTGGATTCGCCGGAAACAACTCCGCCACTTTCCGCAATCTCTCCGCCATCTGCGCCGGAGCCAGCAACGGATAATCCCGCTCCCTCAAATCGTAATAGTCCACATCAATAAACAAAGACAGCAAGTAGATGGAAATCGCATCCGAGAAAGTCGCCATCAGATATTCGTTCTTATGCTTCTCCGCATCGGGATCATGCGAAGTCGCCGCCTTGCGCGATTCCCAAGCATCCAGCGAAGTTTCGCCGCGAACCCCGGCCTCGACCTGCTTCCAAACCAGATCGGAAAACTCCTGCGACACTCCCACTTTCTCAACCACCGCGTGTCCCACGTTGATGTAGAACTCAAACGCGACCGAGAACTTATCGTCCATCAACCGCGTCGAGATGAACACGCACTGCGAATCGCCCAGCTCGATATTCCGATGACAAACCGCATTGTCGCTGAGCCCAACGTCATAGCGATCGGCGATCACGGTGTCCTCGCCCTGATTCACTGTAAGCGGCACAAAGTAGTACGCCTTGCGTTGTAAAGCAGCGGCAGCGGTTTCGGGGACGGCAGCGACCATTCGCTCCAGATCAGAAGCCGCCACGGTAACCTCGCCGACAATGGCATAGCAAATACCGTTAGGCGCTTGGGAAACCGGGCTTTGGCGGACGACCTCGTCAGGAGATCGCGTAATTGCGGGTGCAGCTTGCGACATAGCATTATTCTAGCGCACTAGCCAAACGAAACTCGCTGGACGCGCTCTGTGCGCCTCCATGAGCACCACGACGGCGTTACAATCAGCTGCAATGTCCCCCAGCAACAACCTCGCCAGCAAGCCCCGCTGGTACTTGATCCCGGTGCGAGTTTTACTGGTGACTTTCCTACTGACTCTGCTGGTTTTCGCCGTGAGCCTGCTGCTCGGCATTCTGGGAGTCGTGATCGTAGGGGCGTTGCGTGGGATCCATCCCAACATGCCGATAGCGTATCGGCATATCGCGTTGCTGGCAGCCGCGACGACAGCCGCTGTCGTCTTGATCGCGGCCAGCGTGATTGAAATCCGGCACTACCGCCAAACCAAAGCTCTGGCCGAGATCGAACGGATCAGCGGCTAGTGCGGTCCGCGTACCGCATACTCACTCCGCCCGCAGCAAAAGCCACGCCTCTTTATAGCAGGCGTGCTTGGAGAGCGCGTTGTGAGGCGACAAACTGATTACATACTTTACCCGGCTCGCGACTTCGACAGGGATGATGTACCAGCAATCGGCTGGAATTACATAGATTGCGAAAAAATCTATTTCTGCGGCTGTATAGCGCCTTCGCGCGCTGCCTTGGATTGCGCAGGCATAGAGCTTGCGTCGCCGGTTGCTGGTGGATTTCACTTGCACGCGGAGAAAACGCCCACCGGTTTCGACCACGAAGTCGTAGCGGCTGCTGTCTCCCCAGGGCTTAATGACGCGCAAACCGTGCTCGGCGGCGCGCGTCATGAACAGCAGTTCTGCCCACTCTCCGCGCAGCTTGAACCCGCCGCGGGCGGTCCCACCTTCTTTGAACATTGAATTGTCTCGGAAATAAAAAACGCGGCCAGAAGGGCCGCGTCTGAGAAATGATCTCTATTTCAATGCTAGCATTTTTTAGGGGTAAACTATGACATGCTTTCCGACTTTATATTTGGCTTGCTGTCATCGAGTTAAGACTGATCGTGTAATTTTGCCATATTGACAAGAATTTTCTCGGGTTTTGTATAACCGGCGGCTAATCGGGTGGGTGGACACTCCTGTCCGCGCGAAGTCGGCGTGGAAAGCTGATGACGGGAGATCGCGGAAGGCGTTAGCGGCTGTTGACTGGCGCCTCGTGTTGGAATCGGGCCGAGCGAGTAGATCCTTCCATCTCGGTGGAACGCCAATGTGATCGCCGTTATGATAAGGTGCATCGAGGCAGCCGATGTTTGTCACCAGACTTATCCTGAAAAACTGGCGGAATTTTCGCTCGGTTGACGTTGAGCTGGGCCTCAGAGTCTTTGTCGCGGGGCCGAACGCCTCCGGCAAATCTAACCTGCTCGACGTCTTCACCTTCCTCAAAGATGTTGCGAAGCCTAGCGGTGGCCTGCAGAACGCAGTTACTGAGCGCGGGGGTATTTCGAAGCTGCGATGTCTTGCTGCAAGAAAATACCCGGATGTTGAGATCGAAGTTCATCTTGCTGACAATGGCAACGAGTGGTCTTATGCCATTGGGATCAAGCAAGAAGCTCGAGGTTACCGGCAGCCCATCTTGGCCTATGAAAGGGTCACAAAGAACGGACGACCTTTGTTAGAGCGGCCTGACGAAGATGATCTGAAAGACCCCCTACGGCGTACTCAGACCGCCCTCGAACAGATAAACGCAAACGCTGAATTCAGAGATTTGGGTCGGTTTTTCGATTCGGTGAGCTACCTCCATTTGGTGCCCCAACTTCTGCGGCACCCCGAGGCCTTTTCTGGGCCGGGTATCCCGGGTGATCCGTACGGTCGAGGCTTTCTTGAACGGGTGGCCAGGACTTCCGAAGGCACACGAAAGACCCGGTTAAGGAAGATCGAGGCGGCATTACGGATAGCAGTTCCGCAGTTGAAGGAACTCACCGATGTCAAAGATGACACCGGCATTCCCCACTTGGAGGTGGTGTATCAGCACTGGCGTCCGCAAGGGGCAAAACAAAGGGAAGACCAATTTTCGGATGGAACTCTGCGGCTCATAGGACTGCTGTGGTCTCTGCTTGAGGGCGATTCGATGCTGCTGCTGGAGGAACCGGAGCTTTCGCTGAATTCCGGAATCATTCGGAAACTGCCAGCGTTAATGTACAGGATACAGAGGCAGAAAAAACGCCAGATCATGATCAGTACCCATAGCTCCGATTTGCTTTCCGACGCAGGGATCGGAGGAGAGGAAGTATTATTGCTGACGCCAGGCGAGGAAGGCACAAAGGTAGAATTAGCGTCTTCAATCGCGGAGATCAGAGCGTTGTTAGAAGGGGGCTTGACTGTGGCTGACGCGGCGCTGCCGCGTACGATACCGAGCAATATTCTTCAGTTGGACCTCTTCGAATGACCACTCCGATTCCCATCAATTTGGCCTTTGAAGACGCATTAACCGAGTCTCTTACGCTCAAAATTCTTAAGGCGATTCCGATCGGATACGCGACTCGGACGATTTACAACCGCGGTGGTTACGGATACCTGAAGCGCACCATAAACGGCTTCAATAACGCAGCGAAGGGAACACCGTTCTTAGTGGGAACTGATCTGGATAAACACGAGTGTCCTCCGGCTTTGATCAACGATTGGCTCACCAATCCCAAACACCACAATCTGTTGATCCGTGTGGCCGTTAGAGAAGCAGAGGCTTGGGTTCTCGCAGATCGCGATAGCTTCGCAAACTTCCTAGGAATCAGAGCCATCACGGTACCTGACGACGTCGAAGCTCTGCCCAATCCAAAAGCGACGTTAATCCAATTGGCACGGACGGCCCGAAAGAAACAGCTTCGCGACGATATCTGTCCGCCTCTCCACAGTACCAGCCGGGTCGGACCCAACTATAACGCGCGCATTGGTGGATTTGTCAGCGAAAGCTGGAATCCCGCTGTTGCGAGATTGAGTTCTCGAAGTCTCGACAGGACAATGAATCGCCTCGTTGCGTTTCGTCCCGAGTGGGCTGGTCCTGCCTCAAGTCCTACTAGCACGATCCTCGCGGGCCCTGGGCGCCAAAGAGATTAACTAGTTAGATCGGCACTCTCCCGAGACTAAGTCGAGTTTTGCTTGACTGGGCGGACCGAGGGCGTCCGCCCTTACATGATCGCTTACTGAATCAGAGTCCCTCCGTTTGTTGGCTCTTCTTCTGGCGGGATCACTACCGCTGCGGCCACTCTGTCTCCGGCTTCGATGTTCAGGAGGCGGACGCCTTGGGCTGATCTTCCGGACTCACGGATGAATTTGGATTCGATGCGGATGATTTTGCCGTACTGGCTGATCAGCATGACTTCGGCGTCTTCGGTGACCTGGGCGATGCCGACGACTTTGCCGTTGCGCTCGGTGGTCTTCACGTTGATTACGCCTTTGCCGCCGCGGTTGGTGAGGCGGTATTCGTCGGCAGCGGTGCGCTTGCCGTATCCGTTTTCGGTGACGGAGAGGATGAGCGAGCCTTTCTTACCGACGTCTTCGACTTCGAGCGTCGAATCTGCCGGATCTTTCGCCGGCGCTGGCGGCAGAACGGCATCGGGCTTGACCGTTGTAGCCATTCCGACGATGTAATCTTTTTCGCCGAGGTTCATGCCGCGGACTCCGGTGGCGTTGCGGCCCATGGAGCGGACGTCGGTCTCTTCGAAGCGGATGGCCTGGCCATCGTGCGAGGCGAGGAAGACGATCTGCACGCCATCGGTCAGGCGCGCGGCTACGAGTTCGTCACCCTTTTCGATGTTGATGGCGATGATGCCTCCGTTGCGGACGTGAGAGAAATCTTTCAGGTCGGTCTTTTTGACCGTGCCGTTGCGAGTGGCGAAGAAAACGTATTTGCCTTCTTCTTCAAGATTGCGGACGGCCAACATTGTGCGGACAGTTTCGCCGGGTTGCAGCGACACCAGGCTGCCTACGTGCTTGCCTTTGCCGGCTGCGCCTACGTCGGGGATTTCGTAAACCTTCAGCCAGTAGACGCGTCCGGTGTTGGTGAAGATGAGAATGTAGGCGTGGGTGGAGGCGATGAAGAGATGCTCGACGAAATCCTCGTCGCGCGTCTTCATGCCCATGCGCCCCTGGCCTCCGCGGCGCTGGTTCCGGTAGGTGGAAATGGCAGTGCGCTTCATGTAGCCGGAATGGCTTACCGTTACGGCCATCTGCTCGTCGGCGATGAGGTCTTCGAGATGGATTTCGGCGGCTTCGTCTTCGATAACGGTGCGGCGCTCGTCGCCGTAGAGCTTTTTAACTTCTTCGAGCTCTTTGATGATCACGGCGCGGAGTTTTTTCTCCGAGCCTAAGATTAATTCGAAGTCGGCGATATTGTCGCGAGTTGACTTCAGCTCTTTGTTGATTTCATCGATGGAGAGCCGGGTCAAGCGATGCAATTGCAATTCGAGAATGGCGTCGGCTTGAATGCCGGTGAAGGGCTTTTCGGGATCGAGCTTGGGAGCGCGGCCGGTGGTGTTGATATCGATCTTCTTGCCGCCAAAGTAGGCAATCAGGTTTTCACGGGCGTCGGCGCGGTTGGCGCTGGCGCGAATGATGGTGATCACGTTGTCCAAGTGATCGAGCGCGGTGAGATAGCCTTCGAGAATGTGTTCGCGGTCTTTCGCTTTTCGCAAAAGATAAGCTGTGCGCCGTCGAACCACATCCACGCGGTGATCGATAAAGAGCTGAATGGCTTGAATTAATCCGAGCTCTTTCGGCTGCCCATTTACGACGGCCAGGAAGATCATGGAAAAACCTTCCTGCATCGAGGTGTGCTTGAAGAGTTGGTTGAGCACGATCTGCGGTTCGCCGCCACGCTTGAGTTCGACGACGATGCGCATGCCGTCGCGATCGCTCTCATCTCTGATATCGCTTATGTCGTCGATGATCTTGTCGTTTACGAGCTGAGCCATTCTTTCGATCAGGCGGGCTTTGTTTACCTGGTAGGGGATTTCGGTGACGACGATGGCCTGGCGATCTTTGTTGAAGGTTTCGATGGCGGCTTTGGCGCGCATCATGAAGCGGCCGCGGCCGTGTTTGTAGGCTTCGAGGATTCCGCTTTTGCCGTGGATGATTCCGGCGGTGGGGAAATCGGGGCCTTTTACGATTTGCAGAATCTCCGCCAACTGAGTTGCGGGATTGTTCACCAGTGTGATGGTGGCGTCGACAATTTCGGTCAGGTTGTGCGGGGGAATTTTCGTGGCCATGCCCACGGCGATTCCGTCGGAACCGTTGACTAACAGATTCGGGATTCGAGTTGGAAGAACATCCGGTTCGATTTCGTTGCCGTCGTAGTTGGGACGGAAGTCGACGGTTTCTTTGTCCAGATCTTCGAGTAGCGCGGAGGCTACGCGGGTGAGGCGGGCTTCGGTGTAACGGTCGGCTGCTGGCGGGTCTCCGTCGACTGAGCCGAAATTGCCTTGTCCATCCACCAGCGGATAGCGCATGGCGAACGGCTGCGCCAAACGCACCAACGCGTCGTAGACAGCGAGGTTGCCGTGCGGATGGTATTTGCCCATCACCTCGCCGACGATTCTGGCGCACTTGCGGGTCGAGCGATTGGGCGCGAGGCCCATCTGCTGCATGGTGTAGAGAATGCGGCGGTGCACCGGCTTCAATCCGTCGCGTACGTCGGGCAGAGCGCGGCCGATGATGACCGACATCGAATAGTCGAGATACGAACGGCGCATCTCTTCTTCGATATTTACCGGTTGAATATTCAGCGCGCCGGGATTGCCGCCTTCGCCCGGGGGCGGAGGGGTCAACGGTAGTTCGGGATTTTCGTCGTCAGGCATTTTTTAGTTCTCGGGTTTAAACTTAGCTCTCGGTTTTCAATTCTCGGTCGAGCATCCGCTGCGAGCGCTTTATTCCGCAAAGCAGCGGTAAATGATTGCATTTAAGCAGCTTATTGATCTATCGGATACCACCAATTATAGCATACTGGAGCCTTGGCGGGGTTGCTGTTGCAGGTCCGGACGGGTCGAAGGTTTGCCGGGAATCAACCACCTTGCTTGAGCCGCACTGACCACGGAAAGGCCGGCGCAAATTAGCATGATCCACCGAAAACCGTAAACAAATGCATCGTTGACTGAAGCCTTGATTTCGGACGCCGTATTGCGATCAAGACCGGGCGGGATTTCGAGAGCGGCAAGCTTGACGTAGTTCGATTGAATTTCATTTCTCTGCTCGTCCGGTATGGGCAGGCGCGCCAGGCTATGGTCAAGATGCCCGCTGAACGAGCGAACCATCACGATCCCGAACACGGCAATTGCAAGTAGTCCTGCGATGCGTGCGACTGCGTTGTTAATCCCGGAGGCGGTTCCGGCGCGATCCTGGTCCACCGCGTCCATAACTACGGTGGTGAGCGGAGCGACGCTAACCGTCATGCCAAAACCCAGCACGATAAATGCGGGGAAGAAAGTGCTCCAGTAGCTGCCGCCGACAGAAGGCACGGCAAACAGAATAAATCCGACGGCTGTGATCACCGGGCCAACGATAAGCGGGAGTCTCGCTCCGTAACGTGCGACCAAGCCTCCGGACCAGCGAGACAAGAAAGACATGAGCACGATGAAGGGAAGCGCAGCAGCGCCGGTAGCAGTTGCGGAATAACCCTGCACTTGAATCAGGTCCAGGGGAAACAGGAAGAAAAAGATTCCCACAGCGGCGTAAAGGAACAACGTCAGAAGATTCGCGCCGCTGAAAGGCCGCGACTGAAATAACTGTAAGGGAACCATGGGTTCCGTGACCCAGGCTTCGACAAAAAAGAATGCGATCAAACACACGACGCCGATTGCGAAGGGTGCGAAGACAAGCGGGTCCCTCCAGCCGAGGCGAGCCGATTCAATGAGACCGTAAACCAATCCGCCCAGACCGACGGTGATAATGGCGGCTCCCAGCCAGTCCACATGCTTCTCCGCCGTGCTCTCGCTCTCGGGGACGTGTTTCAGGGAAATGACGATCACCGCGGCGGCGAGCGGCAGGTTGATGAAGAATGCCCATCGCCAGGAAGCATGCTGGATGAGCCAACCGCCCAGAACCGGCCCAATGGCGGTGGTGATTGCAGTGGCCCCGGACCAGGTGCCGATGGCTCGACCGCGTTCCTTTTCGTCGAATGACGCACTGATAATGGCCAGGCTCCCTGGCACCAGGAAGGCTGCGCCGAGTCCTTGAATCGCACGGGCGATGATCAGTTGATGAATGTTTGGCGCCAGCCCGCACCACGCGGATGCCGTGGCGAAGACTATAACGCCCATCAGGAAAGCGCGGCGGCGCCCGAACAGATCGCCAATAGAACCGCCAACCAGAATAAGCGCTCCGAGGAACAGGGCATAGGACTCAACAACCCACTGAACATCAATGACTGTCGCACCCAGGCTAGATTGAAGAGCGGGCAATGCGACATTCACGATCGTGCTATCGATGAAGGCTATACTGGAGCCGAGAATCGCGGCGGTCAGAATCCAGGCTCCCGCTTGGGTTGGGCCGTAGGCAGTCGCTGTCCGTGATTGGATCGCGAGTTCGTCGCAGGGCGCTTTCATCATCGCTATGATGATCGGGGTATTGCAGGAGGTTCGCAACATTGCTCAGCCCTGGTGAGAATTCCGGACTGGAGGCTAGATCCCTGTAGTAATGTCACTCTTGACTGCCCAAGCGGCGCGATCTATAAGGCTTTTTACGCTGAAACAATTCTTTTAGTCACCAGAGACCTTGTTGAAGAATCCGCTCGTCCAACTCACCTCCGTTCAGGCCCGGCGAATCTGGCTGCATGCCCAACGCCTGGACACCACTGAACCCTTCGGCTCCGGCCCGAATGCCACTCCGGCAGCGGTGGCGCACCTCGGCTACTTGCAGATTGACACGATCTTCGTCATCGAGCGCAGCCATCACCACATTCTCTATACCCGCATTCCTACGTATCGGCGCGAGCATCTGCATCAGGCACAGAGCATCGACAAGACCATTTTCGAGTATTGGACGCATGCCCTGTCGTACGTGTCGACGGAGAGCCTGCGGTTTTATGTGCGTCAGATGCGCGAAGCGCACCAGGATTGGCAGCGTCGCAACGGCTGGTTCGGCACGGTTTCAAATGGTGACCTGCGCCGAGTGCTGTCGCGCATCCGCAGACATGGCGCACTCACTATCCGTGATATCGAAGACGAGCCGGTGGAAAAAGACTACGCGTGGGCCAGCCGCAAGCCTTCCAAGCGCGTTCTGGAGCTGGCCTTCTACAAGGGTTTGGTGACGATTAGTCAGCGAGTCGGAATGCTGAAGACTTATGAGCTCATGACTCGCCATTTCGGTTGGGAGCGTCTGCCACGCGCAGCGACCGAAAAGGAAACTTTGAACTACCTGCTCGATCGTGCCCTGCAATCACAGGGGATCGTCAGCGTGGAATCGATCTGTCATTTGGACGCTCCGCGCAAACCAGCGATGAGGCGGCTATTGGAGTCTCGAGTCCGTCGAAAGGAGTTGATACCTGTGCAACTCGAAGGAGCAGGCCCAGCGCTGCACTGGGTCCGACCAGACACTCTCGATGCCATTCCCGATCCGGCGCAGGAACAGATTCATATCCTGTCCCCCTTCGATCCGCTGATCATCCAGCGCAAGCGACTCCGGCTGTTCTTCGATTACGAGTATCGCTTCGAAGCGTACGTTCCCAAACACAAGCGAGTCTTTGGATATTTCGTTTGCCCAGTGCTGATCGGGGATCGGATGGTTGCCGCCCTCGACCTCAAAACCGACCGCTTGCGGCAAAAACTTCTGTTGCAGCGCTGGCACTGGATCGGCCGCGGGAGGTCAAGTGCCTATCGGCAGCAAGTGGAAGCCGCGTTGCACAAGTTCGAGCAATTTCAGTTGGGCCGGAGTTAGATCGAGCGCCAGCCATTCGGCGATTAGCGCGTGTCAGTCGCCCAAAGATCTGGCTCTGCACTTTCCTGGGATATCATCGTGCGCGGTCATCCAAGCCGATGTCACGACCCGCGGATCTTGCCAGGAGAGAAACCAAAACCACAGGATCGACAACTGGAACTAGCTCGCCGTCGACTATAGTCATGGGGTTCTAGCTCCCCGAGCTGATATTTCCTGTACCCATTTTTCCAGGTCCGCAGTGTTCGCGATGTCCCCGTCAAATTCGTACTTCGGCACGAACGGCCCGATTCGTATAGGAGATTCAGTCATGATCGCCATCAAAGTGGAAAACGTCGACAGTGCCGAAGGCAGTACCAACTCACGAACTTCTGAGTAGTGCGTAACAGCTCCCGTGGGTTCGCCGATTTGTGTCGCTCCTAGTTTAAGGAGGTCGCCAACGGTCTTAATGCAGGAACTGAAGCAGGCCGCATCGGTCAAAACGAATACTTTCGCACGCAAGAGGGACGCGGAATCATGCAATGGTTTCAGAGGTTGAGGATGGCAGTCGGGTGTGCTCGTAAGAGACTGACCTTTACTTGCCGCGGTCTGCATCAAGCGCAACGCTTGCGAGTAGGCTTGGGCACCGCGGGAGTCACCCGTCTTCTCGAATTGGCGCGCGCCATTGCTTGCCGCCTCAATGTTCCCCGGAGAGGCGCGATATACCGAAGGACACGGGCTATCGCTTTTGACACCAAGGATCGATCCGACGTAGTTCTCCCCGTACAGTCGCTCCGCTACGAGCCGGCCATAGGCAGAATTACCGCCATCGTTTCCCCGCAAATCGAGGACTACATAAGCAGAGGAGCGAATTTTGTCTTTCTCAGTTGTGACGGCGTCGATGACGGGCTGGGCTTTCGGTGTGAGTTCCTGAATTGCGATCCAAAAACTTTGTCCTATTTGTCGGACGCCGAACCCAGCCTCGCCATAACTTTTCTTCCAATACTGAGTTAAGAGCGTATTGCGATTGATGATGCTCCAGTTCAAAGTAAGAGTTACTTCCTTGCCGCCGGACTCAAAGACGCAAGAGTGAGGACGCTCAAGAAAGGGGTTGTGCTCGTCAACGAAGAGCCACCCGCTCTTCAGAACCTGCTCTGCTTCGACCGAGGTGACAGCACGGTAGTGCAGCGCATTTCGGGCTAACTCATCGGCCGAACGCGCGTCGCAACTCACGATACGCGAGCCTACTAGTGGAGAACCTGCGACCTGTTCATCACCATTTGCGACGATCCAATGCTGCCCATAGCGGGCAGCGATCAGCCCTGCCCATTCGACCGTCCGCGGGAAAAATAATGGATGAGACCAGATATGGCCGTCGCCCATGGAGTTGGCGAACTCGCCCAAGGTCGCTACATATCCCTCGTAGCTAGTGACCTTCACGGCGCGCGCCAGAGCGCTCGCGTGGGCGGTGGCGAGTGCAGACTTGAAAGTTGGATCGTCGGTTTCCGGTGCAGCAGCCGGATGGTTATCTCGCAGTAGTCCGTATGCGGCTTCTACATCGATCGTAGTTAGGTCCTTCCAATGCTCTGCTGCTTGTTCTGTCGGGCTCGCAGTCTGCGATGATCCGGTAGCAAGGAGCAGACAGATCACGATTAGAATGTATGGACCGCGCCACTCCGACCGCAGTCGTCCTAGTTTTGCAGCTCGCACCTATTGACTCCTCAAAAGCAGTATCGCACGGCTAGGAAGAACTCCCGCAGCGCTGGGCGCCTCGCCCAGGACCGAACACAACTACTGCTGTATCGGGGCCACGCTTCCGCTGCCACGCTTATGGATGGCCCATGCTTACAATCCCCGAACCGCTGGCGCTCGATCTAACTCCGGCCCAATTGAAATTGCTCGAACACGAAGCTACCGCGGCCAGCGTCGAAGGTGTCATCGAAGGGCTACTGGTGTGCTGCGAGGTTAATTTTGCTCGCCGAGGAAAGACTACGGTCTGGTGACGACCTCGTTTGGACCGGAGGGCAGGGTGAAGCGGATGCCGGCGTCGCGATTGGCTTGAATCGTGGCCGGGATGTTGAGCGCGGAGACTTGGATGTTTTTCGTCCAGTGGCCGCTTTGCCAATAATCCCCACTGGCGTAAATCGTGCTGCCGACGATGGCGTATTCGGGAACCTGCTCGCGATGGCCGTCCTTGAAGATCAGTACCGCAGGGGGAAGTTCAGGTAGAGCTGGTTGTCGGGCGATCTTCGGAGAGTTGGCCGCGTCGGTTTCCGCATAATCGGGCGCGGCATTCGTGCCACGTTCCGCCGATTGCGGGCTTCCTCCGAAACGCACGTATCGATTGCCTTGCAGTTCAATCATCAACGGCTCGGATTTTATTTCCGGCTGCGCGTCGGCAACGGGTGCTGGCTGCATGACGACAAACTGCGGTGGGACAGAAACTGGCGCAACTGGATAGTCCGCATAAAATGGATCGCCTAGGAAAACAGCTCCGCGTCCGAAAGACCGCGAAGACGGGCGTCCACCAAAGGAAACATTGACGCCTCGCCCGAAACCGGGAGACATATTCACACCGGAACCACGCATTTGCGCGATCGAACTGGGCGCGAACATCAATGTCCCGAGCAGCGCCGCTAGCGAAAACGCAATCAAGGCGCTGATCCGCGGTTTTGGCATACTCTAGTTCGCTTCGTTCGGGGCGGGGAGTTGGAAGTCGATGCCGCGGTCATCATTTTGTTTCGCCGTGGCGGTCAGGTCCAAGTCGGCCAGGGAAATCTTCTGACGATGTCCGCCAGTCAGGTCGTACAGGGTGCTTCCGACAATCGCGTAGTTTGCCACTTCGACCTGATGACCGTCTTTGAACACTAAGATTGTCTGCGGCTGATCAGAGGCCTCGGGCTGCGCAGCCGAGTCAGACTCCGGGTCGGGCTGCGGGCTGGCGTTGCTTGCGCGGCTCGAATACGGCGCAGGCGCTGGAGGCGCCGTTCCTGGACCTCGGCGGTCAAAGATTGTGGGCCCGCCGTTGTAATCGCCTTGCGGGTCATCGGCAACGTCATCTGCGGAATCGTAATAGCCATAATATGGCACGGCGTAAGCCGCACCCCACGGAAGCGATCTATCGCGATGAGGGTGCCGAGAGTTCTGAGGATTCAGGTTTGCCGGAGTTGTGCCCCGGAAGCAGCAGGTCGGATGAGCCGGAGTGAAGCCGCGTGGGCCCAGAGAAGTGACGCTGGGTGCCACTCCGTTGACTTGACGACCGCCAAATCCGGGCGAGGTTACAGACGCAGGCATGCCGTTCACCTGGGCGCCTGCAGTGGGGATCAGGAATAATCCCAGAAAACCAAGTGCAAACGATGCCAACGTAAAACCCGCTCCGGTCGCTCGATTCAGCCTTTTCACCGGGACATCATACTCCAGTTCTCGACGCATGGCGCACTCCCCCTTTAAATATTAGAACATGAGAGGGCGTACGAAGTTGCGTGCCTAAAGAGAATTACTTTCGTGCTATGGCAGGACGGAGGTTTGCATGGCTAAGTGGCTGAAAAAATGCGTTTTTCGCTAGTTAGAGGGTTACGACCCGAGTTACCAATTTTCGCGAGGGGCTGCCTTGCACAGGAATGATTTCCGGTTTGCCTGGAAGTCGGGCATAGTTAATTGAATGATCCCAGACCCGAGTGGATCCGACGAATCCGGGGTTACGTTACGTATCTCAGTAAGAATGGACCGACTATGAGACGCATGCTTCCCATTCTGTGTGGCTTAGCCCTGATTGTAGTTTCCGAGGCACAGAGCAGCCTTCCGGCCGAAGGCGCGCCAGGTTCAGCGACTGCGACGATCACAGGCAAGCTCGAAGGCTCGCGCGTCGCGGTTTTCAGGACACCGAAGGACTCCTGCATTCCAAACGACATTCCGGATGCTATGGCGCGGGCGTTTCGCGATTCGACTGGCACCATCCATTTTGTGTCTGCGAGTTCCGATATGTTTCAGAGCCTGGGTTCTACGCTTGCGACGCTGAAGCACAGTTGCAAGGCAGCATTCCATTCCGCGAATGATCCCAATCCGGCGGACTTCAACGATCAGTCCTGGCTCGATTCGTTTTACACTCTCGATGGCAAAACCATCGCCGCTTTATCCCACACGGAATATCACGGATGGTCGCACCCCGATGAATGCCTTGGTCCAAACTACGGCGCCTGCGAGTATGATTCCGACACTTATCACGTTTCCAACGATGGCGGCTATCACTTCGAATCGTTCAACGCGCCCGCGAATTTTCTCGCCGGAATTCCCTATCAATATGTGATCGACCGCGGTCCGATGGGTTATAGCGTGGACACAAACGTGGTGAAATTCAATGGCTGGTATTACGCGGTAGCGACGGATTGGACCTGGCCTCCGAACTGTTCTGGGGACAAAGGGCCGCACCGTTGTGTAGTGCCGGGCGGAGGTGGGCCGATTCGCACCTTGAACGTTTTCGATCCTTCCTCATGGCGCGGCTGGAACGGAACAGATTTCTCGGTAGCGTTCGTCGACCCATATCCGGGTCCGGTTTCACATCCGAAAGAGCACATCTACACGCCGGTTCCGTACATGTTTGCGGTGAATGCGATCAATGCTTATCAGTCTGGGAATTTAGTTGTTGCCACACTGTGGGATTACTGGGACAACGAGCTGGGTCCTCCGGGTTTGTACCTGACCACGTCGACGGATCTGGTCAACTGGACGAAACCCACGTTGGTGGTCACGGTAAAAGAGCTCAGCAAGAATGATCCGAAAGGGAGCTTCCTGTACGCTTACTTTTCCTTGATCGATCCAAACGCGACCGACTTGAACTTTTCGGTGATCGGGAACCATCCCTACGTTTATTATGTCCGGCTGAACAACAACAACGTTTACGATCGCGTCCTGTTCCGGCAAAAAGTTAAATTGACACTGAATCAGTGAGCGAGGCTTGAATCCTTAGACATGTTTGGCGAGCCGAGCCAGTTCGCCCAAATTCCACAGAGCGTTTGCCACTAACAGTCCCCACACGAAGGCCAATACCAGATCGCGTTTTTGGGTCTCCAGCAAGTCGGCAGCAATGGCCGCAACGAACACAAACCAGAATGGGGTTGCGATAAGCTGAAATCCGAAGCCAGGATAGTGCGGCATACCCAGGCTGAGGAGAAGAAACGACGCTGCGATCATCAGAGGCGCCGTATTGCCGAAATATCTTGACCGGCGCCATGCGAAATATGCAATCAAAGCAGCTGGGATTGCCAGCAAGAGCGCTGGGCCGCTCCGCCCGATTTGCGCGAGAATCTGCGTGTAGGTTTGGGGCATAAGGAAAGCAGACCAAGTGATTCCGAAAAAATGGGCGTGACGAATGGCCTGCCAGAAGACGCCTGGACGGAACAGATAGCAGGCGAACAACAGAAGGAACGCGACCCCACACGCCGCTGCCCAGATCACCAGCGCTGCTCGCCGCCGGCTCGGCGCCAGATACAGCATGAAGCCGAGTGTGAGAGGAAGCAGAATGATCAACGAAAATTGAGAGCCGATGGCCAGCGCCAGCGAAAGTCCGAGCAACAGAATGCGCCGCCAGTTCCACACCACGACCTCGCGTGGAGCGTACAGAGTGTGGGCGGCGGCAATGGCGGTGAAGATGGCTCCGAATGCGCCCCAGGCCGCGCCCATTTCCGGCTGTGCAGAGTATAGAGTGCTGCTGCGAAGGATCGTAGGGGAAACGCAATACAATGCCAGCGCAATGTAACCACCCGCATTTCCGTAGAGCCTGCGGGCCACGTACCAGAGCGACGCACCGAGCAGTATGCCAAAGATCAAGTAGGGTGTTCGCGCCAGCCATCCCCAATAGTGAAAGGATCCAGATTCCGCCGTGCCCGTCCAGCCCAGCAGCGGGACTGAAGCCAGCAAATACCACAGGGGGGAGTGATTGGGGTCGTAGCCATCATTCTGCTCGACTTCGGGCGGCGTCGGAGTCCCGGCTTCCATGCGTTCGACCGACGGTGTTCCCGCGATTGACTGACCGCCGATTTGTTGCAGTCCTTCGACCACTCGAAACAGTTGAGAAGTGTCTACTTCGGTGGGCTCGGTACCGCGGAGCAGTAACCAACCGCACTGCGCCAGAAATCCCAGCAGGAGAAGTCCAGCCAACATCTGAGGCCGACCGAAGCGCTCGCGTGTTAGAAATTTGCTCATTATAGGGACGGCGAGTGTTTTACCATGTCCGGGGATGATTGGGGAAACTTCCGACATGGACGATGAAAAAGAGGGCGTCTTGTCCACGAATGCGGGTCCGGCCGGAGCGGAGGTCGATCAATCTGATTTTGGATCAGCTACCCCGCCACCTCCACCATTGCACACGACGGCGCATAGCATGTTCGTCGGCGATCACGGCCTGCGAGCTGGATGGCGATTTCTGCTTTACGTTGGACTCTGGAGAGTGTTCCTGGGCCTGATCACCACGCTGGTGCGATATTTGCAGCCGCACGAGGCACACGGGATTTGGCAGGAGTTGATTGCAGAATTGGAGTTTCTGGCGTCGGCTGTTCTGCCCGCGCTGGTGATGGCTGCCGTCGAGAAACGTTCTTTCGACGATTACGGCCTGCCGCGCAGGCATGCCTTCGGAAAATCTTTCTGGGTGGGTATGTTTTGGGGTTTTGCGGCCATAACAGTTCTCATCGTCGCCATTGGTGGGGTCGGCGATTTTTCCCTGGGAAGTCTGGCATTGCATGGCGCTCGGATCTTCAAGTTTGCGGCTTTCTGGGGCGGATTTTTTCTTGTCGTCGCCTTATTCGAGGAGTCCCTGCTGCGCGGCTATCCGCAATTTACGCTGACCGACGGCATGGGATTCTGGCCGGCTGCTATTTTGCTTTCGAGCTTTTTCGCAGCTTTGCACTTAGGCAATCCCGGGGAAACTTGGGTTGGCTTGCTCGCGGTCGCGGCCATCGGACTGTTTTTGTGCCTGACTCTTCGCCGAACTGGGACGTTGTGGTTTGCCGTCGGCTTTCACTCTTCGTGGGATTGGGGCGAGAGCTTTTTTTATTCCACGCCCGACAGCGGCGGGATGGTCACCGGGCACCTGATGCGCTCATCCTTTCACGGCTCCCGCTGGATCACAGGAGGGTCGGTTGGGCCGGAAGGCAGCGTGCTCGTCTTTGTGGTGATTGCGTTGACGTGGGTGGCATTCGACCGGGCGTATCCGGAGGCGAAGTGCGGTAGTAAATGGATGGCGAGCGCCCCGGCCCACGTGGATTGAAGCGGGCCAACGTGTCATCCCAGCCTAGTCATCGTGTTAAGATGTGTTCATGGCAAACACACGCAGCGCAACTCTTAGTATACGGCTGAAGCCGGAGACCAAGAAACGGTTGGCGAGGCTGGCGAATGCCTCGGGGCGCAGTTCGAATTTTCTGATCGCGGACGCTGTCGAAGCCTACGTCTCCGACCAGGAAAGAATGCTGGCCGAGGTTCGTCAGGCGGATCGGCAGGTCAAATCAGGACACTACATCAAGAACGAGGACATGAAGGCGTGGTTGTTGTCGTGGGGAACTGAACACGAGTTGCCGGTTCCAAAGTGCGTCTGCGGCAAACAACACGACGACGAGACGTTGTGCCGGTAGAGGTCGTCTGGTCTCCCTTGGCACGAACCCGGTTGCGGGAGATTCGCGCTTATGTGGCGCGAGACAAACCGCAGGCAGCGGAACGGTTAGCCATAAGGATCGTAGCCGTGGTCGAGGCTCTCAGAAATCATCCGCGCCTGGGACGGGTCGGTGCGGCGCCCGAGATCCGAGAACTAGTGATCGGAGGCACTCCGTACATCGTTCTTTATCGAGTGCGGGGCCATCGCGTGACCGTCAGCACGATCTGGCACGCGGCACAACGCGCGAAATAGCTCCGGCAATCGCATCCGCGAAACGATCAGCAGCAGAGGGATGCGAACTCAGAAACAGAGC
>Ga0070762_10000223_pt1 | contig 22083 bp, 18 predicted proteins | sample HubBroMetageREF2_FD_66726 | JGI IMG/M metagenome (GOLD analysis project Ga0070762, IMG submission 66726) | Reference soil microbial communities from the Hubbard Brook experimental Forest, New Hampshire, USA - Hubbard Brook CCASE Soil... | ecosystem: Environmental > Terrestrial > Soil >...
CGAACCGCTTTTCGATCTCCGCCAGCGCCGGATCGCCCGCGGCGTTGCCGTAGCGGTGCCGGTAAGAGTGGATGGTCACGTCGACAAAATCAGGATTGGCAAACGACGCGCCGCTGCGCGAGAAAGTCGCCTCGTCAAAATTCCAATTCGGCGACCATAATTGCCAGAGCAGGCGGCAAAATGCGCGGCGGTCCAACTCCAATGCTGCGCGTCCGCGCTCGGTGTGAAAATACCACTGATACCAATGGCGGCGCTCCGGTGCCGGGTCTTGCGGCTCCCGATCCGGCGATGTCCTGGATGTTGTAGCCATTTACGGTAACAAGGCCGCGTACACGCTCGGGCCACAGCGCGGAGACAATACAGGCGGCGCGCCCACCCCAATCGTATCCGGCGAGAATTGCGCGTTCGACGGCAAGCACGTCCATCATCTCGAGCAAATCGTGGCCGAGCGCCGCCTGCTGACCGGAGCGCGGCGTCTCGGCGGACAGAAATCGCGTTGGCCCAAGCCGCGCAGATAAGGCACGAGGACGCGGCATTCGGCGGCGACCAGTAACGGTACCACGCCGTCGTAGCAGCGCGGATCGTAGGGCCAGTCGTGGAGGAGGACGACCGAGGCGCCACCGCGTGGTCCGCTCTCCTCATAGGCGACGTCGAGGCGCGCGGTGCGGATGTGCCGGAGCTGTGAGGTGTTCATGGTGTGAAGTCTCGAGCGTGGCGCCGGAAGACGCCGCGAGTGAGTGCCGCATACGCATAAATCCTTACAGCTCGCTGCAAACGTTTGTTGACGACCATTGGGTAAACATTTTCGCGGATCGGAGCGGCGCGATCTCGCGGGTGCCGTCCGGAGCAAGCAAGTGACTAGCGCAAAGGTGGCCCGCGCGGCAAATCATGGCTGGCTTTTTTAGCTCGCAACTCGACTTCATTCTTTTTTTCTACGGACTCGCCTTCATTTTGCTCGGCGCGACTTGCGTAGCCCTGGCGCGCGGCTTTGGAGAAAATCATTCCTGGCTTCTACTCGGCCTGTTTGGCTTCCTGCATGGGGTCGGTGAATGGCTGGATTTGACGGCGCTCGTACTTGGCGACACGCCGGTATTCGCCACGGTTCGCGTGGCGCTAATGACCGCTTCGTTTGCGCTGTTGTTGGAATTCGCGCGGCGTGAAGCCTGCCGCCTGGGACTGAAGTGGGCGAAAGGCTGGATGTATATTCCGCTGCTCGCGGCGGTCGCGCTTGGCGGAGCAATCGAGGGACCGAACGCGGCCGGAATATTCGCACGCTACGCCTTGGGTTTTCCCGGCGCGCTCGGTGCGAGCGCGGTGTTCGCCCGATGGGCGCGGGATTTTTCCGACAGCCGCAAAATCTTCGCCATCGGCGCTGCGATGGGTTTCGCCCTTTATGCGATTGCGGCCGGCATCATCGTCCCGGCCTCGACATTCTGGCCGGCGAGCGAGATCAATTATGCGGCGTTCACCCGCGTTACCGGCGTGCCGGTGCAGCTGGTGCGCGGCATTCTTGCCTGCTGGATATCGTTTTCCATTTGGGCGATCTGGGGCCAGCAGCTTGTTCTCGAAATGTCGTCAACGCGCTACACGCGCCTTTTGCGCCGGCAATTCGTCTGGACCCTCGCGCTGCTGGCGGCAATCCTGGTTGCCGGATGGGCGCTGACCGAATTCCTCGGCGGAATCTACCAGGACAACATTGAGCAGGAAGCGCGCGGCGACATCGAACTTTTGGTCAGTCACCTCGCTCGCGAGACCGCAACGGTGGAGGGCATGGTCAAGGTTCTCGCCGGATCGCCTTCCATATCGTCCCTGGTCGGGCGCGGTAACACGCAGGATCTGGTTGGGGTTAAGTCTTTTCTCGACCGTGCCGTCGACGCATCCGGCGCCAGAACCGGTTTCATTCTCACCCGTGATGGTGCGGTGCTGGCGTCTTCCGGCGATCGGAGTGCCGAGCCGCAGGGGGGAAACTTTCGCAAGCTTCCATATTTTCAAAGGGCGCTGGCCGGCGAAGCCGGCCATCTCTTTGCTTCCGACGCGCGGGATGACAGTCCGATCTATTTCGCAAGCTATCCGGTGCGCAACGATAATGGCGCGGTCGCCGGCGTGGTCGTGCTCGAAAAATCACTCGCTGTATTCGAAGCTGACCTGAGCGAGTTCGACCGGCCTTATTTCTTTGTCGATCCCAACGGCATCGTGGCGCTCACCAACCGGCCGGCGATGCTGTACCGCGCGCTGTGGCCACTTTCCGCCGAGCAGAAGACGCTGCCGAACGCGCGCTTTGAAAAGCCGAACGATCGGCCGCTTTTGTCGGAAGAGATCGTCGACTCGACGTGGATCAGCGTCAACGGGCAGCGGGAATTCGTGCGCCGCCGCGACGCCAATCGCAGCGATTGGTCGCTGGTGATCCTTATGCCCACGCGGGAGGTCTACGCGAGCCGGGCACTCGGGATCGTCACCACGCTGTTGGTGGCGATCATGTCGTTGATCTACATGTTCGGCAAAGAGCGCTCGGCACACGACCGAGTGCAAATGGAGCGGCAGCTGCAGTTGCAGGCGCTGGCGCAAAATCTGCGTTCGCAGGCCACGACAGACGCGCTGACCGGCCTTAACAACCGCTTGAAATTCGACCAATCGCTTGCCACCGAGATGGCAAGCGCCGCGCGGTACCGGACACCATTGTCGCTGGCGCTGTTCGACGTCGATTTTTTCAAGGAAGTGAATGACACACACGGCCACAATGTCGGGGACAAGGTGTTGATGCAGCTCGCCGCGGTGGTGGCCGGGAAATCGCGCACCACCGATATGCTGGCGCGTTGGGGCGGCGAAGAGTTCATCGTGATGCTGCCGGGCTCGAATGCCGACACGGCATTGCAGGCGGCCGAGAGATTACGGATGGCTATCGCGCTGACGGCTTTCGACGTACCAGGCACCATAACCTGCAGCTTCGGCGTCACCGAGTACGCCGATGGCGATACCCCCGAAAGCTTCGTCGCGCGCGCCGACCGCGCGCTTTACCAAGCCAAGCTCAGGGGCCGCGATCGCGTCGAGTTGGCCGTCAAGGACGATCTGGCGCAAGCGGGTTTCGCTTCGGTCGCCTAAGAGCAGTCGAGAATTCTGCCGCCGCAGCGTCGTCAGGAGCGGTAATCGCCGTTGATGGCGATATATTCTTTGGTTAAGTCGCAGGTCAGCACGCGGTCGCTGCCTTTCCCCAATCCGAGCACCACTTTGAGCGCAATCTCGGGCTTCTTCATCGCGGCCGATACCGCGCTCTCGTCGTAGGCCGGGTCGCGCTCGCCTTTGTGGGCGACGCGGATGCCGTTGAACCAGATCGACAGGCGGTCGCGGTTCGCCGGCTCACCGGCTTTGCCGACGGCCATGACCACCCGTCCCCAATTGGCGTCCTCGCCGGCGATCGCGGTCTTGACCAGCGGCGAATTGGCAATCGAGAGCGCAATACGCCGCGCCGATTTTTTCGAAACCGCGCCCTCGACCACGATCTCAACCAGCTTGCGTGCGCCTTCGCCGTCGCGCGCGACTTGCTCGGCGAGATCGGCCAGCACGGCGAAAAAGCCTTTGCGAAACGCCGCGAGCCGCGGATCAGACAGGCGCGTAATCTTGGCGAAGCCGTGCGCGGCGGCAGCGCCGGTCGCGAATGCGAGCAGGGTGTCGGAAGTCGAAGTGTCGCCGTCGATGGTCACGGCATTGAAGGTGTCGGCGACGCCCTGGCGCAGCAACGTGCGTAACACCGCAGGCGCGATCGGCGCGTCGGTGAACACAAATGACAGCATGGTCGCCATGTCCGGCGCGATCATGCCGGCGCCCTTGGCGATGCCGCAGATGGTGATCACGCTCGAACCGAAGCGGATGATCGACGCGGCGCCCTTTGGAAAGGTGTCGGTGGTCATGATCGCCTTGGCCGCTTCTTCCCAGCGGCCGGGCACGGCGTCGGCCACCAGGCGGTCCATCACGCCGGAAAATTTCGACCCATCGAGCGGTTCGCCAATGACGCCGGTGGAGGCGAGGAGGACACCGCCAGTTTCGCAGTGTGCCGCCTTCGCGGTGATCTCAGCGGTGAGCTTCGTTGCCGCGCGGCCGGATTTGCCGGTAAAGGCGTTGGCATTTCCCGAATTCACCACGAGCGCGTTGGCGCTGCCGCTGCCGTTCTTGAGCCGCGCTCGGCACCAATCGACCGGCGCCGATGGGCATTTCGAGCGTGTGAAGACACCAGCGACGGTGGTTTCCGGTGCGAGCAATGCGAGAAGGACGTCGGTCCGGCCGCCGTAGCGGATGCCGGCAGCTGCGGTTGCGAGCTGCACGCCCGCTACCGGCGGCATCTCCGGAAACGAATCAGGCGCGAGCGGGGAGATGGAAGATGACAAGGTTGGCCTCGATATCGTATGGCCGGGCTTGTCCCGGCCATCCACGTCTTAGTCGGCCTGTATAAAGACGTGGATGCCCGGCACAAGCTTGCAGCCGGGCCGGCCACTGCGGGCGATAGCGCGCCCGCGCGCGTGAACGCGCGTTTTGCCCGGTTGGCCGGGCATGACCACTATCGTGGTCACTTCTTGCTTGGCGCTGCGGTGTTGAGCGACGGATCGGCGGCGGGTGGCGATGCCGGCTTGTCGAGGCGCTCGATATTGGCACCAGCGCGCAACTTCTCGACCAGCGCCGCCTGCGCCCGATGTGCGACGTAATTTTCGAGCTGGCCCTTGACCTGCTCGAAAGTCGGCGTCGGCTTGACGCGCTTATCCTCGACTTTGATGATGTGCCACCCGAACTGGGTCTTAACCGGGTCGGAGAGCTGGCCCTTGTCGAGCTTGAATGCGACCGCGGCGAATTCCGGCACCATTTGTTCCTTGGTGAAATAACCAAGGTCGCCGCCATCGGCGCCGCCCGGATCCTTGGACTTTTCTTTCGCCAGCGTGGCGAAATCGGCGCCGCCCTTCAATTGGGCGAGGACGGCTTTGGCTTCTTCTTCGGTCGGGACCAGGATGTGGCGCGCATGCACCTCCTCCTCGTTGCTCGTCTGCTTGACGGCTTCGTCATAGACCTTGTGTTCGGCTTCGTCGGAAAGCGCGGCCTTCCCGGTCTCCTGCAGCAGCGATTCCATCAACAGCCGGTTATGGTCGAAGTCGAGCCGGCGCTTGACGTCGGGCCGGTCGGCAAGACCCTGCTTGCCGGCGGCCTGGGACAACACCACCACGTCGGTCACGTAGTTGATGAGATAGTCGCGCTTCTGCTCCGGCGGCATGTTCGGGATATTGTTGCCGATTTCTTCTTCAGCGAGAGCAAGGTCGCTTTCGTGGATATCGATGCCGTTGGCGCGGGCGACGACTGGATCAGTGTCCTGCGCCAAGGCCGTCTTGATCGGCACGGAGAGCACAAGAGCGAGCGCGAACGCGCCGAGCGCATAACGGACGGGAAGGCGGGTGATGGCCATTGAACGCGATCCTTTGGGTAAATGGGCAAGTCGCTGGTGTGGCGGTTCGGAAGTCCGCATCATTCTTGCCGCGAACGCGTTATGCGGACTTCTGAACCAAAAGCCACACCAGGACAATAATTTGCTGGTGTCCTTTCGATTTCGAAGTTCGCAAACGAGAGTTCCGGACATGATACGAACTTCGGAATCGGGAAACTAAGCGAGGCCTTACCTTGCCGGCGCGGACACTCGCCGAATCAGTCCGCCTTGGCAATGGCTGAATCGTGCGGGTATTTAACGAGACCGTGAAGTAGCAGCTCACATTGACAACAAAACGACCCCCTCCTATGTCTCGCAAGGTATCCTGGCGCGCCGCTATCGCCTTGCAGAAGCCGTAAATAGCGCTGCATTTTCCGCTGGTTGGACTCGCGCTCCGCGGACCAAATTGGAAGGAAGATGACGCGATGATCGGCGCTGTTGCCCGCAAGCTGTTCGGTTCCTCGAACGAACGCCGCATTCGCGCCTTTCGGCCGCGGGTCGATGCCATCAATGCGCTGGAAGCGGAGCTGGAGAAACTTTCCGACGAGGAATTGCGCGCCCGTACCGAAGAATTCAAAAAGCAAATTGGCGAAGGCGCCACGCTAGATGACATTTTGGTACCGGCATTCGCCACGGTGCGCGAAGCCTCCAAGCGCACGCTGGGCCAGCGCCATTTTGACGTGCAGCTCATCGGCGGCATGGTGCTGCATGAGGGCAGGATTTCGGAAATGAAGACCGGCGAAGGCAAGACGCTGGTCGCTACCCTTCCGGTCTACCTCAACGCGCTCGCCGGCCGCGGCGTCCACGTCGTCACCGTCAACGACTACTTGGCCAAGCGCGACTCTGAATGGATGGGGCAAATCTACAAATTCCTCGGGCTTACCGTGGGCGTCATCGTCCACGGCCTCGACGATGCCGAGCGCAAGAAACAATACGACTGCGACGTGACTTACGGCACCAACAATGAGCTCGGTTTCGATTATCTGCGCGACAACATGAAGTACCGGCTCGAGGACATGGTGCAGCGTGGACACACCTACGCCATCGTCGACGAGGTGGATTCGATCCTGATCGACGAGGCGCGCACGCCGCTGATTATTTCCGGCCCGCTCGACGACCGTTCCGAATTCTACAACACCATCGACACCTTTATCCCTAGCCTCGACAAAGCCGATTACGACGTCGACGAGAAGCAGCGGACGGTGACGTTGACCGAAGTCGGCATGGAGAAAATGGAGCAGGGGCTGCGCGACGCCAAGCTCCTGAAGTCGGACTCGCTCTACGACGTCGAGAACGTATCCGTGGTGCATCACGTCAATCAGGCGCTGCGCGCGCACAAATTGTTCCAGCGCGACAAGGACTACATCGTGCGCAACGGCGAAGTCGTCATCATCGACGAGTTCACCGGCCGTATGATGCCGGGACGGCGCTATTCGGAAGGGCTCCATCAGGCGCTGGAGGCCAAGGAGCGGCAGCCGATCCAGCCGGAAAACCAGACACTCGCCTCCATCACCTTCCAGAACTACTTCCGCATGTACAAAAAGCTCGCCGGCATGACCGGCACCGCCTCGACCGAGGCGGACGAGTTCATGGACATTTACAATCTCGAGGTCCTGGAAATTCCGACCAACATGCCGATGGTCCGCCTCGACGACGACGACGAGGTCTATCGGACGGGGGCGGAAAAATTCCGCGCCATCCAGACGCTGATCGAAGATTGCAAGGCGCGCGGCCAGCCGGTGCTGGTCGGCACGACCTCGATCGAAAAGTCGGAGGCTCTCGCCGAAATGTTGCGCACGCACGGCTGGGAGCAGCACGATTTTTCCGATCCCAACGCGTTCGCCGCGCTTTACACCGGCGACGATTCGTCGAAGGCCAAAGTCTTCGCCGTGCTCAATGCCCGCTATCACGAGCAAGAGGCGCAGATCATCTCGCAGGCCGGTGTGCCCGGCGCCATCACCATCGCCACCAACATGGCCGGCCGCGGCACCGATATTCAACTCGGCGGCAACGCCGACATGCGTATCCGCCAGGAGCTCGCCGACATTGAGGATTTGCGTGAGCGCGAGAGATCGCCGCGCGCCGCTGAAATCCGCGCCCAGGTCGCGAAGCTGAAGGAGAAGGCGCTGGCCGCCGGCGGCCTTTGCGTTCTCGGCACCGAACGGCACGAGAGCCGGCGCATCGACAATCAGTTGCGCGGCCGCTCCGGACGCCAGGGCGATCCCGGCCATTCCAAGTTCTTCTTGTCGCTCGAAGACGACCTGATGCGTATCTTCGGCACCGACAAGCTCGACGGCATGCTCACCAGGCTCGGCCTGAAGGAGAACGAGGCGATCGTTCATCCTTGGATCAATAAGGCTTTGGAAAAGGCGCAGCAGAAAGTCGAGGCGCGCAATTTCGATCTGCGCAAGAACATCCTGAAATTCGACAACGTGATGAACGACCAGCGCAAGGTCATCTTCGACCAGCGCGTCGAGTGGATGAACGACGCCGCGACCGCCGAGATCGTCGCCGACATGCGCCGGAACGCCATCGACGACCTCGTCGCCAAGCACGTGCCGGAGAACGCTTATCCCGAACAGTGGGATACGCCGGGTCTGAAGGAAGAGCTCAAACGTGTCATTGGCCTCGACCTGCCGGTCGACGAATGGGCAAAAGAGGAAGGCATCGCCGACGAGGAGATTTTCAACCGCGTCGAGCGCCGCGCCGACGAGCACATGGCGGCGAAAGTCGCGCAATGGGGCTCCGACGTCATCCGTTACATCGAGAAATCCATCTTGCTGCAGACGCTCGATCACCTGTGGCGCGAGCACTTGGTCATGCTCGATCATCTCCGCCAAGTGATCGGCTTGCGCGGCTACGGTCAGCGCGACCCGCTCAACGAATACAAAGCCGAAGCTTTCTCGCTGTTCGAGGCGATGAGCCAGAATCTGCGCGAGGCGGTCACTGCCCAGTTGATGCGCGTCGAGATCATGGCCCAGCCACCGACCACTATGGAGCCATCGCCGCTGCCGGCCATGGAAGGCCATAAGATCGACCCGACCACCGGCGAAGATGAGATGGCTTTGGCAATGGCCGGCGCCGAAACCTTGGCGCGTCACGGCATCGGCCGCGCGCCCTCTGGTTTAGCGGCGGCAGGAACGGTGATGGCGGGGGACGCGGCAGCGCCGGCGCGCAATCCGCAAGACCCCACAAGCTGGGGCAAGGTCGGCCGCAACGAACCTTGTCCGTGCGGCTCCGGCAAGAAATTCAAGCACTGCCACGGCAAATATCAATAATCGGCAGTTCGTCATCAGACGGCCCAGCGCGACCTTCTGATTGCAGACGCTGACTACGGATTACTGGAGTCCGCCCCAGCGGTTCGAGAAGTCGCCACCCGCCTGCGACGGTTGTGGCCGCGGCGGTGCGGCCGCGTTAGCTTCTTGCGTCGGTGCGGCGACGGCAGGAGCGGGCGCGGCAGCCGGCGCCGGCTTGGCTTTCGCGGTCTGCTGCTCTTCCGGCTTCGACGGTTCAGACCGCGGCTCGTGCGTCTTTGGCTTGGTGCTTGTAGCGCCCACGGTGTCGCGCAACTGCAGCTTTGACTTTTGCGTGGCGGCAGTTCCGGTCGCCTCTTGCGTTGTTGCGTCGGTCGATGCGACTTGCGTTGCGTCGGGCTTCCCGCCAAACACACCGCTGAACAAACGCGTCGCGAGCGTGGGCGAAGAGCCGCTGTTGTCGAGAGCAAAGGCGGGCGGCGCGGGCTGCGGCGGGAGCGAATTGGGCACCCTCGCCGGCGGCAGGCTGCCGCCGACTTGCGAGAGGAACACCCTGTTCATGCCGCCGTCGAGGCCGGTGCGGATCGGCGCGACCCACGTGTTGGATTTCACCAGTGCCGCATATCTCGCTTCGTCGTTATGCGACTTTTCCAGCGCGGGCGCGGCGATCTCTGCGGCGACAACATAGGCCGGACAACGCCCCGACGGATTGAATGCCAGCGGCTTGGAAGAATTGGCCGGCTGCGCCGCGTCGAACACGTAGTGGCGGTCGCAGACTTCGACCTTCGGTTCGAGATGGCTGACTTCGAAATGATCGTTCCCCACCTTGAGCATCTTCCAGAACGCCATGTTCGGATTGGTGCGGTGGCGCGCCAGATTTTCCGGCGTCATGCGGAAGGGGTAGGCCTGGATCTGAAACGACGGTTCTCCGCCGAGGAAAGCCTCGCGCGCCAGCGAGTAGATTTCGCCGATCTGCTCGTCGGTCATGGCGTAGCAGCCGCGCGACGAGCAGTCGCCGTGGATCATCAACAGCGCGCCGTTGCGTCCGTTCGCTTTGTCATAGGCGTTGGGGAAACCGGTATTGATGGCGAGGTAGTAATTGGAATTCGGATTCATCAGCCCGGGGGTGATGGAGTAGAATCCTTCAGGCGCCTGCCGGTCGCCTTCCTGCACTTTCGGACCGAGGTCTCCGGACCAGCGGCAAATCGGATAGACCTTTAGAATCTGATAGTGCCCGGTGGTGTCTTGCTTCCAGACTTCAAGCTCCGATTCCTCTTTGAAGAGGCGGACGAGGATCGGAGACTCCTTGGGCATGTGCTTCTGATCGAGCAGCGTCAGCATCTGCGGCGACAGCTCTTTCATGGCTTTGGTGGGGAGTTCGTAGCCCTCCTCGCTGAAACAGCCGCCCAGCGCCAGCGCCCCTGAGAGCACCGCCGACGCCAACAGCGCGCGGAACAGGCTGGCGCGGTTCAAAGCGAAACTCCCCGACTGACGGACAGACCCCGAGCCATCAACCCTCTAATCGTTATCCTTACGAAACCCTTAGCGCAAGCTAACTGGGCTTCTGGCGCGGGTGGCCGCCTCGCGCGCCCTGAAGGCATGGTAAATATTGCGCAAATTTAAGTGGCAAAACCAAGGTCTTGTCCACAACGGCCGGGCTTGGCTGCCTTATTTCCGCGGATCACGAGTCACGATGGAATGGCCGGGCGGAATGGCCGGATTAGAGTTCCCAGGCAGCCCCGGTGGGCGGGTCAGGGGGCCGTTAGCTCAGCGTTCGCCCGATCGCCATGAATTTCTCGCGCCGTAATCGCACCACGGTCGCTGGGTCGAGGGCTTGGAGCTCGGCCAAGGCATCGGCAATCGCGGTGCCGGTCGCGGCTATCGCGGCCGGCGGATCGCGGTGGGCGCCGCCTGTCGGCTCGGGCACGAGCGTATCGACGACGCCCAAACGCATGAGGTCTTCCGCGGTGATCTTCATGCTGGACGCGGCTTCCTGCGCTTTGGTCGTGTCGCGCCAAAGGATCGAGGCGGCGCCTTCCGGCGAAATCACGCTGTAGATCGAGTGCTCGAGCATCATCACACGATTGGCGGTAGCGAGCGCGATCGCGCCGCCCGAGCCGCCTTCGCCGATGATAACCGCGACGTTCGGCACGGAAATTCGCAGACACGCTTCCGTCGAACGCGCGATCGCCTCGGCTTGTCCGCGCTCTTCGGCGCCGATCCCGGGATAGGCGCCCGCGGTGTCGACAAAGGCGATCACCGGAATTTCGAAACGCTCGGCCATATCGAACAGCCGCACCGCTTTGCGATAGCCCTCGGGCCGCGCCATGCCGAAATTATGCTTGAGCCGGCTCTCGGTATCGGAACCTTTTTCGTGGCCGATAACGCAGACGCTCTCGCCGCGGAAGCGGCCGAAACCGCCGATGATGGCGGCGTCTTCGCCGAAACTGCGATCGCCCGCGAGCGGGGTGAAATCAGTGATGAGTTGCGCAATGTAGTCCAGAGAATGCGGCCGCTGCGGATGCCGCGCTACCTGGGTCTTCTGCCAGGGCGTCAATTCGGCATAAAGCTCTTTGAGCGCCTGACCGGCTTTGGCCTCCATACGGGTGATTTCGTCGCCGACGGCGATGGCGTCGCCGGCGGTCTGCAGCGCCCGCATTTCTTCGATTTTGGCCTCGAGCTCGGCCACTGGTTTTTCAAAATCGAGATAGGAGCGCATCAGCGTCAAATATTGGCATCCGCGAGCGGATGTAAGTCGCGGACCAGACTTTTCAGCCGTTCCTCGATCACGTGGGTGTAAATCTGGGTCGTGGAAATGTCAGCGTGCCCGAGCAACGTCTGCACGACACGCAGATCGGCGCCATTGTGCAAAAGATGGCTGGCAAAGGCGTGGCGCAGAACGTGCGGACTTATTTGCCCCGCGCGCAATCCGGCTGCGGCGCCAAGCGTCTTTAGCTCGCGCGCAAAATGCTGGCGCGTGAGGTGGCCGGACTCGCCAAACGACGGGAATAGCCATTTCGACTCGGCGGCCTGATCCGACTCCGCCACCAGCGAAAGATAGTGCGCCATGCTGTCCTTGGCCGCGTTGTTGAGCGGGACCAGCCGCTCCTTATTGCCCTTGCCGCGTACCACAAGCACGCGCGCCTCGCGGCGGGCCGCCGAGGCCGGCAAGCTTATAACTTCGGAAACGCGAAGCCCGGTTGCGTAGAGAAGCTCTACCAGGCAATAAAGCCGCGCCGTGCGCAGGCGCGTTGGCAGCGGCGCCTCTGGATCTGAGTGCGCCGCCGTGCGCAGCAAGCGATCGACTTCGGCGAGCGTGAGCGTCTTCGGCAGCGCGCGCGTGCGCTTCGGTCCCTCGATGACTGCGGCAGGATCGTCCTTGCGCATGCCTTCGGCGTAAAGGAATCGATAAAGCTGGCGGATCGCCGACAACCGCCGGGCGACGGTTGTTGGCCGAAGCCCGCGCTTGGTCAGGTGTTGAAGATAGCGGCGTACGTCGTCGGTTGCCGCCTTGGCCACGGTGCGGCCGATGGCTGCGAGGTAGGCGGCAAAATCGCCGAGATCGCGTCCATACGCGGCGAGCGTGTTTTCGTCGGCGCCGCGCTCGGCCGCGAGCATGTCGAGGAACAGCGCAACAAGCCGCTCGTCGCCGGGTTTTGCCGCGCGTTTCTTGGTCCGAGGCGTTTGGTCTTTGACGTTTGCCATCAACGGTTCTTGAAAAACTTATCGGGCGGGATGGTCACGCTGATTTCCCGCGGTTTCGGATGTACGAAATGCGCCAACGAATAAAGACCGGCATAGATGGCGGCGGCGGCGATGGCGATCACCGTAAGGAACCGAACCAGGCTCGGCATGATCAAGAGTTCCGATTGCAAACTTTGCCGATATCGGCGGCACGCCGCTGGTTGAAAAATCGGATTCATTAAGCCACTACCCGAGTATAATGCTAGTGCGCCTTTGATGTTAAAGGCTTCCTAGCCACTGAATCGTAAAGGAAGACCGCAAATACCGGCGGGAGAACTCCTCGTCCCATTGGTCAGGGCTCAGGGAGACGAGTACCATCGGATTCGATCTCAGCCGGGCGCGGTTCAGGTCATCCATTGAGCGCGAAAGGGCGTGCCTTCGACCGCGAGAACCTATGACTGACACGGCGTTACAGAACGACGCGAACGCGAGCGCCGCGGTGCTCGCCGCGCTCGGCAGCCGCTCGATCGTGCTGGTCGGCATGATGGGCGTGGGCAAATCCTCCATCGGCCGCCGGCTCGCCACGCGCCTCGGCATTCCGTTCGTCGATGCCGACACGGAAATCGAAAAGGCGGCAGGGATGAGCATCACCGATATTTTCGCGCATCGCGGCGAAGCCGATTTCCGCAGCGGCGAAGCACGCGTTATCGCGCGGCTGTTGGACGGCGGGCCGCAGGTGCTGGCGGCTGGCGGCGGCGCCTTTATGAACGAAGGCACCCGCGAGGCGATCTGCGCCAAGGGCGTATCGATCTGGCTTCAAGCCGATCTCGATGTGCTGCTCCGGCGTATCAGCAAACGGCGCAACGAACGACCGTTGCTGCAGACCGGCGATCCGGAAGCAACGCTGCGCGCTTTGTTGGCCGAGCGCGAACCGACCTACGCGCGGGCCGATTTGACCGTGCACTCCCGCGAAGTGGCGCACGACTTGATTGTCGCCGACATCGTCACGGCTCTAGGCGCGTTTTTGCACGTGTCCGCCTCGATGCAGGAGAGTTCCGACGCATGACTGCGCCCCTTCGTCCCGATCCGGCAACCGTCCGTGTCGCGCTTGGTACGCGTAGTTATGACATTGTGATCGGACGCGGACTCATCGCGTCGCTCGGGACGCGGATTTCGGCTTTGCGTCCGGGAGCTAAAGTCGCGATCGTGACCGATGACAATGTCGCTCGCGTTGCGATCGACGTTGTCGAGGCCGCGCTTGCCGGCGGTGGCATCGCGTCGAGCCGCGTGATCGTTCCAGCCGGTGAAGGCGCGAAGAGCTTCCGCGTATTCGAGCAAGCCTGCGAGCAGGTGATCGCGGCGCATATCGAGCGCGACGATCTTGTTCTGGCGCTTGGCGGCGGCGTCATCGGCGACCTCGCCGGCTTCATTGCTTCAGTGGTGCGGCGCGGACTCGATTACGTGCAAGTTCCGACCACGCTGTTGGCTCAAGTCGATTCCTCGGTCGGCGGCAAGACCGCGATCAATTCCGCCCATGGCAAAAATCTCATCGGCGCCTTTCATCAACCGGTTTTGGTGGTCGCCGACACCGCCACGCTTGATACGTTGCCGCCGCGGGAATTTCGCGCCGGCTATGCAGAGGTCGTCAAATACGGTTTGCTCGGCGACGGCGCGTTCTTTTCTTGGCTGGAAACAAACTGGCGCGAAGTCTTCAAGGGTGGGCCCGCACGCGAGCACGCCATCGCCATATGCTGCCGCGCCAAGGCGGCAATTGTCGCGCGCGACGAGCGCGAAACCGGCGATCGGCAATTGCTCAATCTCGGTCACACCTTCGGGCACGCATTGGAGGCGGCGACCGGTTTTTCCGGGCGGCTTTTGCACGGCGAAGCGGTCGCCGCCGGAATGGCACTGGCGTTCGAGTTTTCCGCGCGGCGCGGTTTGCTGCCGGCCGCCGAGGCGGACCGCGCCATCCGCCATCTGGCCGAGGTCGGGCTGCCCGCCCGGCCGCAAGACATTCCGGGCGAATTGCCGTCGGTCGACCGGCTGATCGATCTGATGGCGCAGGACAAGAAAATAAAGCGCGGAATGCCCACATTCATTCTGGTGCGCGGGATCGGCGCAGCATTCGTCGACACCGGTGTCGACGCGCGCGATGTGCGCGCTTTCCTCGACGAGAAGCTTGCGAAGAAATGAATATTTTCGACTGGCTGGACGTTCTTGCGGTGGTGGTGTGCTTGGCGGCGTCGGCATTCTTCTCGGCGAGCGAGACGGCACTGACCGCATCTTCCCGCGCCGCCATGATGCGGCTTGAGAAGCAAGGCAACCGCGACGCCACGATCGTCAATCGGTTGCTCGCCACCCGCGAGCGGCTGTTGGGGGCGATTCTGTTTGGCAATAATTTTGCCACCATCGCGGCCTCGACGCTGGCGACTGGTTTGTTGCTCGCTTTCTTCGGCAATGCCGGTGTGATCTACGCCACGATAGCGATGACACTTCTTATCTTCGTCGTCGCCGAGGTGTTGCCGAAGACCGCGGCGTTCAATGCGCCGGACCGGATGGCGCTGGCGGTTGCGCAGCCGATCGACCGCATCGTGCGTTGGTTCCTTCCCATTCTGAAGGCGGTCGAGTGGCTGGTGCGGCTCATCCTGCGCGGCGTCGGCATGCCGGTCGGCCAGATCCAGTCAATTCTCTCGCCGCGCGAAGAGCTGCGCGGCGCGGTCGATCTCCTGCACCACTCGGGCGTCGTGGGCAAACTCGACCGCGACATGATGGGCGGCGTGCTCGATCTGCGCGAACTGACGGTGTCGGACGTCATGGTCCATCGCACCAAGATGGTGATGCTTGACGCCGATGAGCCGCCGCAGGAGATCGTCGATGCAGTGCTCGCGGCGCCGGTGACGCGCCTGCCGCTATGGCGCGGCGCTCAAGACAACATACTCGGCGTGCTCCACGCCAAGGATTTGCTGCGCGCGCTGCACGCGGCCGGCGGCGATGCCGCCAAAATCGACATCGTGTCGCTGGCGAGCCCGCCATGGTTCGTGCCGGACACCACGCCGCTTTACGAGCAGCTCAGCGCTTTTCGCGCGCGCAAGACGGCGCTGGCGCTGGTCGTCGACGAATACGGCGAGCTCGAAGGCCTGGTGACGCTTGAGGACATCGTCGAGGAGATTGTCGGCGACATCAGCGATGAACACGACATCGCGGTGCCCGGCGTGCGCATGCTGCCGGACGGATCCGCCAATGTCGATGGCGCGGTCACCGTGCGCGACCTCAACCGCGCCATGGATTGGAACATCCCCGACGACGAAGCGACAACCATTGCCGGTGTCGTCATTCATGAGGCGCGCTCCATTCCAGAGCCGGGTCAGAGCTTCACCTTTCACGGATTTCGCTTCCAAGTCCTGCGCAAGACCCGCAACCGCATCACGGCGCTGCGCGTGACGCCGCTGGTGCGCAAGCTGACCGCCAAGGCGAGCTAACCACTACTTGCGGAACACCGCGACCGCGCGCATTTGAGCACCAGCGGATTGGAGCTAAGCGCGATGGACGATCGGACGAAAATCGCCGAGGGGCCGGCTCAAGCCTCAACCCCGATCGACGCCGGCGTGCGTATCGGTCACGTCCATCTGAAAGTGGCCGATATCGACCGGGCGCTTTCCTTCTATTGCGGCGTTCTCGGCTTTCAGTTGATGCAGAGGTTCGGCCGGGAGGCGGCGTTCATTTCCGCCGGCGGTTATCATCATCACATTGGGCTCAACACCTGGGAAAGCCGCGGCGGGTCGCCGCCGCCGCCGGGCTCGACCGGCCTTTATCATCTCGCGATCCTTTACCCGACGCGCGCCGCGCTAGGCGACGCGTTGCGCCGGTTGATCGAGGCCAAAATTCCGCTCGACGGCGCCTCCGATCATGGTGTCAGCGAAGCGCTTTATCTGCGCGATCCCGATGACAACGGCGTCGAGCTTTACTGGGACCGGCCGCGTGAAGTCTGGCCGCGCACGCCGGACGGCAAGCTGACGATGTACACCAGGCATCTCGATCTCATGGCGCTTCTCGCCGCCGCTGAGCCGCGGTAGCGCCTAAAGAGTCTCGCCCGGCGCTGCTGCATGGATTGCGAGCGCATGCACGCCGCCGGCAAGCTCGTCCGCGAGCGCGGTATTGATCATGCGATGCCGCTCCAGCCGGCCCTTTCCGCGGAACGCTTCAGCCACAATATAGAGACGGAAGTGCGTTTCGCCGCCGGGCCGGTGGCCGGCATGGCCCTCATGGCGGTGCGATTCATCTTCGACACGCAGGCTTTCGGGGGCGAAGGCTTGCTGCAGTTTTTCCGTGATCACATTTTGGGTGCGCATGATTTGCAGCCTTACCGAGCCCGAAGCATTAACGTCAATGTTGACGGCGCGGTGTTTTGCCGCCTGTCAAGTCTTGAAGGCTTCATTGCCGTGGCCGCATAATCAACGCCGATGAGTGCGAACTCACCATTGTTTGATCGAATCCGCGTCAAGCCGGATCGCGATCGCCGCCGTGCCGCAGATCTGCCGGGATGCCAGTGGCCGAATTGCGACGCGCCGGCGACGCATCGCGCGCCGAAAGGGCGTTTGCGCGCCACCGAGTATTGGCAGTTCTGTCTCGAACACGTCCGCGAATACAACAACGCCTACAATTTTTTCGCCGGCATGAGCGATGACGCCGTCGCCAAATATCAGAAAGAGGACCTCACCGGGCATCGTCCGACCTGGAAAATGGGATCGGTCGGCGGTGGCCGTGGTGCGCGCCGGCGTGATAGCCGGCGCCCCACCGACTTCGGTGCCGAGGGTATCGCGGCGGAAGACCCGTTCGACCTGTTCACCGGGATTGGCGGCAACCGGCATGCGCGGCCCACCGCCGAGAGCCGCAAAATCCTCAATGCCCAGCGCCGTGCGCTCGAGGTGCTCGGACTTGAAGCCGATGCCAAGCGGGCCGATATCAAGGCCAAGTTCAAGGTGTTGGTAAAACGGCACCATCCCGACGCCAACGGCGGCGACCGCGGATTCGAAGAACGGCTACGGGAGATCATTCAGGCCTACAATTACTTGAAATCAGCGGGCTTTTGCTGACCCTGCAAACCCGCTTTCGCGGCCTGGTAACCATCTGCTAGTTTGGCCGAATACCCGACCGCCGGTGAATAACCATTCCGCCCCGGATACGGGGTTACGGAGGAGTGATGAGTCTCGCAGCAGAAGCCGAACCGGGGTTGCCGGACATGAAAGTGTCGATCCGGCAATTATTCGGGATCGACAGCGACTTGGAAGTTCCGGCTTATTCCGAGCCCGACGAGCACGTCCCCGACCTCGATCCCGACTACCGGTTCGACAAGCCGACCACGCTCGCTATCCTTGCGGGCTTCGCGCGGAACCGGCGCGTCATCGTCACCGGCTATCACGGCACCGGGAAGTCGACGCATATCGAGCAAGTGGCGGCACGGCTCAATTGGCCTTGCGTGCGCGTCAACCTCGACAGCCATATCAGCCGCGTCGATCTCATCGGCAAAGACGCCATCGTCATCCGCGAGGGCATGCAGGTCACCGAGTTTCGTGACGGCATCCTGCCATGGGCGCTACAGAACAATGTTGCGCTCTGCTTCGACGAATATGACGCCGGCCGGCCCGACGTTATGTTCGTGATTCAGCGCGTCCTGGAATCGTCAGGGCGGCTCACGCTGCTCGACCAGAACAAGGTGATCAAGCCGCATCCGGCATTTCGTCTATTCGCCACCGCCAACACCGTCGGGCTCGGCGACACGTCGGGGCTCTATCACGGCACGCAGCAGATCAACCAAGGCCAGATGGACCGCTGGTCCATTGTCACGACGCTCAACTATCTGCCGCACGATAACGAAGTGGACATCGTGCTCGCCAAGGCCAAGCATTACCGCAACGAGGAAGGCCGCGACATCGTCGCAAAAATGGTGCGGGTCGCCGATCTGACGCGCAACGCCTTCATGAACGGCGACATCTCCACGGTCATGAGCCCGCGCACGGTAATCATCTGGGCGGAAAACGCCGACATTTTCAACGATATCGGCTTCGCCTTCCGGCTGACTTTCGTGAACAAATGCGACGAACTCGAACGTCCGCTTGTGGCGGAGTTTTATCAGCGCTGCTTTGGGCAGGAATTGCCCGAGAGCGCGGTCAACGTCGCATTGAGCTGAAGCTCTCCCGCTCCGAGCGGGAGGAAAAAGAAGAGCCGGCGGTTTGAAATCATGAGCTCGACCGTCACGCTTGAAAGTCCCGCGCAGGACAAAGCGCTTCGCGAAACCGTCGATATCGCCGCGGTCCAGCAATTAATCTTGCGTGAACGCTCAAGCCGCGATCTCGGATTGTGGGAGCAGATGCGTGATTGCTTCCACGAAGATTCCATGGTGCGCCTGAGTTGGATCGACGCCAGCGGCCCCGAATTTGTGCGCCGTTCGCGGGAAATGGCCGAGCGCAACGTGAAGGCGACGCACCGGCTCGGTCCGATCCTGGTCACGCTCGCCGGCGACCGCGCCATCGCGCAACTCGGTGCGATCATCGACATTCCCGGCAAGGTGCGCAGCGTGGCTGTCGTCGTCTCGACCCACGCCCGCTTCGTGTTCCGCGCCGAGCGGCGTTCGGGCGCATGGCGCATTTCCGGCTTCGATGCGATCTATCAGCGCGACGAGATTAATCCGGTCATTCCCGGCCAGGTGGTTACCATCGAACCAAACGAGCTGAAGAACTTTCGTCCGTCCTATCAGCTCTTGAGTTTTTGCTTGATGTCCGGCGGCTACAAGCCGCGTATGGATCTTGCCGGTATCGACCGTCCTGATCTCGTGGATGCGCTGACCCGCGAAGTCTATGGCTGGGCCGGGCTTGTGCCGCCGCGTTGAAGGATCACCGGCAACCCATGACCTCAAATATCAAACCTAAGACTCCGGCCAAGGAAGCGCCGACCGAACCGTTCAAGCGCGCGGTCGGGGTGTGCGTGCGCGCCATCGCCGGTAAGAACGACATCGAGGTCGCGTTCGCCGCGGAGCGGCCCGGGCTCGCCGGCAACAAGGTGCGCTTGCCGGAGCCGCCGCGCCGATTGAGCGAACGGGAAGCCGCTATTGTGCGCGGCCATGCCGACTCGATTGCACTCCGGCTCGCCTGCCACGATCCCGCGGTTCACCGAAAGCTCGTGCCCGGCGGCCAACAGGCGCGCGCGGTATTCGAAGCGGTCGAGCAAGCGCGCGTCGAAGCCATCGGCTCCCGGCGCATGGGCGGTGTCGCCAAGAATCTTGCGGCCATGCTCGACGACCGCTTTCACCGTGGCAAATACGAAGAGATCACCGATCGTGCCGACGCGCCGATCGAGGATGCGCTGGCGATGATCGTGCGCGAACGGCTGACCGGCGAAATTCCGCCGCCGCCGGCGCGCAAGCTCGTCGAGCTGTGGCGCCCCTTAATCGAGGAACGCGCCGGCCGCGATCTCGATCGGTTGGAACGCGTGTTCACCGATCAGCGCCGCTTCGGCGACGTCGTGCACGATCTGCTCGATTGTCTCGACATGGGCGAAGATCGCTCGAGCGAATCCGAAGAAGAGGAAGGCGAGGACGGCGAAGATAAGGGCTCCGACGATGATTCCGCCGCAGACGGAGAATCGGCGGAGAATGCCGACGCCGACCGGGTAAGCCTCGACGAATCGGAAAGCTCGGCCGACGACAAAGCCGACCAATCGGCCGAGGCGGTCGATGCGCCGGCCTCGGAGATGGCCGACGATGCGGAAATGGGCGACTCCGAGACTGCGGCCGAGCCGTGGCGGCCGCGTCACGGCCGCAACGAGCCACGCGGTCCGGACTACCGGCCGTTTACCTCGAAGTTCGACGAAACCATCGGCGCCGAGAATCTGTGCGACCCCGAAGAGCTCGATCGCTTGCGCGGCTATCTCGATAAGCAGCTCTCGCACCTGCAGGGCGTGGTGGCGCGGCTCGCCAACCGGCTGCAGCGGCTGTTGCTCGCGCAACAGAACCGGGCCTGGGAGTTCGATCTGGAAGAAGGCCTGCTCGATCCCGCCCGGCTGCCCCGCGTTATTGTCGATCCGCTGCATCCGCTGTCGTTCAAGCGCGAGAAGGACGCTGACTTCCGCGACACGGTGGTGACGTTGCTCCTGGACAATTCCGGCTCCATGCGCGGCCGGCCGATCACGGTCGCGGCGACTTGCGCGGATATTCTGGCGCGCACTTTGGAACGCTGCGGCGTCAAGGTGGAGATTTTGGGCTTCACCACCCGTGCCTGGAAGGGCGGCCAATCGCGTGAAGCGTGGCTGTCGCAAGGCAAACCGGCGAATCCCGGACGGCTCAACGATCTGCGGCATATCATCTACAAATCCGCCGACGCGCCCTGGCGGCGTTCGCGCAAAAATCTCGGACTAATGATGCGCGAAGGCCTGTTGAAGGAAAATATCGACGGCGAAGCGCTCGACTGGGCGCACAAGCGGCTGCTCGGCCGCCCTGAAAGCCGGAAAATCCTAATGATGATCTCCGACGGGGCGCCGGTCGACGATTCCACCTTGTCGGTCAATCCCGGCAATTACCTGGAGCGACATTTGCGCTGGGTGATCGAGGAGATCGAGACGCGCTCGCCGGTCGAACTCGTCGCCATCGGTATCGGTCACGACGTCACCCGCTACTACCAGCGGGCCGTCACTCTCGTGGACGCCGAAGAACTGGGCGGTGTCATGACAGAAAAGCTCGCGGAACTGTTCGCGGAGAATCCGACGGCCGAACGCGTCCAGCGCCGGGTGCCGCAAAAGCGGCGCTTGCACGCGTGATGTGGGTATTACGCTGCCGCAACTCGACAAGGTGACCGGATGAACGTCGCGCCCGCCCCGGACTCCGCAGCGGCATGGCTGCGGCTCGCGGCCACCATCCTCGTCGCCACCGTCGGCGGTGTCGGCATGTGGTCGGTGGTGGTAGCGCTGCCGGTCGTGCAAGCGGATTTTGCCGTGCCGCGGGCCGAAGCGTCGTTGGCGTTTACGCTCACCATGGTCGGTGGCGCGACTGGCGGCGTGGTGCTCGGGCGCTTGCTCGACCGCGCCGGCATTCTTCCGGTGCTGCTCGTCGGCGCCGTTTTGCTGGCGGTCGGTTATGTCGGTGCGGCGTATGCCGGAAGCTTTGCCGCTTACGCCATCGCTCATGGGGTGATCGGCTTCGGCAGTTCGATCGCACTCGGCCCGCTCATGGCGGACATTTCACACTGGTTCGTCCGCCGCCGTGGTGTGGCTGTGACTTTGACTTCGGCCGGCAACTACGTCGCCGGAACGGTGTGGTCGCCGGTCGTGCAGCATTTGATTGCGTCGATTGGCTGGCGCAGCACCCACGCCGGAATTGGCATCGCGAGCGGCATTGCGATCGTGCTCATCGGCTTGATTGCCATGCGTGGCCGCGCTCCGGACGCACGCGCCGCAGCGAACGTGGTCCCCGGTGGCAACGCCACCGGCGCATTAGGTCTTTCCTTCTTCTCGTTGCAGGTACTTCTTTGTGTGGCTTCGGTCTGCTGCTGTGTCGCGATGTCGATGCCGCAGGTCCACATCGTCGCTTACTGCGGCGATCTCGGCTACGGCGTCGCGCATGGCGCCGACATGCTGGCGGTGATGATGGCGGCCGGCATTGTGAGCCGGATCGGCTCGGGCTTCATTGCCGATCGCGTC
>Ga0070762_10000225_pt1 | contig 22051 bp, 25 predicted proteins | sample HubBroMetageREF2_FD_66726 | JGI IMG/M metagenome (GOLD analysis project Ga0070762, IMG submission 66726) | Reference soil microbial communities from the Hubbard Brook experimental Forest, New Hampshire, USA - Hubbard Brook CCASE Soil... | ecosystem: Environmental > Terrestrial > Soil >...
AAAATACGATGGCTGCGGGAAGCAGCGATTTCGCTCCAAAGCGCGTCAGGCTGTAACGGGCTTCCAGGGAGAGAACAACCCCAGTGGCGGCACCGGCTAAAGCGACCAGCGGCAGAGATTTTGATCCGATCTCGTCGAGTTGGCGAAACAGTTCGCGGAATTCGAACGGTGGAGTCACCGCAGCCCGCACAACTTGCCAGAAGAATATGCCCAGATCGCCGAACCACTCGAAAAACTGGTTGATCACGCTTAGGCCGGAGCTTAGAACTGAAGGTATAGCGATCCGTTGCCCCGCATAGGGAGGATCGACGCCAGCAACCGCTCTGCGCTTCACATCGATCACGGGTTTGAACCTGGATTGGTTGAACTTGGGTTGTTTGAACTTGGATCCGGCGCTCCGTGTCCATTGTTTAAGTGCATGCGAGAGAGTAGGGAGTGGGGACCGCTATAAAGAAATTCAAGAGCGATATTTCCACCCACATAGCCCAGCAAAGTGTAGTTGCCCATTCGCAGTGCATCCTTGGCGTCGTAGCGGCCCGGATACCACGCATAGACGGCAGTCATGGTGCCCGCATAGGGAGCCAGCAGACTCGGGATGGAAAAAACCCGATGGCCATCTTCGCCGCGACGTGCCGTGAAAGTCGAAAACACGGCATGGTTCAGCCGCTGAAACACGCCTGTGCATTGACACCGGTAATATAAGGTGTCTTCCCTGAATGCTTCCGCCAGCGCATAACGTGCGGTGGTGCTGACTGCCGCGATGCCGAGGTTGGACCCGAACCGCTTGCCATAACCTTCAGCGCCCTGCTTCCACTCGGGCGGGCTGTTATAGACCTGGTTAATCCCGGCCACGAACGCTGCCCCCACGATCGGATATGGGCCAAAGGCATCAAAGAAATAGTTGTGGATCTTTATTTTCTCTGTCGGACGCACATACATCAGATCCGGGAGGGTCTGCGTCGTACCGACCGCGATTGCCGTGCTTGAGGAGTCTGTTGAACCGACAAGTGCTTGCGCTCTTGCCAACGGTAGGGCCGCGGCCACTAGCAGCAAAACCATAAGTCGTTGTGCGTTCATGTTCTCCTTAGCCAGCCTGAGATGTAAGCCGTATACCAAAGGTTGCTGTGTCTATGCGGTGAGCGGGCAGGCTTCGTGGTCGCATTGGCAAGCAATCTCGACCTCCCTGGAACCCGCTTCCTTACAGGTTTGACCGCAGTACTTGTCACCAGCTTGCACCACGCAGCGACATGGCAGGTGCGCACACTTGTTCTTCTCACTTGTCGTCATCATTTTTCTCATTCTCCGATGTGTCGTTTTGCGAACAGATCCGCGTACTTGGTGTTCCCTGACGTCTTAGCGGAAAACTGGGTTTTGATCTGCCGGAATCGCTTTCGCTTCCGCGGGTGTGAGGCGAGAGCGATCGCAGTAACCGTACCCCTTCCGACAAGCCGTGTAGTTACGTTGCTGTTCGGCGTCGGCCAGCATTTTGGCTTCGGGCGCAGTCAGTTTTGAATAGTCGCAGGTTTCCCCGCCGTTTTTACATTCAGAGATGTTGCGCTGATGTTCTGCGACGGCGGTTCGACCGGCTTCCGCCGGCGTGAGTTTGGAATGATCGCATTCGGCCCAACCATTCTCGCAATTCTGTGAGTTGCGTTGATGTTCCGCTACAGTCACGGCACTGGTTTCCGGCCCGGTGAGTTTGGAATGGTCGCACAGACCCGTGCCATTCTTGCAGTCGGACACGTTGAGTTCGCGCCTGGCATTGTCCACTGCGCCCGCTTCCGACGGATTCAGTTTAGAGTGATCGCAATCGCCGACCCCATCCTTACAGTCCGTAAGGTTGCGCTGATGCGCCGCGACCGAGGATTCACGAGCCTCGGATTGAGTCAATTGTGAAGGGTCGCAAGAGGCCATGCCGTCTTTGCAGTCAGAGAGGTTGCGCTGGTGATCGGCTACGGCCAATGCAATCGCTTGCGGTTGAGTGAGTTTCGAATGATCACAGCGGTCGAAACCGTTTCTGCAATCGGAGACGTTGCGCTCGCGGTTAATGGCGTCCAATTCAGCGGTTTGTGCCGGGCTCAACTTCGAGCGATCGCAGACCCCATGCCCGCTCTTGCAGGCCTCCAGATTTTGCGCGAGATCGGATGACTGCCCTGATGAAAAAATCGGCCAGAGAATCAGGCAAGTGAGTTGTGCCCACAGACATCTACGCAGATTGGCTTTCAATGTATCCCCACCTTTCCGTGCGCGTGCGAGCTGACCGAAACCGCATCTGGAGTCCCGGTCAGCTGCATTTGCCCCGCAAAGCTCCCCGTTTCACTTATTTCTTGTCTTCTCTCGCTTCGGCGACCTTCGCCTGTTGGCCGGCCTCGGACACGGCTTTCAGAAATGCATCCGCACTTGCCGGCGTCGACGCTTTTCCCGAAAGAATGTTGCGGAACGCCATGTGCTTGCCGTAAATGGCATGAGTAGAGTCGTTATCCTGCTCCACCACGGCACCTTCGAGCGTCAGGCCCGCAAATACACCTTTTGAACGCGAGTAAGTCAGCATTTCCGTGTTCATCTTCCAGTCGGTTCCGGCGGAAGCATGACGGCCCACCGGTCCTGCGGCAACCGATCCTTCACCAGTCAGTTCAAACTTGCTCGACAAAAGATGCTGGAAGCCCTGCTCATTCATGACCAGCATGACCAAGTCCACACCTTCGATTCCGATCTGCAATCCCCAGCTACCACCGCCAACCGATACGAAGGCGGGTGCACTCCAACCGTCGGAAGTCCGACATGACGCAACGCCGCGGCCATGCTTGCCACCAAAAATGAAGCCACCCTTGATCAGGTCTGGCACTACCAGAATGCACTTTGCGCCGCTTAACACTTCTTCGGGAATGCCTTTGTCCGGCGTTGACATAATCGCGTGCAGAACGTCCACCGATTTCTGCAGGCGGTCAACCGTGTCTTCGCGAGCCGAGCCTGCCCACGCGTAGGTTCCAACCAACCCCATCAAGCTCATCAACATCAGTGAAATTGTCTTTTTCATGAATTTATTCCTTTGGGAGCCACTGAACTAAGAGGAGAGAACTTCAGATGGGCTGACTTAGCTCAGAGGACCTGAAAGAGAGAGAAGAAGGCTCGTCTCTGACATCATGATCGCCCAGGCCCAAAAGAATAGCTGATCTGAATTGCTCACTTTGAGTTGGCGGGCCAAATCCAGTCGGCTGACTTTCGGATGCGATCTGACTGATCTCGTGTAATTTGAGCAATCTTGCACAGAATGGTTGCTGGCAATGTGGCATTGTGAACATGTCGAAAACGCGAAAGAGCAGGCCCGGCCGTGCATCCTTTTCTTGCCCATCTTCGTAAGTTGCGCACGTTCCTGGCTGATTTACGAGGGAAGCTCTTGAAGATGAAAATATCCCGTCACGAAGTGGGATATCCAAGGATGTGCCCGTTCTGCGGGCTAATCACTCCACGATCCAAGCCGTTTTGTTTGGAGTGCGGGAAGTCATTCAAAGGAGTTCAACTGGCGCGGAGAGACGCGAGGCAAGGATGAAGAAGCGATTCGAGAAAGACCGGAGGAGATAAGATGCTTTGGACGATTTTCGTTGTGATCCTGATTCTGTGGCTTCTGGGTTTCAGTCTTCATGTGGCTGGTGGTCTGATCCACTTGCTGCTGGTGGTAGCGTTGGTGGTCCTGGTCATCAATCTGGTGAGCGGCCGCCGTGCCGTTTAAAGACGCGCTCTTAGACGCGGACTGCCCCTCTTCCAGCATACTTACTTATGTTGGAAAAGAACGCGAAGACCTCGACTGGTAGCTCCCTTCAGCATTCGCCAGAGAGCCAGACCGGAATTCTCGGGGCGGGAAACCTCGGCGGCTGCCAGGTCGCGGTTGAGATGCGTCTTGTTGGACGGATGTCCCGTGCTCAGCGTGCACTTCTCTTTGGGTTTAGCCCCGCACATAGGGCAGCGTACGGACAATCTGTGCTGCAAAGTGAGTTTCTCGGGTTTCACAACAATATTATTTAACATCATTATTTAACATCGCGTGCCCGATAAATGGTCAATCCTGCTCTTAAGCATTTCAACGGACCCGAAACGGGAATTGAGATATGAACATTTGTCTCGTGCCGGCTCGAGCAGATAAGTGGATGGCAGTCGCACCCCCGATGGCTATCGGCGAATGCTTGAGTGCGCGGATTTCAAAGGGCGCCACGACTACCCAGCTTGGTTGGCACTGACGTCCTCAAATGCAATGCGGCCGCGTGCTGATTTATCAGTGCGGCCGCCTGGGTGCGGCGGTTGCCATTCATGCAGTCGAAATCAAGAGTGGTGACGCTATGCTGGCAGAAGGTGCATGTAAATGTGGTCCCGCCGTTCATCGGTTTGGTTGTGTAATATCTCACATCTTCATTGTAGTCTTTCGTATCCCCCGGCGTTTGGGCAATGGGTGTGCGACCTCAGAGCGGGGCAAGAACTGGATGTTCTCGCCTAAATGCGGCTGACGACTATCTACTGTCATCTCGAAAATCCCTGAATTAGTAAAAAATCCCTGAATTGGTAAATGTGATCAATACAGCGCAGACGGTGGGTGATGCGCTTGTATAGAGTGCCCAGTGAAAGTTTCACACTCAGGAATTAAGACGAAGAAGGAACAATATATGAAACTGCTTACGATTTCTTTGCTGGCTCTGTCGTTAATGGGAATGGGCGCTTATGCCCAAACCGAGACCGACGCTGTAACAATCAATCTTGGCACGGCGGACAAGTTTGCGTTGCTGGGCGGCTCCGGCATCACCAACGTCAGTGCCCACACTTTCATAATCGGTGACGTAGGTAGTGCTCCGACACCCACGGTGAAGGGAATCAAGCCAGCCCAGGTGAAAGGCAAGCTGTACATCAAGTCGAACCCGGTGACGGCGGCGGCTCAGAAGGGTTTGACAACGGCATACAATCAAGCCAAGGGCGCTCATTGCGGCATCACCCTCTCGGGCGTGAATCTGGGTGGAATGAAGCTCATCCCCGGAGTCTACTGCTTTGCGACGGCGGCGCAGTTGACCGGTACGCTGAATCTAGACGCCCAAGGCGACTCCAACGCACAGTGGATCTTTCAGATCGGCACAACCCTAACCACGGCCCCGAATTCAAAGGTACTTGTGAATCTCGGCGGCAAGGGCGCAAGAGGATGCAATGTGTACTGGCAGGTCGGTTCCTCGGCGACAGTCGGGAAGGGCAGCATTGTCGTGGGAAAGATTATGGCGCTTACGAGCGTCACGCTGGACGGAGGTACCCTACGTGGAAAGGCTCTGGCCCGCAACGGCGCGGTCTCGGTTTCCGCCCAGGAGACGGTTGACGGTCCTCAGTGTGTTGCAGTTGGGACCGCGAACGTCGACGGTATGCCTTCTTCTCAGAACTAAGGCGATTGCCAGTTGGGGAGCAGTGGCTAACCATCGGCCACTGCTTCCCTCGGGACCGGCCAGGACGAGGGAGATGCACAGAGCAGGGTGTTGTGGCTGGGTTGATATAGGTTGGGCCTTGCGCGATTCTGTGCAAAATTGCAAAGTGATGCTGGTCAGACCTCGCGTCAGCTTCTCGACGTTCCTCTGCGAGCGCCGGCAATGGTTAGAGCGATCCCGCCGGCAATCAGCACCACACTGACGATTGGTGACACCCGCTCACTCTCGCTGGTCTGAACGCCGATGTTCATATTGCCAGCTTTGATGCCATGCGTTTCGGTTCGCGGAACGGGCACGATCAGAGATGCGATACCGAGCACTACCAGGAGCAGGCCGGCAAATAGAAGTATTTTCATAAATGGCTCTATTACGGATGCGAAAACACGCGCGAAAACAATTGGTCTGATTTTCCCGAATCCTCTGAAAGCCTGACTCGGATATAACCGTAGCAGTGGAGCTACGCGGCGGCAGACTTTCCCATGGCTTTCATGTAGCTGTCCATCGACTGTGTCAGTTGCGCATCCACTTCGTCCGCGATCGTCATGACGTCCGGCAAGAGCAGGCTGAAATCCAGAGATTCCAGATTGATCTGCAAGGTCCCGAAGATGGTCACCTGCAATATTCGCGATTCATGCACCAGCATCGCCGGAGTGTAGCCTTGCAGGTATCGCAGTTTTCCATGGGCGACGGCGGCCGCGGAAAAGATGGCATCGCTATCCTTGTCAGTCGCGGCGGGTCTGCTCAGGCGGAGAGCCAGGTCTTCAACCAGCCTGGGAAGATGTCCGGTGCGCTCTTCATCGCTCAGCGGTATGAGGTTCAGTTCAGTGCTTCGTTTTGCACGGGCTAACCAGGCCTGCACGATGCTGCTACTGCACCGCACCAGGATCGCGCCCACGCTCTCCTTCTCCGATCGCTTAATGGGTTTGCGATTGATCACTCTTTCTCGGACGAGTTCGGTCAAGCGACCAATCTCGAATGGCTTGACCACAATTTCATCCGCCTCCAGAAGGATGGCGGCCATGGCTCCCTGCACGTCGGGGTAGCCGCTGACCAGCAGCGTCAGGGCGTCCGGTTGGGAATGGCGCATGGCTGAGACTACTGTGAAACCGTCACCGGGATCGGGCATGTGCAGGTCCGTGATGAGAACGTCAAAGTTCTCAGTGGCGATTCGTCTCAGCGCTTCGGTCACGCTGGAGGCTGCAACCACCTCGAACTTTTTGCTTTCGAGTCCTTGCATCATCATGGCGAGTACTGCGCTATCGTCATCTACCAGCAAAACTCTGTGAACAGCGGCTGTGTTGGTCGGAGTCATGGAGCACCTCCCCTTCGAGTCACGGATAATGACAGTTTAGACGCTGTTTATTCCCAAAACTGTGCAGTTTTGATCAGCCGTCCCATTCTGGGCAACGTATTATTCGATCTGTTCGACAGAGTGGTCATGGGTTAGTGTCGATTGACAGTGTCGACGTTCAGGCCCTCACGATCGCTCTACTTTCCACTTTCTGTACAAAACGCGCACGTTTCGGGCCAGACCTCCCCCGAGGTCTGGCCTTTCTTACCTGTCCGACACGGACCATGACTGGACCTTATTTGACTGGACCCTGATAACAAGCAGAAATGCCGCTCCGAAAGGATCGTGAGATTATTGGGAGGGATACGAAGGTTAGTCGTGGAGAACGATATTGAGCAACGAACTGTGGACCTGCAATCCGCCGTTGTAATGGATGAAACCCAACTTTCTGAACCGGTTCATAAAAAAGCTGACTCGCGAGCGAGTGGTGCCAATCATGTCGGCCAGTGTCTCCTGACTGATCTTGGGAATCACAGTCTCGGGCATGCCCTCCTTGCCAAAATGAGCCAGCAATAAGAGTACGCGGGCCAGTCGCTTTTCACTGGAGTTAAACAACTGGTCGACTAACTCTTCCTCATAGCGGATATTCCGCGCCAGCAAATAGGCCACAAACATGTCCGAAAACGCATGTTCGCCGTGAAGCGCCTCCATCATCGCCTTCTTGTTCACCCGCAGCAGTTCGCAATCGGTCATCGCAGCTGCGGATCCCATGCGAACCTTCTGACCCGCCAGGGCGCCCTCGCCAAAGAAATCTCCTTCTTTCAGGATGCCGATGGTCGCTTCCTTGCCCACTTTGGATACGACCGTGAGCCTCACTCTACCGGTTTGGATATAGAAGACGGCGTCCGCCCCGTCCCCTTGCGTGAAAATGGTTTGTTTTTTCTGAACCGCCAAAATCTTCCTGCCTTCGCCGATTGTCGCAAGGAAAGTATTAGGGTCGAATTCGCGCTTCATGTTTGTCAGTGCAACGGGAATCGTGGTAGGGTGGCCCCCTCAAGAAGGCCCAAGGACGGAATCGCTACAGCGTCGGTTACTTCCTCAGGGTCTCGGCGCACCCATACCGTGCATCATCCTAGCGCGGACCAAATCATACGGGTGAACTCTTAGCAAGTCTTAGTACAACGCAGGCCGGAGAACTCATTGATAAAGCGCATTTTAATGTTCGCATGCCGCAGCAGATCGCTGGGCTAGTCAGGATTCGCGTAGATTTTTAGTTGCAGGATACGATTCTTTGGCGTACGATTCCTCGCGTACCGATACGATACCCGATGAAGGGGGGACACAGAGATGGGACGCAACGGCAATGGCAACAACACCCACTACGCGTCGTTGAATCGATCTGATGTTCCGCAGGGCCGTAAGGGAAAACATCGGAAGGCGGTAGCCGACATTCTGGCCGACCTGTCAAAGCTGAACGCCGAGCAAGCGGTTAAGGTTCCGCTGAACAGTCTGAATGGCGAGAAGATGCAGAACCTTCGCTCTGCTTTGAACCGCGTAACCCGAGAGAGAAACATTCCCGTGGAAACCTCGAGCGACGAGAAATTCCTTTATATTTGGCGCGCCGATGCGCCCAAGCCGAACGGAGCAACAGAATAGCGGGCGCGTAAGAGTCGCAAGTCGAAGTTCGCGGACAAATTTGGGCGTGCTCAATCGTGCAGCACAACGTTGAGCAGCGAACTGTGGACCTGTAATCCGCCTTCAATACCACCAGCGTATTGAATGAAGCCCAATTTTCTGAACCGGTTCATGAAAAAGCTCACTCGTGAACGGGTAGTTCCCACCATGTCTGCCAGCGTTTCTTGACTTATCTTGGGGACGACGGTCTCGGGTACACCTTCCTTACCAAAATGAGCCAGCAATAGAAGGACGCGGGCCAGCCGCTTCTCGCTGGAGTTAAACAACTGATCAACCAGGTCTTCTTCATATCGGATATTCCGCGCCAGCAAATACGCCACGAACAGATCCGAAAACGCATGTTCGCGATGAAGCGCTTCCATCATCGCCTTCTTGTCGATGCGTAGAAGCGCGCAATCCGTCATCGCAGCGGCAGATCCCATGCGCTGCGCCTGGCCTGCCAGCGCACCTTCACCAAAAAAATTTCCCTCCCGTAGCATGCCGATGGTCGCTTCTCTGCCGGTCTTGGATACGACGGTAAGCTTCACCTTGCCGGTCTGGATATAGAAGACCGCGTCTGCCCCGTCTCCCTGCGCGAAGATGGTTTGCTTCTTGGCGACGGCCACGTTCTTGCGACCATCGCCAATAGTTGCAAGGAAAGTGGTGGGATCGAACTCGGGCTTCCTCTTGCCGTTCGATTTACCGTTCGATGACTTAAGAGGACTCATCAGCCGCAATTCTAGTCCAAAGGAATCGTTATTTGGCATAAATCGTGACTAAAGCCAAATGGCCAACTTCGTTTGGTCTGGGGTTCCAAGGTGAGCCATTTTGCTCAGTATTTCGCGAACTGATGAGCGATTCTAAAGGCTTCGACGGCAAGAGGAGGCTTCTATGACGCAGGAAGTTCAAATCGGCACGATTCTGATTAGGGAAAATCCGGTTGCCGCGCACGCCATTGGGTTCCAAAGTGAGCCTTACTCAGTCGAATGGGGATTGGTCAAAGCGCTTGATGGCTTGGCTCTTGATCGCAAGATCCAGGCCGCGGGATGGAGCTTCTTCTTCATGGCCGCGGAGGTGAAGGTAACGTTCTTCGGTGGAGTTGGGACGAAGAACCTCCGGAATGCAATGAAGCGAATGTTGGGAAAACTGAAGCCGACGAATTTCAATTGCCTTGAGGTGACTGGAATCGTTGCCAAGCGGTTTTTAGGCATCCCTTACACTGTCGTTTCGGCGCACTCGCGCCATATCCAACAGAGTTGCTACCTCGAAGGTGTCCACGAACGGCGTTTCCACGATGCAGAATAGGCTCGAGGTTGATATGATCTGCGCTCCCCCTGTGTCGACCGATTACTGAAATGGGAGGCCGTCGCGAACCCGGCGGTTACTTTTCCGCACCCGCCAAACGCCGATCTCTATGCGGATCGGTTCGGGGTTGGCCAGTGCTAAGTTCGCACTTTTCTCCTGGCTTGGCTCCGCAAGTAGGACAACGAACCGCCAGCGCCTGTTTCCGTTTGGCTGTCATGGCTACATAATGGAGCGTCACCCAGCAACAAGATGGTCAATTTTGATCATTTCATTCATTTCAGCCCCCGCATTTTTGTGCGTCTTGCTTCGTTACGGTCCGCTGCGAATTCGTTGTGAGCGTTATTGATCAGACTCAAAACTCCCAAGGTGAGAAGCTGCATTCACGGAACTCTTTCGTCAGCGGGACTGAACTGTCAGCACGTCTCGTCCGGAAATCGTGCCTCTCCATCCACGCAACCCGAAGCAGCACAGCTTTACCGGGCAAGCCCAGGATGATCAGGCAAAAGGAAACACCATGCGTATCATCCCATCCGTTCGCTCGATCTTGTTCGCGCTCGTAATGCTGGCTATGTCGGCTGCGGCGTTCGCGCAATTTGGCATATCCATTACTGTCGCCCCGCCGGCGCTGCCCGTGTACGAGCAGCCGCCTCTCCCCGCTCAAGGCTATCTCTGGGCGCCTGGCTACTGGGCTTACGGCCCCGACGGTTACTTCTTTGTCCCCGGCACGTGGGTTATGGCTCCGCAACCTGGTTATCTCTGGACCCCCGGTTATTGGGGTTGGAACGGCGGCGCTTTTGCCTTCAATGAAGGCTACTGGGGTCCGCACGTAGGCTTCTATGGCGGGGTCAATTATGGCTACGGTTATGGTGGTCAGGGTTATGAAGGCGGCCGTTGGAACAATGGACAGTTCGAATACAACCGTGCGGTGAATAACGTGAACGTCACCAACATTCACAACACATACAACACCACAGTGATTAACAATACGACAGTAAACCGCGTCAGCTACAACGGGGGCTCAGGTGGGATCACCGCGGCTCCAACGGCTCAGGATCGGTCGTTCGCCCAGGAAAAACATATTGCCCCGGTGGCTGCTCAAACCCAACAGGTGGCTGCTGCTCGATCTAACCCGCAGCAGCGGGCTTCGGTGAACCAGGGCAAACCGGCAATTGCAGCTACTCCGAAACCAGGAGCATTTAGCGGCGGTGTACCGGCCAAAGAGGCAGGAGCGCCTTATAAGCCTGAAGTCAAAACCGCGGCCGCTCAACCCCCAGCCAAGACGGCGGTTGCACGTCCAGCGAACACCGTTCCTCGGCCGGGCAGTCCGGAGACTAGCACTCCAGCCGCGCGCAACGAGGTGCCTCGTCCGCCAAGCACACCCGAGAAGGCAGCGGCGCCGCGACCAGAGAACACACCGCGTCCGGCAGAGAGCGCTGCGAGAAATGAAAGCAAGCCCCAACCGCAAAGCGCTCCACACCCGGAAGCCGCGCCTCGCGCAGCGACCGCTTCGCGTCCGGAGAACGCGCCTCATCCAGAAGCAGCGGCTCGACCCGAGAATGCGCCGCACGCTGAAGGCCAACCTCATCCCGAGGCCGCTCCCCATGCTGAAGCTCGGCCAGAGAATGCTCCTAAGTCAGAGAAAGAGGCCGCTCCGGAGGAACGGCGACAACAGCAGTAATCCCGCCAGCTTCCACGAGACGGCTCGCAGCACACGCTGCGAGCCGCCCTCGCAATTTGGATGATGGCGTTACCTCTAAGTCCCGGTCCCCGCGATCATCGCAATGCCAAGCGCATCGCTTTTCCCTGGCGCTCAAAGTTGATCTGCAAGATTGCTGGATGGTCTTTGGTGAAACTCCCCAAGATAGACGCAGACTGTTCGTACTTCTCAGGCGTCGATCGCACCCGAACAAGGATGCGGTGTTTACCTGATGGAAGACGCACGGATTCAGTCTCCCGGACATCGGTTCGAAATGGATTCCAGTGCTTCTTGATCTGACCGCGCAATGGGCGATCGTAAGCCAGCTGGTCATCGACCCACAGCGAAAGCTCTGCCGCCGAGAAACGATGTTCAACGCGTATGTTCAGCGTCGAGTCTGCGACGGGTTTCGGGGGTTCCTTGGAGTTGGACACCTTTTCTGCGCTGTGCTCGATGGCATTTGGCTTACTCACCACTGGCGGGTTCGGGGTCCCAACAGCGGCGACGGTTGCCAGCGGGCTCGTCCGACTCGAACTTCGCAACGGCAGAGTTTTGTGATATGCAAAGAGGCTGAGGATGATCGCCGCGACCGACACCGCGAGCGCTATTCGTACCGCCGGCCGCCGACACCCGGACAAGACCTGCAGCTGAATGAATCTGGATGCTTGTCTCCTCCCACGCCCTAACATTTTGAACAAACCAACCAACGCAAGGTTTGCTGAAGCCACGTGAGTCGGAACGGCGCCGAGCGATCGAGCGCCAACTTCTGCCCCTCCTGGGAACCGCGCCGCACCGCGGGCATCTTTTGAGATAGTCTGGCCACGCTCTCGAAGCTCACGCAGATCGAGAGCAAACTCCAATCCGCGCTGGTAACGTTGCGCGGGATCTTTTGCCATGGCACGGGCGATTACGGAATCTAGTTCAGGCGGAAGGTCGGGGTCAAACGCGGTAGCCCGGACAGGTTCGCGGTTGGCTACCTTGAAGCAAACCGTGGTAGCACTGTCACCTTGAAAAGGGCCGTAGCCAGTCACCATGTGGTAAAGAATCGCGCCCAGGGAAAATAGATCGGAGCGTTTGTCTACCGTCTCACCTTCCAACTGTTCGGGCGACATGTAGGCCGGTGTGCCCAGCGCCCGGCCGGGAATCGTGAGCTGCGCAAGGTTTACCTTCGCGATACCGAAATCGGCGATCTTGGCATGCCCTTCGGGAGTCACCAGGATGTTGGCAGGTTTCATGTCACGATGAACTACGCCTTGGCCGTGAGCGTGATCCAGCGCCTCCGCAAGTTCCTCAGACAAGCGAAGAGCTGTGTCGAGCGGTAACTTCTTGGTTTTTTCTGAGAGCAGTCGGTCCAGCGATTGCCCCGCAATGAACTCCATAACAATGAAGGCAGTGTGGCTTTCTGGATCCTCGCCGGTATCGAAGATGGTGACAATGCCGGGATGTAACAAACGACCGGCCGCCTGAGCCTCGTGAAAGAAACGCTCTCTGTATTCGCGCTCTTCCGCTGGATTCTGGCCGGATAGCGAAATCGTTTTCACAGCTACGAAGCGGTCGATTTTGGGATCGCGAGCCTTGTACACCACTCCCATGGCGCCACGGCCAACCTCCGCCATGACCTCATATCGTCCGAAACGCCTGCCCCAGCGAGTTTCCATTTGGATCGCAGATTTTCTTGGTATACCGGAACACACCCGACTTTAGTTTAGGGCTTCGTCATTAATAGAGGGTGTTCGACACAATACCCGCATGGTTACGGCGGTAATCGTTTTTTTGAACCGAAGGTCATTGCGAATCCCCAGAGTGCCTGATTTGCCACTCGATGCAGATGTGGTCAATTTTGACCAGTCCGAAACATGACTTTTGTTGAATACTGAAAAGGGCAAACTCACACACGAAACCCCGCGCCGGCAACCGATTAGCTTCCGACCAAGTCACATGACGCCTCGGGTTTATCGGAACTCTGACATTTATCAACAGTTATTCTCGGCAACCAGGAGTTCATGTCGCTACCAAACACAGTGCTCCCCCAGGGGATGTTAGAAGTCGTTAGCCTGCGCCCCCTGGTGCGGGAGGAAGTTTCGGCTACGCGGTCGCGATCGCACTCGAAGCCGTCGCTGCCAAGCCGGATCGCCGTCATCGGGAACTATTTGCCCCGGCAGTGTGGAATTGCTACGTTTACCACTGATCTGTGTGCAGCCATATCCGCCGAGTACGGTACCGCTCGATTGTTGGCGCTGCCCGTGAACGACACAGAAGAAGGATACGACTATCCTACGCGCGTCAGATGGTCGCTCGCCCAGGACGACCTGAGATCGTATCAAGAGGCTGCTGAGTTCTTAAACTTCAACAATATCGACATGGTCTGCCTGCAGCACGAGTACGGAATTTTCGGCGGACCCGCTGGCAGCCACATCTTGCAACTGTTGCGCGGCCTGAAGATGCCGGTCGTAACCACGCTTCACACGGTCCTTCGCGAGCCGAATCCTGACCAGCTCAGGGTGATGGAAGAGATCGCGGAGCTTTCGGATCGCCTCATCGTCATGAGCCAGCTCTCATCCCAGTTCCTGCAAGAAATCTTCAAAGTGCCCGGTAGCAAGATCGACTTGGTTCCTCACGGCGTTCCCGACCTGCCATTCCTCGATCCCAATTTCTACAAGGATCGCTTCGGCGTGGAAGGAAAAGCGGTACTCCTCACATTCGGTCTGCTCTCGCCGAACAAGGGAATCGAAAACGTTATTCAGGCGCTCCCGCAAATTTTGTCCAGACACAAGAATGTCGTCTATCTCGTTGCGGGCGCGACCCACCCTCACGTCCTCCGTCGGGAGGGTGAGCAATATAGAGCTCACTTGCAAGCACTGGCGAAAGAAGTAGGAGTTGAGTCGAATGTGATATTCCACAACCGCTTCGTCAGCCCGGAGGAGATGGTAGAGTTCATTGGTGCCGCGGACATTTACATCACTCCTTACCGCCATGAAGCGCAAGTGGTTTCCGGGACGCTCGCGTATGCGCTGGGTGCGGGCAAGGCGATTATTTCGACTCCCTATTGGCATGCGATTGAGTTGCTGGACGACCGCCGCGGCGCGCTGGTCCCCTTCCAGGATCCTGATGCCATCGCGAGAAAGACGGTCGAGCTTCTGGATACTCCAGCGATACGCCACGCCATGCGCAAGCGTGCTTATTTGTTCGCGCGCGAAATGGTCTGGAAAAGAGTGGCGCAGGGTTACATGGAGAGTTTCGCGCGAGTTCGCAGCGACCGCATGGAGAGTCCACAAGTGCGGTTCTCCGCCCGCGTTGCCCAAAAAACTTTGAATCAGCTACCGGAGCTGAACCTGAAGCACTTTAACAGGCTGACCGATGACACCGGAATGCTGCAGCACGCGATCTTCACCATCCCTAACAATGCCGAGGGATACACCACCGACGACAATGCTCGCGCGCTCGTTTTCGCAGTTCTGCTGGAGCAAATGGGAAAGGAGCAACTGGGGAGGGGGCAGTGCCCAGTGCCTGCCGAAGATTCGTCTTTCCGATATTTGGCGTTTTTGCAGCATGCGTTCAATCCAGAGAAGGGTAGATTCAAAAACTTCCTCGCCTACGATCGCCACTGGAATGAAGCTGAGGGCTCGGAGGATTGCCATGGGCGCGCACTGTGGGGACTTGGAGCGGTTTTGGGCCGGTCCAGGGACGAGGGACTAAGGTGCGCCGCCGGGCGTTTGTTCGAGGTCTCTCTTCCCGCCGTTATGGAATTCAACAGTCCTCGTGCCTGGGCGTACGCCTTGCTCGGCATTCAGGAATATCTCGATTCGTATCCGGGAGACCGGGACGCACAGAAAATAAGATCCGTCCTCGGCACGCGATTGCTTGAAATGTATGAGTCGATTCGCACATCGGATTGGAAATGGTTCGAGAACATTCTGGCCTATGGAAACGCGAGATTACCCCAAGCCATGCTGCTCGTGGGCTCGGCTTGTTCGGATGATCGTATGGTTTCCGTTGGTCTCGAAGCGCTCAACTGGCTCACGGAAGCTCAGCGTTGCGCGACCAACGGCTATTTCGTACCGATCGGGTCACAAGGTTTTTATCGCCAGGGTGAAGAAAAAGCTCGTTTCGACCAGCAGCCACTTGAGGCCGCTGGCGCGGTCTCCGCTTGTTTGCAAGCCTACCGCACAACCGGGGACAGCCGTTGGCGCAGCGAGGCTTGGTCGGCCTTCAATTGGTTCCTTGGCGATAACGATTTGCAACTTCCGCTCTATGATTCCGTGACCGGCGGCTGCCGGGACGGCTTGCATCCCGACCGTGCCAACGAGAACCAGGGAGCCGAATCCACCCTTTCGTTCTTGATGGCACTGCTGGAAATCAGCTCGCTGCCAGAACCTCATAGCGCGGGAACCAGCGATGAACTGTTTGTTGCTTCCACTAGTTAGATTTTGAGCCATGGCCACTGAGTGAACACCTATGAGCGTTGCCACAACAATTCGCCACGAGTCGCTGCTTCTTCGGCATCCTGCCAACCCAATTTTGACCGCCAAGGATTGGCCATACTCCATTAATAGTGTGTTCAATGCAGGGGCGACCCTACTCGCGGACGGATCGACGCTACTCCTGTGTCGCGTAGAAGACCGTCGCGGCTTGTCCCATCTTTGCGCCGCTCGTTCGCGAAATGGAGTGGACAATTGGCAAATTGATAAGGAACCGACGTTGATGCCAAGCCCCCGGGAGCATCCCGAAGAAATCTGGGGCATCGAGGATCCTCGCATTACTTTCGTGCCCGAGTTGCAGCAATACGTTGTCACCTACACCTCCTATTCACGCGGCGGCCCCGGAGTGTCTCTGGCTCTGACCAAAGACTTTCGCAGCTTCGAGCGCTATGGCGTCATAATGTCACCCGACGACAAAGACTCGGCGCTCCTACCGCGGAGAATTGATGGATGCTGGACACTCATTCATCGTCCCATGACGCCGCTGGGGTCGCATATGTGGATCTCATACTCTCCCGACTTGCGTTATTGGGGCAGGCACAAGCTTATGTTGGAGGCGCGTCGCGGCGCCTGGTGGGATGCCAATAAGATTGGTTTGTCCCCGCCGCCCATCGAGACTTCCAGAGGGTGGCTCGTGTTCTACCACGGAGTGCGACATACGCCTTCGGGCTGTTTGTATCGCCTGGGCTTGGCGCTGTTTGAGCTTGAGAATCCGGCGAAGTGTTTACTCCGCGGAGATTCGTGGATCTTCGGACCCGAGGCCGACTACGAACGCCACGGCGACGTCGATGATGTTGTGTTTCCCTGCGGATACACGATGGACCCCGATGGCGACGGCCTCAACATTTATTACGGAGCTGCGGACTGCTCGATTGCCCTGGCTCGGGCCAGCGTTCGCTCTCTGCTCGATTGGCTGGATGCCAATAGCTCCTGCGAGCGCAGACGAGCGCGGGACTTATGAAACCACTGCGCTGGATTTTGCAGTCGGCATTTGGATGCCATCACAGACAGATCAGTCGCGTGTTCACCATCAAGAGACGGACCTACCGCGTCTGTTTCCAGTGTGGGCAAGAATTCGAGTATTCGTGGGCATCGATGCATCCCGTACGGTCGATGGTTGCTGCCAATGGGATGCCACTAGAGCACCTGGAATAGGCCGAGATTGCCGCGATTTACGCCCGTCGCGGTATGGCCTCACACTCCTGATTCTTCACAAGTGAGCTATCTTGCTCAGACATGAAAGCCTGGACCTGTCATTCTCTATTCTCCTGAGTGTGTCGAGAGGGCGGCGAGCGCCAATTCGCAGCTCTCACTCTTAGGCCGCAACGGGTGAGTTTGAATCACTTCACTTCGAAGCGGCCACATCCAGTCGATTGGCATTCGTCATCCGTGTCCATGCCGTGGGACCTCCGGCGGACACGAATTGACCCAAAAGCTCTCGAACATAAAAGTGAGGGCAACACCTCCGAGCGGATGGGAGGCGTTAGCCAGCGAAATAAGAAAGGTCAAAGTTATGCCGTTGATTCAACTTGTAGAAGTGCTCATCGTGGTAGGTGTTCTCTTGTGGCTGGTCAATCGTTTCATTCCAATGCAGTCATCCATTAAGTCGATCTTGAACGGGGTGGTCGTCATTGCCGTGGTGCTGTGGCTGCTCAATGTGTTTGGACTATTTCATTCCCTTTCCAATGTCCGCATCGGAAAAGGATGACGAATTGGAAAGAGATCGCTTAGGAACTTTGTCACCAGAAAAGATCGAGACAACGTAACCCGGCAGGCATCTGCCAAGGAGAAACAAATGAAGATGAAACTGTTGTTAGTGTCCGGACTTGCACTGAGCTTGAGCGCACTGGCGCAAACCAATCCGCAGACCAGCGTGGCGGTCGAGCCCATGGCGCAAACGCCTACGTTCCGCGTAGTCGTAACCAGCCGCACCACGCCTGCGGTCAATTATCGGCATCACAGCGGCGCCACAAAAGTGAATTTTGCGGGCACGGATCTCATGCCCACGGCAAATGGTGAAGCTGAAGTGAACAGCAAGCGGGGAACCATCGAGGTTAAGGCCGAATTCGGCAATCTCCAGAGCCCCAAAACGTTCGGCAACGAATACTTGACCTACATCTTGTGGGCGATTTCGCCCGAAGGCCGCGCCGTGAACCTGGGCGAAGTGTTAGTCGGCGGAGACAGCCGCAGCAAGCTGCATGTCACCACGGATCTTCAGGCTTTCGCTCTAATCGTGACGGCCGAGCCTTACTACGCCGTGCGGCAACCCAGCAACGTGGTGGTCCTCGAAAATGTTATTCGCAAGGACACCAAAGGAACGGTTGAAACTGTGGATGCGAAGTACGAACTAATGGAGCGAGGCGGCTATATTCCGACTGGCTACCAGTTCGACCCAGTGGTTCTAAATGCCAAGCTGCCGCTGGAATTCTTTGAGGCGCGCAATGCAGTGCGCATCGCGAAGTCTGAAGGCGCGGAGCAGTACGCTCCTGAAAGCTATCAAAAAGCTGTCCAGTTGATGAACAATGCGGACGGGTATGCCACGCGGAAGAATGTCCCGAACAAACCGCTGATCGCAGTCGCCCGGGACACGGTCCAAACTGCCGAAGACGCGCGTGCGATCGCTGTCAAGAAGATGGATGACGTGCGCCTAGCTAACGAACGCCAGGCTTCGACGGCCGCACAGGCGCAATCGAGAGCGCAGGCGGACGACGCGACCCGCCAGAAGGAACAAGCTCAGGCTGACGCGGCAAAGGCGCAATCCGATATGGCCGCTAGTCAGGCAACATCGGCAGCTGCGGTCACCGCGGCTCAGGCCGACGCCGATCGGTCTCGTTTAGCTGCGCAGCAAGCGAACACCGATAAAGCTGCGATGCGCGCCCGTTTGTCAGAGCAACTAAATTCCATTCTGCAGACTCGCGACAGCGCGCGCGGTCTTATTGTCAGCATGTCCGACGTTTTGTTTGACACTGGTCAGTATTCACTGAAGCCGGGAGCGCGCGAGAAGCTGGCGAAAGTCGCGGGCATTCTGCTTGCTTACCCTGGGCTCAACATCGAAGTCGGCGGTTACACGGATAACGTCGGCGGCGATGACATGAACCAGAAACTGTCTGAGAATCGGGCTGGTTCGGTGCGCGACTATCTGGTGCAAGAAGGCGTAACCACGAATTCAGTCACCGCAAGAGGTTTCGGCAATACTTTGCCGGTAGCCTCAAACGATAGCTCGACCGGCCGCCAGCAGAACCGGAGAGTTGAACTTCTCGTGTCCGGCGATGCCATCGGCAATCCGGCGAACGTCACCACGGGAAGCTTGCAGTAAGGCAGGGAGATTCGAATCAGCTATTGGAGGCAACACTCATGAAACTAGCAAGCATTATTGGCACAGCAGTTCTGTCTTTGACCTTGGGAGCCGCGGCTCCCGTTTACGCGCAGGAAGAACACGGGCAGGACGAACACGCCCAGCAGGACGAGAAGAAGGCGCAGCCAGAGAAGCCTGCGCAGCAAGAAGAGAAGAAGGCGCAGGAAGAAAAGTCCGCAAAGCAGGATGAGAAGAGCGCGCAGCAGGAGAAGAACGCTAAGCCGGAAGACAAAAGTGCGAAGCAGGAGAACAACGGCAAGCCGGAAGAAAAAAATGCGCAGCAGCAACACGCACAGCCGGCGCACGCCGCGGGCAACAGGGGCGGCCGCATTCCTGAAGACCGTTTTCGTGCCAATTTTGGCCGTGAGCACGTGTTCGTCATTAATCGTCCTGTCATGATCGAAGGACAACCGCGCTTCCAGTACAGCGGCTATTGGTTCGGCTTCAATCAACCGTGGCCGGTAGGTTGGCTCTACACCGACAACGTTTATGTTGACTACGTCGATGGAGGATACTTTTTGTTCAATCCGTTCCACCCCGGCATTCGCGTCGTCATCATCGTCATTTAACGTCGGTAATGCTGGAGAGAGACCGTAGATTGTTCCCTGTCTAAATGCAGGGAAAAGGAGCACAACATGCTTGGAACTATATTGATCGTGATCTTGGTCTTAGCACTTTTCGGAGCGTTGCCACGGTGGTCTCACAGCCGAGAGTGGGGTTACGCCCCGACCGGTGGCGTGGGACTGGTGCTTTGCGTCGTGGTCATCCTCCTGGTTCTCGGTCGCATTTAGCCGATGCACCAGCCGTCGCTATCGTCAGGCGACATCCTCAAAGGGTGGCGCCTGCTTTCTATCCGCGTAGTGGCATCTCTTCTGGTGGTGCTGATGTGCAGCGGTGGCTCTTCCGCATACTCCGTTCTGACCCACGAAGAAATCGTGGACTTGCTATGGGCCGACGAAATTCGGCCGCTGCTGCTCAAGCGATATCCGGGATTGTCAGAAGACCAGCTTAAAGAGGCACACGCCTATGCTTACGGAGGCGCGGTCATCCAGGATCTGGGTTACTACCCATTCGGCAGCAAAGAATTCAGCAATCTGGTGCATTACGTTCGCAGCGGAGACTTCGTTCGAGAGTTGCTGATCGAGAGTCAGGATGTGAATGAGTATGCTTTCGCTCTGGGCGCCCTTGCACACTATGCATCTGATATTGCGGGCCATCCCGCGGTCAATCAATCGGTGGCGATCGAATATCCGAAGTTGCGAGCTAAGTTCGGCAAGTCGGTCAAGTATGCGCAGGATAAAACGGCGCATTTGAAAACCGAGTTCGGCTTTGACATGGTGCAGGTCGCAAAGAATCGTTACGCTTCGCAGCAGTATCACGATTTCATCGGCTTTCAAGTGTCCAAGCCTCTACTGAAACGTGCTTTCCCGGTCGTCTATGGAGTGGAACTGAAAGACGTGCTGGCCCACGAGGATCTGGCTGTCGGTTCGTACCGTTACTCCATCAGCCGGTTGATTCCGGAGATGACCCAAGTCGCGCTGCAAACCCACAAGAAAGACATGATGCGCGAGCAACCCGACTTCGCAAAACGAAAATTTCTCTATCGTCTTTCCCGCTCGGAGTATGAAAAGGATTGGGGTAAGGATTACGCAAAACCTGGAATTGGCACTCGGGTCTTGTCAACCTTGTTGCGATACATGCCGAAAATCGGCCCCTTCAAGGCGCTGGCATTCAACAATCCGACCGCTCAAACTGAGGACTTGTATTTCAAAAGCATTAATACAACGGTCGATCGATACCGCGCCCTCCTTGAGGCAGTGCGCACGGACGCACTTGCGCTTCCCAATTGCGACCTGGACAGCGGCAAGCTAACCCAGGCCGCGGAATACTCGCTGACCGACGACACTTATGCAGAGTTGCTGTCTCGGTTGGCAGACAGGAAATTCGATTCGACGCCGCCGGAACTGCGCGCCAACATTCTGAACTTTTACGCCGACCTTTCCGCTCCAATCGAGACAAAAAAAGATCCCGGCCGCTGGCAGAGTGTGCTGACATCGCTGGACCAATTAAGGTTGGCGACTCCGTCTCCGATTGTCGCAGGTACTCCTGCATATTGATCCGCACTCCTTAAACCACAGGTCAGTTGCCGCGCTTTAGCAAAACGGCGCAGGAAAAAGCCGCTCCGAAGCCGATCGCCGTTCTGCGCTGTCGGCTAGGTTTTATGGCGTCACCCGGAAATTCACGTTGCTGGTCAACGTGCGGTGTGGCGTGACCACTTTCACCTTGCCGGTGGTCGCGCCCGTGGGCACAGTGGTTGTGATTTCCGAACTCGAAACCACGTGAAACGTTGCTGTAGTTCCGTTAAAGGTGACGCTGGTCGCGCCGGTCAAATTAGTTCCCAAAATCTTGACCGCTGCTCCTATCTTGCCGGAAGTCGTTTGTGTTTCTACGAACGGACCCAGACCCACAGACAAGCTGAATACCGTCCCAAAGCCGTTGGCCCCGCCCGCGAACGTCGTTCCGTACAAGTTCCCATTGGTGTCCTGGACTAGCGTCCCGCGTGGGTCGTCGCCGTCCGGGCAGCCGCTTTGCGGGCAAAAGCTGTACAGCGTCGTCAGCGTGCCGCCTGGGGTGATTTTGAAAATGGTGCCGTAATAGATCTGCGCTCCGCCAGAGGGAGCTGTTCCGTAGAGGTCACCGTTGGTGGCCTGAACCAGCGCCCCGAAACGGGGGAGGTCGCCGTCCGCGCAATCGGGATATCCCACTGAACAAAAGCTGTATAGCGTCGTCAAATTCCCGCCT
>Ga0070762_10000229_pt1 | contig 21894 bp, 27 predicted proteins | sample HubBroMetageREF2_FD_66726 | JGI IMG/M metagenome (GOLD analysis project Ga0070762, IMG submission 66726) | Reference soil microbial communities from the Hubbard Brook experimental Forest, New Hampshire, USA - Hubbard Brook CCASE Soil... | ecosystem: Environmental > Terrestrial > Soil >...
GCCCGCCTGCCGGATACGGCATCATCACCACAACCGGACGCAAGACAGGCAAGCTACGGCGCAAATGCGTCCGCGTGATCCGCCAAGGCAACAACGCCTACCTAGTGCAGTTGCGCCCGCCGAAGCTGGCCATCGAGCGTCCTTCAGCCGCATCTGCCTGGGTGTGGAACATCCGCGCCAACCCCAACGTGCGCCTGCGCATCCGCGGCGGGACCTTCTCCGGTGTCGCACGCGAGCTCGCCGACCCCGCTGAGCTCGAGCACGCCAGGCGCGTCATGTGTGACACCGTCACGCTGTTCGACTACGGCGAGTGCGACCTGCACATACGCGGGCTGCCCACCCGCAAGAAGATCGTCAAGTTGCACGGCTACTGGTTCGACACTGGGATCCCGCTGGTGGTCGAGCTGCGGGGGTAGGGGAGGGGGTGTCTCGCCCTGCTCCAGCTGCTCGTCAGATGTGAGCGAGCGCCAGCGCGCGGCCGAGGCCGGCGTCTACTTGGGCGACCAGCCAATCGGGCAACGTGCCGATTCGCTGCTCGAGCGAACCCCGGTCTACTGTGGCGATCTGTGTGACGTTGACGACTGAATCGACGTCAAGGGCAGCAATGCCGGCCGGTACTGCGACGTTACCCGGGAGTGCGGCGAGCTGGGCGTTGCTCGTTAGCACCGCAACGGTGACGGTGCGTAGCTTGGACCGGTTGTACTGGTCGGCGCTGATGACCAGTACCGGGCGCCTCAGAGCGGGGGCAGAACCTCTGGGTAGGCCGAGATCGGCCCACCACAGCTCACCTCTCAGCATCAGGTGTGATTGTCGGCGACCAAGGCCGCGGCCGCTGCGTCGCTGAACGCATGGTCGGCCGGGACGCCAGCGATTGCGCGGTCGATTGCCTCGGTGGTGGCAGCTTCTTCGAGGAGATCGAGCCACTTCTCCGCCGCTCGCGCAAAAAACTCGCTGCGTGACAGGCCCAACCGCTTGGCAGCGTGGTCTACACGGCGATACGTGTTGTCCGGAAGCGAGATAGCGGTCTTCACATCGCTCAGTATAACTCAGTTATACCAATTCCTCCAGCAACATTTACTCACCTAGCGTCGAGAACCTCAATCCCCAGCGTCGCCGCCCACACGCCTGCCATCTCCACGATGTCAGGCCACTCCATCGCCGCGCCGCGCAGGCTCTCCACGCCCTGCATGCCCGTCAGCTCGCAGCGGCGCAGCTCACAGCGCTTCAATCGCGCGCCGCGAATATCAGCATCTGTCAGATCGCAACCGTGAAAGCGAACTGAGTCCAGTCGTGCCTCCAAGAAGTCCGTCTGTGCCAGCACGCAATCCTCAAAGCTCACACGCTCCATCCTGCACGAGCTGAACGACGCCAGATCCACGCGGCAGGCGCGGAACGTCACATCCGTCAACCCGCCCTCGAACAGGGCAAGGCCCGTCAGTCGGCTGTCCTCGATGACCACGCCCTTCAGCCGCGCTCTGCGCGCGTTCACGTTAGCCAGGTTGCAGCGGGTAAGCACGCTGTCGAAGATCCGCACGTGCTCCAAGCGCGAGCCCGACAGGTCGCTTCCAATCAGCCTCGTAGTCTCGAGCGTCACACCTCGCGCCAGCTGATCGGACAGCAGCACATCAGCCACTTCGACCTCCGTCAGGACCGCGTCATGGTTCAGCTTGCCCAGCTCAGCGCGCTCCAGCTGTGCTGGAAGCTCCGGTGTGGTGGGAGGGACGGTTGCCGGGGCCATCTTCGACAGAGAAGCAGATGCGTCAGTCGACTCTCGCCGGACAGAGCGCTGGCCGCTCACCCGAGCAGCTCGTTCAGTGTCTTCACGCTGAGGACCGAGCGGGGCTGCTCCGCAACGATGTCCGAGCCGGGCTGCGCGTGCTCGTCGCGGCGCTTGATCAGCAGCCACTGCGCCTTCTCGCCTGGGCGAGTGCGCTGCAGGGCAAAGCCGCCACGCAGCTTCTGCCCGTGCAGCACGAATACCGCGTGCCCGCGAGCAAGCGCTTGCGGCCACGCCACGCGACCGCCCTGCTCATACATGCCGCCGTCCCACACGATCGCCGCGCCGTCCTCCAGCGTTCCCTCGAACGCGCTGTGCTCCATCGCGTGCTCGCCCACCTCAACCGCCAGGCGCTTCACAGCAGGGTCAAGCGTCGGTCCCTTCGGCAGCGCCCACGAGCGCATCGCCCCATCCACCTCCAAGCGCAGGTCGAAATGGTGTGCGCCAGCCGCATGCTCCTGCACCACGAACACGCCCGCGCTGACGCCACGGATCGCAAACTGCTCGTGACCCTCCGCCCGCAGCTTCTCCACCAACACCTCGCTCACGCGTGCCTGCACGGGACCCTCACGAAGGAACGCCAGCAGCTGCTCCACCGCGTCCCGTTGTCCCTCCGCATGAACCTGCACCGCCCCGTCATCGCCATTGCGCACCCAGCCCAATACGCCCAGCTCACGCGCCCTGGCCCGCGTCGCTTCGCGGAAGCCCACGCCTTGCACGTGGCCGCGCACCGTTGCGCGGGTCGCCGTCATCGCGATTTTGCCGGTGGGGTCAGTCACCGCTGCCGCTGGCGCGAGCAATCACGCGATGAACTCCCAGCCATGCCGTGTCGCGCAGGCGACCGTGGCGGCGGGGTCGATCTCGCCGTCGGGCGCGGGCGCTCCCGCCTCCAGGAAAAAGCGCTCCATGCCCGCGGGGGTGAACAGCAGAACTCGCTGTCCCGTATCAGGGCCGACATTTCTGCCCGAGTGGATCACCCCACAGGGGACATGGACGGTCTGGCCCGCGCACGCACGCAAGCGCTCGCCATCGACTTCCAGCTCGAACTCACCTGCGACGATGTGAATCGTCTCCGCCTCGTTGCGGTGCCGGTGTGGCGGTAGCGACCAGCCCGGCGGTGGGTGGTCGACGAGCAGGCAGAACCCGCCGTCGGTGTCCTCAGCCGCGAGGTGGATCTCCGTGCGAACGCCGCCCGGCATCCACACCACCTGAGGATCAATTGCCATCCGCCCACGATAAACCGTAGCGGCCTGGCACAGTCACCTCGACCTGGCCATCAGTGCTTCCGATTTGCGCGCCAGTTCCGTGCGATGCCTAATGCACAGGGCCCGGCGGCAGCTGGCCGTAGTCGCCGTACATCAGCGCCGTGCTCACGCACAGCGTGCGCCCGTAGTCGATCGCGCCTTGGCCGTCATAGCCGATCATCAGCACCCACCCGAAGACATCTTCCGGCCATGCGCCGTTCGCGGGCCACGGGAACGTAGGCGTCAGATGCTTTGGGATTCCCAGTGCCTCAGCCAAGGGGATCGCATGCTCGTGGTGCCAGCAGATCAGCAGCGTCGAGCCGTCGTATGGGTTGGGCGAGGGACTGTCCTTGGCGAGGACCCAATCCGCGAGCTTCTTGTAATCCCCATCCGCCACGCTGTCGTCGATCACGAGTTTGAGCGCCCGCGCCAGTGGCGTGACCGTCAGCACCGGGCGTTCGCTCTCGTGGCTGCTCTGAGCGGCGAAGAGGTGCTCGATCGTGAGCGCTTCGCCACGTGGCGTCGTGAAGCTCTCGAAGTACGGTGCATACGCCGCCGCGCGCTCAACGCCCGCAAGCGACAGCTTGGGCCCGTCCGACGGCTTCTCGCCGTGACGGATGATCAAAATCGTTGCGTTCTTGAGCATCCTAGGAGCGTAACAGCGGCGCTCTTGCTTGGAAAGCGGGAGGTCGGGCGGTTCGGGCCCGGTTGGCTCCATAGAACTGCTCGGCGCGCAAACCACGGGTGCGCCGACGCGGTAGGTGGGCAGGATCTCGCTGCGGCTGTTGACGCGTAGCTCGGCGATCGGAACCACATGGCGTTTGGCGGCGTCGGCCAAGAGCGCCGCGAGCAGCGCCGTCGCCGCTCCATCGCGGCGGGCAGCTGCTGGACCCGCGGGCGGGCGAGGCGCACACCCTCATCAGCACGTACACGTTCATCCATCACCTCTTTCCAGCCGGCGGCTGACCCTGGGCACCACAGGAAGGTGCGATCGGGGGCCATTGTGTGACAGCCGACCCAACGGCAGGCCATCCGAGAGGCGCCCAACCAGAAAGGTCGATCCAACCCCCACTACGGGACAGGCGATCGTCCCATTGCGCGACCTGCCCGTTGATTGCAAGCTGCGTGCCAGCTAACTGTCAGTGACCAAAGCCGCCGCGACTGTCATCAATCATCAGAAGCGATGCGGCGCGCCCCCGGTGGCTCAGCGCGCGTCGCACAGTTCGTCACTCCGACGATGCCTCCGTGTCTGCGAGCTGCGCGCCCTGCCGTGCCTCGGGGTCGAGCAGGTCGTCCTCGGCGAGCCGCGCCAGTAGCTCCGGACACGCCGAGGTCGCGGCCGTGAGTGCGTAGAGGGCCTCGTCCACCAGCTCGTCGGGATGGTCGGCCAGCGAACTGACCGCTGACCAATAGATGCGCTCGATGACCGGCCGAAGCTCCCGCGCGGGCATAGTCAACTCGAAGCGCTCCGCGCCCGGCTCCTTCTTCCAGTCCAGGTCGTCCAGCAGTCGCAGCTCGACCTCAAAGCGCCGTCGCAGACGCTTCGCATGTAGCGGCTCGTCGTTGTGCAGATGGCTGAAGATGTCGCCGATCGCGGTCAGGTCGGTCATCAGCCCGTCGTAGATCGCATCCCGGTCACGGCGGTTGATCGTCACGTACATGGAAGGCTCCTTTCGGTCGAAACGCCGAAGAAGCGCGCGCCAAGCTACCCACGGAAAACAGCAGCAGACAGCTACCGTTCAATGCGGCATCGAAGGCGTGTTCTTCGGTGCTATAGGCCGGGGCGGGTGCTTGTAACACCCGTCTCGGCCGCTTGGTTTTGTCGGTCGCCGCGGATAGGTAGCGAGGTCGTCGGACAGACCATTCACGACGCCACGAAGGGACGCCGCCAGCCACGCCGGGCGCCCTACGGCGTCCTCAAAGACTGCCGCTCCCGACGAACCACGAGGCGCCGCGCTGGCCTAGCTTGCCAGCGGGATTGCACGAGTCGTCGTCGGCCAGGCGGAGAGACGATACTGCGGGCATGCCGCGAGGAGCGAGTATCTTGATCTTTCTGGTAGACGGCACGCCGCAGGGGCCACGCCTGGTCCAGCGCCCGAGCTGGACTCTTCGCCAGGGCGGATTACTCCCAGGCCCGGAAACGTCCAGAGATGAGCCGAACCGGCGCCTACGTGCTGGTCGGCCCCGATCCTACCGAGCCGCTGAGGCGGCGGGCCTATATCGGCGAGGGCGAGGCGATCATTACTCGCGTCGATACGCACCAGCGGGAGAAGGATTTCTGGACGCATGTCTACGTGCTCACGACCAAGGATGACTCGCTCAACAAGGCGCACGTGAGGTACATCGAGGCGCGACTCTTGGCTCTCGCCAAGGCGGCCGGCGTCGCCTCGATCGACAATGGAACAGAGCCAGACCCGGCCAGCCTCAGCGAGCCCGAGACCGCTGAGATGGAGACCTATCTCGACTACGTCCTGCCGCTATTCCCGCTGGTGGGTGTAAACGTATTCGAGTCGGTTGAGGAGCAACCGCTGGCGACAAGCGCCGAGCCGACGGAAGAAGGGGCGGCGGCTGCCGCTACGACGGAGCGCCTGCATCTCTCCACGCAACTTACTCAGGCGCAGGGCGAAGATCAGTCTCGCGGCTTCCTTGTCCTTGAGGACAGCAAGGGTCGGCGCGAGAAGATGGTGATGCAGAGGGGCTACGAGCAGTTGCGCGACACGCTGCTGCATGAAGGGATTCTCGTAGAGGAGGGCGACCATGTCCGCCTTGTCCGTAGCTACCTCTTCGACTCGCCGTCTGCGGCTGCCAGCGTGCTGGCGGGCGGCAACAAGAACGGGCGCACCGAGTGGCGGGACGCGGACGACCGGACGCTCAAGGAATTGGAAGAACGAGTAGCGCCGGCTACAGACATCACAAATCCGTTGGCGGAGTAGCCGCGGTGGCGGAATAGGGGTTTGGTTTCCCGCAGAGCAGGCCGGTCAACTGATGCTGATCATCGGCGCAGCCATCAGCGCCTGGTTTGCGCGCGGCCCAAGTTCACCCGGTCCCTCGGTGTTCCCTCAGATACGCGAACCGTACCGCTCGTAGGAGGCTATAGGCCGAGCAGCTTGCCAATGACGTGTGTGGCGGTCTCGACGGCGATGCTCGATCCCAATGCCACCGCCCCGTTCTGGAGACGCAGGTACCAAGCGCGGGTGCGCGGTCCCGGTACTGCGCCGTCTTGTTCGTCTTCATGTACTGCGGCTACAAGTGCCTGTTGCTCCGCGCGTGCGATCCCGAGTCCCCGCATCGCCACTTCGAGACTCGCGACGTCTATCGTCGTCACGGTCTGTGTAACGTCGCGGCCGGCGTTGGCAACTACCGCGCTCGCGCCGTAGAAGTTCTGCGTGAAGATCTGGGTCACCTGACTAGCGGATACGGGCCGCCCACTGGGTGGCACCTCGCCTGCCTCGGGATCGACGCCCTCTAGATCGAGGACGAATTGCAGGATCGTGTCCCTGATGCCGCCGCAGACAGTGGTGTACGCAGTCGCAGGCACGACTTGGCTGGCCTCCACGAGGACGAGCCGCTGATTGAACACCCCCGAAAGGAGGCGCACAGCATCGGCGGGCCATGGAATCTCGAACACGTCCCGGCCCGAGGCGACAAGGGTTTCGATTTGATGTACGCCCGATCGGATCGCCGTGTAGAACAGGTCATCCCGTAGGGGCAGTGCCCACTCCGGTATTGACGTCATCGCGACGCCCTGGTTCCTAACGATCGCGTGTCCGTCTGTGAATGTGCCATAGACGGGGGTCTGAAATCGCTTCCTGTACAGGGGCAGGCTCGCCTCGTGTGAGTAGCCCCTCAGCTCCTGTGTAGCTAGCTCGCGGAGCTGGTCACTGGGCAGGCTGGCCGCGAGCTGGAGACACATTCGGAGCAGCACCGCCACCTCGGTCTCGCTCCGTATCGCGGCGTCTTGTATCTCCCGAAGCAAGCTCACAGAGGCTCCGGATCGGGCATGTCGGCGGGGCTGTGAGCGAGTCCCTTGTCGATGAGATCGCGGGTGTCGCAACTGACAAGGGTTGCGCCAGCTTGGGATGCTGCGGCCACGTAGGCGGCGTCGTAGACGGAGATCGTATGTAGCTCGGCGATCTCAGCAGCACGTGCGAGCAGCGTTGTTGTGGCAAGCATGATGCCGCCGTCATCTGAGATTCTGTCGATCGCTTCGAGCAGTGGAGAGACCTGGGCCGGATCTCGCCATGCGCGCACTGCCACGTTGGCGACCTCGTAGCGGGCGAGGTCGAGCGTGGCAAGCGTGACGTCTGGATCGGCGAGGATCGCCTTCGCTGCCTCGTGCAGGTCGTCGTCGGAGTCGAATGCCGCGAGGATTGCGCTTGCATCCAGCAGCAGCGTGCTCACGCTACGGCCTTGTAGCCTTCACGCGCTCGGCGGCTTCACCGCCGTATCGGCCGACGTGTCGCAAGAGCGCCCCCATGGCCGTGGCGCGATCTGATCGGCGTCGGCGCAGCGCCGCATCGGCGAAGTCTCGAAGCACCGCGCTACGAGACGTACCCAGCCGACTAGCCTGAGCATCGACCTCGCCGAGAAGGTCATCTGGGATCGAGACCATCACCTTTGCCATAGCTCCAGTATACCGTGGTATACGACAGGGCGCAAAGCCATGCGGAAGCGACGCACGTCAGCCCGCCGCGACAGCCGGCGCCACCATCAGCGCATGGTTTGCGCGCCGACAAGTTTCGCCCATAGACAGTTGTCTGCTAGGCGCGCCGTTGCGGCCAATGACGACATCTCTAAGAACGCTATCCGCATGGCCGCGCACCGTCACGTACGGGTCGATGCTCGTGGAGCTGCGCAGACGCGAATACGCGCTGCTGGAACACCTGGCCTACGAACCCGAGCGCGTGTGGATGCGACACAAGCTGCTGCGCGACGTGTGGGGCTACCGCACCGCCGGCACGACACGCACCGTGGACACGCACGCCTCGCGTGTGCGCGCAAGCTCGCAGCGGCAGGCGCGGTCGGATGGGTCGTGCCTGTTTGGGGCGTCGGCTACAAGCTCGCACCATGAAGCGGCTTGCTACGTAGTGCGTGACCTCTGTCAGACCGGGATTTTGCCGCTCCCGTGGCACTTGGGGCACAGCTTTCGACCATTTATGCAGCCCGCCGCACGACACTGGACCTGTTTGGGCGGGTTGCTGAAGTCCCACACTTTTCCTGTCCTGCCGCAGGTCGTGCAGCCTACGTGTCCGCCCTGGCATCCCCCGTGATCGCACATCTTTTCGGCCATCCCGCAAGCCTACTCCCACTACAGGGCTCGCGACGCATTAGCCCTTATCGGTTCGAGGCTTCGGCGTCTGGACGAGCTGCCGCAGGAAGGCCGCCACCGTCTCGGGCGAAAGCCCGCTGATGTGCACGATCGGCTCCGGGGGCAATCCGGCCGCGGTGGCTTCACGGATGGCCGCCTCGGCCTTTCGGTGCGCCTCGATGAACTCGCTGCCAGCCTCTCGCAGACGGCGCTCGATGTCGGTGTCAGCCATCCTTGCCGACCAACCCTAGAACACTGCTCAGCACGCGGCCGTAAGTCCACCACCGACGCCTCACGCGGGGAGCGTAGCCGATGCCGGCTAGTTCTTGGCCGGCATCGGCGTCTGGACGAGCCGGCGCCATCGACGCGCGGAGTGCTTCGCGGAACCCGTCGATCCGATGGAGCTAGGAAACCGTGCGCAATTTGCGCGATCTCGCTCGTGGGAACGTATCGAGCCAGTTGACTCTTAGGCCGCACACGCCGAGACTTGTTGATATGGCGTGGCATGGCAGAGGTTGTCAAATTCTCCGACAACCCGCGGGATACGCGGGCCAGTGGAGCGCTTGCGAAAGGACGAGACGATGAGCGGACCTGGACCTGTACTGATACGACGCGAGATCTCGGGTCTCGCGGCGAACGACCCGATCGTCACCGGCTACGCGCAGGGCGTCAAACGGATGCAGGAACGCCCCCCGGACAACCCCACCAGCTGGTCCTACCAGGCCGCTATCCACGGCAGCCTTGAGACTCCCGCCCGCAACCTATGGAACCAATGCCAGCACGCCACCTGGTACTTCTTTCCGTGGCACCGCATGTACCTGTACTACTTTGAGCGAATCGTGCGGGCCGCGATCGTCGAAGCAGGAGGGCCGCCGGACTGGACGCTGCCCTACTGGAACTACTGCCTCGGCCAACAGCACGCCTTCCTACCGGCGCCCTTCCGAACGCCGCCAGCCGGCGAGCACAGCCCACTCTACGTTCCCGAACGAGACCCCAAGCTGAACTCCGGTGAGGAAGGGATGCCGGAATACGTCACCACGCCGAGGAAGGCACTCGAACGTCCGCACTTCGTCGGCAAAGCCGAATTCGGAGGCCCACAGACCGGCTTTCAACACTCGGGCGAAACCTTCGGCGCACTCGAGAACTCCCCCCACAACGCGGTTCACGTGTTCGTCAAAGGCCTGATGGAATCACCCGAAACGGCCGCGCAAGATCCGATCTTCTGGCTCCATCACGCCAACATCGACCGGCTGTGGTCGCAATGGATAGCCACCGGCGCCGGCCACGAAGACCCTCCCGAGGAAGGGTGGCGGAACTTCTCATTCACGCTCTATGACGAGCACGGGCACGAGGTCTCGATGCGATGCGAGCAGGTGCTCCAGACCGCAACGGACCTCGGCTACACCTACGACAGCGAACAAGCACCGCCACCGCCACCACTACCTCCGCAGCCGCCCACGCCTAGGCTTACCGGCGTGACAGCGCAACCGCGAGAGATGATCGGAGCCACGCAGGAGGGCGTCACGCTGGTCGGCGAGCAGATCACCGTCTCGGTGCCGATCGCACAGGCTGCCGCCGAGGGCTTCGGCGAGCAGGTTCACACCTATCTCAACGTCGAGGAGATCGAAGCGGCGCACAACCCCGGGGTCACCTACCTTGTCTACGCCGATCTGGAAGGCGGTGAGGCGCCCCATCCTGACAGCCCTCACTATCTCGGCACTCTGTCGTTCTTCGGCGTCGAGCGGGCGCACAACCCGGTTGGCGACGCTGCACCGCACGCGCTACAGGCGTCATACGACATCACGCCGATCGCGCGCGAGCTCGAGGCGCAGGGCAAATGGGCAGGACATGAGTTCCCCGTTACGTTCGCGCCGCTGAACCTCGTGGGACCCGGCGCAGGGCCGACGGACGGCATCGGGCCGGCCCCGCACGGCGAGCAGCCCGTGCGCCTCGGACGTCTCAGTGTGTTCTACGACGCGTGAGCGCAAGGGCTCGCCGCCTGGCAGAACCCTGGAGGTTGGCGCTCAGCCTCCAGGTCCAGGCCGTCCTCCTCATCGCCGTGGTCGCCTGGGTAGTCATCATCTGGCTCTGGCTCGCGCCGAGCGCCGGCTCGGTGCAGACGAGCAGATCGATGTGGTGGTGCATGCCAGGGATGAGCCCCGTGGCCGCGAACGGGGGGAGCGCTTCGGTGGAGCTCACCGGGTGGATCCCGATCTGGCTGGCGATGACGGTCGCGATGACCTTGCCGGGCGAGCTTCCCGCCGCGCAATACGTCGCGACGAACACATTTCGCCGGAACAGAACCTCGGCGGTCGCGATCTTCGTCGCGGTCTACGTGCTGCTGTGGCTGAGCTGTGGCCTCCCCGCGACGCTGCTCCTAGCTGCACTTCGCAGCCTGCCAGGCGCCGTCGCCGTCGCCGCCATCCTGCTCGCGGCCGCCTTCTGGGAGCTGACGCCGCTGAAGCGCCGCGCGCTGAACCGCTGTCATCGCGGCGAAGCGCTCCCACCGACGGGCGCCGGCCGGCTGGCGGGCGTCGCTCGCTTCGGTTGGCGTAACGCCAGCGGTTGCATCGCCTCGTGCTCGCCGGCGATGCTCGCCGCGTTCGTGGTGCCTGTGGCTCAGCCCCTGGCCATGGCGGGCTTCACGGTCGTGATGACCTACGAGCGGTTGACGCGACGGCCGAGGACGGCGCGGCGACGGATCGCTGCGAGCTACCTCGCCATCGCGGCCGTGTTCGTCCTCGTGGCCCTCTGAGGTGCGCCGCCACGCCGCGGCTGAACTGACTTGACTGCTTCGTGCTCATGCACCGTGCGGGATAAGCGTCACCCGGACAAGTGGTAGAGCCGCTTGGCGTTCGTCGCCCGTGATGAGCGTGAAGTCATGGGCGAGTGCGGTTGCGGCAATCCACAGGTCGTTCGTCGGTCGCCTTCCGCTAGCGGCGCGCAGCTCGCCGTAGTGGGCGGAGACGGTGCGATCGACATCGACGACAGGAGCCTCTGCGAGCACGGCGGACAGCAGCCTCAGCCGCAGGGCACGTGTAGCGTTGTCAGGCGCCAACAGCACGCCCGCCTCGAGCTCGCCGACCGAGATGGCGCTCACCACCCATGACTCGCTGATCTCAGGCGTGACGCCTTCGATCAGGACGCTCGTATCGATCAGCGCCGTCAAGTAGCCCAGGTGTCCTGAGCCCCAGCGACGTCTTCCTCACGCATTTGGCGGAGTTGCGTGGCCCACGCGGTGTCGGCGGGCGCCTCCGCGAGGATCGCCGCAAGTCGACCCGGTGCTGCTGGCTTATGGGCGCTGGCCAGAGGCCCCAATTCGGCTACTGGCCGTCCGCCAACTGTGATCGTGAAGTGCTCCCCACTTTCGGCGCGCCTCAGCACGTCGCCTATTTGGTTACGGAGCTCGCGCTGCGGAATCGTGACTGACATGAGAGCAAATGTAGCAGTATTGCTACACCAGTTGCCGCGGACTCCCGTGTGCCCGCGGCTCGCGGTCGCCATCGTCCAGGTACTCACCAGCATCCTGCGGCGGCGGTTAGACGCCGCCGGCCACTAATCCAGTTCCTTGTTCTCCGGGACGAACTTGCTCGCGATGAATGTTGCGCCCTGCGGATCGGCGATGACGGTCATCCTGACCCAGGGAGCATCGAACGGCGCGACGACGACCTGGCCGCCCAGCTCCGCGGCCTTGGCGGCGGTCGCATCGGCATCGTCAACCGCGAACGTAACGCCCCAGTGCGCAGGCGTATCGGGTTGGTCCTCGGTGATGGGATTGATGGTCGCAACAACGTCCTCGAAGCCCTGTGGAGCGCCGCTCGTGGCCATCCGCTCGCGGAGTCCGGGATCGCGCTGCTCGAGGAACTCGCCGTAGCCGGGAAGTCGCCACATCTCGGCGCTGCCTCCGAGGCCAAGCGGTTGCCATCCGAACAACGAGCCGTAGAAGGACTTCGCGCCTTGCGCATCACGGGTGTTCAGGCCGTTGAAGTTCAGCGAGCCGGGCTCGTTGACGATCTGCGCACCCTTGTGCGTCTTCGCCTGCCAGACGCAGAAAGCGGCCCCCTCAGGATCCGCGAACACAGCCATACGCCCGGCGTTCATGACATCGAAAGGGTCCATCAAGACGCGTCCGCCGCCGTCAACCACCTGCGAGGCGGCCTCGTCGGCACTCTCGACCCATACGTACGTGTTCCATGCCGCCGCTGGTGGCGCGCCCTCTGGCTGCGATGCGATGGCGGCTACGTCGCCGCCGCGGAGCCGAGCGATGCAGTACTTGCCGGCTGAGCCTGGTGGCATCACGTCCTCGAAATCCCAGCCAAAGAGGCCGCCGTAAAAGGCAACTGCGGCATCGGGGTCAGGCTGCGTGGTGTCGATCCAGCACGGTACTCCGGGCAGGTATCCGTCTCGCTCGAGCATGGTGCTCCTTCCTGGTTGTTGGCATGGTCGCGCACGCTACGGCAGGTTTAGGCCAGAATCTGTCCTTAATGATCGAGACGATGCAAGTGCAATGAGTCAGACCGCAAGCCGACTTCTGGAGCTGCTCTCGATGCTCCAGGGGCGCCGGGATTGGCCCGGTAACGAGCTGGCCGACCGGCTCGAGGTGTCCGGCCGCACGATCCGGCGCGACATCGGGCAGCTACGCCAACTCGGCTACCCCGTGGACTCGCTCACCGGTCCCGCCGGCGGATACCGTCTTCGCGCCGGGAGCGCGATGCCGCCGTTGCTCCTCGATGACGAGGAGGCGATCGCGATTGCGGTCGGCCTTCGCACCGCCGCCAGCGCCTCCGTCGCAGGCATTGAGGAAACCGCCGTGCGAGCGCTCGTCAAGCTCGAGCAGGTCCTACCGGCACACCTGCGCCGCCGCGTCCAAGCGCTGGGCTCGGCCACGTTCACACCTCCAGCCGTCGGTCCGATGGTCGACCCGCGGCATCTGACCGCGATTGCCGCCGCCTGCCGCGACTCGGAGTGCCTTCGCTTCGACTATCGAAGCCGCGACGGCGCGGGTAGTCGTCGCGAGGTCGAGCCGCACTCGCTCGTGAACTACGGTCGCCGCTGGTATCTGATCGCGTGGGATCGTCGCCGCGAGGGCTGGCGCACCTTCCGGATCGACCGCCTCGCCAAGCCGGTGTCGAACGGCGTGCGCTTCACGCCGCGCAGGCTGCCGGCAAAAACTCCGGCTGCGTTCGTCGAGCAGAGCATCACCACGGCACCAAGCCGATTCGAGGCGCGAGTCACCCTGCACGCCGCCGCCGAGGAAATCACGAGACGCGTCCCGGCCTACTGGGGCAGGATCGAGCCGATCGACGCGCACACCTGCGAGTACCGCACGAGCGATGACGACCTGAACTGGCTGGCACTGCGCATCGCGATGCTTGGCGTCGACTTCGAGGTGCACGAGCCGCCCGAGCTGCTCACGCATCTACGAACGCTTGCATCCAGACTGCGAGGCGCCGCTCCATGAGTCGACGATCCTCACGGGACACGGCCGCTTCGACCATCGGGCACGCGACCGGCCCCGCTAGCTCGCTACGCCTCGAGCGCGGCGAAACGCGGGTCGCGCCGCTCCAGGAAGCTCGTGACACCCTCACCGAAGTCGGGCGCCTTGAACGACTCGAGCATCAGCCGGTCTGCCTCAGCGAGGGCGTCGGGAAGCTCGCGTTGTAGGTCCGTGTAGACCTGTTGCTTCATCGTGGCCATGCTCTTCGGCGAGCAGTTGACGACCATCTCACGCGCGTAGTCAAGCGTCGCCTCCAGCAGCCGCTCCGGCGCCAGCACGCGATTGACGAGACCCAGCTCGTGCGCCTCCTCCGCGAACACGACGCGGCCCGAGAGCAGCAGGTCCAGCGCGCGCGCCGGTCCCACCAGCCTCGGCAGCATCCACGAGATCCCATGCTCGGCCACCAGGCCACGGCGGGCAAACGCAGTCGTCAGCTTTGCTCCCTCCGCGGCGAAGCGCAGGTCGCACATCAGCGCTTGTACCAACCCGATCCCCGCGCATGCGCCGTTGATCGCCGCAATGATCGGCTTGTGGATCGACAGCGGCAGTGTCTGCGGGCGTCGATCGGCAGCCTCAGCGCTCGCCTGCACATCGCCATCGCCGTCGCCGATCGCCTGCAGCGCCTGCATGTCGGCGCCCGCGCAAAAACCCCTGCCGGCGCCCGTCACCACGATCACGCGAACAGCCGCCGCTGCAGCGCAGTCTTCGAGCATCGTGAAGTACGCGTGCTCCATCTCCGCCGTCCAAGCATTCAGGCGATCCGGCCGGTTGAGGGTCAGCAACGCCACACCATCCTCGACCTGCATCTGCACGACCTCGCTCTGCGTTTGCACGGTCTCGCTCATTGCCTGATCCCTCCGCTCGCCCTTCGCTTCCTTCGAGCGTACCGGGAAAGGCTGTGCGCACCTTGCCGGGATCTCGAGAACCAGTTTGTCGAGATGAGTGGTTCTCAGGCGGAAACGGCAACAGCGCCGAGCACCGCGTCCAGCAGGCCGGGAAAGCGCTGGTCTAGCTCATCGCGCCGCAGCGACGTCAGCTTCGAGGTGCCGAGCAGCGCTTGGTTGATCACGCCCGCCTCGCGCAACACGCGGAAGTGGTGCGTGCATGTCGACTTGCTCACGCCCAGCTCGAAGCTCCCGCATGGGCGCGGGGTGGGATCCACGTTCAGCTCACGCACGATCTGCAGCCGCTGCGGGTCACTCAAGGCATGCAGCACCGCGGGTAGCGCGAGGTCCTCAGTTGCTGGGTGATACAAGCTCATGTTCCTCATTGTACGACGATCATCATACATCTGTTACGATGATCGCCGTACTTACGAAAGAGAAGGATAGCGACATGGCCACGACCGCGATTGGCACGCCCGCACACCGACAGCAGCCCCCGGCCTCGGGGCAGCAGGCCACATCGTCGGAGCGGCGCTCAGGCTTGCTGTTGGTGCTCGTGTGCGTGGCCCAGCTGATGGTCATCCTCGACGTGTCGATCGTCAACGTCGCGTTGCCGTCGATCCGCGATGGCCTGCACTTCTCGACCACCGGGCTGCAGTGGGTCGTGAACGCCTACACGCTCACGTTCGCCGGCTTTCTGATGCTGGGCGGCCGCGCCTCGGACCTGCTCGGGCGCCGGCGCGTGTTCCTCGCGGGTACCGCCCTGTTCGTGCTGTCTTCGCTGGCGTGTGCACTGTCGGACTCGCGCTCGCTGCTGATCGGCGCGCGCGCATTGCAGGGCATCGGTGGTGCGGTGATCTCGCCTGCAAGCCTCGCGATCATCGCAACGTCCTTCAAGGAGGGGCGCGAGCGCAGCCGCGCGCTGGGTGTGTGGGCCGCAATGGGCGGCGTCGGCGGATCATTGGGAGTGCTGCTGGGTGGTGTGCTCACGCAGGCGTTCAGCTGGCCGGCAATCTTCCTCGTAAACGTGCCCATCGGTGCTGTCGTGATCGCACTCGCGCCGCGGCTCGTACCAGCCGGACGCGCGTCCGTCGCCGAGCGGCACTTCGATGCCTCAGGCGCGCTGTTGATCACCGGCGCGCTGACCGCGATGGTATACGCGATCGTGCGCACCGACACGCTCGGCTGGGGCGCCCCCGGCGTGCTCGTGCCGCTGGCGATCGGCGTAGCGCTGCTGGGCGCGTTCGTGTTCGTCGAGGGCAAGGTCGCGCGCGCGCCGCTGATGCCACTGCGCGTGTTCGGCATGGCGCGGCTGCGCGCCGCCAACCTGATCGTGCTCCTTCTATACGCCGCCGTGTTCGCGATCTGGTTCTTCCTGTCGCTGTATCTGCAGGAGGTGCTCCACTACGACCCGCTGCAGACAGGGCTGCGCTTCCTGCCCATGACGCTCGCGATCGTCGCCACCAGCTCGCTCGCCCCGCGCCTGGTCGCCCGTGTCGGCGAGCGGCGCATGCTGACGCTCGGCATGCTGTGCGCCGCGCTGGGCCTGCTGCTGCTGACTGGCGTACGCAGCGGTGGGAGCTACGCGGTGGACGTGCTCCCCGGAGGGGTGCTCGCGGCGATGGGTCTCGGGCTGTCGCTGGTGCCCGCGACGATCGCCGCCGTATCAGGCGTGCCCGCAAAGGAGAGCGGGCTGGCCTCGGGGATGCTCAACACCTCGCGTCTGATCGGCGGTGCGCTAGGGCTGGCGATCCTGAGCACGATCGCCGCTTCGCGCACGCGCGCCGAGGTGCTCGTTGGCGCCTCTGGAACCTCCGCGCTCAGCGGCGGCTTCCAGCTGGCATTCGCCGTCGCCGCCGGTTTCAGCCTGCTCGGCGCGTTCGCCGCAATCGTGCTCCTACGCGGGCCACGCCCCGCGCCGATTGCCGCAGAGCCTGAGCAGCCGATTGCCACATAGCTTGAGAAGCTACTGGCGTGAACGCCACCTATCGCTACGTATTGCTGGACGTGTTCACAGCCACTGCGCTGGAGGGCAACCAGCTCGCCGTGTTCGGTGATGCCCCGGAGCTGCACGCACAGGAGATGCAGCGACTCGCGCGCGAGCTGAACCTGTCAGAGACCGTCTTCGTAAGGCCGGCGCAGCAGGGCGGTGATGCCCACGTGCGCATCTTCACGCCAACCGCTGAGCTGCCATTCGCGGGACACCCGGTGCTGGGTACGGCGATCGTCCTGGGCTTTGACAGAGGGCTCGATCGGGTGACGCTGGAGACCGGCGTTGGCCTCGTGCCGGTGGCGCTAGCACCCGGAAGCGAGCGCATCAAAAGCGGCTGGATGCGCCAGCCAATCCCCACCTGGAGTCCATACGAGCGCGAGGCCGAACTGCTGAACGCGCTCGGCGTCGAGCGCTCAGGGCTGCCAGTGGAGGCGTATGTCAACGGACCAGTGCACCTGTCCGTGGAGCTCGAGAACGAGGACGCGGTGGTAGCGCTCGCGCCCGACATGCGCGCGCTGAACGAGCTCGGGGCGATCGGCGTCAGCTGCTTTGCCGGTTCGGGAGCGCGGTGGAAGACACGCGTTTTCGCTCCCGGGCTCGGCGTCCCCGAGGATCCCGCTACAGGGTCGGCGGCCGGTCCGCTCGCCGTCCACCTGGCGCGTCACGGGCGGATCGTGTTTGGAGAGGAGATCGAGATTCGTCAGGGTGCCGAGGTTGGGCGTCCGTCGCTTTTGCTCGCACGCACGGTCGGCAGCGAGGATGCGATCGAGCGTGTCGAAGTCGGCGGTTCAGCGGTGATCGTCGCGCGCGGCGAGTTCTTTCTGTAGCCCAGGGAAGCGCAGCCCGTGCGCGGTGACGGACCGGCAGTCAGAGCTGCTCTGTGCGAGTCGGCACACCTAGCAGCACCCGCCCTGTTAGCTCCCATATCGCTGGGTTAACCTGAAAGTGAGCAGTGGCAGCATGAGCGTCGCGGAAGCGTCGCTGTAGCGGCGAAGCCTCGTAGATGGCTGTGCCACCGCCGAGGTCATACATCGAGCGAGCGACCTCCGCGGAGCTGCGCACTGCGTGTGTTGCGGCGAGGCGCAGTCCCAGGCGAAGTGACTCCTCGACTGGGCCATCTTGTTGCGCCGCACCCCATGCTTCCTCGATCGCCCCGTAGTAGAACGCCCGCGCCGCGCGCAGGGCGGCCTCCGCCTCACCGACCGCTGCTTGGGTGGCAGGGCGCTCAGCCAGAGTACGGCTCGAGCCCTGTGCGGTCTTCGCCGCGGCCAGCTCGATCAGCTCGTCAATGGCTCCGCGCGCGTTGCCCAACGCCGCGGCGGCAATCGACAGCGCGAAAAAGCCAAAGATCGGGAAGCGGTACAGCGGCGCACTGACACGTGGCCCTGAGTCGACGAGTGAGAGAATGTGGCGGTCGGGCACGAACAGCTCATCGGCGAGCGCATCGTGACTTCCTGTCCCGCGCAGGCCGCTCGTGTGCCAGGTGTCGAGGATCTCGAGCTCCGCTGTCGGCAGCGCAGCCACACGCAGAATCGGCCCCTTTGTGGCGGCTTGGGGGTCGTCGAGCACGCATCCCGCGAACAACCACTGCGAGTGGGAGATGCCGCTGCAAAATGGCCAGCGTCCAGAGACCTGCATGCCGCCGTCGACGATCACAGCCCTGCCGCGGGGGGCCCACACACCGGCGGCCACCGTCTGTGGGTCAGCGAAGATCTCACTGGCGCCCGCCTCAGGGAGATAAGCCGACAGCAAGCTGCTGGTGGCCGCGATCGACACGCACCAGCCCGCTGAAGCATCCCCGCGTGCGATCGTCTCTGCGCCGCGGAGCGTTGTCGCGGGCGAGGCTTCCAGCGCGCCGAGTGCCGCCGGCGCGCCGGCGCGCATCAGCCCCGTTGCGCGGAGCGCCTCGAGCAGCGCCTGCGGCAGCGCGCGCTCACGCTCGGTCGTCGCGGCGAGTTCACGGGCGAGCGCTGACGCGCGTTCGGTCAGAGCAGCTAGCTCTGTGCCGGTCGGTGGGCGAGATGGGGAAGCGGCAGGATGTGGCGTGATGGGCGCAGCCTTGCAGAATCTCGCGTTGCAATCAATTCTGCATAATCTCGGCGATGCTGGACATCCCCACGCGCACGCAATAGGGTTAGTTGAACCTACTCAACGGAGACGGCCTCGAGGTCGAGACCGGATAAGACATCTCAAAAGAGAGAAGCATGCGTGTAAGGTGATTGTCATTCGAGGCGACGCACTCTCGTGCGTCCTAGTGGGAGTGTTGGTCGTATCGCGCTTGCCCGCGTACGGCCAGGCAGTGCTCCGCTTCCTGCGCGACCTCAACAAGTATCGCGACGGGAGCTAGACGAGTGCCCCTCCTCAGATCGCGTAAGGCGATGGGGAGGGGCGCTACGTAACGATGGTGAACGCGAATATCGCTACCTACACCAGATGAAAACTGCCGCAAGGTTGTCCCATCAGCGCAGTTCTCAAGTCGGCTGAGCTGAACTGCCGATGTTGTTGGCATGGAGCATCCCCACCATCGCCTGCGTCTACCCGGCGCGCTGATCATCGCGACGCTAGCCGCCTTTGATGTGGCCTATCGCCTGCTGCTGCGGGAGCCGGTGCGGCGCATGCTGGGAATGCGACACGAAGCGTAGGGCTCGCGGTGCCGCCGCTCCAGGGTTCGCCACAGGCTGGTCTCGTTTATAGGCTGGGAGGCACAAGTGCCCGCCCCCATGTCTGAATCCGCCGCCGACCCTGAGCTCATCGACCTGCTGCACCTCGGCCGAGCGAAGGTGATCGGCGCATGGCGGGTCGGTGATGTGATCGTCGACCCAGGTCCGAGCAGCTGCCTGGAGCAGCTGCTCGGGGTGCTCGAGCGCCACCCACCGCGGGTAATAGCGCTGACGCACATACACCTGGACCACGCCGGGGCCACCGGCTCGTTGCTGCGGCGCTTTCCCGACGTCGAGGTATGGGTGCACGAGCGGGGCGCTCCGCACGTGGTCGATCCGTCCAGGTTGCTGAGGAGTGCCACGCGTTTGTACGGCGCGAACATGGAGCGCCTGTGGGGCGAGGTGCTGCCAGTGCCGGCTGAGCACGTGCGCGTGCTGCTCGGCGGCGAGACCCTTGGCGACTTCGAGGTTGCCTACACGCCAGGCCACGCTTCCCACCATGTCTCCTACCTGCACACGCCAAGCGGGTGTGCGTTCACGGGCGACGTCGCGGGAGTGCGCATCGAGGGTGGCTGCGTGCTTGCCCCCACGCCACCGCCGGACATCGATCTGCGGGCGTGGCGCGCGTCGCTGGAATCGATTGAAGCGTGGCACCCGCGCACGCTCGCTGTTACCCACTTCGGGGCCTATGAGGATGTCGAATACCAGCTGGGTGCCCTGCATGAGCAGCTAGACCGGGTAGAGGCGATGGCGGGCGAGCTCGATGAGGCGGCCTTTGCGTCCGCGCTGCGCGCGATCGTCGCTCGCACGAGCTCCGCGCAGACGGCTGCTGTGTACGAGCAGGCGATGCCACCCGAGCAGTGCTTTGCAGGTCTTGCGCGCTATCTGCGAGAGCGCTCCGCGTTGTAGGCGACGCTCGAGCTATCGCCGCGACGGTCGCAAAGCTCTGCTGCAGAGGCAACCGGCTTGCGGGCGACACAGCGCGGCTGTACCCTTGCGCACTCGTGCAGTTCAGGATCACCCCTCATTCAGCGCTTGCGCCTCCCTCCGGCGCGCTCGATCTGCTCTGGCAGCAGCTCGGCGGCTACCACGAAGACGTCTCGTTTGCCAAGGTCGGTCCCGAGATCATGGCCACGACGGGAGAGGACGCGCCGGTGTCGATGACGATCGACGAACGCGTCGAGATAGGTCGTCGTGCGGTGCTGGACATCGTGCGCGAGATCTGTGAGCAGGCGCCAGAGCTCAGGTCTGATTGGTTCGCGGTCCGCTCCGAGCTCTAGTCGCGACGCTGGTCCTTGCACTGGCGCCTGTAGGGATAGCTAGAGCAGGCGAGCCTCGAGCGATCCCAGTCTCGGCGTCGTTCGATGCGGGCGAACCGGGGCCGCCGGTTCCGCAGAACTTCCTAGGGCTCTCCTTTGAGGTGGGGAGCCTGCCGCAGATAGCCAGCTACTCCGGAGAGGGCGATCTGGTGAGCATGCTGCGCTCGCTCGGCGTGGGTGTCTTGCGCTTTGGGGGTGTCACCGCCGACGAACAGACTGCCTGGATCGACGGGGCGACCCCTCGGCCGGCATGGGCGCTGGGTGTGCTGGAAGCGGCGAATCTCTACGGGCTCGGCAGCCTGGCCGCCGCGAGCGGCTGGCATGTCTTGCTCACGCTCGGCCTGGGCCACTTCGACCCGGAGGCAGCAGCGCGCGAGGCGGCGGTGGCCAAGGCGGCGCTCGGAGGATCCCTGGAAGCGATCGAGCTGGGCAACGAGCCGGACTCCTACGGCCGCCACGGTCTGCGCCCGGAGCCGTGGACGCCAGTGCAATACGAGGAACAGATCGACGTCTATCGCAGTGCTATCGAAGCCTTGGCGCCCGGCATCCCGCTGGCCGGCCCGGACACCTCTGGCTCGAGCGCGTATGAAAAATGGGGGCTGAGCGAGGCGATCTACCAGCGTCCCGCACTGCTGACAGGACACCACTATCCACTCGGCTGCGCAGAAAAGCCGGCGCCGACGATCGAACGGCTGTTGAGCCCGCACATCCGTCAGCTCGAGCAACGCTCGCTCCGTCGCTACCTGTTCATCGCGCAGGAGACCGAAGTTCCGTTCCGCCTAGATGAGACGAACACGGTCTCCTGCGGTGGCGTGGCCGGTATCAGCAACACGTTCGCGTCCGCGCTATGGGCGGTCAGCTACCTGACAAGAGCCATGAGCATGGGCGCATCAGGGATCAACCTGGAGGGAAATCCTGCCAACTGCGAAGGCTATACGCCGGTCTGCGCGCCAAGCACTGAAGCTCTCGCCGCGGGTGCGTTGCGTGCACAGCCGGAGTGGTATGCGCTATTGCTCGCCAAGGCGCTGATCGGCGAGCGTCCGCTGCGCACGACCGTCAAGCCTGTCGATCGCCCCAACGTCGAAGCCACGACGTTCCTCGCCGCCGACGGGACACTGCAGTTCGTGCTCGTCGACGACGACCCGCCTGGAGCGCGTCGCGTGGCCATGCACCTACACGTCGGTCGCGGCTTTCACGGCGCGAGCATCATGT
>Ga0070762_10000230_pt1 | contig 21893 bp, 13 predicted proteins | sample HubBroMetageREF2_FD_66726 | JGI IMG/M metagenome (GOLD analysis project Ga0070762, IMG submission 66726) | Reference soil microbial communities from the Hubbard Brook experimental Forest, New Hampshire, USA - Hubbard Brook CCASE Soil... | ecosystem: Environmental > Terrestrial > Soil >...
CAACGTGAATCGCGATACGCCCCTGGCGCAAGCTCGGGCTATCGCGCAAAGCCAACTCGATAACGATACTCAGCAGAGGGCCCAGAGCGAAGCCTCTGTGCAATCAGCGAAGGCGTCCGTTGCCGCTGCGGAGGCTGCTGTGGCCAACGCGCAGTTGAATCTCGGCTTCACGCAAGTTCGATCGCTGATTACCGGCGTTGCGGGGCAGGCGACCACGCAAGTAGGCAACCTGGTCAACACGCAATCGGTGCTGACTTCGGTTTCGCAACTTGATCCCATTAAAGTTTATTTTTCAATAAGCGACTCCGAATATCTTGAGCTTACGCAGCGCGCCGGACACGACCACGGAGATTTGCTCAAGAACGCTTCATCTATCCCGTTGACGCTCACGCTGGCGACTGGCGAACAGTTTGCGCATAAAGGACGAATCGCCTTCGTCGATCGCCAGATGAACAGTCAGACCGGCGCAATTCGCATTGCGGCCGCGTTTCCCAATCCTGGAAATATATTGCGGCCTGGCCAGTTTGGACGCGTCAAGGCGGAGACTGAGCTGCGCCGCAACGCACTGCTGGTGCCGCAAGCCGCTGTGCAGGAGTTCCAGGGGCTGCACCAAATCTACTTGGCGGGCTCGGATGGCAAGGCCCACGTCACTAACATCGAGTTAGGTCCGCAGGTAGGAACGGATTGGCTGGTCGAATCCGGCGTCTCTCCGGGCGCGAAAGTGATCGTCGACAACGTTCAGAAGCTGCGCGAGGGAGCTGATATCGCTCCGCATCCGGGATCGGGCGTGGCCCCAACGGCTCAGACGACCAACTCGGCGGGGAAATAAGCGATGTCGAAGTTTTTCATCCGCCGCCCCATTGTCGCCATTGTCATTGCCATTCTTACCGTGATCGTCGGCTCTGTGGCGCTGCTGTCGCTGCCCACATCGCAATTCCCCAATATCGTCCCGCCGGAAATTCTAGTTACTGCAACCTATCCCGGTGCGGACGCCAAGACCCTCGCGCAAGCCGTGTCGACGCCGATTGAGCAGCAGATGAACGGCGTCGACAATATGATTTACATGGATTCGGTGAGCGCCAACAACGGGGTGGTGCAGCTTTTCGTTGATTTCGACATTAAGACTAATCCAGACATCGATCAGGTTCTCGCGCAACTCCGCGTCGACCAGGCACAATCGCAACTTCCCGCACAAGTCACAGTAGCCGGCCTGACCGTTCAGAAGTCGCTCACTTCGCCGCTGATGCTGATTGCCATTAATTCTCCCGGCGGCAAATTGAGCCAGGATTTTCTCACCAACTATGCGGTTATTAATCTCCAGGACCAGATCGCGCGTGTTCCGGGTGTTTCCCGCGTTCAGGTATTCGGCGGCACGTACGCATTGCGCGTCTGGGTTCAGCCGGACAAGATGGCCCAGCTCGGCGTGACTGCGCCTGAAGTTATCGCTGCGATTCAAACACAGAACAACGTGAACCCCGCCGGACAGATTGGCGGCGAGCCGATCCCGAAGGGCCAGCAGTTCACTTACACGGTGCGCACCCAGGGACGCTTGGTGAAGACCGAAGAATTCGGGAACATCGTCATACGCGCCAATCCCGACGGATCGATTCTGCACTTGAGCGATATTGCTCGAATCGAGTTGGGCGATCAGGCCTACGCGATCTCTGGCCGCTACAATCAAGCGCCTTCCGGCGTTATGGCCATATATCAACTTCCGGGCTCCAACGCCGTTGAAACCGCCAGGGCCGTCAACGTGCGCATCAAGGAACTCTCGGCAACGTTTCCCGCGGGTATTACCTATGACGTGCCGCTCGACACCACCAAGGCCGTTACCGCGGGTATCCGCGAAATTGTTTTCACGCTGGTCGAAGCTCTGGCTCTCGTCGTCCTTGTCGTTTTTATTTTCTTGCAGGGTTGGCGCGCCACGTTAATTCCGTTGTTGGCCGTCCCCGTTTCGCTAGTCGGTACATTCATCATATTTCCGGCGCTGGGCTTCTCCATCAATACGCTGTCGCTCTTCGGCCTGGTGCTTGCGATCGGCTTGGTTGTCGACGATGCCATCATCGTGGTTGAGGCCGTCGAGCATCACATTGAAGAGGGGATGGATCCGAAGTCCGCCACGGAAAAAGCCATGGAAGAAGTTGGTGGGCCGGTAGTCGCTATCGCGCTCATTCTTGCCGCGGTGTTCATTCCCACGGCTTTCATTCCCGGCATCACTGGCAGGCTTTATCAGCAATTCGCCGTCACCATCGCCATCTCGGTTTTGATCTCGGCGTTCAACGCGCTCACGCTTTCTCCTGCGCTCGCATCGCTCCTGCTCAAGCCTAAAGACCAAAAGACGAGCAAAGGACCGCTTGCGAAAGCCTTCGGCGCGTTCAACAAGTTGTTCGGTCGCACCACCGACGGATTCGTCCACGCCTCCAATGTATTGATTCACAAATCGGCGTTTGCCATGCTCGGGATCGCCATCGTCGCTGTGCTGGCCGGCTTGCTCGGCAGCAGTCTTCCCGGCGGGTTTATCCCTACCGAAGATCAAGGCTATATGTTTTTGGCGCTGCAACTTCCCGATGGGGCTTCGGCGCAGCGCACCGATGCCGCTCAGCAGAAAATCACCGACGCTTTGCTGAAAACGCCGGGGATCCAGGGCGTCATCGCGGTCACCAATTTCTCGCTGCTCACCCAGGTGCAAAGCACCAACGCTGGATTTTTCTTCGTCGCGCTCAAGCCGTGGGAAGTGCGCAAAAGCAAGAAGGAACAGCTCGAATATATTCAAAGCAATCTGCAAAAGCAGCTCGGCAGCAACCCCGACGGCATCGCTTTTGCCTTTCCGCCGCCTTCCATTCCAGGCATCGGCACCTCCGGTGGCGTCACTATGGTTATCGAAGATCGTTCTGGCGCGGACGATCCCACAACTTTAACGAGGAACGTTTTCGCCTTTATGGGCGCGCTCAAAACCAGGCCGGAGATCGGCGGCGCTATTCCTTCGTATCAGCCAGCCGTACCGCAACTCTACGCCGACGTCGATCGTGAAAAGGCGCTGCAGCAGCAGGTAAGTTTGTCCGATATTTACACCACCATGCAGACCTTCATGGGCGGCTATCTGGTGAATTACTTCAACCGATTTGGCCGGCAGTGGCAAACCTATGTGGAGGCGGAAGGCACGTCGCGCACCAGCATTAACAACATTAATCAGTTCTATGTGCGCAGCGCCAACGGTGGACAGGTTCCGCTCTCCGCGTTGGTTAAAGTAACGCAGATTACCGGCCCGGAATTTATTTTCCGCTTCAATGAATACAATGCCGCGCAGCTTAACATCACCGGTGCGCCCGGCTACAGCTCCAGTCAGGTCCGCGCTGCGTTGGAAGACACCTTTAAGAAGACTATGCCGCCAGGTGCGGGCTTCGATTATGCGGGTATGTCGTTCCAGGAGCAGCAGGCGGAACGTGGCGTACCGTCGTGGGCGGTCTTTGGCTTGTCGCTGTTATTCGTGTTTCTGATTCTCGCCGCTCTTTACGAGAGTTGGACGCTTCCGTTCAGCGTGCTGCTCAGCACTCCGGTCGCGATTCTTGGCGGTTACATCGCACTGCGGGCCCGGCTACTGGAAAACGATATTTTTGCAACGGTTGGTATGATCATGCTGATCGGTCTGTCGGCCAAGAACGCGATTCTTATCGTCGAGTTCGCTAAATCAAACTACGAAAGCGGGCAAAGTATTTCGGAAGCGGCGCTCGGCGCGGCACGGCTGCGATTCCGCCCCATTGTAATGACCGCTTTGGCATTCATCTTCGGTTGTTTGCCGCTGTGGACCGCTTCCGGAGCCGGCGCGGCATCTCGGCGGATTCTCGGAACGGTTGTGATCGGTGGAATGTTCCTCTCCACGGTAATCGGGCTTTTGTTTATTCCCGCGACGTTTGCGGTCGTCGAATACCTTTCGCATCGATTCGTCAGAGGTGGCAAAGGCACCACCATGGATTCGAAAAACTTCGAACCGGTTCCTCCCGACAGCGGACCGCCGCCTCCACCGCTTGGAGATCTGGCATGACGAGATTCGGAATGAAGAATGTCTCACGGAGCCGGGCGCTCACCTTCGTAATTGCTGCCGCGGCCTTTTTTATCGCCGGCTGCAATGTTGGCCCGAGGTATAAACGTCCCGCTTATGCGGAACCCGCGTCATTTCGCGGAGCAGACAATGCTCCGGTGGTCAGCAGCACGCAGAATTCTCTCGGTGATGAAAAATGGGCGGAAGTTTTTCGCGAGCCTGAGTTGAAGGCATTAATTCAAACGGCTCTCGTAAATAACTACGATGTGCGGATCGCGGCGCAACGCGTCCTCGAGCAGCAAGCGCAAGTTCAAATTACGCGTTCGCAGGAATTCCCGCAGGTCACTGGCGGCGGCACGGCTATAGGCGCCACGTTGCCTTCCACTTCCGGGCTCACCATTCCGAACCCGCTCTCCTTCGGCACCTTTAATCTCGGCGCGACCTGGACGCCGGATTTCTGGGGCATCTACCGGAAGCAAACCGAGGCGGCCCGCGCGCAACTCCTGGCGCAGGAATGGGCACGGCGAGCGGTGCAATTGACCATTGTGCAGCAGGTCGCCACCACCTACATTCAGTTGCGCGCACTGGATCGTCAGTTGGAGATAACCAAGGAGACGATACGCGTTCGCCAGGATTCTCTGCAGCTTACCGAGAAGCTCGAACGCGGCGGTTCGGCGCCACTCTCTGACGTGCGCCAGGCCGAGCAACTCCTTTACACTGCAACTTCGCAACTGCCGCAAATTGAACAGGAAATTCAGCAACAGGAAAACGCGCTGAGCATTTTGTTGGGCGGCAATCCTGGCCCGGTGGCGCACACCTCCCCGGACGTTCTTGCGCCACCGCCGCAAGATCTCCCGACGAGTGTTCCGTCGCAACTCTTGGAGCGCCGTCCAGACATTCAGCAGGCCGAGCAAACGCTGGTTGCGGCCAATGCGCAGATCGGAATTGCGCGCGCCCAGTTCTTCCCGCAACTGTCCATCACGACATCGGCGGGTCTCGGCGGCAACGAGTTTTCGAATATTTTCGATGTGTCGGGCAAAACCATTTACGGCATCGGCTCGCTTACCCAGCCGATCTTCGAGGGTGGCAAGCTTCACGGACAACTTAGACTGTCTCGCGAGACCGAGCAGGAATTGGTCCTTAATTATCACAAGACGATTGCCGGAGCATTTCGCGATGTTTCCAACGCACTGATCGCCGTTAACAAGCAGCGGGTCTATCGCGAGCAGCAGGAAAAACTGGTCGCCGCCGCGCAAGACGCCACTCGTCTGGCGCGTGTTCGGTATCAGGGAGGAGCCACCGCGTACCTGGAAGTGCTCACGACGGATTCCAGCCTGTACTCGGCGCAACTTAATTTAGTGAGTGCGCAGCAAGGGGAAGCGCTTTCCGTTGTGCAACTCTACAGCGCGTTGGGCGGAGGCTGGCAATAAATTAGCGGCTTTACACGGACGACCGACGAACGGGAGTTCACGATGAATTCTGCCAACCGGAATCTAGTGCTTTTCACCATTGCAGTCGCAGCGGCGTGCATTGCCGTTACCTATTCGCGAAACACAGGAGCAGCGAATGCTGCGGGCGCCGTTGCGGTGGGCGATACCGACGCGACGAAACAGGCAAAGATCGCGTTGGCCCTCTCCGCCGCGCCACCGGACATAGCGAAATCGGCAAAAGTTATCGACAAAGATGCGCAGGGCAACACCATCGTTCTTCGCGAAGGCACGAACGGCTTTACCTGCATGCCGGGAAATCCAAAAACTGTTGGTCAGCCGGCGATGTGTGAAGACGCAGCCTCCATGCAGTGGTCGGAAGACTTCGCGGTGCACAAGCCAAAACCCACCAACACGGTTCCCGGAATCACCTACATGCTAAATGGAGCCACGCAGCGCAGCGATTCGGATCCTTACGACAAAACCAGTCCAGCCATTACAGTCGGGCCGCACTGGATGATCATGTGGCCGTTTGATCCCAAAGAAACTGGGCTGCCAACCACCCACAAACCTACCGGAGCCTATATCATGTGGGCTGGCTCGCCTTACGCTCATCTGCATTTAATGGGACCTCCTTAAAAACGCTGACAGCCGGCGCGACTCGTTAAAGTCCCGCGCTGCCTGCAACGGAAGTTGCCGTATGATACCGCTATGCGACTCTTGCTGGTGGAAGATGACGCGCGCATTGCGCGCTTCGTGACCAAAGGACTGGAGGAACAGTCTTATGCGGTTGACGTGGTCGCAAATGGCAATGATGCCGTCTATCAGGTCGACATCAACGATTACGATGTGGTGATCCTAGATGTGATGATTCCGGGCTTGGACGGTTTCGCCACCTGTCGCGCCATGCGTGCAGCGGGAAAACGCATGCCGATTCTGATGCTCACCGCGCGAGACGGAGTTGATGATCGCATTGTGGGCCTGGATTCCGGCGCCGACGACTACCTGACCAAACCTTTTGAATTTGGCGAATTGCTGGCGCGACTGCGCGCACTGCTGCGTCGACCCAGCGAGTTGCGTCCCTCGGAAATTATCATCGGTGATCTGCTGATTGATACTGGATCGCAGTCCGTGAAACGCGGCAATCGATCCATCCCTTTGACGACCAAAGAATATGCGTTGCTGGAATTTTTGGCGCGAAACGCCGGCCGGGTCGTGGGGCGTTCAGAAATCGCCGAGCATGTGTGGGATGAAACGTTCGATCCCTTTTCAAATTTGATTGAAGTGTACATAAATCGCTTGCGACGCAAGTTGGCTGATGACGCGAATAAACCGCTGTTGCAAACGCGCCGCGGCAGTGGCTATGTCTTGGTCGGCATCGCCGAAACCCGGGGCAAGGCGCCGATTCCTTCCGGATCTGGACCATCGAGAAAATCGCATGCTTGATTCAGTGCGCGTGCGGCTAACGCTCTGGTATAGCGGTGTGCTTGCCTTCGTTTTGATTCTCCTCTCCGTGCTCACCTATTTCTTCTACGAGCGAAATATTTTGCAGCGCGCCGACAATAATCTTGTGGAGCTTTCTGAAGCATTCACAGCCACGTTTAATGCCGAGGTGCCTGACCAAACTGGCCCCGACCGGGTAAAAAATGCTGCTCTGCAAGCGATGGCCGAGCACCGTTTCAGCGGTATTGTGTTCGCCGTGACCGACGCAACAGGCAAGTTGCTGCAGAGCTCACTCGATTTAGCCACGCCCAATCCGGAAAAACTGAGACTCGCCCCGGACCTTTTTTCATCGCAGACGTTCCGGATGTTGGCGGTGGACGGCACATCGGGGCACACCTTTCGAACGATACCGGGGGAACAACACGGCTTCCGAGGATATAGCAGGCCGCTGTTTGCGACAGGAAAAACCTATGCCCTGGTCCTGCTCCAGTCGCGACATCCGCAGGAAGAAATGCTTGAAGATATTCGGCACATCTTTATGACGGTGATTCCCATCGTTTTGATATGTGCGACCGTGGGTGGGTATTTCCTGGCGCGGAAGAGTCTAGGTCCGGTTGTTGCCATGGCCTCGCAGGCACGAGGTATGGGCGCTGGAAATTTGCAGGATCGGCTTTCCGTCGTGAATGAGCGCGATGAACTCGGCCAGCTTGCATTATCGTTCAACCAGTTGCTGGACAGGTTGGAACAATCCTTTGAACGGCAGCGCCGTTTCATCTCCGATGCGTCACATGAGCTGAGAACTCCGGTGGCGATTCTCCGCGGAGAAACGGAAGTTACGTTGTCGCGGGCCGACCGATCTCCGGAGGAATATCGCGAGACGCTGGGAGTTCTTAGAAACGAATCGCAACGGCTCTCCCACATTATTGAAGATCTGTTTACGCTGACCCGCGCTGATGCAGGCCAGTATCCCTTGGCGTTGCGTGACTTTTATCTAGACGAACTGGTGACCGAGATGATTCGCCACGCGCGTTCGCTGGCCATCACCAAAGACATCGTTCTTTCGTCAGAGATCGAGCCCGAATTGCTAGTGCATGGTGACGAGGCTCTGATCGGGCGTCTGCTGCTTAACCTGCTGGATAACGCGTTCAAATATACGCCACGCGGTGGCAAGGTGTGCGTGCGCTGCGAAAAAAAAGGCGCTGAAATTCTGGCGAGCGTCTCGGATACCGGTCCGGGTATACCGGAAGATCTGCACGAACGTATCTTCGAGCGCTTTTTCCGGGCGGATAAGGCGCGCGGCCGCATGGAAAGCGACACCGGTGGCGCGGGGCTTGGGCTCTCGATTGCCCGTTGGATTGCGGAAGCGCATCACGGACGACTGATACTTACTCAGTCAAGTACGGCGGGCTCAACCTTCGCCGTCTATCTGCCGGAAGCCCCTGTTTAAGCGCTTATTTGGGTTAATCTTCCGTTTATCTCCAACTCGTTAGCCTTCAATAGAGCGGCCATCCTGATGTGTGGCGCTCATCTCAACGGGCATTATGGAGGCTACGTGAAAATTAAGACGAGCATTGGATTGTCGATTGCCTTTCTGGCGGTGTGTTTTTCTTCCGGCTTGCACGGCCAGACTGCAGCTCCCAAAAAATCCAAAATCCCCGCGGCGCTTAAGGCCGACGCCAAAATCCCTGATGAGCAGGCCCGCGCCACTGCAGTGAAGCGAGTTCCGGGCGAGATTCAGGAAGAAGAACTGGAGAAGGAAAACGGTAAGCTGGTGTACTCCTTTGATATCAAGGCGACCGGACAGAAAGACATTACCGAAGTTCAGGTTGATGCCGTGAATGGTTCGATTGTCAGCGTTGAAAAGGAAGATGCGGCAAACGAGGCCAAAGAGAAAAAACAAGATGCGGCCAAGGCAAAACCCTGACTATGATACAGCCGCGATAAAGGCATCGTGAATACCCCTGAGAGAATATACGTGAATACGAAATCGAATCGTTTGGTGCTGTTCTCATTCTTGGTGGCGGGCTTGTCGTTTGTTGCGGGGCCGTCCTCCGCGCAACAGCCGGGTGTGCCCTCGCCGCAACCAGTTATTTCGCAGAAGCAGGCGCAGGCTACAACTCCGTCCGATCGCGTCCGGTTGACTCTGCAGCAGGCACTGGAATTGGCGCGGAAAAATGAGCCACAGTATCAGTTGGCGGTGACGCAAGCGGGACTGGCCCGGGAAGATCGGGTACAAGCGCGCGACGCCCTGCTTCCGAGCGCAACTTTCAATACGGCGAGCATTTATACAGAGCCCAACAAAACGGGTGCCGTCCGTTACATCGCGAATAACACACCGCACGAATACATCAGCCAGGGAAATGTGCACGAAAGTCTGGATTTCGCGTCGGTGGCGGGATATCGCCGAACGGCCGCTCTTGCAGCGGTGGCCAGGGCTCAGGCGGAAATTGCGCGACGAGGCCTGGTCGTAACGGTAGTTCAAAATTATTTTGCCGTAGCTTCGGCGGAGCTAAAACTCCTGGTTGCACAACGTACCGCGGATGAAGGCGAGAAATTCCTGAAGCTCACCGAGAATCTGGAAAAAGGAGGCGAAGTTGCCCATTCCGACGTGATCAAGGCGGAACTGCAGGCCCAGGATCGCCGCCGTCAATTAAAGGAAGCGCAACTTACACTGCTGAACGCCAGGCTGGACCTTGCTGTTTTGATTTTTCCAGACTTCAACGAAAATTACGAAATTGCGGAAGATCTCCACGCGGATGTGCCGCTGCCTCCACAAGGCGAATTTGAAACCCAGGCTGCCCACGACAATCCGGATATCCGCGCAGCGCTGGCCAATGCGCAAGCGGCCGGCCACGATGTACTGGCAGCGAAAGCGGGTTATCTGCCGTCCGTCAGCCTTGATTATTTTTATGGGATTGATGCGCCACGATATGCAGTCAACGGTGTCGGCCCGAACAACGAGCAAATTCCCAACCTTGGCACCTCCACAGTCGCAGCGTTGAGCCTGCCCTTGTGGAATTGGGGTGCCACGCAGAGCCGAGTGCGCCAGGCAGAACTGAAGCGCGATCAAGCCAAGCGCGAACTTTCTTTTGCCCAGCGCAAACTGCTTGCCGAAATGCGCTCGCTATATTCCGAGGCTGACACGGCGCTGAATGAATTGGCAGGACTGCGGCGATCGTCGGAATTGGCGGCAGAGAGCTTACGGTTGATCAATCTGCGATATCAGAACGGTGAATCTACCGTACTGGAAGTTGTCGACGCGCAGACCACCTATGCGCTGGCCAATTCAACTTATCAGGACGGAGCGGTGCGCTACCGCGTCGCGCTGGCAAATCTTCAAACGCTTACAGGAGTACTGACCGCTCCATGAGAACTCGAATGTATAAAGACGAAAAGATGTCAACGAAGTGGCTAGGTAAAGTGGCGGGTTTGCTTTGCATTGCAGCCGCACTGCAGGGATGCAGCTCCGCGGAAAAAGACCCGGAACCACTGGTCTCGGTGCAAGTAACCCCCGCGAAGCGTGGCCCTATTGAACTGGAAATTTCCGCGCAAGCCGTGGTGTCGCCGCTGCAACAAGCCATCATCACGCCGAAGATCACTTCGACGATTCGCAAGTTTTACGTGCAACGCGGCAGTCATGTAAAGCAGGGCCAGTTGCTGGCAGAACTCGAGAACGCGGACCTAGCCGGCGCCGAAGTTCAAAGTAAGGGTGACTTCGAGCAAGCGGAAGCAGGATACGCCACCACCACCGGCGCAACTCTCCCGGAGCAGATACAGAAAGCTGAACTGGATGCGGTAGCGTTCAAATCGGCGTTCGACGCCCAGCAAAAAATTTACGATGCGCGCAAAGATTTGTTTGCGCAGGGTGCGATCCCACGACGCGATTTGGACACGGCCGAAGTGCAACTTGCACAGGCGCGCAGCCAGTCCGAGCAGGCCCAGAAGCAACTAGCCGATTTGCAGCGTCTGGGGAAAGAGCAAACGCTAAAGTCGGCCGCAGGGCAACTCGCTTCGAGCCAAGGCAAGTATCTCAGTGCAAAGGCACAGTTGAGCTATTCCAGAATCGTTAGTCCGATTGATGGCGTGGTAACAGACAGGCCGCTATTTCAAGGAGAACTTGCGACCGCAAATCAACCGCTTCTCACCGTCATGAATACGTCGAAGCTGGTTGCCAAGGCCCATATTTCCCAGTCGGAAGCGGTGCAATTAAGGGTCGGGAATGAGGCGGAATTGCAGCTGGCGGGATTGGATGAGCCGATCAAGGGAAAAGTGATGCTGATCAGCCCAGCGCTTGATCCGGGAAGCACGACGATCGAAGTGTGGGTCGAAGCGATCAAGCCAAATCCTGCGTTGAAGCCCGGAATGAGTGTGCAGATCAATGCCATCGCCAAGAGCGTGGACGATGCGCTCGTTGTTCCTGCAAGTACGGTTTACAAAACGCCAGAAGGCGTGGATTTCGTAATGGTAGCCGGTTCGGACGATAAGGCTCACCAGACTAAGGTAAAAGTTGGAATCCGCACCAAGGAACTGGCTGAAATCGAATCCGGGCTGAAAGAAAAAGACCCAGTGATTACCGTTGGTGGTTACGCGCTGCCCGACGGCACGAAAATTAAGATTGAGGAGACACCGCCAGCAGAGGCCGAGCCTGGCAAAGAAGGGGACGTGGGCAAAGATGCGGAGCCCGCTGGCAAAGAGCCCAGCGATTCAGGCGACAAAGCGGACAATCCAACTACATCAAGCAAAAAGACTGGCGATAAGCCGGCTGAAAAGTCCGCCGAGAAACCCGCCGAAAAACCAGCACAGAAACCAGCGAGCAAGCCTGCTCCCGCGAAAGGCAAGGAGTAAGGGCGCATGGATCTTCCGGTGGAACAAGAACAAGCTAGGACAGTACCTGCGCGCGCCGCAGAACGTACCACGGCGGACGTACCGTGGTTCCGGCGATTCTCGAGTCCCATTTTATTCTTAACGATCAGCCTGGCATTGGTCGGAGCGTATCTGGCCTTCAGCATACCGATTTCAGTTTTTCCGAATACGGATTTTCCCCGCATCATTGTGGGTGTGGACAATGGGGTGATGCCCATTGATCAGATGCTGGTGGTCATTACCAAGCCGCTGGAAGAAGCAGTGAACAGCGTGCCTGGATTGCGCAAAGTCGTGTCGATTACCAGTCGCGGTTCCGCCGAAGTAGATCTCTATTTCGACTGGAGCTCCGACATGATTTTAACGCTGCAACGCGTGGATGCAGTGGTCGCGCGCCTGCAGCCAGAACTGCCCAGTACGGCAAAACTCGAAACGCACCGGCTTACCTTCGCGACGTTTCCCATCATTGGCTACAGCCTTACCTCAGACACCATTCCGCAGAACAAACTGTGGGAGATCGCCACCTACGACTTGAAGCCGCGCATCAACCGGTTGGATGGCGTTGCGTCGGTTTTGGTGCAGGGCGGACGCGTGCCGGAATTCCAGGTAACGCCAGATCCAGCGCGATTGCAGGCCTTAGGAATTACGGTAACGGACATTCTTGACGCAATTCGCAAGACGAACTTAGTCGATTCACCGGGACTGCTGGAGCATGACCATCAGCTTGTGCTCGGTCTGATCAGCGGGCAGGTACGTTCGCCGGATCAAATTGCACAGATCGTAGTGAAGACTTCGACTACCGGACTGCCCATCCGATTGGGCGACATAGCCAAGGTGGGGCCTTCGGTCGCACCGGTGTACACCATCGTGACTGCGAATGGAAAGCCCGCGGTGCTGTTAAGCGTGAATCGCCAACCGGAGAGCAACACGCTGGATGTTGCCAACGAAGTTCACCAGAAAATTACCGAGCTGCGTCCGACCTTGCCTCCGGGTGTGCATCTGGAAGCGTTTTACGATCAGTCGACTATCGTTCGCGATTCGATCGCGAGCGTAAGGGACGCGGTACTGCTGGGCATCATTCTGTCGTCAGCAATTCTGGTGTTGTTCTTGCGCGATTGGGGCTCCTCGTTTGTCGCCGCGCTGGTTATTCCGGTGACGTTGCTGCTCACTTTTATTGTGCTGAAGCTGACTGGACAGAGTTTCAATCTGATGACTCTGGGTGGTCTGGCAGCCGCCGTAGGCTTGGTGATTGACGACGCCATCGTCGTGCTGGAAAACATTGTGTTGCACCGCGATGCCGGGGAATCGCGTTTTGTTGCGATTCAGAGTGCGCTGAAAGAAATTACCGTGCCGTTGATCGGTTCGACGATTACACCGATTGTGGTGTTTCTGCCGCTGGTCTCAACAACCGGTGTTACCGGCAGCTTCTTTCGCGCACTCGCTATCACGATGACAGTATCCCTGCTTGCGTCGTTGTTCCTCGCACTGACCTGGACTCCAACCCTGAGCCAATTTTTTGTGCGACGTAAGGACACAGCACCGGCGACGGGCGAGGCGCGGACCGAAGAGCATTCGGCTGCGGCGTTATTGGCAGCAGAAGAGGCGCACCTTTCCGGGTTCTTCGGGCGCATTGTGGCCTTTTACGCTCGAGTGGTGCAGCGCATTTTGTACCGGCCCGTGATTGTGCTGGTGTCGATCATCGTCATCATCATCGGATCGTACGTCTGCTATCGATCCCTGGGTTCGGACCTCTTGCCGGAAATGGATGAAGGCGGATTTATTCTGGACTACTACACTCCCCCAGGCAGTTCGCTAGCGGAATCTGACCGGATCCTGCAGCACCTTGAAGAAATTGTGCGTTCGCAGCCCGAAGTGGAAAACACCTCACGGCGAACCGGATTGCAGTTGGGCTTGGCTGCGGTAACCGAAGCAAATCGCGGAGACTTCACGGTCAAGCTCAAGAAGGACCGTAAGCGCGGGATCGACGACATCATCTCGGATATCCGTAGCGAGATCAAGAAGACGGAACCGGGAGCGGATGTCGAGTTCGTGCAGGTGTTGCAGGATATGATCGGCGACTTAACCAGCCAGCCGGAGCCTGTGGTCATCAAGTTGTACTCGCCGGATGCAAAACTGCTGGCCAGCACCGCACCCAAGGTGGCCGAAGCGATTCAGAAAATCCCACACGTTGTAGACGTGCTCGACGGAATTGAGAACACCATCAGCGGGCCAGCAGTTACCTACCAGGTTGATCCGATAGTCGCGGCGCGCTCGGGATTCACTCCGGAAGAAGTGGCGACCAACGCCGCTGCGGTACTCGAGGGTGAGCCCGCAGCCACACCGGTGGTGCTGAATGATCGCGCGTACACGATTCGCGTTCGTTTTCCTGAAGAAAGCCGCTCTTCGCTCGATCACATGAGCAATACGCTGCTGACCAGCTCGACAGGCAAGACGGCAACCTTAGGTTCGTTGGCCACCATTTCCACGGATCCCGGACAAACAGAAATTCGCCGCGAAAATTTGCAACGATTGGTGGAAGTGACAGGCCGCTTTGAAGGCGTCGATCTCGGCTCCGGCATGAATTCGGTGAAGAAAGCCGTGGACAATCTGCATCTACCTTCGTCGATTCGCGTGGAATATGGCGGATTGTACGAGGAACAGCAGAGATCGTTCCACGACTTGATGATGGTGTTTTTGCTGGCTTTGGTCCTTCTCTTCGTAGTGTTGCTCTTCGAATTCCGTACGTTTTCGGCACCCGTCGCCATCCTGGCTTCCGCTTTGCTCTCAACATTTGGCGGATTTCTGGCGTTGCTGATCACCCAGACCGCGTTTAACGTCGCGTCGTTCATGGGCATGATCATGGTCATCGGCATCGTGGCCAAGAACGGTATTCTCCTCCTCGACGCGGAGCATCGTTTCCGCAAACTCGGCTTCACTCCGGAAGACGCGTTGGTGCAAGCCGGCCGCCGTCGGTTGCGTCCTATCGCCATGACGGCATTGGCCACAATCGCGGGAATGCTTCCACTAGCGCTGGCGATCGGCTCGGGTTCGCAGATGTTGCAACCCCTTGCTATCGCGGTCATCGGCGGACTACTCTGCTCTATCGTTTTATCGCTGATTCTTACGCCGATTATTCATTTCTATCTGGACCGGCAGAAAGTGCGAGTTGAAGCGCAGCCGTAACCCGCGCTTAACGAGACATTTACATAAGTCGAAATATCATCGTGCCTAAAGAACCCACCATGCACGTGCTGATCGTAGAAGACGAGCCCGAAATGGCCGGCCTGCTGAGCAAGGGCCTGCGAGAAGAGATGTTTGCGGTCAGTGTGGCCCGCGATGGCAAAACGGCGCTGGAAATTTCTGCAGCGCAAAGCTTTGACCTGATTTTACTGGATGTGATGCTGCCGAAGATGAGCGGCATCGAGGTCGCGCAGCAGCTTCGCAAACGAGAGCATGAAGCGCCTATATTAATGTTAACGGCTCGCGATTCTTTGCCGGACATTGTGCGCGGCTTGGACGCCGGGGCAGACGACTACCTAACCAAGCCCTTTTCTTTTTTGGAGTTGCTCGCAAGAATGCGAGCCCTGGTACGGCGCAATGAATTTCACCGCAAAAATGTGTTGGAAGTGGAAGATCTGGTGCTCGACTTGATTTCCCACCGCACCTTTCGTAAGGGCCACGAAATTCACCTTTCGTTAACCGAGTTTCGTCTATTGGAATTGCTGGTGCGCAATGCCGGCAACACCGTGTCTCGCCAGGAAATCCTGCAAACCGTCTGGTCCAATGGCAGAGACGTCAGCGAAAACACACTGGATGCCTTCGTGCGTCTGCTGCGCAAAAAAATTGATCAGGATAGCGACACCAGGCTCATCCAGACTCACCGGGGTTTTGGATACTCGGTCGGTGCTTTGAAAAATTCATGAGCCTCACGATTCGGGCACGCCTGACCCTGCTCTATTTTGGTGTGCTTACTGGAGCATTGCTGATTTTTGTATTGCTCTGCGACTATGGTTTTCAGCGCAGCATCAATACCACGGTAAACGAGGCCTCCCTCAATAACTTGGAATCGGTGCGCCGCGTGATCGATTCGTCGATTGGGCAGGGATTGCCGGTGGTCCGAGAGAGACTCACCGAACTATCAAACGTATGGGCCAACAGCGCCATCTTCGAAGTCGCTGGCCCCAATGGCGAATGGCTGTTTCGATCGTCACGATTTCTGTCAATGCAATTTCCTCTGCCGGCGCCGGTAGAGAATGAGACGGCATTCGTCACCAACAATCTGAATTGGTTCCAGTTCCGCATTGCCCGGCAGCGGGTAAGTGTAGGCGGCCAGATCTTCCTTATCGACGCGGCAGTGCCCACCGAACCGTTTGATCAAGCACTGGATCGGTTTCGAAGGATAGAGAAAGAATTCATTCCACTGCTGATCGTAGTTGCATCTCTGTTGGGATATTGGCTAAGCGGCAGAGCGCTGGCTCCGGTGGCCAGAATCATTCAAACCGCCGAGGGCATCGGCGTGCAAAATTTATCGCAGCGGTTGGAGGTTCCCCGGGCCAAAGATGAACTCCGGCGATTAACCGAGACGGTGAACGACATGCTGGCGCGTATCGAATCCTCCGTCAAACGCATGAATCAATTCACGGCCGACGCTTCGCATGATTTGCGGACACCTCTAGCGCTGATTCGGACCAATGCGGAACTAGCTTTGCGGCGTAGTCGCAGTGAAACGGAATATCGCGAAACGTTGGCGCGCATTCTTACGTCGTCAGAGGAAACCACCGAATTGATTGAAAAATTGCTGATGTTGGCGCGGGCCGACGCGGGCGCTTCTCAATTGATATACCAGGTGATGGAGCTAGGTGCCACCGTATCGCAAGCATCGCGTAAGGCGGAGATGCTGGCGCTTTCCAAGGGCGTCGTGTTCTTCGAAAATGTGTCTACCACTCCGATGTTTGTGAAGGCAGACCGCAGTGCGATCGAGACTCTGTTACTCAGCTTGTTGGATAACGCGGTGAAATATACGGCGGCAGGCGGTGAGGTGTTCTTGCGTTCTCGCCAGGAAAATGGCTACGCGCTGATTGAAGTGGAAGACACAGGCATAGGAATCGCCGCGTCGGATGTGCCGAAAATATTCGACCGGTTCTTCCGCGCAGATCAGGCTCGCTCGCGAGAGATTCGTGGCTCCGGTCTTGGCCTGTCCATTGCGCAGTGGATCGCTGAAATTCACAACGGCACGATTGAAGTGAAAAGCGAATTGGGGCGTGGTTCAATCTTCGCCGTTCACTTGCCGCTCACGACTGCGCCCGCTTCTAACCAAATACCTGAAGTAATCAACCAACCCAGCACGGTTGCACCTCATTGATAGCGCCAATCTGAAAACTCTTTCACCAGTTCTTTAACCTACTATTAACCTGTATTCATCTGCCAGTTAAGCGCATCGTGGCCTAATTCTCATCAGAAACAGGGCAGGAGCCTCCCTGGACTTGTGCCGCGCTCCCAAGTGTTGAGTTGAGGCTGCCGCTGTTCGTGTGTTCTCAGACATAAAGTCGAGTTTAAAGAATTGTCGTAGGGGTGTGTCTGCCTGCGATGCGAACGAGTCAAGTTGCATGGGTTTACCGAATGTCTCGTACCTATCGACAATAAAATCGAGACGCAAATTGAAAAGTTCGGACGAGGAGATTTAAATGAATCGATTTTTACGACTGTTTACAATCCTCTGCGCGCTTCTGACATTGGGTGTGGTCAACCTGGTCGCCCAGACAGATAAAGGAACAATTTCCGGGCACGTCACCGATACCTCCGGCGCTGTGTTGCAGGGCGCTTCGATTGAATTGCAACCCACCGGAATTATCGTTATTTCCGATAAGCAGGGCGCTTACTTCGTGAATGCGCTAAATCCGGGCACCTATACGATCACCGTCACCTACGTAGGCTTCTCGTTGTTCACCAAAGTGTTCGAGATCAAGGTCGGCCAGGCAACAACTCTCGATGTAAACATGGAAGTGACATCACAGAAGGACGAAGTGCTGGTCTCGGCAGAGCGCGCCTCGGGCGAAGCTGAAGATGTCAACCGCCAGCGAACAGCAGATAACATCATGCAAGTCCTCACCAACGAAGTCATCATTAGCTTGCCGAATGCCAATATCGCAGATGCCCTGGGTCGCCTCCCCAGCGTCACCCTCGAGCGCGACGAAGGTGAAGGCAAGTACGTGCAGGTGCGCGGCACGGAACCGCGGCTGACCAACGCGACGATCGACGGCGTTCAGATCCCTTCTCCGGAGTCTGGTGTCCGCCAAATCAAGTTCGACGCCATTCCTTCAGACATCGTGGAGTCGGTGGAAATCAACAAAACTCTGCAAGCGAATATGGATGGAGATGGCATCGGTGGGTCGGTGAACTTGGTAACCAAGACCGCCACCGAGCGTCCCACCATCGCTGTCTTCGGGCTTGGCGGCATGTCCCCGATTCTGGGCGGACGGAACAATTACCAGACCACGGCCACGGTGGGCAAGCGATTTGGGGTCAGCAAGAAACTCGGCGCGCTGATTGGTTTTTCCTATGATTATGAAGGCCGCGGCATCGATGACACTGAACCGGTACCGGACGTTGCCACTCTAGCAAATGGATCGCAAGTCCGATATTTCGATTCCGCGGATATTCGCGAGTACAAATACTACCGCACGCGGTATGGCATAGCAGGAAGTACTGATTACCAGTTGGGCCAGGCATCGAACATCTACCTGCGCGGAATGTTTTCCGAATTCCACAATTTTGGGGACCGCTGGGCCTACACCTTACACGACAACACCACCGACCCCAACGTGACCCTTCTGAATGGCTCAGGCGGAGCACCTTCCTTTAACAATTCCATTCGCCGTCCGCGTTATAAAATCGCTAACCTGGTGCTGGGTGGGAAGCATGTTCTCGCCAGCACGTGGTTCTCCTGGGACATTTCCGGCTCATTTGCCAGTGAAAACGATAACGGCTACGGTGGCGGAACCTTCAGCGTGCCGGCTGCTTCGACTTATCAGAGCCCATGCACCTACGATCCTGCCGCTACCGGAAACTCTCTTATTCCGCGGTGGTCGCCTGCATGCTTCACCGACGCCTACAATACCTCGATTTACGCCCTGAGCGACGTGAACATCAGCCGCGGCAAGACCGCGCAAACGAATTTCCAGTTGGCTGGTGCCATGGGCAAGCGCTACCACATTGGCTCGCATCTTTCGACCATCGAGGTTGGCGGAAAATTTCGTAATGGACACAAATACGATCACAGCTACGCCGACGATTACGCCATTCCGACGATTGGCGGTAGCGGGTCAAATGCAAACGATTTTGCGCCCGGGGCTCCGATTATTCCGTTTTCGCTGTTCCCCAATTCCTTTCACAACCCCGGGTACTACAATGGCGCGTATCCGCTGGGACCGTTTGCGGATTATTACAAGACGCAGGCGTACGTCTTCGCCAATCCGAACCAATTTGTGTTTACTACCGGCGCCGCTGGGCAGCCCAATTTTTACAGTTTTGTCGAGCAGGTTTCCGCCGGGTACGTGATGAACACCATCGACTTCAGCAAATTCCGGTTCATTGCCGGACTTCGCGTTGAAGGGACGAATTTGAACACCGTAGGCTGGCAGAACGGCTGCACCGATCCTACGGTTTGCACCACCATCGTTCAACCCGGTCAGAACCTGAAAGCTGGGGGCGATTACATCAATGTTCTACCAAGTGGTTCGCTGCGCTACGCATTGACCAACGACACCGATTTTCGCTTGGTCTATAGCCGCGGACTTTCCCGTCCGAATCCTCAGGATATCGCCCAGGCGTTCTCTATCACTCCTGCCCAGGGCGGCACCGGTAACATCAGCTACGGCAACCCAAATCTAAAGGCAGAAACCGCCAATAACTACGATTTGTTATTCGAACACTACATGAACCCCTTCGGAGCTATTCAGGGCGGACTATTCTACAAAAGCATTTCCGACCCCATCATTGACACTTCACGTGAGGTAACAAACTTCACGCCACCACCGCCGTACCAAAATCAAACCGGTACCTACATTATTAGCCAGCCGCTCAACGCGGGAAGCGCGCACCTATTTGGCGTGGAGATCTCTTACGTGCAACACTTTGGCTCTCTCCCAGGATGGCTCAGCGGTTTCGGCCTTTCGGCGAACTATGGATACGCGCTTTCGGGCACGGGCGGAATCCCTGGGCGTTTGGACCATCCTCACTTGTTGCGGCAGGCGCCAAATACCTGGAATATTAGCCCCACGTATGACCGCGGCCGTTTCTCCTACCGGCTCGGAATTTCTTACAACGACGCGAACATCTTCGCGTATCAGTATCAGGATGGTTCGAGTGGAACCACGGCGACGCCGGGAGGTCTCAAGGGTCCGAACGGCGACACATACCTCTACCCGCACTTGCAGATCGATATGCAAGGAAGCGTGCTGCTGCCGAAGAGCTTCACCTTTGTCGCTTACATTCTCAATACCAACAACGAGGTGTTCGGCTTTTATAACGGTAGCAGCCAGTATCTGATCCAGCGCGAGTTCTATAAACCGACATACGCGCTGGGACTTCGCTGGTCGCCGCGACACGAAAGTAAATACTGACGACCGAGGCGGCAGCGTTTCTAAGGATGTGAAGCTACATCCATCCGCGGCTGCAGTCCTGATTCTCAACGCGGCCGGCGTGCGTTCTGTGTAAGCGTGTGCGCCGGCTTTTTCTTGATGCAAAGGATTTTTTCCAAGGAAATTTAGGCTGTATTTAACCAGGGCTTGTTATCAACAGAGTAGCTGAGGAGGTTCTATGAAAAAGCAAATAAGTTGGTTGCTGCTTGTCGGTCTTGTTTCTGCTTCGTTGGTATTTGCCGCAACAAATTACCAACCGTCGAAAAAAGTTTCTGTGCCGGGAACCGGTGGCTGGGATTACGTCACCGTGGATCATGAGGCGCGGCGAGTTTATGTATCACATTCCACCCAGGTCGACGTGCTGGATGCCGACACCGGTGCGATCGTTGGGACGATTCCCAATACTCCCGGAGTGCACGGAGTCGCAGTAGCGTCGGAATTTGGCCGTGGCTACATTTCTGCTGGAAAGTCCGATTCGGTAATTCCGTTCGATTTAAAAACGCTGAAGGCCTCAGCCGAAATCAAAGTAGGCAAGAAGCCCGACGCCATTATCTATGAGCCGTTCACCAAGCGCATTTACGTGATGAACGGGGACAGCGACAGCATCACCGCAATCAATGCCAAAGACGGAAGCGTTGCTGGCACTATCGAACTCGGTGGTGGACCGGAGTTTGCCGTGAGTGATGGCAAAGGCAACGTCTGGGTGAATCTGGAAGAGAAGAACGAGACCCTGCACATCGATGCCAACACCATGAAAGTCAAGGATCGCTTTCCACTCGCGCCGTGTGCCACTCCCACTGCCTTGGCTTTCGACGCTGCCAATCGCCGCTTGTTTGTTGGTTGCCGCAGCAAACACCTCGCGGTCCTCAATGCCGACACCGGCAAGGTGATCACCACCGCCCCGATCGGCGAAAAGGTGGATGCAGGCGCCTTCGATCCCAAGACCAAAATGGTGTTTATGTCCACCGGCGATGGAAAGGTCTTCGTCTTCCATCAGGATTCTCCCGATTCCTACTCGCTCGCGCAGGAAATCGTGACGGTTAAAGGCGCGAAGACCATGGGCTACGATCCTAAAACGCAGAACCTCTTTGTCCCCACCAGCGAAAACGGTGCGATGCAGGTTTTGGTGCTGACTCCGAAGTCTTAAGCGGATGGCTGGCTAGCAGTGACAAAAGCGGCGCTGGCACAATAGCCTACTCAGGTCAGGGCGAGCCAGCGCCGCCACAGTTTTAGGCGATGCCGAGTTTATGTTGCATCTCCTCCAGAGACACACCCTTCGTCTCCGGATAGAAGAACAGCACAACAAAGAACTGTAACGCCATCATCGCCGCAAAAAACACAAACGGATAACCGCCAGAGGCCGCAGCCATCAGGGGAAACAGTCCGGAAATAATGGCATTCATCAGCCAGTGGGAAAAACTGCCCAGACTCTGCCCCTGCGCGCGCACGCGATTCGGGAAAACTTCACTGAGATACACCCAGATC
>Ga0070762_10000231_pt1 | contig 21869 bp, 19 predicted proteins | sample HubBroMetageREF2_FD_66726 | JGI IMG/M metagenome (GOLD analysis project Ga0070762, IMG submission 66726) | Reference soil microbial communities from the Hubbard Brook experimental Forest, New Hampshire, USA - Hubbard Brook CCASE Soil... | ecosystem: Environmental > Terrestrial > Soil >...
AGACAGGGCGCTATTGAGAAAGCACTAGAAATTGTGGCTAACTGATGAGGTGACCCCAAGGGATGGGGTTTAGCACTCTGGTTCGGATTTGTTACCTTCGTTATTTCTTCGCTTTATGTGACTTTGCCAAAACCTCCCACCCCTGGTGGAAGCCGATCTGGGGCATCTCCCGAAAGCCGGTCGTATCCCGATGCGGGATAACCGTCTTTGAGTTGGAGCTTATAATGAGGTCAAATGAAGCACACCCCTCGAGATCGCTGGCTAAGCGACGTCGACGCGCGGCAGCGCAACGTTGTGTTCCCAGACACGGCGGCAAACGAATCTCGCTTCTGGCGAAACATCATATCGGGCGAAGAAAGATTGAGTGGGACTCAGGTGGTAGGCATCGCGCTCATGTACTTGGCGCTAGCGGCTGTTGCCTACGGCTTGATCTCGACTCAGATGCGAGTATCAGGCATTCAGGGTTCGCTTTGGGAGCGCATCATCGATAATTTCGGAGGTTGGTTCATCCTCCTCGGCATTGGAGCCGCGTTCCTTCTAGTCGGCAAGTGGGTCAGTCGTCGGCCAACGCGTGTCAGTAAGACGTCTTCGCATCTCACCCGAAGAGACTAAGGTGGGGGTGCATTTCCGGTCTTGTGTTGATGCCGGGAGTCTGTCGCCGTACGCCCGGAATGACCTACCGTATTCAATTCGAGCAGTGGGTGCCGATCGCGATCGAAAACGTCTTCCTGTTCTTCGCCAATCCGAACAATTTGCCTCGCATCATGCCTCCCGACAGCGGAACCGAGTTGGCGGCGCTGAGGCTGGCGCGTCCCCCGGACTCAACTGCACCCGTACCGAATCTTAGTTCGCTTGCAGGCGTGGGCTCGGAGATCGTGACCTCTTTTCGCCCTGTAACGTTTCTTCCCTTCCGTGCGCAATGGACTGTATTGATTACAGAGTTCGAATGCAACCACCACTTCGCCGACATACAGAAGAAGGATTATTCAAGCAATTTCAGCATCGCCACGAGTTTTCGGTGGAGACGCGAAACGGGGTGAGTGTAACGACCGTCCGCGATGTGATTAACTACGATCCCGGCTTCGGATTGCTGGGCAATCTGGCGCAAAAGCTCTTTATTGCTTCGAGCATGAAGCGGATGTTCGAATACCGGCAGTCGAGGTTGGAAATGCTCCTGCGCTGAAAGCCGATCTCAAGCGCAGCTTGTCACCTCACGGGCTCTACCACCACGGCGGTCCCGTACGCCAGCACTTCTGTGACGCCTTGCATTACCTCCGTGGCGTCGTAACGAGCTCCGACGACTGCGTTTCCGCCCAGTTCAGCCGCATGCTGCAGCATGAGGTCAAAGGCTTCGGCACGAGTCTTTTCACAGAGATTGGTAAGCAGAGTTATGTTGCCGCCCAAGATGGTTTGCAGTCCCGCTCCAATGGTGCCGAAGATCGAACGCGAGCGAACCACGATCCCGCGCACCACGCCGAGTGTGCGCACGACGCGGAATCCATCGAGTTCAAACTGCGTTGTGACCATGTTGTGGGCGACCATTCGCCCAGTCGCACTGTAGCTCATACCCATTCGTCGGTCCTTCTTTCTTTCAAGATCCAGCCGCTAAAACACTGCTTCCCGCAATACGCTATTCCAACTCCGCCATAATCACAAATTTCCGTTCTGCCAGATCATACTCGACGCGAAGCAGGTTCGGCTTGCAGCAGACCTGGCAATCTTCTACATAAGACTGGCGGCGACCGGCAGATTCATCTACGGACGTGAAATTGCACTCGCCGCAACCCGCGCATTGGAAGGTGGCCTCCACTCCGCCATTCTAGGACGAAAGCCGGAATTGATCCGCCTTGTTGCCAGAGGCGCAGAATTGCTGATGCAGCCACTATAATGTTCCGCTTACTCGGTTTTGTGGAGGACAAATGATTTCGCGACGCCGTTTTGTCCAACTGGGCACAGTTGCTGGCGCAGCCATGGGCGCGAGTTCGCTCCCACGAGCCGATGCCGAGCAAGCGCACACTCCGTTGCCGCCATCCATCGATGGCCTGAAGTCGATGAAGGCCCAGGCGATACCCATTACGCTGGAGGAACGAAGCGAGCGTCAGGAAAGAGCGCGCCATCTGATGGAATCCAACCGCATCGACGCACTGCTGATGATGGAAGGGACTTCGCTCGATTACTTCACCGGCATCCACTGGTGGGGTGGGGAGCGGCTGTTCGCGATGGTGCTGCCCGCGAAAGGTGGGGCATTTTATGTGTGTCCGGCTTTTGAGGAAGAACGTGCACGTGAACAAATCGCGGCCGCTCCCGGGAGTAAGCAGGCGGACATCCGCACCTGGCAGGAAGATGACAACCCATATCAGCGTTTAGCACAAGGTTTAAAAGATCGTGGGATTTCCACTGGGAAACTGGGCATGGAAGAAACCGTCCGCTTCCTTTTCACCAACGGAATTGCCAACGCGGCGCCGCAAGTAAATATCGTTAGTGGCACTCCTATCACCGCTGGATGCCGAATGGTGAAGAGCAATCACGAGATCGCATTGATGCAGCTCGCGAATAAAGCTACGCTAGCCGCCTACGAGGCTACTTACCGTGCTCTGAAAGAGGGTATGACGCAGAGTGATGTCTCAGAACTGATCGCACAGGCATACACGCAGCTGGGGTTCCCTGGAGAAGCCAGCGTGCAAGTCGGGGAATATTCTGCTAACCCGCACGGTTCCGCAAGGCCCCAAGTAGTTCGCGAAGGCTTAATCGTGATGGTGGACGATGGCTGCACGGTCGAGGGCTACCAGTCTGATATCACGCGCACGTTTGTCTTGGGGAAGGCATCCGACAAGATGAAAAAAGTATTCGACATCGTTCATCAGGCGCAAACCGCCGCGTTGAAGACGGCGCGGCCAGCTCTGGAATGCCAGGCTGTCGACGCTGCTGCACGAAAAGTCATTACCGACGCAGGATATGGACCGGATTATAAATACTTCACTCATCGCCTTGGACACGGCATCGGCATGGACGGCCATGAGTGGCCGTATCTCGTCCGCGGCAACACTACTCCGTTGGCCGCGAACATGACGTTCAGTGATGAGCCAGGAATCTACATTCCGGGCGAGTTCGGCATTCGCTTGGAGGACGATATGCACATCACCGAAAACGGCGCGGAGCTGTTTACGCCGCAGAGTCCGTCGTTGGAGAATCCCTTCGGGACAGCGTGATCAAAAAAATGATCCAACGGATTGCGTTTGCAGTCTTATTTGCTGCCGCGATTGCCGTGGCTGCCTGGGCCGTTGAGCCTCCCTCAGCGCCCGCCTACGGGGTTCGCATGGAAAACACCTGGATCCCCATGAAAGACGGCGTACGCCTGTCCGTGACTCTGTACATGCCGGATGGCGCGAAACCGGGCGAGAAGCTTCCCGCGATCCTCGAATACCACCCCTACCGGAAGGACGACGCCATGGCCGCGCGCGACTACGCCATCTTCACTTACTTTACTCGCCGCGGCTACGTCGGCGCTCGCGTCGACATCCGCGGCTTCGGCACCAGCGAGGGAGTTCCCACCGACCGCGAGTATTCCGAGCAGGAACAGGCGGACGGTTTGCAAATAATCTCCTGGCTCGCCCGCCAGCCGTGGTCGAACGGCAACGTCGGGATGATGGGCATTTCCTGGAGCGGTTTCAATTCCCTGCAGATGGCGATGCTTCATGCTCCGGAGCTAAAGGCGATTCTCGCCGCGGATGCAACGGCCGAATTGTTTCATGACGATATTCACTACATAGATGGCATGGCCCATGTCGACGAATTCGAACTGAACATGGATATGGCGCCGGGCATGACCGGCGCGCCCGACTATACGCTCGACCAAAAAATTCTGGGTCCACGCTTTGAAGCCACGCCCTGGTCGCTGCTCTATTTGGAGCACCAGCGGGATGGGCCCTTTTGGCGCGGCCCAGTCCGTCCGTTGAGCGAGATCACGATTCCTTGCTTTCTGATTGGTGGGTTGCAGGATGGCTACCGCGACAGTATTCCGGCCATGATTGAACAAACCAAAGCGCCCGTTAAAGCCATCATCGGACCGTGGAACCACAGCTTCCCTGACAACGCAGACTTTGGTCCACGGATCGAATGGCGCGATGAGGCCGTACGCTGGTGGGACTATTGGCTCAAAGGCCGCGACACCGGCGTGCTGCAGGATCCGAAGCTGGTGATTTACATGCAGCACTGGCACCCTCCCGATCCGAATCTCGAAGCTGTACCCGGCGAATGGCGCCGCGAAGAAGGGTGGCCCCCGCGTGATGCCAAGCCGAGAATATTGTTCCTGCAGGCCAATCACACACTGGCGGACTCTGTCGCTGCGAAGGACGTTCATCAGCTCAAGTACGTTCCGTCGATTGGAGTCGAATCCGGTTTCTGGTGGGGCGAGTTGCTCACCGACCCGCGCCCGGTCGATGCCTTCAGCCTCGTCTATGATTCGGCGCCACTGCAAAACGAAGTAGCAATCCTGGGCAGACCGCATGCTTGGGTCCGGGCCTCTGCCACCGCGCCTTCGGCCGATTGGTTTGCCCGACTGTCTGATGTAGCGCCCGACGGAACAGTTACGCAAATCACCGGCGCCGGATTGAACGGCGCGCAACGCGAGTCGATGAGCGAACCGCGAGATCTCGAACTCGGCAAAGTGTACCCACTCGACATTGAAATGCACTTGACCTCGTGGGTCTTTCCCAAGGGCCATCGCATCCGCGTCGCAATTTCGAATGCATTGTGGCCCATGGTTTTGCCCACTCCGTATCCGATGACCACGTCGCTGGAACTTGGTGCGAACGATGGATCCCGTCTGGTTCTTCCGGTGGTTCCAGTGCACGGCATTTCTCCTCCGGCATTTCAACCGCCGCAACCCTCAGAGGAACGCCGCGACATTCAAAGCACCGGCGAACTTTTTCCCGGCGACTGGACAACGACCCGTGACGAAGTCAATCACAAGACCACAGTTCATTGGCATGGAAAGACAGAAACCATTTATCCGTGGGGCAGAGAGACGGACTACGAAAATCTGACCTACGACGCCGATGACGCGCGTCCCGAGATCAGTTCGGTGCAAGGCGAGGCGAAAAGCGTTTTCGGGTTGAAAGGCCGCGTGCTGACATGGCAGGGCCATTTGTCAGTCACCACGGACCAAAAGAATTTCTATTACAAATACACGCGAGAGTTATCGAAAGACGATCAGATGATCAAGACGAAAACCTGGCAGGAAACCATCCCCCGCGACCACCAATAGATTCACTGTCAGCCTTAATCCGCCGCTGCAGCCTTTTCTCCGAGTCCAGCCTTCAGATCGGCGGCCAGTAGTCGATGAAACAAATGCTCACCTGCTTCACGGCGCACCGAAAGCCTTCCGGCGCCATAAGCCCGAGACTTCAACCCTCGCTGCACCGCCTCGCAAATACCCAAGTCCTCGTCCTGAACTCGCAGACCCACAGCCACGCTCTGCTGGTTATATTCGCGATGGGATTCGTTCACGTCGGCAAAATAGAAATCGAAAATCACTCGGCAATGATCGACGTCGACCGGCAGCACCAGATTCGTATCCATGTAGCCTTCGTAGCAATTAATCATCAGATTCGGATACTGCCAGAAATACCAGGCGCGATCGCCTTTTCGAGTCGCTCCAGTCGCAGCGTCCTCATTCGAGGCGACCATTGGACTCGATTGCAGGCAATACCGGTCTTCGTTCTCGATGGTGTATTCCTTGTAGTCGAGCACTGAGCTCAGCCCCTTGTGCAAGTGAGGGACGTGATATCCGCCATCGAGAAAATTGTCGACAAACACCTTCCAGTTGCAGTGAATGTCATAGGTGCGGCTATCGAAGTAATGCAGCTTGCTCACACCAAGCGGCGCCACTCGCTGCACTAACCGACCAAGAAAATCTCGCAGCGGAACGGCTTCCGGATCGAGATTCACGAACACGAACTTTTCCCAAGTCTCGGCCTTCACTGAGACCAAGCCATTCTCTTGGCGCTCGAAATTCCTTACGCCGTCGAACTCTGGCATTCCTTTCAGCGAACCATCCAGCCCGTAGTTCCAACCGTGATAAGGGCAATGCAGGAGGGAAGCCTGTCCGCAAGGCTCGGTAACCACGGCAGCCGCATGATGACGGCACACGTTGTAGAAACCTCGCAGCACTCCATCGCTCCCGCGGACGACGATGATGGGTTCGCCCGCAACGCTTGCGGTAACGAACTGGCCGGGCTTCTCGACTTGCTCAATCCGCCCAACCATTTGCCAGGTTTTGCCGAAGACCGCATCAGTTTCGAGCTTCGCGATGCGTGAGTCCACGTACCAGGGCGCAGGGATGGTCGAGGCTTCCGCTAGGGGCGCTTCCGCGTCGTAACTGGCGAGAATGCCTTGGATTGAATTCGGCGTAATCATCCCGTTTGTGGCACCGGCTTCCTCGCCAGCTGTCGCGAGGGCATCTGGCCTTCGCACGTGAGGTGGGAATCTATTTCCCTGGCTCCACTCCGACCGCTCTCCGCAACACATCCAAAAACTGGGCGATCCGCGCTTCTTTCTTCTCTAACAGATCACCTTGGCGCACAAACAGTCCGGGATCAAGTTCCTCGATCAGCAAAGCATCCTGGAATCGTTCAACCACCCAATCGAGAATGGAGACAACCATCTCAATATCGAGATCGCGGCGAAGTTCGCCGCGTTCAAGGCCAAAGCGCACGAACTCCACGCGCCCATAGGGATCTTCGGCGATCAGAAAACGGTTGATCTCTCGCCTCAGGACCAAGTCCGTACCGTACTGTCCCAGCAGGTATACGCGGTAAGGAATCCAGTCTTCGCGTACCATGTGCTCGGTCCGCACCAGCCAGTAGTGAAGAACTCCGAAGAATCCAAGCTCGCGCACTTCGTCGGGGACTTTCAAATAGGGGGCAAAGGAGTACACCGCTTTCTTGTAGGCCTCGAAAAACAAGCCGTCCTTGCTGCCGAAGTGCTGGAAAATCGAGCCCTTGGCTATCCCCAAGCTGGCAGCAATATCTCCTACCCGCGCGACGTGATAGCCCTGCTCGGCAAAATGACGCATAGCAGCCTCGATGATCTTTGCTCGCTTGTCTTCGGAGCGAGGGCGGACAGGCAGATTTCTATATCGCGGCGGAAAAATAAGGCTGCTGCTAATCCCACTCACAGTTTGACCTCAAGTCATCGCAATTTATCTAATAATGGCTAGAAATTCAACCATATTCTTGGGGCTGGACGCGGCTTCGATCACTGCGCGCCACATGCTTCATGACCTACGGTCGCACATCTGCATTCGAAGGTGTCTGGATTGCATTTCGAGATTAGGAGCAAAACGTGCCTGAGGCGAGCACCGACCAGTTCGGCTCACTCAGTTGCGAAGAGAAACGATATCAGAAGTCCCGGGGACCTCGTACCGTGAACGGGCCAGCAGCGGATCGCCCGTTCGCGTTTCCAACAGCGTAGTGCGGCACGCAGGGGCAATTGTCAACACAGCATCACGAAATTGTCATTTTATTTACGTGGAAAGGAGAAGTTCACCGACGGCCACCTGCCCGGTGTCACTACCAAAAGACGACCAACTCAGTGACGTTCATACGTAGGACTATCGGGCAGGGGCGGGGGATAATCGTGTCCGTAGAGGTTCTTGTGACCCTGCGGCACCTCAGTGGCTGGCAGACGCATCGCTCCCAAGTTTGAAGCATCCTCGGAAATGGTGACCTCACGATTCAGATTGCTCAACTCCTCGGGCAATATATCCTCGTACCAGATCCGAAGCGTGTACCGGCCCGGGGGGACGTTGGGGATAGACACGCGGCCACGTTGATCTGAAATTCCATAGTAAGGGCTACCCACGGCAATCACTACGGCGCTCATTTCCGAATGGATATTACAGAAGATGTAAGAAATCCCGGGCTTGTCAAACACGACATTGCGAGTGGTCCCAGCCTCATAAAGGCCAAGATCAAAGCGCTTGCCCTCGAAAAGTGAAAAAACATTGTGGAAAAACGGATCCTGGTTGGGAAACTCCACGACCGAACCAACTGGGACGACCAAAACGTGCGGTTCAAAACTCTTATTCCTCTGAACCAGGCGCGGGAGATTGGAAGCTTGGGGCACAGGCAAACTCGGTATCGACTGACTTCCGACCGGAGTAAGCCATAGCACGACATTACTCGCTCTGTGTTCCTTGCTTTTCTTGCCGCCGTTCACCAAGGCCACTTCCGCCGTCACTGTGACGCCCTGCGCCCATGCCAAAGCGCCGAAAATTGTCAGTGCGCACAGGCAGCGGACGGTCGCGGTTTTCCTGATCAAAATAAAATACCCATAATCAAGCTGATCTGATCGGCGCTGTTGCTGACATCATAAAGTTGCGTTGTTCTTAAACGTCCATATTCTCCGGAGAAGAGCAAGCTCGACCGCGGGCGAAAGACAACGTTCACCAGAGCGCCGCGATTCTTAACAAACAAGGGGCTAAACAAGTAAGTCTGACTTGCCGACGCGTTTCGCACCTCTGCGGCCGTCGGATTGTCAAGTCCGACGGCGGCGTTAAACTCCAGCTTATTCGTGGCCTTGAGTTTTAATTGCGACCATCCTCCAATAGTATCCAAGCCCCGCACCGGAGTGGTGGGAAGCTTCGGATCGCCGTCGAATACTACACTCTGGCTAATATCGCCGCCAATCCCCCCAATCGCCCGTCCGCGATAAAACTCACCGGTGAAACTTAGGCGAGCGGCCAATGGAATCTGCCAGTCGGCCATGCCTGCCCAACCGTCGACGTAGTGCTCGAAAGGCCAATCCTGCCGGCTGTAGTAGCCGGCCGCACCGAGCGTCAAAGGCTGACCACGGAAGCTGTGCGTCCACTCCGTCCGCAGCGCGTACGCCGGCTGACGCGAGAGCTCTCCCGGCCCAGGCTGCCGAAAGTACGAGTTTGACGGAAACTCTCCAATAAGATTGTCCAGAATTCCGCCTTGGATTGCGATGCTCTGATCCCCGGAAAGTTGGAATCGATGCTCCAATCGTACTTGTGGAGTCCATGCCCATAGATTCCCGGCGTAGTTCAACGGAGGAACCGCAAGAGAAGCGAACGATGTCGGCGAAAGCGGAGAAAAGAACGCGTTGTCCTGACCTACGACAACAGAAGTGTTGGTCCAATCCATTCTCACGCTTGCCGTACGCAACCGGAAAATGCCGGAGTCGACTCCATCCCACGTGTTGGGAAATCCGCCGGAAAAGTCAGCCTGCAGCTTGCCGGATATCTTCGCACCAGCAAAAGTGGGTCCGAACACCTCCAACCCGATTTCAGACTGCCGCATGGTTGCGCCAAAGCTTCCCGTACCTGTGCTCGGGCCAGTTACAAAACTGGGAACATCCACGTTGTCCGTCTGCCCATGACTGTTAAAGAGATTCAAGAGCACAATCCCGGAGAGACGCACTCGGTACTTGGATGCGCTCTCAACCTTGGTCTGATACTGATCGTCGACCTTGCTGTTGATGAGTTGCGTCGACTCTTCGAGCGACGCAATGCGCGTTTCTAGTGACGCTGCCTGATCTGCTTTCGGCGGAATGGTTTGCCCGGCAGGCGGAGGATCAGAATCGGATGGCGCCGTCGATGGATACGAGTTCTGTGGCGACCGCAGAACGGCTTCTGATGGGCCGTGAACACCACTCAGCTCGCGTCGTAGTGCCGCATTTTCGGCACGGTATTGCTCAGTCTCCGATCTCATCTCCGCCATCGCCGATCGGAGTTCGCTGACTTGCTGTTGCAGTTCATGAATCGCAGCGGCCGTCGAATCCTTCTGCGACGGGGCCACGGCGGGGCTCGATTCCTGCGACCACCCAGACACGCTGGCCAGCAACAGAAGTACTCCGGCGAAACGTGATTTCCGCATCCAATCAGGCAAACTTTTCCCTTGCTTCACAAATAGCCCTCCCGAAGAAGACTTGTGGAAGTCCGTGAATGATGTCGAGTAAGCCGGCGAGACGGTCTTGGACTAACTTGCGGGCTCACTACCGACGGGAAATCTTACTCCGACTCCGCCCTTTTTGCTCGGGCCAGCGGTGGGACCTCTGGCTTTCCCTCACCCCCACTATCCGTGCTGGCCGATGACACGATGGGCAGGCTTATGCGGAAAACCGTCCCTTCCTCCGATGTCCTCTCTAAAATGACATCCCCTCCATGATCCTGAATAATCTTCTGCACCACCGTCAATCCCAGTCCAGTTCCGTTTTCCTTACCGTAGCTTATGAAGGGCTCAAACAGATTCCCACGAATGGATTCCGGGATGCCGCGGCCATTGTCGATCAACCGAATCTCCAGTCTCCCCGGAACTTCCCGCAAATCGACGTTGATTTCTCCGCCCTCTCCCGGGATCGCCTCACATGCGTTCAGGAGCAGGTTGTACAGCGCGCGCTCGAGCTTTCTGGTATCGAACCAGCCTGTGCTATTACCTTCCTGACTAACAGTAACCCTTACTGTGTGGAACCGCGGATGAGTACGCACAGTCTGGACCACGCGTTCGACCGACTCTTTTACGCTTCCATAAGTCCGCCGCAGGGACTCCCGAGTTCGCGAGAACTCGAGTAAAGAATCGATGAGTTCGGTCATTTGGTTTACCGCAATCCGAATTTCCTGGTAGAGCTCTTCTCGCTGATCGGTCGACAACCGGCTTTCGCAAAGGAATTCGGCATTCGCGACGATGGCTGCGAGCGAATGCCGCAGGTCATGTGAGACCGAGCTGGCCATTCGCCCAATCGTCGCCAACCGTTCCGCATCGATCAACTCCTGCTGGGTTCTCAGCAGGCTGTCTCGCATTCGGTTGAACGCCCGGGTTACTTCGGCAACCTCGTCGCGGCCCCGCGCGTCCAGTTGATAGTGGAAATCCCCTCTTCCCAAAGCTCGCACGCCTGCCACCAGGTTCCCCAAAGGCCGGGTAAAAGTATGCGAAATGAAAAACACCAGGGCGCTCCCGCCAGCGACAGCGGCCAGTCCGAGAGCCAGCAGCAAGCGATTCAGACTGTCGAGAAAAGCAGTGGCCTGATCGTAAGACTTGAGGACGCTCAAGCGAACCGAAGGTTTTTTGTCGATGGCCAGTTCCAACGAAGTCGCCAGGAAACGTTCGTCACCCAACTGAACCTGTTCCGGCTCCGGAATCCCTGGAGCGGAGGTCAAAATTGGATGGCGCGAAAGCTCAGCTTCGCGCGTAGGATCGAGCGTACTCCTCACGATTGTGTCGCCGTAGTAGAAGGCTACCTGGCTGGCAGCCATCCGGCTCACATGCGACGCGACGGAATCATCGATCTCATAGCCGATCACCAGAAATCCGAGCAGCCGGTTCTCTGCCGCCGGACCAGCGTAAATTGGCTTTAGAAAAACCTGATACAAATGCTGCGCGCCGTACCACCACTGGCTCGATCCCTCTTGACTGGAAGGATCCAATGATTTCTGAGCCATCTCCCGCGAAAAACCTGGAGTTGCCGTCTGCAGCGCCACCACTTTACCGGTTCGGTCCGCGAGCACAAATAGATCGCTGCCTGCCAGTCGCCAAAAGTCTGTGGATTCGTCCTGGATGGTAGCTTCATGCTGAGTGGTCATCAGCGCCCGCAAATTAGGGAGGTCTGCGAGCAATTCCGCAAGGTGGGTCAGCGTAAGCTCGCGTTCGCGGTAGAAGTTCTGATACGTGCTGACTGAGTTGTGAAGATCCGCGAAAATACTCTTCTTTACCTGCGCTTGAACGGTACGACGCACCAATAGCAGGCTGGTCCAAGTCAGACCGGCTGTGATCAATAGCATGGAGAGCAGAAACTTGGTCCGCAGCCGAAGTTTCATCACGCTCACCTCTCCCCGCGCCCAAACACTTCGCAGCCTTGGGAGTTAGCGCACAAACTTGTAGCCCATGCCATGAACGGTCCGGAAATGTATTGGATTGGTCGGATCTTTCTCCAGCTTTTGCCGAAGTTTCAGTATGTGATTGTCCACCGTCCGGGTGGATGGATAATTCTGATAGCCCCACACTTCGTTTAGCAACTCATCCCGTGAGATTACACGCTCCGCGTTTTGTATCAGGAACTTTAGCGTCTTGAATTCCTGAGCGGTGAGCACGACCACTTCCCCATTTCGATTCACTTCCATCTTGGTGAAGTCCACCGAGATTCCGTCGAAAGTGACGACATCCCCGGTTCCCGTGCGCACCGTACGGCGCAACGCAGCCCGTACCCGGGCCAGCAGTTCACGCGGGCTGAACGGCTTGGTCACATAGTCGTCTGCACCCAGTTCCAGAAGCAATACTTTGTCCGAAACATCGCTGGCGGCGCTCAGAACGATAATAGGAACTGAAGGCGCCTGCTGTTTGATCTCACGGCAAACATCGCGGCCGGAAACGATTGGCAAACGCAAGTCCAGCACAATCGCGGCTGGGGCAGCCCTGCGGAAAGCTTCCAGCGCCGATTTGCCGTCCGCACTGATTTCGATTTCGAATCCTTCGGTCTCAAACAAACGCCGCAGCGCCTTCTGTACCGCATGATCGTCTTCTACGACCAGAATTCGCTCCATCGTATTCTCCCCCGGATTAACGTAGGTCAACGCTTTCGGCAGGGTGCCTGGGGCACGCTGTAAAGTCGCATCTCGGGTCGTCTCTACTCGCATCATAGCTGCTCCGTAAATTAAAATTCAGCGCATCAATACTGAACAAGCTTACTACCACCTCGCCGCCTGTCGGCATGGCGGACGAACTGTTGACAATGTTTTTACAATCTGCAGACATTTGTCCGCTTTTTTCGCAGCGAATTTACACTTCATTCAGGATTAGTTCGGTAGGACCACGAGACCTGGTCGCCATCGGCGCGTGTCTCCACGCGGGCACTTTCAATCAAGTGATGCGTGGGCGCGAGCGTACAGACTGGATCCGTCGCATCGGCATTGCCCGTGAGCAGAAAGGCTTGACAACGGCAGCCACCGAAGTCTTCCGTCCGGCGCTCACAGCTTCGGCAAGGCTCGAGCATCCATTTTTCTCCACGAAAGCGCTGGAACGCTGCCGATTCTCTCCATATCCACTCCAAAGAATGCTCCCGCACACTGTCGAAACTCATGCCCGGAATCACTCCCGCGGCATGGCAAGGAAGCACTTGTCCGGAAGGATCGATCAAGAGCAACCGCTGGCCCCATCCGCCCATGCACGCCTTGGGATAGCGCGCATAATAATCCGGAGCCACACAATCAATTCTCATGCGGCCCGAAAGCCGTTCTTGTGCCGCTTCCACGATGCGCATGCAGTTCTCAAGCTGCTCGCGAGTGGGCATCAGCGTATCGCGATTCTTTAGCGCCCATCCGTAGTACTGAGCGTGGGCAATTTCGAGGCGATCCGGCTTCAACCGTTCTGCAAATTCAATCATCTCCTCGATATGATCGAGATTCTGCCGATTCACCACCAGGTTCACAGTGAACGCAATCGGGAAACGCCGAATCACTTCCGAGAGAACGATTTTGTGCGCGTGCGCCTTGGTGCCCGCAATCCAGTTCGCCAGTCCGTCTCGTGAATCCTGAAAACTGAGTTGGATGTGGTCGAGCCCCGCGTCCACCAGTGCCTTCAATCGGGCCTCGGGCAAGCCGATTCCCGAAGTGATCAAATTGGTATAAAGCCCAGCAGCATGCGCGGCCTCGACCAGATCTTTCAAATCAGGCCGGGCCACCGGCTCGCCGCCGGTCAAATGAAGATGCAGAATTCCCAGGCTCCGCGCTTCCTGAAACACGCGGATCCAATCCCCGGTCGAGAGCTCCGCCTTGGCTCCGATCATCTGCAGCGGATTCGAGCAATAGACGCAGTGTAGCGGGCAGCGGTGCGTGACCTCGGCGATCAGCGCTAGCGGGCTTGGCATCATTGATGGCATCTTGTAGGGCCGTCGTCCCGGCGGCTGTCGTGGGGCGCTGCCAAGCGACTCCTAATAATCCACGATGCGTTTCTGTTGTAGAGCTTCGAGAAAACTGCCAACATCTTCGCGGATCTTCACGGGATCCCCTCCGCTGAACGTCTCCGCAAGCGTAGTCACGATCTCCTGAACCGTGCGTTCCCCATCGCAAAGTTCGAGGATATTCTGCCCAGTCCCTTGAACCCGAATCATACCCTCGGGAAAAAGCACCACGCGGTCCTCGCCCTGAGTGCCCCAGCGGCAACCGGAAGCAAAGCGTGGCTGGCTGGAATCAGAGGGACGCGGCACGCTCAAGACTCCTGAATCCGAAAAGCCCCAGGCGGAGGCCAGCCCGGCTGCACGTAGGCGAAGTAGAGCGCGTCCAATTGCGCCCACAGAATGTCGCACTTCGCCCGCAAGGCCGCGATTGCCATCTCCTGGTCCGGCCGCGTAAGGGCATTCTCAGTCACCCACTGCAGCGCAAAGCGCGCATCTTCCGGCGCCTGATCGAGACGTGCCGTAAAATAATCCAGCCCCCCAGAAAGCCACGGATAATGCAGCCGCAGACGATCCATGCGCAACGAGATCAGATCGCGCGAAAACATCTCCGTCAGCGACGAAGCCACGGCTTCTAAGAAACTCCGGCTCCTGACCAGGCTTAGATAGGCATCGACGGCATAGCGAGTGGCTGGCAGCACTTCATCTCCGCTCAGCACACCTTGGCGATCTAATCCAGTAGCTTCCGCCAGTTTGATCCAGCGTTCAATGCCGCCTTCGTGGGTCGCGTCACCATCATGATCAACTACGCGCTTCCGCCATACCCGCCGAAAATCCGAGCTGCCGCTTCGGGAAAGAATGATCGAATCTTTGATCGGAATAATGCTCTGGTAGTAATAGCGATTGAGCGCCCAAGCCTGCAACTGTCCCCTGCTCAGTCGACCTTCATGCATCATGAGATGGAAAGGATGCCGATGGTGATAGCGCTCTTCACCCACCGCGCGCAGGCGAGCGTCCAATTCCTCGGCCGAAAGCGTCGGGGCTTCACGCAAGATCTCCACGGCTGATTTCAATCCGACTCTCCTATAGATCGAAGTTCCATCCGTCCTCCGCCACTTCCCAACCCGCGGTTCGCACTTCCGCGTACTCAGGCCCAGACTCATCCAGGACGGGATTGGTGTTATTGATGTGCGCAAAAACCTTTCGCGGATGCCGCAACCCTGCCAGCTTGCGCAGGCTTCCCTCCGCTCCCGACACTGGGATATGGCCCATTTCTCGCGCCGTCGATCCACTTCCCTGCACCCGGATCAATTCATCATCACTCCAAAAAGTCCCGTCGAACAAAACTAAATCGGCTTCTTCCAAACGACGCAACAGAGCATCATCGACCGCGGGAACCGCCGGCATATAAGCAAAGCGTTTCCCGGATGAAGTCGTCAGTGTCGCACCTAACAAAGCTTCCTCCGGGTTGAGACTAGCCGTTCGCTCACGCGAAACATACGCGGGGTAGCGTCGGCCCAGCGAAAATACCGTGCAACCGATTCCTGAGTCACTCCCAGCCACGTCCAGCAAGTGAAAGCTGTCGTTGGATCCGATCTCCGTCCAGGATACTTGATTGGGCACGCGATTCAGCATCGCGAACATGCTGTTGTCCTCCTGCAGAATTCGCCGAATCGAGGGAGTGCAATAAATGCGGAAGGGCTGTAATTCGCGGAGAGACAATAATCCCGCAACTTGATCGATGTCACCGCTGGTGAGCAGAACGCTAACGATGGGTGAGTCCCGGCCTGCGTTGCGCGGGTGCAAAGCCGGCGTGGCTTCGATCTGCGCCCGCAAATCCGGAGACGCATTCAACAACAGCCAAGTGTGATCGTCGTTGGTGACCACTACCTGGGTTTGGGTTCGGCTCTTACCTTTGAAAGTCCCTGCACGTGCGGACTCACAGTGGTGGCAGTTACAGTTCCACTGCGGAAAACCGCCCCCGGCGGCCGAGCCCAGGAGTTTTATGCGCATCCTTGCCGACGATTACAGTGCGGCAGATGCGTAAGAGTTGATCTCACAATTCAAAGCTACTTCTTCAAACTTCGGTGCTGTCCACTCCATGACGTTCATCCCCTTATGAAACCACACTACCCACCGGCACAGTATACAATTTTGCGCGGCTTTGATCGACCAAAAAGTGCATGGCAGGAAAAACCTCATTTTAAAAGACTTAACGCAAAGACCTTAACGCAAGGTTACCTTAGGGCATGTCCCTTATCTAGTTGGTGTCCTGACCTTATGTCAGGCTTGCACACGGACCTTCCTTAGTTTTAACTAACCCTTGGCCCTCCCCAAAACCCAAAGGATTAGCGCGTTGGAGCGACTGTGGTAGAAGACCCGAAGTGGGAGTTGGCGATTCTGGCGACAGTCCAGGGCTTCTACGAGAAGCTGTTGCAGGAATCTGTTCGTGGAGAAGTCCCCGTCCCGGCTGGACTCGAGGCCATTTCGCTGCAAAGCGATGACAGCGTGCTCGAAACGCTGTCCAGCATGCACCGCTGGTTGCGTTTACTCGAGCTGGCCATCACTCCCGCCATGCTGCGGCGGGCTTTCACACCCGATACCGATCCAGAAATCGCTGAGGCGATGCTCCGTTATTTCACTCGCAACCGGGAGAACACTGAAGTTCATCGGGACAAGACCGACCTGGTCGCAACTTTCCTCTATCGCCATCCGCGCGTGCCCGGCCAATGGGAGCGCCGCGGTTACGGCCTGGACGGTGCTCTTCCGCTTTCACCGTTCGAAATCGCTCTGCTTGAAATCCTCGCCGACGCCGACGTTCCATCACTGACCGAAGAACATGTGCAAACCCTGCGCCTGTTCGATCAGTTGCAGCAAGAAGCAGAAAACTTTCGTGATCTGAATGCATTGCTCGAGTCCGGTATCATTCCTCGCGTTCGCGAGCTTAAGCAATCCCTCGATACTTCCTTCTATCATCCCGGCGCGCTAGCCACCATCGCGCCGTACAACACCGCCTTCGGCAAGAAGTTTGACGACCTGTTTCATCAATCCACAGCCGAAATCAAAAACTTCGCGGAAGTGGTCGAGGAGCAGGGTGGCAGCATTTTGGGCAACATCGACGGTGTGGATGTGACAGTCGAACACGTTGCGGCGATACAAGAAAGCGACCTGCTTCGCATCGATTACGGCGCGGCCCTCGACAAGTTCCGGCGCATCTCGAAACTGAAGAAGACTCTCGACCAGCGGCCACCCATTCGCCGCAGTCCGCGCCTGGTGCGTCCGCCTGCAAAGCCGAACGTCAATCAACCGGCCAAGGTCGCCGCCTTCCCCAGCCGACGCCCGGTGCTCGATGTTCCGGCGATGCGTTCGGCCGTCACTCCGCAACAGATTTCTACCGAAGAAAGTAAGCTGCTGAGGATCGAGGAGTCGATTCGCATCTTCGTGCGCGTGGCCGACCCAAAATTCCGCCAGATAGTACCCATGCGCTTTTTCAATCTTCTACTTACGGCTGTCGAAGCTGATGCTTACTGCGCCGACTATCTGGAAGAAAAGAGTGTTCGCGCCGGAGTTGCCCGCGTGGTGCTTCGCCTGGTGGCTGTGGTCGCGCGCATGACCACGGAAATCGAGGAACTCAAGCGCGCGGAAAACTCCGCCTCGTTGTGGAAACTCCATGCCGACTCGCTGGTCGTGCTGCTGGAAGTTGGCCGCTCGGTCAACCAAAACGCCGAACGCGTGATCACCCTGGCAGAACAGCGTGGAGCCAAAGTTGAAGCCGATAAGATCCGTCCCCCGCTGCAAAAGTTGCAGGATTGCTCTGAGTTGGTCGAGAAAACCCTGACCGTAGTCCCGCAAGAAAAGACGCTGGGCGCCAGCAACGCTAGCTGAGTTTGAACTGGCTGCGCCGTCGTCATGTCGCAGCGCTCGATAAGGCCCTCTCCCACCTTACCGCTCCTCGGGACATGTCCCATGGGAATCTCGCCCTACCACCTTCGTGTTTCTACACTTAAGGTCTCCCCGAAAAGTATCCGATCTCTGGTTGGCGAAGAGCGTTCATTGGGTCGTTAGCGAAAAAAGCTCAACCCTTCCAGCGGTAGGCGTTGGACTGGGGCAGGCCGATGTGGGCGAGGACGCGGTTGACGAACTCGCGCACCATGGCATCCAAGCTTGCCGGGTGATTGTAGAAGGTTGGGATCAGGGGGAAGACTGTAGCGCCAGCGTCGGCAGCACGGTACATATTACGAATATGGATTTTGTTGAGTGGGGTCTCGCGCACGCAGAGAACTAAAGGCCTCTTCTCTTTGAGGCAGACGTCGGCGGCGCGCTCGATCAAATGCGAGGCGATGCCGTTGGCGATGCGAGCGAGCGTGCCCACGCTGCACGGGATGACGACCATGGCGTCGGCGGGATACGAACCGCTGGCGATGTTGGCTCCGATGTCGGAGTTCGATTGCTGATGAATTTTACGGGAAGCTTTGCCGAGAATTTGGCTGACCAGGTTGCTGCGGCCTCGGAGTCCGAGTTCTTCGGCCATGACGCGCAGGGCGCTGTCGGAGGCGATGAAGTTCACAGTCTGAATTCGCTTATCGCGTTCGACGGCAGCAAGCAGGTGCTTACAAAATAAGGCCCCGCTGGCTCCCGTTGTCGCGACAGTCAGGTTTTCGGGTGGAAGGTTTAGCAATGGCTCCTCAGATCTTGTTTGGTCGGATTTTGTAGAGAGATAGCTAGCTCTGTCTCTGCAGGCTTTAATTTCTGAGCATAGGGAGCCAGCGACAGGCAAGTCAAGCAATCCTTGGTCGTTCATCGTCGGCCATTCGTCCTGGGAGACGACCGATGATTGACGATCGAGATTAGCGACGACCAACAACCATTTCATGGCGACACAAACGAACTTGGGGTCACGCCGGAATGCCGCGCAGATGCACGCGCTGGCTTGCGTCGAACGCGAGGTTCGCGCCAACGATTCCAGCGGACGGCGGAAGTATTTGCGAGACTTCAGCAATGCTTTTCGTTCGTACGAGTCGGTCCTCGACGCGCAGGAGTTGACCACAACGGTCGCAGCGGCAGACGTGATTCTGATCGGTGATTATCATGCGCTGCCCTCGGCGCAACGATTTGTGGCCACTCTGCTCGAACAGCGGGCGCAGCCAGGGGACCGTCCGGTCGTGCTTGGAGTGGAGACTATTTTTTCGCGGCATCAGCATATCCTCGACGAGTGGTGGCGCCGGGAGATTGACGAAGAAGAGCTTCGCCAGCGGATCCGTTTCGATCTCGACTGGAGCTATGAGTGGCCCCCCTTTTACGAACTGCTGGTAACCGCCCGTGAACATGCAGACGCGGTCTATGGTCTGGATTGTATGCCGCGCGAAGACCTGCGGAAAATTGCGGCCCGGGATCGACACGCGGCTGACAAGATCACAGAGATTCGTCAGCAACATCCGAACGCCGTCATCCTGGTACTGTTTGGGGAATCGCATCTGGCGCCGCAACATCTTCCTCGCGTATTGCGGGGGCGATTGCCTGGGCAGCGCGTCCTCACCATTCTTCAAAACGTGGACCCGCTTTACTGGCAAGCCGCTGAGGTACAACAGGAGCGTGTTGAGGCTGTGCGGGTGAACGATGAGGTGGTCTGCGTCTTCAATTCCACGCCGCTGGAAAAATATGAGAGCTTTCGTCTGTGCCTGGCGCGATGGAACCAGGAAGACGAGCAACCGCCCGACATTGGCCCGACAATCTACAACCTCATTGATAGCCTGCTGCGCTTTCTTGACGTGAACCGCTACTCGCCGCACAACGGGACGCAACCGAAATTTCTGGTCGATCTACTGCCGGAAGTGCATTGTGGTTCTTCGGATGCGCGCTTACGTCGCCTGCTTTCGCGCGTGACCGGCGAGGCGGAGCGAATCGAGGCCATGCTGCAGAAAGTTGAGTCGCGAGGCAGTGTTTATCTGCCCGCGATCAATGCTTTTTATGTTCGCGAGTTTCAGATGACCTGCGCAGCCGAGGAAGCTTCCCGCTTTTTGCATCACGCTTGCCGCGGGTTGCCATTGCGCCGCAATAGCCATACGGTTGCGATGGAACCCGATGTGCAGCCCAGGGACAGGTTCTATGCCCGAACGCTCGAACACGCTCTCGCGTACTTTGGGTCGCGAGTGTTATATCCCGCACGTCCTGCGGTCAGCGGTCAAGAAGCATGTGAATTCTCACGCGCGGCTTGCGAACGGCTCCTGCGCGACGCACTGGACGGCGATCGAAACAAGTTCGACTCCATCGCGCAGAAGTTGGGCTACACGTTGGGCAGCCAGCTATACGACGCGTATCTGCGGGGAACCATAAGCCGAAGCGTACTGCGACATCTGTTCATCGCTCGCATCGAGGAACCAGGGAAAGCGCAAACTGTCTGCTTTGAAGTTGCGCGAAAAGTTCGTGCTAGCCGGAAGAAGCCCTGCGCCTCCAGTCAGTGACTCCAGCCATCGGCGATCGGCATTCAGCGCCCAAGCGGCAGGCCTGCGTGAGCCGGTATTTGCGCCGAACTGATGCTAATCTAAAGGCGTGCAGGCTGCTGATCGCTGAGCGTTCCTTTGAACACCAACTCCATTCGCAAACTTTTCGAGCAGGTGCGTGCGGGAAAGGTTTCTCCCGACGAAGCTGTCCAACGCCTGCGACATTTGCCGTTTGAAGACCTGGGATTTGCCAAGGTCGATCATCATCGCGCGCTGCGCGCGGGAATGCCTGAGGTGATTTTCGGACAGGGAAAGACGCCTGCACAGTTGGCGACGATATTCTCGCGATTGGCGAAACATGAAGGAAACATCCTGGCGACGCGTGCCGACAACGAACAGTTCGCAGCGGTGAAAAAGAAAGTGCGGCGAGCCGAATATCGGGAACCGGCGCGGTCAATCGTTCTACAACGCGACAAAGAGAAGTATGGCAAGGGAATCATTGCGATCGTCTCGGCGGGGACCAGCGACATTCCTGTGGCGGAAGAGGCGGTAGTCACCGCAGAGATCATGGGCAACGATGTTGAGCGTCTTTATGACGTGGGCGTGGCTGGCATTCATCGTTTGCTGGCGAATCGTCGGACGCTAACGCGGGCGCGTGTAATCGTCGTTTGCGCGGGGATGGAAGGTGCATTGCCCAGCGTGGTCGGCGGGTTGGTCGGAGTTCCGGTGATCGCGGTTCCGACTAGTGTTGGCTACGGAGCGGCCTTCAAGGGCGTTGCGGCCCTGTTAGGGATGATGAATTCCTGCGCGTCGAATGTGAGCGTAGTGAATATTGACAATGGATTTGGGGCGGGGTATGTGGCGTCGTTGATCAATCGGTTGTGAACTGGCAAGGGCTGACCTTATTGACATCCTCATAGAAGGACGGGCGCGGACACCCGCCCTCCATTTCCACGCCTACGACTTGCCGGCTACTTCAAGGTTGTTCTTGACGCTAAAGGCGCCGAAGACCTGGCTGGCCCGGATGCCAGCGATCTGTTTATCCATCGTGCTGTTGACCACGCCGTAGAGGCTTAGAGTCCCGCGGTCGACTACGATTCGGATCGGCCGCGCTGGATCGATCGCGTACTGGCCGAGCGCGGGATCGTGATAGATCGCCCGAAGCGCGCGAATTCTGATTTCATCGTCGAAGCCAGAAACCGGAGCGACTTTCATGTTGTTCACAACGTCTCTTACCCCGGGCGTATCGTTCACTAGCGCCAGGGCGGAGTTGCGATCAACTTCCGTGCGAGTTTCGCCATTAAGCGTCACCACGCCATTCTCAACCGAGGCAGTAACAAAATTGAACGCAATGTCGTATCCCAGGCGGTCGTAGTACAGCTTGCGGTCGAGTTGCGCCGTAAGTTCCGCATCGGGAACGCTCTTGCCGTTCACCGCAATCAGGTTTCGCACTCCCTGCACATTTTCTGTTCTGCGGATTTTCTTGGCCGCATCCAGTTTCTGTTGATACAGATCCACACT
>Ga0070762_10000232_pt1 | contig 21866 bp, 25 predicted proteins | sample HubBroMetageREF2_FD_66726 | JGI IMG/M metagenome (GOLD analysis project Ga0070762, IMG submission 66726) | Reference soil microbial communities from the Hubbard Brook experimental Forest, New Hampshire, USA - Hubbard Brook CCASE Soil... | ecosystem: Environmental > Terrestrial > Soil >...
AAATTGTTGCGCGGCGGATTCGTTGGCTTGTGCCGCGGCCACCGCCGCGGTGCTCGCCTTTGCTGACGCCAATGCCTGATCGTAAATTTGCTGCGCCACTTCGCGCTTATCCACGAGCAACTTGTACCGCTTCAAATCGTCCTGCACCCGCACATCATTGGCTTCAGCCTCCTCCACTTGCGCGTGTGCCGCCGTCAATTGCCGTTGTGCCGCAACGATTCCCGCTTGCGTGTTCTCAATATCCGACGCTGTCGATTTCAGTTGGCTGGTCGTGTTCACCGAAGTAATCGGCACCGTAATATTCAGCGATTGCGCCGTAGCTTCCGCGTTCGCCAGATTCGCTTGCGCCTGCGCCACCGCTACTTCGTAGTCCTTAGGATCGATTTCCACCAGCACCGTTCCGGCCTGCACCCACTGGTTGTCGTCGACGTTCACCTTAATCACATATCCCGAAATCCGCGCGCTCACCGGATAAAGGTGCACATCCACCTGCGCGTCATCCGTCGATTCGTACGTGCTCAGATATCTCCACAGCAAGACGCCGCCAATCAGCAGCACGATCGCCGCCACAATAATTAACGTTCGCCTCCTCGTTTTCGGGGCGATGTACACCCGAGGAGAGAATTTCCGATCCTCCGCCGAACTGCTGCTCGCCGAATTCGCCGATGTTCCGCTTTCTGTTCTTGGCACTGAACGGGCTTGGGTCTCGTCCGCCATTTTATTTTCCTTTGAAATATTCTTTGACGCTCGCTTCCGCCGTGCCCAAAGCGCGCGCCAGAGAAATCTTTGCGTAGTTGTAGCTATACAAGCTGGAAATATATTGGTCGTGCGCGCTCGCCACCGCTTCTTGCGATTGCACCACTTCTACCGTGTCCGTAACCCCCGCGGTAAATCGATCGCGCGACTGTAGCAGTGTCTCTTCCGCTAAATCAATATTGCTGCGCGCCACCTTCACTTGTTCCGCCGACGACTGCAAATTCAGCAGCGCGGTCCGCACATCCGCATCAATCTGCGCCCGCAGATTCTCCAGACGCTCCCGGCTCTGTTCCAGCCTCGCATCCGCTTGCAACACGTCGCCGTGCACGCTGCCGCCCAGGAAAATCGGAATCGTCAATGTGCCTTTCACGTCAAACACTTGTGTCGCCGTTGATGGATGCGAACCTGCTGCGCCGTAGTCTCCGTTCAGCGAAAGCGACGGCAAGTATCCCGCCGATGCCGCTTTCTTCGCGTATTCCGCGGCTTTCAAGTCGGCCGCCGCCGCTTTGTAATCCGATCGCGAAGCGTATGCGCGCTGCTCCGCTTCCTCCACCGTAATCCCTTCAAACGGCTGGTACGGCGACTTGTCCGTCAGCTCAATTTCCTGCCCCGGTGCCAATCCAATCACGCGCGAGATGCTCAGCTTCTGTATCGCAAACGTATTCCTGGCCTGTATCAATTGCTGTTGCCGCGTTTGCAGTTCCACTTTTGCCCGCAATCCGTCGATCGCCGGTGAAGTTCCCGCATTCACTTGATCCGACGCCTGGTCGTAGAGCGCCTGCGCCGTTTTTACTTGCGCTTCCACCGTTTCAATCTGTGCCTCGTCCGCGATTGCCTGCAAGTATGTGTAACCCACCGCCAGCACCACCAAGTCCCGCGCATCTCGATACGTGTATTCCGCGGATTTCAAACTCTGGTTTGCCGCACGCACTCCGTGGATCGACTTCAAGTCCACCAACGTCTGCGTCACTCCCACCCGCGAATCAAAGTACGAAAACGGCCCCACCGACGCCGGTATTTTCAGCCCACTCACACTGCCGAATCCCAATTCCGACAGGTTAATTTCCGATGCCGCCACATACGGTGACAGTTCTGCATGCGGCAACAGCGCGCTCAGTTGTTCCCATCTCTGCCCTCGCGCTGTTCGTATATCCGCATTCGATAGCAGCAGTCCCAAATTTTGTCGCAGTCCCCGGTCGATCGCTTCTTGCAACGAAAGTTGCAACACTCCTGGAACCAATTTTCCCGGCGTGCTACCCGCGAACGGGCTGACCCCCGTCGTTCCAGGAATCGCCTGACCGGGCGAACTTGCAGGAAAGGTAATCGTCTGTGTTTGCGCCCTAATTCCTTTTCCTTCACACCACAACTCCACGGCCAACAAAATGGCGCACCTGCTTGCCTGACTGAGCCTCAAAGCAGCCTCCTCTACTTCGATTTTTTGTGGGCCTCACCGCCGTGGGCGGCAAACCTCCTAGGTTCGCCGGTGCCTACCAACCCCGTCTTGCTAAGGACGTACATTGGATGCTTTAGACGCCCCTCCGGCACTTTTTTCTCCCGTCCCTAGCTGGCTCCCGCAGTTTGGTAGCGCCGGCAGCTTGCCGGCCCAAGACGATCCTTCTCTCAGCACCTCTGTGCCCTTGTAGCACAGCGATTCCTCGCTGCGCTCTCCCAACCCTCCCCCTCTCCCAATCCTCCGCTCGTTTCTCCAACCCTCCCGCCGAGCCCTGAACTTCCGCCGAGTCCCGTCGCCCCAATACGTTCCGGCGTTTTTAAAGTCGCGCAACATTACCGCTACGGCACTGCCGATCTTCCTCGATTGCCAAATGAATATCGCAGTCCGTAATACTTCCTAGAAACCTAACCCCCACCTATTTCATCTACCTTAATAGGTACCCCGGCGTGGGTGCGGAGGGACGTATGAACACAAACAGGGTCGGTCTTGCCTCCAGATTTTCTAAACTTCCATTCGCGCGGCGTGTTTTAATTCCGCTATTTGCCGCGGCCATTTTAATCGCCACTCTGCCCCAAAATCTACCCGCTCAGGATGACCAACAACCTCCTTCCCAAAATTCTTCCGCCCAATCTCGCAATGCGCCGCCGTACGCCCAGCAATCTCCCGAGCAACTGCAACAACTCGTCGCCCCAATCGCTCTTTACCCAGACGCTCTCGTCGCGCAAATCTTGGCTGCGGCCACTTTTCCCGAACAAGTCGTCGAGGCCGATCGCTGGGTCCAACAACATCCCGATCTAAAAGGTGACGCCCTCGCCCAAGCCGTCGACCAGGAACCCTGGGATCCCAGCGTCAAAGCGCTCGCTGCCTTTCCTTCCATTCTCGGCAATATGGACAAAAATCTTTCCTGGACCTCTTCGCTCGGCGATGCCTATTACAACCAGCAGCCCGACGTGATGGATGCCGTTCAAGTCATGCGTCGCCGCGCGCAAGAATCTGGAAATCTCAAGTCCACGCCGCAGCAAACTGTCGCCGACCAGAACTCTACGATCACCATTCAGCCTGCCAATCCTGAAGTCGTTTACGTTCCCGCTTACGATCCATGGACCGTTTACGGCGGCCCCATCGTCGCTTGGCCCGGTTGGTATCCGTATCCCGGAATCTGGTTTGGTGGACCTTATCTCTCCTTCGGCCCCGCGTTTGGCATCGGTTTTTTTGCTGGCTACGGTTGGGGCTGGCCTCGTTGGGGATTCGATTGGCACGGCCACTACCCCGTTTACAATCACGCTCGTTATTACTCCAACAGCCGCACTTTTTACAATCGCAATAATTTCTATCGCGGTGGCGAGCACGGCGGCTTCAACAATTTTCACGGCGGTGAGCATGGCGGCGTGAATGCCCACGGCAATTTCAATGGTGGCAACCACGGAAACTTTGGCGGCTCGCGCGGAGTTTACAATCGCCCCGGCGCCACCGTCCGGCCTTTCGATGGAAACAACAACGCCGCTCGCGGTTACAGCGCTCCTCGCGGCCAGAGCGGCACCCGCTCCAGCGCTTTCAGCGGCTACGATCACGGCGGCCAGGCCCGCAGTTTCTCTTCACGTGGCGGTGCGAGTTTCGGTGGCGGCGGATTCAGCCACGGTGGTGGCGGAGGCTCCCACGGTGGTGGTGGTCGCCACTAATCAATGTTGCTGTTCGGACTTTTTGAGCGAGAGTGTTTCGTTCGTCAGGGCACGACTTTAGTCGTGCCAAAAGCAGGCCGTCAGGGCACGACTTCAGTCGTGCCGAAAACAGGCAGCGTAAATGCGGCTTTAGCCGCTGAGGTGCTCGTTTTCACGTTTTTACATGAACTCGAACGATTCGCTTCTAAAAGTTTTTGTTTCGCAGATTGTCGCTTTACAGATTAAAGATCAAGGATGGAGAAAAGTCACATGCGCCTAACCGACCTTCACTTCCATAACTGCTACTCCAATTTTTCCAAGGTGGCCACTTTAGCCATTTTTCTCATCGCATCTTTCTCCGTCCTCACGCGTGCGCAGCAACAGTCACAATCACAGCCACAGCACGGCCAGAAAACGTTCCCTTCCGCCGAGGCGGCCAGCGACGCGCTCTTCACCGCTACCCAACAAAACGACGAAAAACAGTTGCTCGTCATCCTCGGCCCAGACGCTAAGCAACTGATCTCCTCCGGCGACGAAACCGAAGACGCCGAAAATCGCGCCCACTTCGTTCAGAAATATCAGCAATTGCATCGCCTCGTGAAAGAGCCGGACGGCACCACCACCCTCTACATTGGCGCCATGAACTGGCCCACTCCCATTCCCCTCGTCAACAAAGCCGATTCCTGGTTTTTCGACACCGATGCCGCCGAACACGAAATCCTGTTCCGCCGCATTGGCGAAAATGAAATGTCCACCATGCGTGTTTGCCAGGAACTCGTCGCCGCTGAAAAAGAATATCGCTCCACGCACCCTGATCAATACGCGCCCAAAGTCTTTAGCGATCCCGGGCAACAAGACGGCCTCTATTGGGAGCCCGTCAGTGGCCAGCCGCAAAGTCCCGTCGGCCCGCTTCTCGCCCACGCCGTTACCGATGCTGCTCCCCCGCAATCGGACGCCGCTCCCTACCGCGGCTATTACTACCGCCTTCTCACCCGTCAGGGCAAAAACGCCCCGGGAGGCGCCAAAAATTATGTTGAGAGTGGCAAAATGATTGGCGGCTTCGCCTTCGTCGCCTATCCCGCCGAATATCGTTCCTCAGGTGTGATGACTTTCATCGTCGGAGAAGACGGCGTCGTCTACCAAAAAGACCTGGGCAAGAAAACTGCCACGCTCGCCAAGAGCATGAAGGAATACAATCCCGATTCCTCCTGGGAGAAATTCGAAGAACCGCCAGAAGAAAAAGCCAGCCAGCAATCGGCCAAATAACTGTTCTTTAAAAATCTTCCGTATTCACAGGCCAAACTTTTTTCTAGTCACATCTAGCTATAGAATCGAACGCCGGGAATAACTCGTGACCGCACTCCGCTTGCTACTGCTCGGCATTCTCGCGCTGCTACTCATTTCCGCGGCCCGCGAAGGCGTCGCCGCGTATTACATCCATCAAAACACTTCCGCCGCGTTGCAAAGCGCAATCCGCTGGGATCCCACCAATCCTGTTTATCCCGCCACCGCCGCCAGCCTCCTTCATCTTTACGGCGATGATCCCGATCCCCACGGTGTCATCGGCCTCTACCAAACTGCTCTGCGCCTGTCGCCCTTCGATGCCGCTTATTCTGCGAACCTGGCTCAAGTCTACGAGTGGGCCGGCCAACCCACACTTGCTGCCACATGTTTCCGCCGCGCCCTTACCCTCTTCCCCAATTCGCCCCAAATTGATTGGCAAGTCGCAAATTTCTACGTGCGTTCCGGCAACACCAGCGAAGCGCTTCCGCTGCTGCGCAGAGTTCTTTCCTCCAACCTAATCCCCAAAAATCAGATCTTTGCCCTAACCTCCAACGCTCGCGTGGATTCCGCTACCGTGGTCAACGATCTTCTCCCTGATGAATCAACCGCGATCGTCTCCTACCTGAATTTCCAAGTCGACCGCAACAACACCATCGCCGCGCAAAAAGCCTGGGATCGTTTGGTGCAGTTCCATTCATCCTTCGAAATCAATCAAACCTTTCACTATCTCGACTCGCTCATCCAATCCCGCGATCTCGCGCGTGCTTCGCAATCCTGGTCCTCCGTACTCGCCCGTTTCCCATCACTCATTCCGTCCCCCGCGTCGCGCGACAACTTGGTAGAGAATGGTAATTTTCAGGCCGGCGTTCTCAACGGCGGTTTCGATTGGCGCGTCAATCCTGTTCAAGGCGTCACCGTCACTCGGGAATCCGAAGGCCCTCCCACCGGTGTTAATCACTCGCTGCGTATCAATTTCGACGGTTCGCAGAATCTCTACTACGACGCAGTAGCCCAATTCGTCCCTGTCGAGCCCAACACCAAATATGATTTCTCCGCGTCCCTGCGCACCGCCGGCATCACTACCGACAGCGGCCTCAGCCTGCAACTCGCCGACGCCTACGATCCTGTCAAAATGTTCGGCGCCACCGATCCGGTACTAGACACCACGCCATGGTCGCAACACAAATTTTCCTTCATCACCGGCAGCAACACTCACTTGCTCCTACTCACCGTCGTCCGCAAGCCCAGCCACAAATTCGACGCCAACCTTGCCGGTACGTTTTGGTTCAGTCAAGTTGCACTCACTTCGCACCAGTAAAGCCGATAAGGCGAACCACCCCTAATCCTGCCTACAGTGATTTACCTGCGTTGCACCGAGCCACACCGCCTGTATACTGGGGCGTCGGGAAGTTCCAGGTTTCGTACCCCCGCTCGCCCAATATTCCCTTCGAGAGGTCGGAGCCCGCGTTTTATGGAAGAGTCGCAGTCGCCAAAATGTCCCGGCGCCCCACCGACCTCTGATCGCAGGCTCAATCCGCGTTTCCCCGTCAAGCCCATCGAGTACGTGGAAATCGGCCCCACCAATGGTGGCATCATTCTCGACATCAGTCGCGAAGGCATGGCCCTCTGCGCGGCTCAAGCGATTTCCAGCGATCAAACGTTACGCTTCCGTTTTCAACTCCCGCGCTTTCCCGAAACCATCGAAGCTACCGCGGAAATTACCTGGATTGGCGAAACCAGAAAACGCGCTGGGTTTCGCTTCGTCAATCTTCCCCCCCGTCCCCGCAAACAAATTCTCGATTGGATCACTCTGCAAAACGAAAATGCCCCGGCCGCCAATCTCGGCGCGGTTTCACAAGAGCCCAAAAACCAGGTGCCCCACACGTCGCCTTCACGTGTGGGGACTTTGCCTTCATCTCCCACCACGACTCACTTTACCGTCCCTGCCGTTCACCAACCGGAGACTCCTTCCAACGGCAAGCGTTCGCCCGTCGATCGTCGTTCTCAATTTCGCAAGCCCCTGCATTCCTCCGTTTACCTGCAATTCGATGACGGAAACGCAGGACTCCTCAGCGATCTAAGTGTCGCTGGTCTATCGTTTCGCGCCGCAAGAGCGCTCTCGAACGATGAAGTGGTCGTCACCTTTCAATTGCCAGGGTCCGACGATCACATCGAAGCACCTGCCGCCATCGTGTGGAAAAGCGCTTCCGGAAAAAAGGCCGGCGCGCGTTTTACCTCCTTACCCCACGAAGCCAAAAATCGCATCTCAGATTGGATCCACTCTCGAATTCCACCCGCGTCGGCAGCTGCAACGCCTGATTCGTCATCCCCAACTGCACACTCCGCAAGCGTCAATCCAACTTCGATCCCAACTGATCCCGAGCCACAGTACGCGCCTCCCGATAACGGCCATTCGATTCATCTCGAAACTTTCTCGCCGGACTTGTCCGCAACCGCAGCACCCGCCGCAAAGTCCGAACCTCCGCCACTTCCACCGCCGCCAATTTTCCGCACCTCGATGTTCGAAACCACGTCACCACGCGCTGCCTCCACAAACCTGGTTACACCTGTTGCACCTGTTCTTCCCCCGCTCTTCGCCGAACCCTACTCCTATGTAGCTCCCAAAGAGTCGCTCAGCTTTTTAAAAGTTCTAGGCGCCATGGTCCTCTTGGGCGGCATTTGCTTCGGCGCCGGCTTCTTCTATTCTCGAAACCACCAGACGCTTCTACCCACTTTTGCGACTGCCAATAGCGAACCGCGCCGCACTGAAGTTCCGAATAATGATTCTGATACTCAGCGCGCTGCCGCCAATCCACTTTCCACTTCCCAAATGGTCCCGGCGCCCTCCGAAGATCCAGCCGTCAGAGATTCCGCCGCCAGCGACATTTCCAACTCGCCAGAAGCGAATCGAAATGACCAAGCAAGGTCTCAATTCCAGAGCCCGCAAACCGCGACTCAATCGCCCTCTACCCTCTCGACTAGTTCCCAACCGAACTCTTCGAAAGCAGACGTTGAATCTTCTCCACCCGAGGGCACCTCTTCTCCAAAAGAACGCGCCACCGCTCATGACACCGCAAGCGACATAAAATCATCTGCGAGGACTTCACGAATCGTCTCGCCGTTCGTTCCTTCACCAACCTCCACAGCCTCCGAGCCGTCGACGGGCACGTCAACACTGCCCGCGTATCGCTCTTCAAATCCGGCGCCAAACTATCCACGGCAGCAACAACCGCAACAGACTCCGCCTCCTTCCCACCCAGCCACCGCCTCGCCTACTGCCAACACTCCTAACCAACCGAATTCCGCCGCAGCCTTGCAGCCGGCACCGACCTCGTCGAATCTGAATTCCACCCGCCCCGCCACGACCCCTTCGCCCTCCATCACCGCTCCAACTCCCGCAACCGTTCCCGCAACACCGCCGCCCGTTCAGCCCCTGACCGGCTCCGTTTCCTTTTCCTCCCGCTTCCGATCGATTCGCAATGCTCCCGATCCCGCCAATCGCGCCGCGGGCGGCGTCTTGCAGCTTGGCCCATTGCTTTCTAGTCCGCTGCCCGCCTATCCCGCCGATGCGCAGCGCAAGCAAATTCAAGGTCTCGTTGAACTCGATGTCTTTGTAGCCGCCGACGGCAGCGTTCAGGAAGTCCACTTCATAAAAGGTCCAGCCGACCTGGCCGACGCCGCATTAGACGCAGTTCGCGGCTGGCATTATGGTTCGACAGTCCTCGGCGGCCGCCCCGTTGAGACCGAGCAATCCATCTTTATCACCTTTAAATTGGCAAAGTAATCCAACTGTAACGGCCACCTTCAGGTGGCCCCCTCGCGCGTTGGAACTAGCAAGCAGAAGAAATTCCAGAAGCACTGCACAGAGGAAACATAGTCTCTACGGCGTCGACGGGCTAACCGACGGGCTTCCATGTCCCGCCCCCGCTACTCCCACGGCAACTCCAATCGCCGCCGCAGCCGCCACTCCCAATAATATGTACTCATTCTTTTTATTGCTGCTTCCGTGCACCACTGGCGGTGGAGGTTCCGTGTCCGTCGTAGTCGAAGGCGTAGTCCCAGCCGCCGTCGTCGCGCTTTCCGCGGGAGTAGCAGCTTTCGGCGGCGTTAGCACTGCTTCCAATTCTCCCGATGCCAGAATGTTCCCCGATTCGCCCGCCCCCAGCACCCGCCCCGTAGTCCCTTCCAGCGGTATCAATCCCACACTTCCATCCAAACACGCAATCGCAAACGAGCCATCCCCGTGCCGTTCAATTCGCGACGACGACTGCTGTGCCTGAATCACCGGTGCCACCACATAATTCCCAACCCGCACCGAAATATCCGTAGCTCCTCCAAACGAATTCATCACCACAATTCCAGACTTCAACTCTCCCGTATACCTCGGGTCCGGCTGAAACGACATCTCGCTGTCCGACGCCAACCGGAACGACCCTTTTCCATTAATCGAAAAAGTCACCGTCCCATCCGCACTCGTCCTGATCGTGTCGCCCACAAAAACCGTCGTGTCGTTCGACGCCGGCATTCCATTTACCGTCACCGTGCCCCTCGCCGTCAGCGACCCCAGTGCCTGCGGCGCCTGCCCCTGCTTGGTCCCACTACCCGTGCGCGCTTCGACGCCCGAAACGCCAATCACCAGCAAGGCCAACGCAACCGCCACAACGGGCGCCACCGCTCTCGCGCTCCGAAATCCCTTCGAATTTGCGTGTAGCTGCTGCATCCCAGAGTTCTGTACGGTACCGACCCATCCACCAAAATCTCGCCGGGTTTCCTACGTTTATCACCAGCCTATTTCCTTGTCTACGCCCTTCTCACGCTATCTCACTGTATTGCTTTCCTACATCGTCTGCCCCAGAATTGCTCCCCGGCTGTTCATGAAGATTCTGCACATCGTCAAGACCGCCGTCGGCGCCGGCTGGGTCTACCAGCAAGTGCGTGTCCTCTGCTCCCTCGGTTTCGACGTGATCGTCGTTCTCCCCTCGGCCTCCGTTGGCCTCGCTCCTAAATATAAAGACGCTGGCGCCACCGTCATTCCTCTCGCTTTCGATTTTCCCTTTCGGCGTCCTTGGCAAATTCCCTCGTTGCTCCGCTCCTGCAAAAACTTAGTCGCCGAGGTCCAGCCCGACGTCATTCACACTCATCACGTCGGCACCACTCTGATGCTCCGCGCCGCTCTTGGACAATTCTCCCCCACCCCACGCATCTTCCAGGTTCCCGGCCCGCTTCATCTCGAACATCGTTTCTTCGCGAAACTCGATATCTCCTCCGCTGGCCCGCAGGATCATTGGATCGCCTGTTGCCGCTGGACCAAACGAAAATATCGCTCTCTGGGCATCCAGCCAGATCGCGTCTTCCTCTCCTATCCCGGCACCGACCTGACCACATTCAACGAACACCGCACCGGCGCGCTTCGTCGCGAACTCAACTTGCCACCAGACGTTCCTCTCGTCGGCATGGTCTGTTACATGTACGCCCCAAAACGTTTCCTCGGCCAGTCCACCGGCCTCAAGGGTCATGAAGATTTCATCGGCGCATTTCAAATCGCCCAAAAAACTATTCCCAACCTTCGCGGCGTCATCATCGGCGGTGCCTGGAATGGTGCAGCGAAATATGAACAGCGCCTCCGCCGCATTGGCCACACTGCTTGCCCCGATTCTCTAACCTTCCTCGGCACCAGGTCCGACGTGCCTGCTCTCTACCCCGACCTCGATCTCGCCGTAGTCGCTTCACATTCCGAAAACGTCGGCGGCGCCGTCGAGCCTCTCCTCAGCGGAGTTCCCGTCGTCTCCACCAACGTGGGCGGACTCCCCGATCTTGTTCAGCCCGGCATCACCGGCACTCTCGTGCCTCCCCGCGATCCTCAATCCTTAGCCGCAGCCACTCTCTCTTCTCTAAAAAATCCCACGGAAGCGCACCGCCTCGCTCTCGCAGGTCAACAAATGGCCCGTCAACTCTTCAACGTCGAAACCACCGCTCGCGAAGTAGCTCAGATTTATTCCCAGCTTGCCTCCACGCCCCCAGACTCCAGGCTTCCCGCATGACACCTCCACTCAAAATCCTCCATTGTCTCGGTACTCTCAATCCCGGAGGCGTCGAAACCTGGCTCCTCAATCTCTCCCGCCACCTCGACATCGCGAATTTTCAATTTGATTTCTGCACTCTTGGCGCAGACGCCGGCCTTTACGCTCCCGAAGTTCTTCAACTCGGCTCCCGTGTCTACCGCTGCCCGCGCCATCCTTCGTCCACTTTGTCCCGCCGCTTCCGCCAAATCTTGCGGGAAGGGAATTACGACGTCATCCACAGTCACGTCCATTTTTTCTCCGGCGCGTTATTGCGCTGGGCCGCTCTCGAAGCAGTGCCCACGCGCATCGCGCATAGTCACAGCACTCACGATGGCAAACCCGACTCCCTCGGTCGCAAAGCCTACCGCCGCCTGATGTCCAACTGGATTCAGCAGTACGCCACCCACGGCTTAGCCGCATCTCGTCAAGCCGCAGCCGACCTCTTCACCGCGAATTGGCCACATGATCCACGCGTCGCCATACTTCACTACGGGATCGATCTCCAATCCTTTCGCTCAGCAAGCAACAAAGTTCCGCCGCATCGCGACCGCATCCCTATTCCCGGCGGTGCGCCCGTAGTCGCGCACGTCGGCAATTTCGTAACCCCCAAAAATCACACTTTCCTCCTGGACGTCGCCGCCCAAATCACAAAACGTCGCCCCGACATTCATTTCCTCCTCATCGGCGACGGTCCTCTTCGCGCCCCAATGCAGGCGCGCGCGCAACGTCTCAACCTCGAAAATAATGTCCATTTCCTCGGTACCCGCACCGACGTCCCGCATCTACTCCGCCAGTGCGACGCCTTCCTCTTCCCCTCACTCTGGGAAGGCCTCCCCGCCGCCGTCATCGAAGCACAAGCTTCCGGACTCCCCTGCGTAATCTCCGGCGGAATCACCGGCGAAGTCGCCATTCTCCCGCACCAGGTAACCCGTCTCCCACTCTCCGCCAGCCCCGAAAAATGGGCAGAAGCAACCATCGACTCCCTGCATCGCGGTAAGCTCGACCCACAAACTTGCATCGACGCCCTTGAATATTCCGACTTCTCCATCGACCACAGCCTGTCCCGCCTGCTCGCCTTATATTCCAATCGACTGGTCCACGCCCGTGCGGCTTCACGCTAAAACTCTCGATCCCATCTTCTCAGCGCTCTTGGTGTGTATCGCATCCCTCGCCATTTTCCAGACCACCCTGCGCGGCAACGACGCCACCTCCGCCATCGCCTCCGGTGCGTTCTTCATCGCCTCCATTCTGTTCGCGCGTTACATTCTCCATATCCCCTTTGCCAGCGGCGCCCTGGTCTACCTGATCCTCCTCGGCCTTTTTCATCTCGGCCTCGTCGTGCCCTGGGCCCTCGGCATCTACGATATTTCCCGCGCGCCTTCCTTTACTCCCCACGGTCTCTCCCGCTCCATCGCGCTCATCAACTATTCCGTAATTGCCTTCGACCTGGGCCTCGTCCTCGCCTTATTCGTAGCCAAGAAATCCGCCAACGTTCTCCGTCAGCCCGCCGCCACCGATCCCGAAAATCATGAAGTCTACATTGCCGGTTGTCTCTTACTCGCCGCCGGAATCGTTATGTTCATCGTCGGCTTGATTGGCCTGGACCCCCTCGGATATTTCCGCCTCACTTACTCCGAAACTTTCCGCCTGCGCGCCGAGTCCGATCCCAGACTCTTCGGCTCCGGCATCACCATTTCTTTCATCGGCCTGAGCATCGCCGCCGCCGGTGCTTCGCAAAAACGCTTTCGCCTTGTCGCCATCATGGGCGTCGTCTGGCTGATCAGCCTTGTGTACTGGGGTTTTCGCGGACCTGGGCTCATCGCCGCTATCGTCGTCTACATCATTGCCCGCAAAAAAGGTTTGCACGTCCCCAAGTGGGCGCCGCCGTTGGCCCTGGCAACCGCGCTGCTCCTCTTGCCCGTCCTTCGTTCCGGTCGTGAATCGCCGCTCAACGAGCGTTTCTCCCAACTCTCCTTCAAAGACGTCAATATCTTGGATGGCCCCGCCGAAATGGGTATGAGCATTCGACCTCTGCTCGAAACCATCGATCTCATCCGCCCAGGTGATTTTCGTTGGGGCAAAACCTATTGGATCGGTATGCAAGGCATCGTCCCCAATCTAGCGCTCCGTTGGGAAGCCTCCGCCTCTTCCCGCGAAGACGACCTTCCCCCCAATCACTGGATTACCGCCATGGTCGATCCCTGGTCCTACAAAAATTATGGCGGCATGGGATTTTCTGCCATCGCCGAGCCTTACATGAACTTTGGCGTCGCCGGCGTACTCGCCTACTTCATGTTTCTCGCCTATTTTCTGATTTGGCTCGAACAGCTTTCCGTCCGCAACTCCTACGCGCTCGCGGCTTGGGCCCTGATTCTTGGCCCGCTCCTCTGGACCACCCGCAACGACTTCTCCAATTTTTTCCGCTCCGCTGTATGGGGCCTTCTCACCCTCGCCGCCGTCAAAGCCATTTCCGTTGCCTACGCCAACGTCCTCGATAAACCGCATCCACATCCTGCAAAACTCACTTCGCGTTTACAGCGAGTCAAACACGTTGAACCCGCCCAATAATCGTCTGCTGCTAACCAGCGAAGAGCATTTCATCGTCGACGATTTAGGCTCGGTGTATTCTCGCGGCCCCTCCACATATTCTTACTGGTCGCGTTACCTCGATGTTTTCGATCAAGTCGTCGTGCTCGCCCGCGTAGCCAACAAAGAACGTGAACTCGACGAAGACCACGCCCAGCGCGCCGATGGTCCCGGCGTTTCCTTCCGCCCTCTGCCCGATCACACCGGCCCGTGGCAATACCTGCGCGCCCGCCGTCACGCTCAATCCATCGCTCGCCAAGCCATCGCCGATTGCGACTCTTACCTTCTCCGTGTCCCCGGCGTCGTCAGTCAAATGGTTTGGCAAGAAATCCTGCGCCTGAAAAAGCCATACGCCGTCGAAGTCCTCGGCGATCCCTGGGACGCTCTGGCTCCAGGCACTTGGCCTCATCCCTCTCGTCCCGCTTTCCGCCTCATCGCTACTCGCCAGTTGAAACGCATCTGCGCTCGCGCCTCAACCCTCAACTACGTCACCGCTCACGCATTGCAGCGCCGCTACCCACCTTCCAACAACGCCCCAGTCTGCACATTTTCCGATGTCGAACTTGCCCTAGCTCCCGCAAAAATCCTTGCCGAAAAACATCGCCGCCTTCGCGCTTCCACTTGGCGCGATCCCGACTGCGGCACTCCCCTCCGCATCGGCTTCATCGGCAGTTTTTCTCGCCTCTACAAAGGTGCAGACCTGCTTCTCCGTGCCGCCGCTCTTTGCCAGCAAAAAGATTTAAATTTCTGTCTGACCCTGGTCGGAGATGGTCACCATCTTCCGGAGATGAAATCCCTCGCGGCAACGTTGGGCATCACCGATCGCACCCACTTTCCAGGTCAGCTCCCGCCCGGAAAACCCATTTTCGATTTTCTAGATTCCCTCGAATTATTTGTTCTACCCTCGCGCGCCGAAGGCATGCCTCGTGCTCTCCTAGAAGCCATGGGCCGCGGCTGTCCCTGTATCGCCACTGACATCGGTGGCATCCCCGAACTTCTCGCCCCCAACGATCTCGCGCCAGCAGGAAGCAGCGAGCACTTAGCAGACTTGATTCTGAATTGTGCGTCAGATTCAGACAGACTAATCGCCATAAGCGAACGAAACCTTGCCACAGCACAACGATTCAGCCCGCAAGTCATCCGCGAAGCGCGTCACTCTTTCCTCCAAACCGTAAAAACCCTCTCGCAGTCCCAATAAGGGTGCGGTCCAGGTCAAGGATCTGTTGTGTTTTTGTTTTTTGCTGAGAAACTGCGAGTCGTTATTCTTTGCGCGCAATCGCAATCAAATTCATCCGAAACGCCGACAACCCCTCAAACCGCTTCACCAGATATCCGTACCCCATCCCCAGCCGCTGCAGCACAAAATTGAATGACAAAACCGCCGCCGCACCTTCCACCAACTCAATTTCAATATTCTTCTTCCGAAATCCCGCTTCCGCCAGCAATCCACCCAAACGCCACCGCGTGTTCGCCCGGTAATACGTTGGAAAAATATCGTCTTTCGTAAATCTTCGCCGCCGGTTGAACCACAAATGAAACCAGTGCGGCGTCACCTTTGCCATTCCTCCATAGTAGTGCAGCAGATTGGTCGTAAAAATCGCCACTCGTCCCCCAGGTCTCAACACCCGGTAAAACTCCCGTATTGCCACCACCGGATTCTCCAGATGCTCCACCAGCCATCGTCCATAAATCACATCAAACGAATTATCCGCAAAGGGCAGGGAACTCACGCTACCGCCAACCCGAGAATCTACACAACGATTTTCCGTAAGTGTTTCACAAACATCAATTCCAGTAAGGAAATACTTGCAGTCCCTGACTCGCCGCGCAGCAAACTTCCCCGAACCGCATCCCGCGTCCAGCACCCACGCATCCTCGCGAATCAACCCTCTAAATCGTTCCTCAAACACCTCTTCAGGACTCAGCGAAACAATCGCCGCCTCGCGACCGCTCGCCTCCAACGTCAGTTCGTCAACGCTTCGCATCGCAGTTCAACTCACAGCCCCGCAGCGTGCACCCGAGCAGCCCGGGCTTCCCCGGAGAACTCCTCCACAACCATCGCGCCCGCTCCTTCGTTCACCACACTTAACGGAGCAGACTGCTTCGCCCCCGCCCTCACCAACGCTCGCAGCGCAATCTGATTATTAAAGTTCGCCGTCGTAAAATCCCTAATCAACCCCGCCCGTATCGCCCGGAAAATTTCCTGAATCCCATACTCCACCGTTCTCCTGCAGTTAAATCTCAGTCGCTCACGAATCTTATTGAACGCCACCCGGTAATTGCGCCGGTCTTCGCTCGCCACCGTCTGAATCACTATCCCAGGTATTTCATCCGCCACCGCTCGTCCCAATTCTTCGATCCTCAGGTTCAGTCCAGTCGATCCCGCGTTAAATACTTCTCCGCTCACCTTTTCCGTCGACGCATCCAAAACAGCCATAAACGCCCGTGCCGCATCCCCCACATGCATCAATGGCCGCCATTGCGCCCCGTTCGAAATCGTAATGCTTCCGAGGAACACCGCCCGCGCCACAAACAAATTCACCACCAGGTCGAATCGCATTCGAGGCGACAATCCAAATAACGTGCTCAGCCGCAAAATCGTTGGCGCAAACCTCGCACTCCGCGCCCCCAGCAAAATCCTCTCCGACTCCACCTTCATCTCCGCATACATCGACAACGGATTCACCGCCCCCCTCTCGTCCGCAAAACTCTCCGATGCTCCGTACACGCTGCACGACGACGCGAACAGAAAACGCCGCACTCCGCAGTCCAGCGCCACTTCCGTCAGCATTCGAGTTGCCGCCCGGTTCACCTCCACCGCCAGTTGCTCGTTTTCCTCGCACGCCGAATCGCCCACAATCGCCGCCAGGTGAATCACCGCGCCGCAACCCTTCATGCACCGCGCCACCACTCCGATATCGCGCACATCTCCTCGTACCAATTCGCAATTCGCATGCGACCTCACCTGATCAAGCGATTGTTCTCCGAACATGAACGAATCCAGCACCCGCACGCGCCGCCCGGCAGCAAGCAGTTGCCCCACCAGCACCGAGCCGAGATATCCCGCGCCTCCCAGCACTAAAACGCGGAAATCGCGCGATTCGCGTTTAAAGTTTCTACCCTTCATCGTCTTACGCGCTCCCGACTCCGCCACTTTGTTGCGCCCGCCGGATCACGTCGCAAATTGTATCCACCGATTCATCCGTCAACGACGAATAAATCGGCAGGCTCACGATCCCGCTCGAAATCGCCTCCGTCACCGGAAGCGGCCGCCCATCCCACACCTCGCGATAAACCTTTTGCAAATGCACCGGAGGAGAAAAATATCTCCTCGTTTCGATATTGTTTCGACGCAGTTCACCAATCAGCCAGCCCCGCGTCTGCCCAAATGCTTGTTCATCCACGATCACCGAAAAATCCTTGAAACTCGAAGTCCCGCCCTCCGCCACTCGCTGAAAGCGATTCCCGGCCACATCCCGCAGATTCCGCTCGTAGCGTTTCCGAATCTCGTTTCGCCGTGCGATCCGCCCATCCACGCTTCCCATTCCGCGCAAAGCCAGCGCCGCATTCATCTCTCCCATCCGCGCGTTGATTCCAATAATCTCCGAATCGTAATTGCCGGGATCTCCATAATTCCGCGCAGCCCTCAATTGCTTTGCCAATCGCGCATCATGGGTAGCGATCAGGCCTCCTTCACCGCCAACCACCAGTTTCGTCGGCGAAAGACTGAACACCTCCGCTGTCCCGAATCCTCCAACGCATTTGCCTTTGGTCTTACTCCCAAATGCGTGCGCCGCATCAAATACCAACGCGATTCCCAATCTTTCCGAAATCTCCTGCAGTTCCTTCACCGGCGCAGGATTTCCAAAAACGTGCACTCCCAGAATCGCCGCTGTCCGCGCGGAAATCTGCTCTCGCACCGCCGCAGCATCAACGCAAAACGTATTCGCGTCACAATCCGCAAACACCGGTTTCAGTCCATTCCAGGCCACCGCATGAGCCGTAGCATGAAACGTGAAGCTCGGCAAAATCACTTCTCCCCGCAAATTCAAACACCGCAGCACCAGCAACAGTCCCGACGTGCAACTGCTCACCGCCACGCAATGCTTCACTCCCAGATATGCCGCCGCCGCCTCTTCAAACGTCCGCACATACTTCCCATTCGTGAGCTGCTTGCTCGCAACAATCTTGCGAACATCCTCCAGGAATTCTTCTCCCGGCAATCCTTCCGGATTCACAATCGGCACCATCTTTTCGAAGGATGGGCCCACCAGGTCGCCAATCTCCGCCTTTGCCACATTCGATATCGTCATCGTTTTTCCATTTCCATGCGCCTCGTTTGCTCGCCCGTCACCTGCGCCGGAACTCCGCACACTATCTTTCCTTCCGGCACATCGTGTAAAACCACCGCTCCCGCTCCCACGTAACTGTATTTCTGCACTGTCACATTTGGCTTAATCACCGCTCCGGCTCCCACATACGCGAACTCCCCCACGTGAACGCTTCCCGTCAGCGTCGCATTCGGAAAAATATGGCAACTGTATTCCAGATAATTGTCGTGGTCTACCGAGGCCGCCGTGTTTACGCACGCATTATCTTCAATCACCGTTCCTGCATTGACGGTCGCGCCAGCCAGAATAATTACGCCATCCCCGATCTTCACGAACCGCGACAGATGCGCGCTAGGGTGCACCACCGTCGCTGCCGCCAGCCCCGCGCTCCGGATCAGTTCGAACTTTTCACTTCGCGTATAGTTGTCGCCAATCGCGATCGCCACGTACTCGCACCGCAGTCTCTGCGCCATTCGCGACAGGTCACCCTCAAACAACGTTACCGGCACTTTTAGAATCTCACTCCCATCTTTTCTGCGGTCCTCATCAATCACTCCGCCAATTTCCCATTCCTCCCCACACAGAATCGCGTCCACCACCACTTTTCCGTGGCCACCAGCGCCCCACACCAGCACTCGTTTTCTCGTTCTCTCCATCAGCGCTCAGCCCACATCCGGAATTCGTACACGGCCGTCCTTCCCGTACACTCCTTCAACCCGAAACAACGCCGGAATCGTTCGCGCAATAATTCCGCAATCCATCCACAGTGAATAGTGTTCGATATAAAAAACGTCTAGCTCCATTCGCTCTGCCCAGCTCAGCGAATTTCGCCCACTCACCTGCGCCAGCCCCGTCAGTCCCGGGCGCATTGCCAAACGCCGTCTCTGTTCCGCCGAATATTTCGCCGCCACTTCATAAAACGCCGGGCGCGGCCCCACCAAACTCATCTCCCCGCGAATCACGTTCCACAGTTGCGGCAACTCATCAATACTCCAGCGCCGCAAAAATCTCCCAACTCTCGTTATCCGCGGATCGCTCGACGACGTTTCGAAATAGTCGCCGCACACCCGCGCCCCATCCACCATCGTCCGCACCTTCCACTGCAGGAACATCTCACCGTTCACGCCTGCCGCCCGCAAACGAAAAAGCACTGGTCCCGCAGAATCCAGCTTGATCGCCACCCCAGCAAGCGCCAAAATCGGAGCGCAAATTACCAATCCCGAACATGCCAGCGCCACATCCAAGATTCTCTTCAGCCGCATTTGCGTCTCGCGCTTCATTCTCGCGCCGTCCCCACACCTGCCGCGGTCACACTGGTCGCCGCCGCCAATCCCAAAATCACCGAAAATACCAGCGCATTGCTCGGTATATACAAATTAAAGTCCGTCAGGCTATGCAGCAGAATGGCCACAATACTGCCCAGACATCCAAGCGCCACCGCTTTCTCGAACCGACCTTCCGACAACGACACCGTTTTCGCCACCCGCCTTAACAACAACACAATCGATCCAAACAATAAAATCGCCGCCGGTATTCCCACGTCACTCGTAATTTCCAGATAATCGTTATGCGCGTGATTCACGAATTTCCCCAAAAACGTGCTCTGCACCGCCGTGAACGCCACCGGAAAGGTTCCCAATCCGCTTCCCAGTAATGGATGGCCTCCAATCAGCCGCCCCGTCCCTCGCCAAATCGATAATCTGCTTTCTTCCGCGCTTCCAAATTCATTACCGATACTGCCAAACCGCCCAAACGTCGATCCAGCACCAATCCACAAAACCAAAAGTGCCACGCACGCCATCACCAACCCAGCAATCCACAATCCCGCTTTCCGTTGTAATCCCCAAACCGCAGCCATCAACACTAATGAGTACGCCCCCGCCACGATCCCCATCCGCGATCGCGACAAAAGTAATCCCGCGATCATCACGATCAGCGCAAACAGCCGCAACCCCATCCTCGGCAAACTCTCTCCCGCAATCGCCGCTTTGACGCCCACCCCCGACCGTCCCTGCCGCAAAGACAAACTCTTCGAATGCTCGAACAGCACCAGCGCCAGCCCAAACGGAATCACCATCTCCAAAAATCCCGCAAAATGATTCCGGTTGATGTACGTTCCGGTCGCCTCTTCCAGGTTGTATTTCTTGGCGTAGACAAAAATTCTCTGCCACCCGCTCAAATACTGCACCAACCCATACACCGCCTCGACCGTCCCAAGTATCAGCAGCCACGCCACCAGTCGTCGACGGCTCCCCCGCTCCTCCCCCAACCGTCCAACAAAAAAATATGCAATCACGCAGCAAACTAAAACAATCAAGTGCGCGCGCGTGTTATGCGGCGCGATGCTCAGTACCGAAAAGCCTGTCGCCGCGCCGTCCGGTGAATCCACGTTCCACGCAGCCTCACCCGGCCGCAGCCATCCTAAAACTCTCACAGGGAAGGGAACTAACTGCAGCGCCACCACACCCACCAACGCCACCGGCACAAAACCCACTCGCCACCATTCCCGCCATCCCACTTCTGTCAAACCAAAAAGCGCGACCCCCGCTCCACCCAGCAACACAACCTCAATCACTGCGAATGAGATAGGTTCAGTTCCCCCAAACGCCAACACCGCCGCCGTAACACACAGGATGAGCCAACCCTCCATCACGCCCAACATCCACCGGCGCTTCACCACCACGATTCGCGCATCCCGTCACTTCTCCAATTCATCCGCGTCCTGCTGGTGATACCCCGAGTAGTAGTAATCGTTTCTCACTTCCGCAAAATTTATCGTCGCGCCCAGCACATGCGCTCCGGCATCCACTGTTGATAAATACGCGCGCTGCACCATGTCCCGCGGAGTTGTCCCCCCGCCCACTACTAGAATCACTCCGTCCACCAGCGTCGACAAAATCCGGCTGTCCGCCAAATTGAGCATTGGTGGCGAATCCACCACCACGAATTTATATTCCTTCGCCGCCTCACGCAGCAGTGTCCGCATATACTCCGACGAAAGCAAATCCGCCGGATTCGGTGGCACCGGCCCACAGAAAAGCACTGAAACTCTAATTGGCGCCGCTTGCCACACCAGATTCCGCCAATTGCAGCCGCTCGTCAGGTAATTCACCAACCCCGTCGAACTCGTCACCTGAAAAAACTTATGCAGGCTCGGCCGCCGCAAATCCCCATCAATCAGCAGAACGGAATCTCCCAGCTGCGCCAGCGACGCCGCCAAATTTGCCGCCACCGTGGTTTTACCTTCTCCCTGCTTCGCGCTTGTCACCAGCAGCGTCGCGGGTGGTCTCTTGGCCGTCGACAACAACACCGAAGTTCTCAACCCGTGAAACGCCTCGGCCAGCGCGTTATTCTGCAGTCCGTTTCCTTCCGCCATTTTTATTCGATTCCAAGCCGTCCCATTTCCGTTTCCGTTCTTGCCACCATTCCGATGATTCTCGCTGCCCAGCAACCGTTCCGTCGCCCGTAATCCGTGTAGACTTCTTCCGCTCCCCGGCAACGCCATCGCCGGCACCGCTCCCAGTGCAGGTATTTGCAAAAACCTTTCAATGTCTTCCGAATTCTTCAGCGTGTTATCCAGATGCTCCTGCAGGAACGCCGCCGTCACCCCCAGGCACAGCCCGATAATCAGTGCCAGCGACAAATCCAACAGAATCCGCGGCCGCGCAAACTTCTTTGGCGGATACGCTGGGTCCACCACTCTTATATTCGTCGCCTTCAGGCTGCTCGATACCCC
>Ga0070762_10000235_pt1 | contig 21798 bp, 23 predicted proteins | sample HubBroMetageREF2_FD_66726 | JGI IMG/M metagenome (GOLD analysis project Ga0070762, IMG submission 66726) | Reference soil microbial communities from the Hubbard Brook experimental Forest, New Hampshire, USA - Hubbard Brook CCASE Soil... | ecosystem: Environmental > Terrestrial > Soil >...
GAGTTTGAATTGTGCATTTTTGCGTCCGCCGGGGATGCCATTTTCCTACCTCTCCTTTGCATGCCCTTACTGCGATGCCGGGGGGACCGTCGCGAGGAAGGGCGGGGCATGCGCGGACATTACTACGAATGGACGCGTGCCGCAATATACAGCTGGTTCACGGAGGGCGAAGCGCGAGTAGTAGAAGTTCTAGAACCGGGGCGTGTAACAAAATGAGATTGTGGCAGGCGTTTTAGCGGTCGAGGAAGGCGCGGAGGCGGGCGTAACCTGCGCGACTTACTGGGAGCTGTGTGCCGTTGGCGAGCACGGCGATGTGGCTGTCTTTGCCGTAGGGCTCGACTTTGGCCACTCGCTCCAGGTTGACGATATAGGACCGGTGAATGCGCATGAAACGATGCGGGTCGAGGGCGGATTCCAGGCTAGAGATGGTCTGCTGCTTCAGGTGCTTTTTGCCTTCGGCGGCCAGGGCGACGTAATCGTCTTGAGCTTCGGCATATTCGAGCTTGGCGACGGGAATTATGAAGACACGCGTGCCATCGCGCACGGCGATGCGATCGAGAAATTGCGCGGGCGGACGCGCGGCGACGGCGAGGTCGGTTGCTGACGGGGTGGGCTCTGGCGCTTTGCCCGCGAGGCGTTCCTTGGCGCGTTTCAGCGACGCTTCGAAGCGATCGGCGCCGAAGGGCTTCAGAAGATAATCCACGGCGTGAACTTCGAAGGCTTTGATGGCATAGCTATCGTAGGCGGTGACGAAGACGACGGCGGTGTCGTTGCCGATCAATTCCAGAACCTCGAAGCCGTCAAGCTTGGGCATCTGAATATCGAGAAACATGAGGTCGGGTTTTTGTTCGGTGACAATTTTGACGGCTTCGAAACCGTTCGCGCACTCGGCGATCACTTCGATTTCGGAGTGCGCGGCGATGAATTCGCGCAGGACCTGCCGGGCGAGTTCCTCGTCATCAACAATCACCGCTCGAATTTTTGCTGCTGCGGCTGCGCGGGTCATGCCGGTTACGCCTCGCTTTCCGTGGGCAGAGTCAACGCCACGCGGTATCGGTCGCCTTCGGTTTTTACGGCGAAGCTGGCCTGGTTGCCGTAGCGCGCTTGCAGACGCTGCCTGACGTTTACCAGGCCTACGCCACTTTTGCGGCGCGGCGGAGCATCTGGATCGAAACTGTTCTCGACCGTGATCGTCAGTGTTCCGTTTTGTGCGTGGACGTCCAAGTGGATCCAGCCGCCTTCGACGAGGTTGGCGATGCCGTGCACCACAGCGTTTTCAACGAGCGGTTGCAGCAGCAGCGGCGGGACTGGAACGTGCAGGGCGGACTCATCAATGTTTTCTTCCATTTGGATGCGCGCGCCGAAGCGAACTTTTTCTACGGCAAGGAAGGCGCGGATCAGGGAAAGCTCTTCTTCCAGCGGTATCGCGGCCTTTTCTCCCAGGCCGAGCGTGCGGCGCAGGAAATCTCCGAGCAGGATGCACATTTCTCGGGCCTTCGATGCGTCGGAACTGGTCAGCGCGCTGATCGAATTCAAACTGTTGAAGAGAAAGTGCGGATTCACTTGAGCTTTCAGCGCGCGGAGCTCGGCATCGCGAGCCAGGACGCTGGCTTTCATCACCCGGGCTTCAGCGTCGCGCGAAGCTTCGACTGCGATGATCACGTAATACAAGGTTACCCACAGCAGATAGAGCAGCAGGCCGGTGAAGAATACCAGCGGAACTTCTGGGCGGAAGCGATGGCTGAGGCCTGGAAAAGATTGCATCTTCGAGAGCGTGCTGGTCAGGCTTTCCGCCGCGACCGCCCAAATGATGCTGGCGACGAGCGCCGCGGTTAGGTGCGTTGCGATCAAGCGGCCCAGGCCATATTTTTCCAGCGGATTGCCGCGGCAGGAATACCATGAAGTGAGGCACAGAAACGCGTACAGCAGGCAAAGCGGCACCGACAGCACGAATGCTTCGCGATCGCTTATTTCGTGCGAAACGGTGAGTAGATAGGCGAGCAGCCCTGCGATGGGAATCCATGCGAGGAGGTAAATGATGACGCGGCGCAGTTGGCTGAGTATGGGATGCATGATCGCGAGTTAATTCTTCACGACGATTCCGCCCATCAGGCTGGCGCCTTTCATGATTAAGCGCTTTTGTGGCGTGCCGGCGACGCCGGGCGTTTGCTGATCGGTTTCGTCAACGAACGCGCCAAACAAACTGATCCCTTCCATGGAAACCAGCCAATCGTCTGGAACTTTGATTTCCCCGCCGCCCATCACGGACATGGCTTCGATGGTGGCGGAATCGCCATCCATTTCCGCCTGTTTGAGATCAATTTGAAAGCCGCCCATGAAAGACAACACTCTGCCGCCTTTGAATTTCTTGCTGGTGATGCGGCGTTTGAAGCCTCCGAGAATTGCGATTCCGTTGAAATCTTCCTCCGGGGAACCGGCGCGGCTCCAGCGATTGAAAATCTCCGGCCACTGGGAATTCGTAGTGCCATCGGGACGGACACGGGGGCCGGCGGCTTGCCAGATCATCATTACACCGATAGCGATGACGACCAGTGGCCAGACGGTGTTGAAGTGGATGTGCGCGACGCCGAGATTTTCAAGAACAAGCAGAACTCCAGAAGCCAGCAGAATGCCGCCGAAGAGGCCTCGCCGCCCGTGGCCGCGGCAATCAATGACCATTGTGCTACCGGCGGCGATCATGACTACCGGCCAGAAATAACTTAACACGCGGTCGGCGTTGATCAGGCCTTGTTGATCGAGCAGCAGCACAACTCCCGCCGCGACGATCAGCGCGCCGAAGATGAAACTCCAACTGTAGGAGCGATTGCCACCCATGATGGTTAACCCCTCCGGGTTGCGGAGAAGCGATTTTCCTGTGTTGCCAGCAAGATTGCGAGACCGAGGCCCACCAGAATCAGCGGCCAGTAGCGCAGCACCTCTCCCGCGCTGGGCAGATTCAGGCGCATGGAGAGGATATTCCAAATGTCGCCGACCATCATGGAAAAGAGCCAGAGGTTGTCCAAGCGAAAATGGCCATAGCCGAGTTCGCCGAGTTGGAGAACGATGCCCAGGAGGATGAGCAAGGCCGCGCCTGCGACGGGCACTCGCGCGCTGGAAAATAGGGAAGTCATGGGCGACTGGCCGTTTGTGCTGGTCATGGTCTCATCTCCGATTCGAATTGCGTTGCCGTTCATGAGGCGAGAATAGAGGAGCGCAGCTGGGGCGTCTTGTGTTAATCGGCGAATGGCGGCTGGGAATCGGTGAATGGTGGGTCTTGGAGGTGGAAGCGGAAATCTACCACAGAGGCACAGAACCACCGAGCCACAGAGTACAACGAAGGCAACGAGGCAGAGAACCGCAGAACCACACAGCCACACGCTAGGACGAGCGCTCGCTCGTGGGAGACTGCTATCGCGAAAGTTGCACGATTACGACAGCGTCATGCCGATCCAGAAGGCGGCTGTCAGGATGCCTGTCAGCAGCAGCATCAAGCGCAGACGCTTCTTGCGCACGGCTACGATTATCACGCCCATGGCGCAGAGCAGGAAGCCAAGCTCCGGCCAAAACATGGCGGAGTTGAACGTGTTATTCGAGGCGTTCGCCGGATCCTGAAGCCAGAAGGACGCAAACGAAGTGGCGGCGGTAAGCGACGCGGCGACGCAGCCCGCGAGCGCCAAGCCCTTAGCCCACTCCGGCACAACCCAGTCTTTTTTCGTGTCGCGCCAGTCCAGCCACGTCTGCGCGATCACCAATGCTGCAACCATCAGAACGAACAGCGCCACGTCCCCCTCCCCAAGCGCGCAGCGTTTCTGCTCCTGGAAAACTTCCCGGCACCGGAGGCGGCTCGCTCTGCGGAGGAGCGAAATTTCCGTTGCTGGACCTGGATCCGAAACGATACGAGGGCCGTTGCTGCCGAATCACACCCTCAGTACGCAGCCGCTTTTGCCTGCAGCGGCCTTGCTGCTTCGACAGACCCCGTTGCTTTTACCGTTTTGCAATGCTCTTCTTGCAATGCCAGTTCTTCCTGCGCCAAGCGCCTTAGCATGGCTTGAATTACGATGCTGCCCTTCGTGACACTCCCAAGTCTCCTGTAGCGATCCCTGAAAACTCTCCCGGCATGGCCGCGGCGAATTCGCTGCCAGCCTACGACGGATTGAACTCGTTCGTCAAAATCATTCTTTCGCTCATCAGGCGCGCTTGCGTGTAACGCTCCGTGGCTTCCGCCGGCGACCCGGCGGGAAGCTCATGCAGAATGCGGTTCAGCTCCTCGTCGAAGAGGCGCGCTACGAATTCGGGCGTATGCACCACGGGCTCGCCCTGCTCGTCGACGACGCGGGTGACGTCGCGATGGCGCATGCGCTGCGCGATCATCAGGCGGTAGATACGATCCGTCGCGAGGTCTTCCATATAGCCATCGAGAAGGCTCGCGCCGCGGCCGCTGAGTACGCCTTGGCGATAGCGAACCACGGTGCGCACTGCCGCGCGCGTGCCGGCAACGGTGTGCTGGCCGACGCCTGCGGGAACCGGACGCAGGTCAGGACGTGTTTCGTGGTTCGCCGGGCGCGCTTGCAATTGATTGGGAGCAGGGAACTGGCGCACGGCGATTTCGTTTTGATCGGGATGCCCCGTCCACGCGCCGTCCATCAAGGACATGGCTTCGTTCTTCTTGTCTTTTTCCAAGATGGCCAGCGCGCGGGCGTTCAGTTCGGTGTCTTCGCGGCTGGGATACAGCGCGGTCATGCCGCCGATCGCGAGCATGCCGTGTTTGTGGCAGATTTCAGGGATCGTGTTTCGCAGATTCTGGAAGAACGGGACATCGTGCGGGATCGTGTTGCGATCTGGCAGCACCCAATTGGGGTCGTACAGATTGAAATGGATCAGGCTGGCCATGTAATCCCAGCGGCCCAGGTTGAGCGCGAGCAGGTGGTCGCGCAGATTGTAGGCGAATTCTTCCATTTGATATGCGAGCGGATGCGATTCCACCAGTGCCATGCACTTGATGTAATCCTGCGGCCAGCCTTTGGCACGGGCGATTGAGCGGAACAGATCGCGCCACCACAGCGCTTCTTCGGCGGATTCGGATTTCGGAATGTAGAAAGTGAGCGGGTGCTTCAGTTCTTCGGGCTTCAGCTGGAAGGCGATTAGCGCGACGTCGAAGACCGACGCGGGCAGCATTTCGCCATTGAGCACGCGAGCCTGGCGCAGATGTAGGCCTCGCGGGCGGAGCGAGATCACTGTGTTGCTGGGTTTTATCGTGACGGTGCGGTCGCGCTTGCGGTCGAAGTAGCTGAGATCCCCGCGCAGCGCCGCCAGAATATTGGTGATGCCTTGGGTCAGGTGCGGCCAAAAGTTGGCCATGGAATCTTCGAGGTCCAGCATTACGCCCGGAGCGCCGGAGTTCAGCATTTTCACCACGAGCTCGGCGTCATCGGCCGGGCCCGTCATTTGATTGCGCTGGTCCTGGCACCATGCGGGTAGTTCGATATTCCAGGTGTCTTGGGTGGCGCGCGAAGCTGGCAGGTAGTCGGACAGATGGCCCTTGTGCGAAGCTTCGAGCGCAGCGGCGCGACGGCTAACTAGGTCTCGCTGGCGCGGCGTGAACGCGCGATGAAGGGGCAGCAGGAACTCGATGAAGCCAGCAGGGAGGTCGCGCGCGGGGTCAAAGCCGCTGGGTGCGGTGTTGACTGCTTGAACGGGCTCGAGATCGGCACTCAATTCAGTTCTAGTGCTTGCCATAGATGCGAAAACTGCTCCTTATGATTCGCGCGGGCGCGAATTGTGTTCAGCAAATTGCTGCTGCAGCTTTTAATGCGAAACCTGAGGTCGCGGTTGCGTCCTAGCGGGAAAAGGGACACGGCCACGCCGCTGAGAAGGCGAAGATGAAGGGGCAATCAGGCTTCCAAAGGGGTGGGGTGGAAGGCAATCGGAAGGGGTCGGGTAAGTACTTACAGCGATTAGGGATAACCGGGACCTCCCTGATCGGGATTGCTCAGCACGCCAGAATGCACGCAGTTCCATCGTGAAATTTTGCCCGCCGGTCAACACATTGTCCAATTTAGGAAACGATTTGCGTACTAGAAAGCATGTATCGCGACTGAAAGGTCCGTGCTTCAGCGGCGGAGGCGCCCGATTTTGCTGCAACTATGTCGTGGCCCTTCAGTCGTGCCTGCGGCAGGTTCTCACGATGAACTGAAGCCGCGAACTATCAATACCCTCGAGTTGCTTTGGGGTGCAACTTCCATCACTAGCGTGAATACCAGAGAGCCGCGGGGTCCGGGTTGTCTGCTACGATAGCCGTGCTTATGCGAAAACCTTGGGTAATCGCGCACCGTGGGGCCTCGGGCCACGCGCCGGAGAATACGCTGGCAGCATTTGAGCGCGCCGTGCAGCTGGGTGCGGGATTCATCGAGACCGATCTGCACCTCACCCGCGACGCACGGTTCGTTGCCATCCACGACGCGACACTCGAGCGCACCACGAACGGACGCGGGAACGTCCACGACTATACTCTGGCGGAGCTGCGCCAGCTGGACGCGGGGATGTGGTTTGACCGGGAATTCATGGGGCAGCGCATACCCACGCTGGAAGAGGTGCTGAAATTTGGCAGCGACCATGACGTGATTTTTTATCTCGAAGTGAAATACGACGCTGCCTGGGGGATGCACCACTCACTCGTGGCGGAGCTGCATAAATCGCAGAGCACCGCGCGCTCGATCGTGATTTCATTTGACCAATCCACGCTTGCGGCGCTGCGCCAGGTAGATTCCACGATGATGATGGGGTTGCTGGTGGATGAGCCCAGTGAGAATTTCGCAAAAGTGGCCATCGAACTGGGTGTTCGGCAGCTTTGTCCCAGAGTAAATTTGGTAACGCCGAAATTGGTGGAGGATGCGCACCGCCTGGACTTGCAAGTGGCGACTTGGACCGCAGATGATCCGGAGGTGATGCGCGCCGTGGCCGCGGCGGGCGTGGATGGGATCATGAGCAATTTTCCAGATCGGCTGCAGACCGTCCTCGAAGGGTCCTAGAATCATCGAACACGCAGATTGCGCCCCAGCTTGCCCGGGCGTTCACAATTCCACGGCGCAGGTGCTGGCGGCACAGCTACTTAACGCTGTGCGCCACGATTTCGGCTTCCCGAGCATCGTAATTGACGTTGTAGCGGCGCGCCTCAGACCCACCCCCGCACGTCCGTCATCCTGCATGCGCTGGGTGAATTTGCGAAGGGAGCGCAGCGAAGGATCTCTCTTGGCTTTAGAGTACGGCCCTACCGAGCGAGTTGGGTAAAGAGAGCGGCGAATTGCGCGAGGTCGAGCTGTTCGGCGCGGGCGTCAGGGCGGAGAGCGCTAGCAGATAACGCTTCGTGGATTTTCTTGTCGGTAGCGATAGCCAGCAGATTGTTGCGCAGCGTTTTGCGTTTCTGGCTGAAGCAGGTCTGCACGAACTCCAGGAAATGCTTTTCTTTGGATTCTCCCACAATGTTGAGGCTTGCTTGTTCGCCGGGCAGAGACATGCCTACCAGCGCGGATTTTACTTTTGGCGGTGGACGGAATGCACCGGGAGGGATGCGCAGCGCGATTTTGGGTTGGGCGTAAAACTGACAGAGCACCGAAAGGTAGCCGTAGTCGCGTACGTTGGGATGCCCGGCGATGCGTTCGGCTACTTCCAATTGGATGACGATGTGAATGGAGGCGATCTGAGCGGCCCAGCGGAAAAGATGATGCAGGATGGGCGAGGTGATGTAGTACGGCAGGTTCCCGTAGACGTGGATTGCTCCGGCGGCTAGATCGCCGATGTTCGTCATCAGGACGTCGGCTGTGACGATTTCAAGTCCGGGCCATTGATCGGCGTCGTTGTCGCGGGCTGCCATTAGGCCTTCGGCTAGCCTCTGGTCGGTTTCGATGGCGATGATGCGGCGGCCTTCGCCCACAAGGAGCTGCGTCATTTCGCCGTGGCCGGGGCCGATTTCGATCCAGGTCTGGTTGGCAGCCAGAGGCAGGGTGGCTAGGATGCGTTTGCGCCATCCGAGATCGTGGAGGTAATGTTGGCCTAGACGTTGGCGTGACATGTGTGGTGCGAGTGTAGCAACGCTGGGAGAAAATCTAAAACTGCCGCGCCCAGCAGAAGAGTCTGTGTGCCAACGCGGGAATCGATCCTACGCGGCGGGCGCTCGCCTTGAATTACCCTGCGGCGCGATTAACAGACAGCGCCCGCGCCACAAAAGCCTGCACCAAACCCGTCCGTCGCAATCAGTACAGGTTTTTGCTCGATCTCGGCCAGCTAGTACTAGTTCTGGACCAGATTTGTTCCATCGCACAGCTGTTTTCGCCGCGCCTTCGCGCTAAATTCGAACGGAAACTAAAATATGAAATCGCACCCAAAATCGCGACATTCGTACCGCGGCACGACGTTGCCCCCAACCTCGCCCAAACAGTCGGCGCTGTTCGCGAGTCACGGCTCGCGAATCACGATTCACCAGTCGCGAATCGCAGGCGCCTCTCTCTCATCGCTCTTCACTTGCCACTCGTCACTGCCCAAATCAATCGCCAGCGAAACATAATCGAAAGCCAATGCAAATCATTGAAAACAACCACCAGCGATCCAAATCAATCGCTAGTTTTTGTCGTGTTTTTTACGCCTGGAGAGGCAAAGCCGCGCGCTCCCCAAAGCGCGGCGGGGCACTACAAAGTCAAACGAGGCAGCACAGGCAAGATTGCCTGTGCCACGATGTAAGGTGCGAGCTTGACGAAGCTGCGGCGTTCCGTTACCGTTCCCGTTTCTGCTGACGACTTATGAAAATTTTGTTCATTGCATCGGAAGGTTTGCCTTACTCAAAGACTGGCGGCCTCGCGGACGTCGTCGGAGCTTTGCCCAAGGCGCTGGCGGAGATGGGGCACGAAGTGGCGGTGTTGCTGCCGCGCTACCGCGGGAACAAGATCACTTCGATACTAGTTTCCAGCGTGACGGTGACGCTGGGCGATAAGCTGCGTTTTCCCGCCATTGGCGAAGGCCCGGCGGTTGCGGGCGTGCGCTATTTTTTCGCGGACGACCGCGGCTTTTTCGACCGCGAGCAACTGTACGGCGAGAAGGGCGCGGACTATCCGGACAACGCCGAACGCTTCACGGAATTTTCGCGCGTGGCCATCGAATTTATGAAACGCGTGTGGCTGCCGGACGTGATTCATTGCCACGACTGGCAGACTGCGCTGGTGCCGGTGCTACTACGCACGCAGCACGCCGAAGATCCGGTGGTGCGCGGGTTGCCGGTCGTGTTCACGATTCACAATATCGGCTACCAGGGAATTTTTCCGCAGACGGTGATGCGCACGATTGGCCTGCCCGACACTTTTTTCACGATGGATCGTCTGGAGTTTTACGGTCGCGTGAATTTTCTGAAGGGCGGGCTGCTGTACGCGGACTACCTGACAACGGTGAGCCGCCGCTACGCGCAGGAAATTCAGACGCCCGAATTTGGCAATGGTTTGGAGGGAGTGATTCGCGGGCGCTCGGACCGGTTGCTCGGCATTCTAAACGGCGTGGACTATTCGGTGTGGAGTCCGGAGGTGGACACCTTCATCGCGCAGAATTATTCCGTGCACAATCTGGAAGCGAAGAAGGCCAACAAGAAGGATTTGCTGCAGCAGTTCAAGCTGCCCGCGGACAAGCCGGAATGTCTGGAGCGGCCGGTGGTGGGAATCGTGTCGCGCTTTGCGGATCAGAAGGGATTCGACCTGATCGCGCGGATTGCAGGCGATCTGATGAAGGAAAATCTGACGCTGGTAGCGCTGGGTACCGGCCAGCCGGAATACGAAAAGCTTTTCAAGGATATGGCGGAGAAATCTCCTGGCCGCGTAGGCGTGAAAATCGGCTACGACAATCCGCTAGCGCACAAGATTGAGGCGGGGGCAGACATATTCCTGATGCCTTCGCGCTACGAGCCGTGCGGCTTGAACCAGATATACAGCTTGCGCTATGGTACGGTGCCGGTTGTGAGGGCTACGGGCGGTCTGGACGACACCGTACAGAACTACGACCCGAAAACGCATCATGGGACTGGGTTTAAGTTCGAGGCTTATGACGGGCGAGCGCTGCTGGATTCGTTACGTGCCGCATTGAAACTGCAGCGTGATGCGAAGTCTTGGCAATTGGTGCAGAAAAACGGCATGGCCAAGGATTTTTCGTGGAAGGCTTCGGCGGCGGCTTATGTCACACTGTATGAAGCAGCTAAGAGGGCACGAATCCCGCGGGTCGCTGGGACATCTAAAGGCTAGCGCTGGAAACGATTCCTGGAAGTTATCCCGGGGCGTAGTGCGGCGCTACAAGGGACAATAAGGGACAACATGTCAGATAACATCCAAGCGGTGAACGACGCGAATTTCGAAGCAGACGTTGTGGAGGCCAGCAAGACCCAGCCGGTGATGGTGGATTTCTGGGCGGATTGGTGCCGGCCGTGCCATATGTTGACGCCGACGGTGGAAGAGCTGGCGAAAGAGCACGCGGGGAAGTTGAAAGTGGTGAAGCTCAACGTGGATGAGAACATCAACGCCGCGGGCAAGTTTAACATTCGCGGCATACCCACGCTGCTGATTTTCAAGGGCGGGCAGGTGGCGGACCAGCTCGTCGGGGCTCAGCCGAAAGAGTCGATCGAGAAAGTCATCCAGCGCCATATTTCTTAGTCTTAGGCGCGAATTCACTTCAGTCCAAGCCAGGTGACGATGAGCGGCGGCGATCCGGAGCTGGTGGCGCTAGGGAGCGGCCCGACTTCGAAGAGTTGCGCGGCTTGCGGCGAGTCATTTCCCTGCGGAGCGCCGGCTGCGGGTTGTTGGTGCGAGGAAGTACAGGTCGGCGCTGAGGTTTTGGTTGAGCTGCGAACGCGTTATGCGGATTGTTTGTGCCGGCAATGTCTCGCGGCTGCGGCCGTATCTTCGACGCCGTCAGCTCAGCGGGCATCGCGTACGGATTCAGAGACTACGGGGCTTAACATCCTGCCGCAACATCTCCTATGAGTATGAAAGCGAAAAAAGAGCAGCGGCGCTGCCATTGGGCGCAGAAGCCGTTGATGGTGGAATACCACGACAAGGAGTGGGGCAGGCCGGTGCACGACGACCGTTTGCTTTTCGAGTTTCTGATTCTCGAAGGCGCGCAGGCGGGGTTGAGCTGGGAGACGATTCTCAACAAGCGCGAGAATTACCGGCGGGCGTTTGACGGGTTCGATGCGGAGAAGATTGCGCGCTATGACAAACGCAAAGTGCGTTCGCTGCTGGCGGATGCGGGGATCGTGCGCAACCGACTGAAGATCGCAGCCACGATTTCGAACGCTGCGGCGTTCCTCGCTGTGCGGCAGGAATTCGGATCGTTTGACCGTTACTTATGGCAGTTTGTGGGCGGACGGCCTAAGAAAAACAAGTGGGCGACGCCGAAGAAGCTTCCGGCGCGCACGACCGAATCGGATGCGATGAGCAAGGATTTAAAGGCGCGCGGTTTCCGATTTGTCGGGACCACTATTTGTTACGCCTTCATGCAGGCAACCGGCATGGTAAATGATCATGCGCGCGATTGCTTTCGCTATAAATCGGTTGGTTAGCTCGTCGGCTTCTGGTCTGCGCCCTTACGCTTGCGTCGGGGGCAAGCGGAGGCTAGAATTGGCCGTACTTGCATTTCTGTCAGCCCGCCTGTAGTGCTTCTGGTGTCAACGACAGGGGCAAGGTGCGGCCTGACGAAGGGTGGAGCGGCGACGGTGACTGGGAAGGCGCGAGCGAAGGCGATCTGCGTTGTTGGAGCGCAGTGGGGCGACGAGGGCAAGGGTAAGGTGGTTGATTACCTCGCGCAGTCGTTCGACTACACGGCGCGTTACGCGGGCGGGCACAATGCGGGGCACACCGTCATCTTCAACAATCACAAATACATTTTGCAATTGATTCCCAGCGGGATTCTGCGGCCGGAGAAGAAAGCGGTGATCGGCGCGGGGACGGTGGTAGATCCCGCGGCGTTGGTGGCGGAGCTGGAAAATCTGAAACGGTCGGGGATCGAGGTGCGTGGGCGGCTTTTTCTGAGCGATCGCGCGCATTTGATTTTTCCTTATCATCGCGAAATGGACAAGGCCGCGGAGTCTGCGCGCGGGGCGGCGGCGATTGGGACGACTTCGCGCGGGATTGGTCCGGCGTACGAAGACAAAATGGCGCGGCGCGGGATTCGCGTGTGCGATTTGTTCGATCCGGCGGGTTTCAAGGAAAAACTGGAGCGCGTGATCGCGGAAAAAAATGCGATCAGCCGCGCGACGTATGGACATCCCCTCGAAACCGCGGGAATCTACGATCAATATATGGAGTTGGCTGCGCATATTCACGGCCTGGTGACGGATACGGGCGTGCTGCTAAATCGCGCGCTGGACAACGGCGAATCGGTGCTGTTTGAGGGCGCGCAGGGCACGATGCTCGACATTGATCACGGAACCTATCCTTACGTGACGTCGTCGAATGCGACATCGGGTGGCGTGGCGACGGGACTGGGCGTGGCGCCGACGCGAATCGACGGCGTAGTCGGCGTGACCAAGGCTTACACCACTCGCGTGGGCAGCGGGCCATTTCCGACGGAGATGCCCGACCTGGACGCGCAAGCGTTGCGCGAGCGTGGCAAGGAATTTGGCGCGGTGACGGGCAGGCCGCGGCGCTGCGGCTGGCTGGACCTGGTGGTGCTGAAGTTCGCGAAAATGTTGAGCGGAATTGATTCGCTGGTAGTAACCAAGATGGACGTGTATGACACGCAGCCGGAAATCAAGGTCTGCACCGGCTACAAATATAGGGGTAAGACGCTGGAGAACATGCCTGCGGACGTCGAGACGCTAATGCAGGTGGAACCCGTTTATGTGACATTGCCCGGTTGGCAGAAACCGACGCCGGGAATTCGCAGCGTGAAGGAATTGCCGGAAGCGGCGCGGAATTATTTGAGTTTTATTTCGGATCAACTGCAGGTAGAAATCGGGATGATATCCACCGGACCGGAACGCGACGCAACGATTGTTCCGCGAGGGACGAAACTCGCGTCCTGGCTCTAAGGCGCCATGCTTTCCTACGAAGCTGCCCGGGCAAAAGTGATTGAAGTAATCTGCGCGCGGCGTTGTGCGCCTCCTCCTCCCACTGAAACGATTGAATTCGCGGAAGACCCTGCACGTGTGCTGGGGCGCATCGTGGCGGAAGACGTGCGCGCCGACCGGAATTATCCGCCGTTTAATCGCTCGACGCGTGATGGATTTGCTTTGCGTGCGGCGGATGCGACGCAGCCGGGCGTGAAATTGCGGCTGATTGGCGAAAGTCGCGCGGGAGTTTCGTTTGGTGGCATGGTCGAGCCAGGGACTTGTGTGCAAATCATGACGGGTGCGGCGATGCCACGCGGGGCGAATTCGATTGTGATGAACGAGCATGCGCGGATCGAAGGCGAGTTTGTGGTTTTCGACGAAGTGGCGCGCGAGGGAGCTCATTTCGTGCTGGAAGGGCAGGAAACGCGTGTGGGAGAAAGCGTAGTGGCGCGCGGAAAGCGAGTGAGCTATGCGGAAGTGGCGATTGCGGCGCAGGTGGGCCGCTCGCGGTTGACAGTGGCGAAGAAGCCGCGCGTCGCTATTCTTTCCACGGGCGATGAACTAGTGGCGGTGGAGCAGACCCCGACGAAATATCAGATTCGCAATAGCAACAACGTTTCGTTGGCCGCGCAGGTGTCGCTGGCGGGCGGCCAACCGGTGATGCTGGGGACCGCGCCGGACGATCTGGCGGAACTGCGCGCGCGCATTCAGCAAGCGCTGGATGCGGATATTGTGACGATCACGGGCGGCGTGTCGGTGGGGAAATACGATCTGGTGGAGCGGGTGCTGCGCGAAATGGGTGCGGAATTTTATTTCGATGCGGTGGCGATTCGTCCGGGCAAACCCGCGGTGTTCGGATTTTGCCAGGGCAAGCCGGTGTTCGGGTTGCCAGGAAATCCGGTTTCGACGATGGTCACGTTTGAACTTTTCGTGACTCCGGCGATTGAGCTGCTGAGCGGACACAAGCCGGGTGCTCTGGCGGTGCTCCAGGCCAGGCTCGCGCATCCTTTGAATGAGAAGGCGCCGCTGGCGCATTTTTTGCCCGCGCGTGTGAGTTGGCCGGAAGGCGAGCCGGTGGTGGAGGCGATTCACTGGGAAGGTTCGGGCGATATTGGGTCCGTGGTGAAGGGAAATTGTTTTTTAGTAGTGAATCAGGCGAAGCTGGTGTACGCAGCGGGGGAGATGGCGGATATTTTGCCGCGGCGGGGATTGTTCTGAACGAATTCCATGGCCAAGCTTTCGCACTACGATGAAAAAGGGCGCGTGCGGATGGTGGACGTTACGGCGAAGTTGCCCACGTCGCGCACTGCGGCGGCGCACGCATTTATCCGCATGGAGCGCGCGACAATCAGCAGCGTGCGACGGCTGAAATCTCCGAAAGGCAACCCACTGGAAATCGCGCGGATCGCTGGAATTGGCGCGGCCAAGCGCACGGCGGAGCTGATTCCACTTTGTCATCCCCTCTCTCTGACTCACGTAGATGTGAGCGCCAAGCTGTGCCAGAATGGAATCGAGCTGACATCCGAGGCGACGGCTACCGGCCCGACCGGCGTCGAGATGGAGGCTTTAGTGGCGGTGTCGGTCGCGGCGCTGACGATTTACGACATGTGCAAAGCGCTGGAACGCGGCATGGAAATCACCGAGGTTTATGTGGTGAGGAAAGCGGGCGGGCGAAGCGGCACGTACGTGCGTCCTGGGAAACGTGTGAAGCGATGACGCCGATGAAGGATGTCAAAGTTCTGGTGGTCGATGATAATGCGTTGATCCTCGACCTATTGATGAAGGGCTTGCTGCCGCATTGCGATGCGCGCGCGGCGGCGGACGGTGCGGATGCGCTGCTGAAAATTGTGGATGATCCGCCGGATCTGGTGGTGTGCGACTATCGCATGCCGGGGCTGGATGGGCGTCAGCTGTACGAAAAGTTGCGCGGAAGGCAGCAGACGAAGGCGATCCCGTTTATTTTTCTGGCCAGCCGGAGCGACATCGAAGAGAAATTGCGGCCGATCGTGGAAGGCGTCGAGGAATTTATTCCCAAGCCATTTTTTCTGAAAGACCTGGTGCGGCGCGCGAAAAAGGTGGTGGACCGCCTGCAGCTGGAGAAATTGCAGAATCGCCAGGTGCGCCCGGGAGTGGTGCAGGGCCGGCTGGAAGAAATGTCGATTATGGATTTGATGCAGTCGCTGGAGATGGGGCAGAAGTCGTGCCAGTTGTCGATTCGCCGCGGGGAAGAAAGCGGCGATTTATTTTTTGCGTCGGGGCAGTGCAAGGATGCGCGGCTGGGAGCGCTGGAGGGCGAGGCGGCGGTGTTTGAGGCCGTGCGCTGGCCTGAGGGCGAATTCGAAATTGATTTCAATCGCGCGCCAACGCGCGATACCATTTCGCGAACTACTACGGGATTGTTGATGGAAGCGCTGCGGCTGGTGGACGAAGGGCAGCGCGACGGCGAAAGCGAAGACGCGCAGGTCACCGAAGGATAGTCCCGCGAAAAGCGGGACACCACTCCATGCGGGTTTCCATTCTCACAATCAGCGATTCGGTAGCCAGCGGAAAGCACGAAGATGGTTCCGGGCCCGCCGTTGCGGGTCGGTGCAGGGAACTGGGATGGGAAATTGTGTCGGCGGCGGTATTGCCGGATGAGCGCGAGAGCATTGCTGAGCTTTTGCGGAAAACTGCCGATGCGAAAGTGGTGGATTTGATTCTCACGACCGGCGGTACTGGAGTGGGTCCGCGCGACGTGACGCCTGAGGCGACGATCGCTGTGGCGGAGCGGATGATTCCTGGTTTTGCGGAGCAGATGCGCGCGGAGGGTCTGAAGAAAACGCCGCGGGCGATTTTGTCGCGCGGGGCTGCGGGGATTCGCGGGACCACGATTGTTGTGAATCTGCCGGGAAGTCCTCGGGGAGCTGTGGAATCGCTCGACGCTATTGCTGCTTTGCTTCCTCATGCCGTGGATGTGTTGCACGGCGCACGCCATTAGTACAATCAAAAAATAAAGTTGCAACAAGTGGGCTACATGGTCGTGTCGCCAGAAACGATTCAAAAGCTCGCGGGAAGTACACCGCGAATAAAAGGCACTTGCGCGCCGTCTTTTCCCACCCCTTCCGGGGTGGGCTAGCTTATGCCGCGCCCACGGCGCTGGGACAGAGTGGGGCGCGATTTACGAACAGCGGTACAGACTCCGAGACGAAGCGGCTGCAACTTCAACTGCACTGAGCAGGCGCTACGCGTAACGTCGGCGATGCGAAATTTTTGTGGCGGATGAGGCTGGCTGAGACTTGACCGCTGTGCTAGGATGCGCTGTTCGTGGGTCAACGTCAATCCGGCGATGCCGAGCCAATACATTCCGATATTGATTTACGCGCTGCTCGCCGCGGCTTTCCCCGCCGTTACGCTGATCGTTTTCAAATTCATTCGTCCGGACATGAAACCGAACGGCGCGAAGCTGGAACCGTACGAATGCGGCGTGCCGCCGGAAGGGAATGCGCGCGGGCGTTATTCGGTACGCTTCTACATGGTCGCGATTCTTTTCGTCATTTTTGATGTGGAGACAATTTTTCTGTTTCCGTGGGCGATCAAGTACGGGCAGCTCGGAGTGTATGGTTTGGTGACGATGCTGGTGTTTCTGGGAATTTTGCTAATTGGGTACGTGTGGCTTTATCGCAAGGGCGCGCTCGACTGGGTGTAGTCGCGGCGCTGGGGATGTCAGCGGCGGGGCCGCTCGTGGAAAGTTTGCACGGAGCAGAGTGGAATTGACGTTGTTTTTTGGAGTGTGTTAAAAAGGCGGGCTGCGAGCCGATTGCGGGACGCGAGATGTAGCGCGTACCGGGCGAGGGCAGCCGATCGAACCGATGGTCAACGACCCTTCGGAAAAAGGTCCAGCCGCAAAACCGCCGGAGGGCACGGCGGAAAAGTCTTCTATTCCTTCCAAGCCCGAAACGCCAGCGGTTCCTGCTGCGCCTGCTGAGCCAATTGCAGCGAAACCGCCGGTCCCTGCGACACCTGCTGAGCCGGTTTCAGCGAAACCACCTGCGGCACCACCTCCTGCGAAGCCTCCTGCAGCAACGCCGCCTGCTGCAGAACCTCCTGCCGCCGCAACTACGCCAGCAATGCCTGGAACACCAACTGCTCTTCGTGCTCCTGCAGTTGCCGCGCCACCGAAACCTGCAGCACCTCCCGCGCCACCGAAAGAAGCGCCGCCGAAACCTGTACCATTGGACAACGAATTGGTACAACGCCTGAAAGCGCGCTTTGGCGATGCGTTTCGCGAAGCTTCGCTGGACCGCAAGCAGGCCATCGTGCTGATTGCGGTGGAGCAGTTGCGGGAACTTTCGCGTTATTGCCGCGACGAAGAAAAATTCGACATGCTGGTGGATTTGACGGCGGTGGATTGGCCGAAGCGCGAAAAAAGGTTCGACGTGGTGCTGAATCTTTATTCTTTCGCGAAGAACGAGCGGCTGCGATTGAAGGCGCACGCGGGCGAAACGGAGCCGGCGCCGAGTGTTTGCGAAATCTGGCCCGCGGCGAACTGGATGGAGCGCGAGTGCTACGACATGTTCGGGATTGTGTTTGAAGGCCACCCGGATCTGAAACGCATTTTGCTGCCGGAGGAGTGGCAAGGCCATCCCTTGCGCAAGGATTACGACATTTTGAAGCAGGACACGGATTGGGTTCGGGAAAATTTGGGAATCGAGAGCGGGCAGTAGCGCCGCACGACGGCCATCAGCCAATGAGCAACGAGCACACGATAAAAACGATTTCGGGGATGGCGAACGTCAACACTACGGTGCTGGGCGCGGACGAAATCATTTTGAATATGGGCCCGCAACATCCTTCGACCCACGGCGTGCTGCGCGTGAAATTGAAATTGGATGGCGAGCGCGTCGCGGGGTCGGAATGCATCATCGGCTACCTGCATCGCGGCGTGGAGAAAATCGCCGAGCATCGCAGCTACCAGCAATTTGCGCCGTACGTGGACCGCATGGATTACGTTGCGGCGGTTTCGAACGGCTTGGGCTACTGCGAGGCCGTAGAGAAATTGCTGGGGACCGAAGCGCCGCCGCGCGCGCGAGTGGTGCGCACGATTCTGACGGAATTGCAGCGGATCGCGAGTCACTTGTTGTGGCTGGGCACGCATGCGCTGGACATTGGCGCGCTGACGCCGGTTTTCTACTGCTTTCGCGAGCGCGAAGAGATCCTGAAGATTTTCGAGAAGTATTGCGGCGCGCGCCTGACGACTCATGCATTCCGCATTGGCGGACTGCAGTACGAGACCTACGACGGCTTCGAAGAGGACACCAAGCGTTTCTGCAACGATTTCGCGCACAAGATTGACGAGTACGAAACGCTGCTGACGGAAAATCGCATCTGGGTAGGCCGCACGAAAGGCGTGGGAATTTTGAACGCGGCGGATGCGATTGCGTTAGGAGTGACCGGCCCGGTGCTGCGCGCAAGCGGCGTGAAATGGGATTTGCGCAGAGCGCAGCCGTACGCGGCCTACGATCAATACGAATTCGAAATTCCTACGCGCGAAACCGGCGACACATACGACCGTTACGTGGTGCGCATGGAAGAAATGCGGCAGTCGCGGCGCATCTGTTTGCAAGCGGTGGAAAATATTCCTACGGGGCCGATCATGGCGCGCATCGGCAAAGTGCTGAAGCCGCCGCCGGGCGAAGTTTATCACTCGATTGAAGCGCCCAAGGGCGAGCTGGGGTATTACATTGTGAGCGACGGAACGACGCAGCCGTATCGCGTGCGCGTGCGGCCGCCATCATTTATTAATTTGCAGGCGTTCGACAAAATGGCGAAAGGATCGTTGATTGCGGACGTGGTGGCCATCATCGGGACGATCGATATTGTGCTGGGGGAAGTGGACCGGTAGGCGATGGGACATCTGATTCCACAATCGATCATGCCGTTCGTGCTGCCGGTGCTGTATGCGGTGGTAATCGTCGCGGTGTTGCCGCTGTTGGCGGGCTACATCGTGTTGATGGAACGAAAAGTAATGGCGGACATGCAAGCGCGGCTTGGTCCGATGCGCGTGGGGCCGCACGGATTGCTGCAGCCAATTGCGGACGCTGTGAAATTGCTTTTGAAGGAAGACATCATTCCGGATAAAGCGGATCGGCTGATGTTCTGGTTCGCGCCGCTGGTGAGCGTGACGATGGCATTGCTGGCTTACTCCGCGCTGGCGATCGGTCCTGTATTTCAGATTGCGGATTTGAATATTGGATTGCTTTTTATTCTGGCGATCAGCTCGCTGGGGATTTACGGAATCGTGTTGGGCGGATGGGCTTCGAACAGCCATTATTCGCTGTTGGGAGCTTTGCGCAGCGCGGCGCAGCTGGTGAGTTATGAAACCGCGGCGGGACTGGGATTGATTTCGGTGCTGTTGCTGGCGGGCTCGCTTTCGATGAAAGATATTGTGCAGGCGCAGTCGGACCAGGGCGTGTGGTTCGGTTTCTCGGTGCCATTCGGATTTTTTATTTATCTGGTGGGTTCGATCGCGGAAACCAATCGCGCGCCTTTTGATTTGCCCGAAGCGGAATCAGAATTAGTGGCCGGTTACATGACTGAGTACAGCGGATTTCGCTGGTCGCTATATTTTCTGGCGGAATACGCGAACATGGTTGTTGTTGCGGGGATTGCGACGACTTTATTTCTGGGTGGATGGTTGCGGCCGGGCGCGCGCTATCACGAGCATATTCCGGGAACGGGCGTCGAATGGTTGGATGCGCTTCCTGCGCTGCTGACTTTGGGCGTGGCGTTGTATTCACTTTCCCTTGCGCCGAAGCAGCCGGTGAAAATTCAGAAAATCGTGATGGTGTTGGTTGCGCTGCTGTGCCTGGGTGTTGCGGGCGTGCTAGGCGGATCGCTGTTCGCGCCGCCGGCTGTGATGCAGGGAATTCACGGGGCGTTTTGGTTCATGGCGAAAGTGTTCGCTTACATTTACGCGTTCTTGTGGATCCGGTTTACGTTTCCGCGCTATCGGTTTGACCAATTGATGCGGCTGGGCTGGCGATTTCTGATTCCTTTGGCGCTGGTGAACGTGATCGGCGTGGGCGTGGCGATTGTGCTGCGGCAGCAATTCGCTTGGGGGCCGATTGTGTCCTTGATTCCGACGACGCTCGGGACTTTGGGCGTGGCGATGCTGCTGGCGAAAGATGACGCGCCGACGGCCACGGCGCATTTGGTGGACGGTGAATAGATAGATGCAGACGCTGAATCAGGCGCTATTTATATTTTTCGCAGTTTTGGCGGTGGCTTCCGCGATTTTGATGGTGACGCGGCGGAACATTGTTCATGGCGCAGTATTTCTGATCACCACGCTTCTGTCTACGGCTGGCATCTTCCTGCTGCTCGAGGCGGAGTTTCTTTTCATTGTGCAAGTGATCCTGTATGTCGGTGGGATCATGGTGCTTTTTGTGTTCGTGATCATGCTGGTGAATCTGGACGTTTCGATGCGCCAGGTGCAATTTAACCGGCAGTGGTTTGTGGCGGGGGCGCTGGCTCTGGTGCTGGCGGCGCAATTTCTGTTCGCGATCTGGGCGGGAAGAGGAGCGCTGCGATTGCCGGCGATGGCAGCGGAGATCTCGCCGAAGAATACCGAGGCCGTGGCGGATGCGCTTTTCAGCCACTACATGCTGCCGTTTGAGATTGCTTCGATTTTGCTGTTGGTGGCGATGATTGGCGCGGTGGTGATGGCCAAGCGGAGAGTGGGATGATTCCGGTGGACTATGACTATTATTTGTTTCTGAGCTTGGCGCTGTTCGTCATCGGCGTGATCGGGGCGCTGACTCGCCGCAATGTGATCATCATGCTGATGTCCATCGAACTGATATTGAACGCGGTGAACATTAATTTGATGGTTTTTTCGCGAATGTGGGGCTCGGTGGATGGGCAGGTGTTCGCAATATTTATTATTACGGATGCGGCTGCGGAAGCTGCCGTGGGATTGGGGATCATCCTGGCGTTTTTCCACAATCGCGAGACGGTGCTGGCGGATGAAATGGATATCATGAAATGGTGAAGGCTTACTGATGAACGCGCCGTATTTTCTGGAGCACATCTGGCTGATCCCGCTGTTTCCGTTGCTGACGGCTGCGGTGATGTTGTTTTACGGGCGGAAGCTGGCGAACAACATTGTGAGTTATTTGTGCTCGGGGAGCGTGTTCGTTTCGTTTATTTTTTCCGTGGGGGCTTTTTTTCAGCTGGTTGCTCGCCCTGAAGGCGAGCGGTTCTTTACGAAGTTGCTGTTCCAGTGGCTGCCCGCGATTCCCTATCACATGTTCAACGGCAGGTTGGCTCAGTTTGTGGCTGGGTGGGAATTTCAGATTGATCCGCTTTCGGCGGTGATGATTCTGGTGGTCACTGGCGTGGGATTCCTGATCCACGTGTATTCGACGGGATACATGGCGCACGAGGGCGGATATTACCGGTTCTTCGGCTATTTGAACCTTTTTATGTTCGCGATGCTGATTCTGGTGCTGGCGAATAATTTCTTGATGATGTTCGTGGGCTGGGAAGGCGTGGGAACTTGTAGCTATTTGCTGATCGGATTCTATTTCCATCGTAAATCGGCATCGGACGCGGGGAAAAAAGCGTTTATCGTCAACCGCGTGGGCGATGCGGGATTTCTGCTGGGAATTTTTCTGTGCTCGGCTGTGCTGGGGACGGTCCGCTTCAGCGATATCGGGCCGGCGCTGCTGGCGGGACATTTTCAG
>Ga0070762_10000236_pt1 | contig 21775 bp, 14 predicted proteins | sample HubBroMetageREF2_FD_66726 | JGI IMG/M metagenome (GOLD analysis project Ga0070762, IMG submission 66726) | Reference soil microbial communities from the Hubbard Brook experimental Forest, New Hampshire, USA - Hubbard Brook CCASE Soil... | ecosystem: Environmental > Terrestrial > Soil >...
GGAGGACGAGTACAAAGGCTTGCGGGTGTGCGTGACAGGAAAGATAACGAACTATCGGGGCAGGCCGGAGATCGTGGCTACTGAATGCGGACAGATTGAAATTCAGAAATGACGCGTCGAACACGGGGTCAGCGATTTCATTTCGATCACTCACTCTTGGTCCGTAGAGTTCTGCCCCCACATCCTCACAACTTCGTCGGACAGTTTAGTTCTGGGTCGGAATCCAGTCAGATCGGACCGTTGGTCTTGCTCGCGAATCGACGGTTAGACTAACATTACCTAACCCATAGTAGAAATACTCATATATTTACTTGACATCAACAGAAGTACTCAATTATACGATTACCACATTTTTTGCCGTGGAGGAATTATGCTTCTAAAACGGCTGGCGTTTCTGCCTTGTGTGCTCGCGGTCGGTTTCGCCTCAAGCGCCCGGCAGACTTCTACAACGGTGACGCAAGATCCTCAAGCGATCGCAGTTCTGCAACGAAGTATAAGCACGATGGGGAGTAGTCTGCCTTCCGATTCGGTGGCCACAGGAAGCGTTCAAACCGTGGCTGGATCGCAGGCGAGTCTGGGAACAATCCAAATTCTGACGAAGGGTAGTGCCGAAAGCCTTGTCCAGATGACTATGCCAGATGCCACCCGCACAACCATTTACGCAAACGGACAAGCGAATGAATTGGTCGGGGCAACGGTAACGATTTCAACGCTCGAACTTGCGGTCACAAGCCAAGCTCCTTACTTTCCGATTCCACTTTTCGCCGCAATGCTCAGCGACCCGGATTACTCTTTCGAATACGTAGCCTTGGAATCGTCAAATGGTGTTTCATTACATCACATTCGAACTTGGGACTCGTATGCCACGCAACCTGGCTTGCAGTCGCTCTCAAGCCTCTCCACGCGCGATATTTGGATCGACGCGAATTCTAGTCTGCCCCAGAGAATCTCTTATGTGAGCCGTCCAGCGCGGGGCGCAGTCGCTGGAACAACCGTTGATGTGTTCCTTTCGAACTACCAAAACTCGTCCGGCGTGTTATATCCGTCGTCAATCCAGAAATCTCTGAATGGAACTCCCTGGGCGTCCATCTCGATTCAAAGCGTCTCCTTCAACACGGGCCTTTCTGACTCCAGCTTCCCGATTCAATAGGAGTGGCAATGAAGAGGACAATCATTCTACTCGGCCTACTGCTTCTCTCGCCGTGCGCTTGGACGCAGACAGGTTTCCCGCTATATGGTTCCTTCGAGGTCAGTCCGGCGGATGCTGTGAACCGGCAGAACCTGAATACCGTCATTTCGTTTCCAATTATTTCGAACAAAGGCCGAGGCATCAGCCTCGATTTCTCGGCGACAAGTAATTCTTTGATCTGGCAAAACGTCAGCAGCAAGTGGATCCCGTTTCCTATGAATCAGGGCGGAGGTCCAACTTGGGGCTGGAATACGCTCAATGTGGCGGGCGCAATCACTTTCAGCGTCTCCGGGACTGAGGGGCAGTGTCTGGTAGCTGGCAAAGAAGTTGAAGAAGAATACATGACTTACAGTAACTACGTGTACACCGAGCCTAACGGAACGGAACACGCATTCGGTATCAATTACACTTTAGAATGCGGCAAGGTCGAAGGCACAAAGTCGGGTTACTCCTGGGATGGGTATTACATAACTGCAACGACGCCGCCGACAATGACGGTATACAGCCCTGCCGGAATTCAACTCACAGATTCGGTGATCCAGGATACGAACGGAAACTACGTCAGCAGCACCGTCGTAAATTCAAGCGAAACCGACTGGACAGATAGCGCTGGGCACCTCGCATTAAAGGTCATTTCAGGATCGTCGAGCATTTCATACGAATACCAGGATACTACGGGCACTTATCGCACCGTTACGCTCAACCTCGGAAGCTTCAATATCAAAACAAATTTCGCGTGCTCCGGCGTCGTGGAGTACAGCGGTACCGCGAGTCTGCCGACGTCGATCTCTTACCCGAATGGTCTCACTTATACGTTCACATACGAGACCACTCCGGGGAATACAGGCTATGTGACGGGGCGGCTATCAAAAGTTGTCTTGCCCAACGGTGGCTACATCCAATACCAATACGGCGCAACAAACGACGGCGTCAACTGCGCGGATGGAACCATAACCAATCTCACGCGCACCATTTACGATGGTACTAACACGAATGTCTGGCAGTTCTCGCGGGCCGCCAGCGGCTCGAACTGGGTTACCACCGTAACCGCGCCGCAGATGCCCTACGACACTGCAGCAAACCAGTCGGTATACACCTTTAATTCCTTGGGGCAGGAAACGCAAGAGCAGCTGTATCAAGGCAGCACTTCTGGAACGCTTCTTCGGACCATCAACACATCGTGGGCCAGTAATGGATCGCCGGCGACGAAAATTACGATTCTCGAAGACAACAGCACACAATCCGAAATAGAGACAACTTATGATTCCTTCGGCAATCTCGATGTGTCGAAGGAACATGATTACGGCACGGGAGCCCCGGGAGCAGTACTCCGGACGACGAATTACACATATTTGTCAACAAGTGCTTATACGAATCTAAACATCATGAATCGCGTTACGGAAAAGACCATCGCGGATTCCACAGGGACCGTTCAATACCGCGAGGACACTGCCTATGACGGGACGACCATCAGTCCTTGCCCGACGGGGATTGTGCAGCACAACGACACGAATTACCCCTGCACCTTCACGACTCGCGGGAACCCAACCGCTGCAATCACCTATACGAATGCCGCGGCTCCTTCGGGAGGTGTGACCAAGAATTCCTATTACGATGTATTTGGAAACCGCGTCCTAGCTGCCGCAGACTGCTGCGAAACGATAAGCTGGAATTTCTCAGCCACGACCGAGTACTCTTCGCCAGATTCGGTCCTCAAAGGAGCGTCCAGCGGCACCCACACTACGACTAACTACACCTACAATTCTTACACCGGGCAGCTTGCCTCGATAACTGATCCGAACAGTCAAACGACGTCTTTTGCCTACGATTTGATGCGTCGACCGACCACGACCACACGGCCGGACTCGGCGCAAATTGTTACGGCGTACAACGACACACTTCATACCACGAGCACGACGAATCCGGTCCAAGGGACTTCCGAAATGACACAAACCTCCTACTTGGACGGTCTCGGCAGAACTACGAAGGTGAGCGTAACTGACGCCTCGGGCACGCTCTATTCCACCGTACAGACGGAGTACGATGGATTGGACCAGCCTTACAACGTCAGCAACCCCTATACATCTTCTGCTCAATACTGGACTGAAACAACGTTTGATGCTTTGGGCAGAAAAGCGAAAGTCATTCTGCCGGACGGCGAACAGGCTGCGTACTCTTATTCGGTGGCTTCGACGACGGTCACGGACCCTGTCGGAAATCAACGAAAGTATCAAAGCGACGGGTTGGGCCGCCTTGCAACGACCTACGAGCCGGACCCGACCAACGGCAACTCGCTGACCCTCCAAACGAGTTACTCCTATACGGTATTGGGCCAGCTTGCGACGTCAACTCAAGGATCGCAAACGCGCGTATTCTCTTTCGACGGCATGGGCCGTCTCACAAGCCAGTCTTTGCCTGAGTCGGGGACAACCTCATTTCAGTACAATACCTACAATCAGATATCGCAGAGGACTGACGCTCGGGGCGTCATCACGACGTACAGTTACGACACGATGAACCGCCCCTATCAAATCAGCTACAATGTGGGAACATCGGGCGTCTCGGCCACGCCTACCGTAACCTACGCGTACGGGACGACTGCATCGCAGTTAAACAATGGTCGCATTCTCACTTTGACCGATGGCCTCGGGACCACTACATACGGATACGATAATTTGGGCAGAGCGACGCAGTCTCAGTACGTAATTAACGGTTCAACGTACACGATCGGCTATCAATATAATCTGGCGGGAGCAGTGACTTCCTTGACGTATCCCTCTAGTCGCGTTATTCAGAGGACCTACGACGCCATCGGTCGTCTAGCTTCGATTTCTGATAGCTCGACGACGTATGCCAACAGTTTCTCGTACAATGCCGCTCAGCTTAATACGAATTTCACGTACGGAAACGGGGTGGCCGCGACTATCGGCTACTCTCCGGATCGTTTGCAGCTGCAATCACTTGAATTTGCAGCAGGATCGACCCCGGTTTACAACGTCAGCTACAGCCGAACGCAAAATGGAGGGAACAATGGCCAAATCACCAGCATCACCGATGCGGTGGACTCAGGCCGCTCCCTGACCTACACATACGACTCCTTGAGTCGCCTTTCAACTGCTCTAACAACGGGCGACTCCAATTACCCGCAATGGGGCTTGTCCTTTGCGTATGATCGCTACGGGAATCGCACAAATCAAACGGTCACTGCCGGAACTGCAGTCGCCAACTCAGTCGCGGTGAGTGCGACCACGAATCGCATCACAACGGCCGGTTATATCTACGATGCCAACGGGAACGTCACGAATGACGGAAGCAACGTTCTTTCCTACGACGCGGAAAACCGGCTGGTGAGTTCGAGCGGCTCCTTGGGGTCTGGCACATATTCCTACGGCGCATTCGGCATTCGCGCGGTAAAGGTCAGCGGTGGTAGCACTACTGTGTCTATCTACGACGGGAACCATGCCATCGCTGAGTACACGAATGGAGCGCTGGCGAACGAATACGTCTATCTAAGCAATCAGCTCATCGCCTCCCGCCTTAGCGGTACGCTCTACTATCACGCATTCGATCATCAATCCATTCGCGTTCACCTAAACACGAGCGGAAACATCGTGGGCCAGAAAGGGCAGTTTCCCTACGGCGAAGACTGGTATGTGAGCACGCTGACAAACCGCCATTTCACCACCTACGCGCGCGACGCCGAATCCGCGAACGACAATGCTCTGCACCGTTTTTACGTGAATCGCCTCGCTCGCTTTTCCAGCACCGATTCCGTCCCTGGAGGAGGTGCGAATCCGCAGGGGTTCAATCTCTACGGTTACGTCCACAACGATCCAGTAAACCACCTGGATTTAGACGGACGTCACCTGATTGATTGCGACGCGTGGACGGGTGAGGGCTGTGGCGCAAGCGGCGGTGGTGGTGGTGGTGAAGGGCCTCTTCCGAACGGTTGCGTAGGCTTCTTGGACCCAACAATGTGCGGCGGCTGCGATCCGGACAGTATCCTCGAAGGAGATTCGTGCCCTCCCCCAGAGCCGGTTCCTACACCACCCCCTCCAACACCCACGTGCTCTGCGGAAATGTTCTACAGACCGGTCAAACATACTTTACGTTTGGCCAACCATGCATTTTGGTATGTGCAGGATGAAATAGACGAAGACTTCGTTATTGACGGTGGCCCGCCGGAGGGCTTCAGTATTCTCGGAATCCTTACTGGCCGTGCTCCTTTGAACGATTGGATTACGCCGGGTCCAATCAGTAGTCGGTTCGAGGCGGACGATATATCCAGAGCGACTCCCTGGCGCGCCTATGCTCAGAACGCCTGTTACGGCGTCGAGCAAATTGAGGACAACGCCTACGCATGGCCCCAAAATACGATTCGGTATAACATTCTAGGGCCGAACAGCAACAGTTTTGCCCATTGGGTGGGACTCAGCGCCTTCAATCCGCCGGCCCCGCCTCGGACCGTTGGTTGGAATGTCAACATCCATTTCTAATCCTCGGCGTTCTCTGATGGAGGTTACGTGCGTATCCGTTTCACGATTCTGATCGTCGCTGTGCTTGCAGCAACGTTGCTCAGCCGAGGTGAACGTCGCACAAGTTTTTTAGCGGGTCGCCGGTCAAATTTCACACTTTCCGCGGCAGAAAACTCGGTTCCGGCTCGCGATTCGGTTCTCGATGAACTAATCCGCCTCCAGCACGACCAAGGTTTGACGATCACGTGGTACGAAGATGTCCTCGACGCTGTTTCCTTCAATCACCGCACCGCGACCGGGGGCGTTAGATTACCTTTTCTGATGCCAAAGATGTCAGGTGCTGTCTCATCGGATGGGACGAATGTTGCCGGTGATGTTCGGGACGCTTCTGGTCGACTTATCTTGGGGGTCGTTCGATCGGACGGCTCGGATCCCAGAGAGTATCAGGGGAGAACTCCGATTGATTTCTGCTGGTCTCACGATAGCACATCGATAGCATTGACGAATTCCCGGGGGCGGCGCACGGCTAGCATCGAAATTGTGAATGTTAGTACAAAGGCGGCGCGACTTATCAAAGCGAACGTCGAAGAGAGGTGGCACTTCACTTCTCAATGTTGGTCTCCCGATGACAAGCAAATAGTCTTTGAGAATGGAGGATCAACGCAAATCTATGACATTGCGTCTGATAAAATCCGTGACCTTGGCAAGGGTTTGAATCCAACTTGGTCCTCCGATGGCGGATGGATTGCTTTTCGCGACCATGATACCTACTACGCTATTCGTCCGACTGGACTCGATAAGCGAGAACTATTTCATAAAAAGAATGCTACCTCTGGCCTGTACTGGTCGCCAGATTCCCGAATCGTGGCGTATGTAAGTCTTGCCGGAATATTGGAAGGCGGTGTATTGCTCGATGTAGAAACATACCGCTTGCGTGTCAGGCGACTAGATGACAATTCCGAAGATTGGGTGGCCAATGGAGTGAGCTGCTGCATAAACTATCAGTGGGTAGCGAATCCCGAGCTCCTTAAGCGGGTAATCACGTCCGAAGCTGTATCTCACTAGGAAACACATCATCTCCTTCTTTTCCGCTTTCTGTTCACTTGACACAGTGGGCGGGTGGCGCATCCTTCCGCACTACCCAAACGAACGCCTTAGAACTGTCGGGCGCTGCACCTCTTCTGCTTTTGAACGGTGCAGGTTTAGACGCTACGCTTTCGACCGTAGCAGCACAGCTTAGAAATAGAACTCGCGGATGCACCGTTGTCCCCGGTGCTCGAAAATCGTAACTATCGAGGTTTGGCCGGATTTGGAAATCGCGCGTCCAGGCGCCGCATTAGCTCGACGGCGTTATCAATCGCATCCCGGAACGCGTTTTTCTCGTGCGGGTGATGGCCGGCGATCCAGGCCTGCACGTCGGCGGCTGGTTCGGCGACACCTCATTATTGACTCATAGACACAATACCATCGCTTGTAGCATGAATTGCGATCAGGCTAGACACGTTAGATCGGAGGTTGCGCGTGCCTATTGCCGACGAACTGAAAACGCTCCAAGACCTTCACGATAAAGGTCAACTTACCGAAGCCGAGTACACAACCGCCAAGGCCGCGACGTTGGGAAAGCAGCCGGCGACGGCATCGGGCTCCGGTTTTGCGAAGCGTCTGGGGATTCTCCTTCTTTGTTTAGTCGGATTGATGGGGTTCGGTTGGTACAAGAATGGCACGAAGGCTACGACGGCTACGACGGAAATGGTCTCCACTACTATCCACGCGCCAATTCAGTTAAAGGATGAAGTTGAAAACCTCCCGGCAAACTCGTTCAAGGCTATACCGTTCAATTTGCCGTATACCGGAAGCGTAACCGTCAACGCGAACTTGGCCCACGGGAACCCCATTGATATTTTCGTAACGAAGGATGACCAACTTCCGGTCCTCACGGCCACGCTCTCGGGCAAACGTAGTGCGTGTTGGACTTTGGCCGATATTGCGTAAGCTGGGTATACCCACAACGGGCTTGCACGCGTTTCGTCACGGTCTTGCCACTGAACTGGTTGAGGCATCTGTGCCGTTAACAGTACTGCGAAGCCAGTTGCGCCACGCTGACGTGAAGACCACGCTAAAGGTCTATGCGCACGCGATTCCACAATCCCAGAGGGACGCGATGGAGAACGTAGGCGGTCAATCATTACGTCCAGCCGTTACGTTACGTTTGGTGGGTGCCAAGTAATTCAGAACAAAGGTGATTGGTAGGGGCGGTGGGGATCGAACCCACAACCCCAAAACCGGCAGAAGGGCAGGCACACTCGAGGGCTTAATGAAAAGTTGGAGTGAAAAGTAGTGGATGAATCTTCAGATGTTTGTCGATCGAGGGAACGTGAGTTTGACGTGTTCGAGCGCTTTCTGGGTCTCGCGGAGTTCGCGGAGGTTAAGCTCTAATTCAGCCGCATAGATTTCCGCGCGTTCGTGGACCCTTGCATTCTTGATAGCGACAGCAGCGGCGACGGCGAGGGATTTCGCCAGCCGGAGATGCTCGGGCGCAAAGACTTCTGCCGCGTATGCACCGAGAGACAGAATGCCCAGAACATTACCGGCAGCGATGAGAGGCACGCCAAGCCACGACCCGATTCGGTTGAGTGGCTGGATTCCTCGCCATTCTATCTCCCGAGTTGCATCTGGTAAGAGCATGGCCCTCTGCTCGAACAAGACTCTCTCTAGGAAAACGTTCTCGGATGCCTTGAAGGTTAGTCCAATCCGTTTGGGCACAGCTTGAGGAGCTTCACGTGCAACCATCAAGTTCGATGCGTCCTCTACGAACAGCACCGTGGCGACATCAAATGGAACTAGCTCCAAAATGCATTGAAGAAGAGTGTCGAGGACGGAGTCCATCGAAAGATTTTGACTGAGAGCCAGAGTTGATCTTCTGAGTACTTCGGCTTCCGCACGCGCTGCCTCGGCAGCATCGAGATGCTGGGTAATCTGCATCTCCGCCTGCTTGCGCGACGTGATGTCCTGGGCCGTCCCGACCAGCCAACGGGTTACGCCATCGGTTCGCGCGGGAAAGCCCTTCGCCCAGACCCAACGCACGGCTCCATCGGCTCGGATGAACCGGAACTCTTCGTCGAGCGTCCCAGAACTTACAACTTCCCGAAGTTTCGAAAGAACGCGGATGCGGTCTTCCGGATGGATCAGTTCACGGTATGACGATGGGTTAGCTCGAAGATCATCGACGCTGTGGCCAGTAAGCGTGACGTACGCCTTGTTTACGTAAGTGATCTCTTGCGTATTGGCATCCATCATCCAAAAGATTTCCTGGATGTTATTGGCCATATATTGAAATCGTTCTTCGCTCCTTCTAAGGGATAGCTCGGCGCTCGCTCGCTCGGTAACGTCACAGAGGATGAGTACATGCCGGCCCGGCAAATAGTTCGCTGCAGCGGTGAAGTCCACGCACACAATTGTTCCGTCGTCTGCGATTAGGTCTGCCCGACCTCGTTGGCTCTTGTTACGAAGGAAACAGTCCCATCCTTGTGCAAATGCATCGGTGTCCGCAAGGAATCGGCTGATGTTTTCACCGATCAATTCTTTCACAGAGCATCGCAGCATAGTCGTCGCCGCTGGGTTTGCGTCCAAACAACGGCCCTCGTCATCTGCTATCAGGATACCGTCGAGAACATTTCGGAAAATGGATGAAAACTCGCAATCGGTATCACGAAACGCCTGGTCCGTTTCTCGATGTTCGTTCCGAAAGCGCCACAGAGAATAGATGTTCAAGAATGCAGCAAAGCTCAGCGTAATAAGAAGTAGAGGTATTAAACCGGTGGAAAATATGGAGCGGCGGTCATGTGCAAAGACAGATAAGGAAAGAAGTCCGACAGAAAGTGATAGCGTGACGATGGAACACAAGCGAATCCACTGGGGAAAAGAATGGCCGCACTTCCACGAGGGCCGTGACAACAGTGAAGGGTTCACACGACTGACCGAATTTGCGAATCTCTCGATGTCGGAAATCTAGCACACGGCATGTATTTGCGTCACACAACGGTTGGAGCGTCCGTAATTAGAGACAAGATTCTGAAGGTCTAATATCGACGCGCTGTCCGCTTTCGGGGCTTGTAATTGGGATCGAAGCTGAAGAGATACGCAACAGGTCTCGCGAGTCCTCGCGCCATTCTTTCGAGCCTTCTAAACGAAGGTGCATTTCTGCCACGCTCGATCAGGCTCAGAAAATCGACAGACATGCCGAGTATCTCGGCAAATTCCTCTTGCGTTCTATCCGATTCGTCGCGAATCTGGCGAATCCGCAGCCCGAATTGTTTCTTTAGATTACCCAACTCTTACGTTGCACCGCGCGAAAGTCTGTCGTAATCTCATGCCGAGTACCACCGAACGAGGTTACGGGTTACTCTGAGGGCGATTTCGGAAGCCAGCTCTGCCGGCTTGGGTGCCTCAAGGGATTGGCGGGAGTAGTCACTCGCGCAACGACGGATCTAAAGTGCTGTCGAAATCGAACAGAACGGAAAGCGGCATCTTGAGCTGCGTGGAAAAAGCGTCGAGGTTCTCGAACGAGGGCGCGTTGATGCCACGTTCGATCAGACTCAGAAAGTCTACGGATATTCCAAGGAGCTCAGCAAACTGTTCTTGGCTTAACTTTCTCGCCAACCTGATTGCCCTGAGACGGTGGCCAAATCTTTCACGCAAGCTCGGCACTTAATTCTCCAATTTCTGCGTCGAGTCTTGCGTATAGACCTACTTAAGACCACCGAATGGGATTACGGGTCGCATGAATCGCGTGGCTGGCCTAGAGACTGTGAAGGCGGGCAATCTGATATTCGCTTAGCGTCTTAATGACTCGATGAGCTCGTTTACGACATCTCGATTCCCGGCCATGTCAATCGGCCAAGCGCGAGTAATCGCGGGGGAGGGACTGTCGACAGATACTGGCGAATCAAGCGAAACTGCAGATGAAGTTCTGATCACGGGCGTCCAGAGGGGCGACCGCGATGCCCTGGCTTTGCTCTTCCGACGTTATGCTCGTCCTGTCAGGAATATTGGTCAAAGAATTCTACGCGATAAAGCTGAGGCGGATGACCTCATACAGGAAGTATTTCTCTACATTCACAGGAAAAGCGCGGTGTTTGACAGCACGAAAGGCACAGCGCGGTCGTGGATCCTCCAGGTGGCCTATACACAGGCTTTGTTGCGTCGGCGGCGGCTGAAATCGCATGGCTTCTATGCGTCCGTAATCATGGACAATCGGATTGAAAGTGACTTCTTTCACCCCAAAGGCGCACACTTCGGCGATACGGTTGAAAGCTGTTTTGGCAAAGACGGGTGGAAGAGGGTTTGGGACAGCCTGACCGAATGTCAACGAGAGACCTTACGACTGCATTTTTATGAGGGTTGTACGTTCACAGAGATCGCTGAGAGGTTGGGCCAATCTTACGTTAACATCCGCCATCACTATTATCGCGGTCTGGAAAAGCTCCGAAAGCATGCAGATGACAATAAACTGAATTGGCCATAAACCATGTGCTGCCAGCGAACACAAGTTTGGAATGTTGGGGCGTTGTGACGATGGATTCGCACGAGAGATACCTAGAATTGTGTGCCGCTTCGACCGCCGGTGAACTGAGCCGGGAGGAAGAGCAAGAGCTGGAAGAGCACCTTGCGATTTGCGCGTCATGCCGGCGTGTAAGAAACGATTACGAATCTGCTATCCAAAAGGCTGTTCCAACCCTTGCTGGCGAACTTGATTCGCTTTGGAGAGAATCTGATTCGTCATGGTCTGTTGAGCACGCAGAAACTGCTTTCTTCAACCGACTGAAAAATGATCAGCACGATCTGCCATCCCCTGAGAGCGCGATCGGTAAGCTCGAGTCGACGGGGCGCCGATTTACATATCAGCCGTCTCAAATTCGATGGGCTGAACTCTGGATGCCATTTGCGGCGTGCGTCCTGCTGGCGATCGCGTTGGGAATTGTCGCAAGTCGAAGCGGTCTGAGACACGGAGCAGTCACCTCGGAGCAGCAAGCGATCCCGACAGCGCCATCCATCTCCTCCCTCGAGGAGCAGATCAGTGATTTCGGCCATGAGCGGGCTCAACTCCTGGCGAAATTGGCGGATGACGACAGTGCCATAAAGGATTTGAGGCAAGAGCTTACGGCGCAGACCGACGAGATCAAGCATTTGAAGCCGACCAGCGACTCTGGTCCTATGAGAACGCAGAGTGCAGGTCAACCTGCCACAAACGTGGCAGCCGACAATTCAGGTCGCGATGCAGAAATCGCCGCGGCACAAGCCAATCTACAGCAGCTGCAGACGAAAGCAGACGTGCTAAGCCAAGAGCGAGAGAACGCAGCGAAGCGTGCCCTGGTGCTGGAAGCTAAAGTGGATGAACTGACCGAACTTGCGCACAAGCGAGAACAGGCAATGGACGAACAGCAGGCTCAGATTTCGAAACAGCAGGAATTGCTGGACCACGACCGCGACATCCGGGAATTGATGGGTGCGCGAGACCTATACATCGCCGAGGTTCACGACGTCGGTGGGAACGGACAGACGGACAAGACCTACGGCCGCGTTTTCTACACAAAGGGAAAATCGCTCATTTTCTACGCGTATGACCTCGACCAGGAATCAGGCTTGAAAAACGCCAGCACATTCCAGGCGTGGGGGCGGCGCGGCGTGGATAAGCAACAAGCGCTCAGTCTCGGAGTCTTCTACGAAGACAACACGAACAAGAAAAGGTGGGTCCTAAAGTTTGACGATCCCAAAGCCCTGGCAACAATTGATGCGGTGTTCGTAACGGTCGAACCGAACGGCGGAAGCCATCATCCGAGCGGTAAAGAATTGCTATTCGCCTACCTGCGCGTAAACCCGAATCATCCATAGTCAGACTTGAGCCTAGGAAATGCTGTCCTGCTTTCCGGACAGAATTGTCATTGGCACAAAAATGTGTGGGGTTCGCATAGACCTAGTAGCGAGGAAACGTTCCTCGCAGCGGAGGTTTCTTGCGAGTGCGCACTCTATCGCTCTTCCTACTCCTGGGTCTGAGTCTACCAACAATTTGTTCGGCACAATCTCCGACGGGAACGATTAGTGGAATCGTTTTCGATCCTTCTGGTGGAGTCGTGGCGGGCGCGGAGATTTTGATTGTCAGCGACACGACCAGCGTTCAATTCCCCGCGAAGACGGACAGTGAAGGAATCTACCTCGTCACGAATCTTCCGCCCGGTCCGTACCGTATCCAGGTCTCCAAGATTGGATTTAAGACGATCATCAAGCCCGACATCGTGATTCATGTGCAGGACGCGCTGGCGATCAACTTCCGGCTGCCACTCGGAGCCATCTCCGAAATCGTGACAGTCCAGGGAGGTGCGCCGCTGGTAGATACGGAATCAGGTTCCGTCAGCACTGTGATTGACCGGCAATTTGTGGACAACCTGCCGATGAATGGCCGGAGTTTCAACACCCTGCTTCAACTGACGCCAGGGGTGGTGATCGCACCCTCCAACTTCAACGCTCCGGGGCAATTCAGCATCGCGGGACAAAGAGCGAGTGCCAACTGTTTCACGGTAGATGGCGTCTCGGCAAACTTCGGCGTTCAGGCGGGGATTGGCGTGGGCGATCAATCGGGACTCGGCCAGTCGCAGGCATTCAGCGCCCTGGGTGGAACGAGCAGCCTGGTCTCCGTCGACGACCTCCAGGAATTCCGGATTGAGACGTCTTCCTTTGCACCGGAATTCGGAAGGCAACCCGGCGGGCAGGTACTGCTAACTACGCGCTCGGGCACGAATGACTGGCATGGAGGAATCTTCGACTATTTCCGAAACACCGTCATGGATGCGAACGACTGGTTCGCGAACGATGCAGGATTGGGCCGGGCCGCAGAAAGGCACAACGACTTCGGCGGCTATTTGGGCGGTCCGATCTGGAAGGGAAGGACATTCTTCTTTTTGTCGTATGAAGGTGCGCGTCTGAGGCTACCGACGACAATCATAACTCCCGTTCCTTCCCTCTCATCGAGGCAGAGCGCGCCTTCCGCTCTTGCGCCCTTTATCGACGCGTACCCACTGCCGAACGGGCCGATCTCGCCAGACGGCTACACGGCGCAATACGCAGGAAATTATTCCAATTCTGGCACTCTCAACGCGACGAGCCTGCGGATCGATCACTTCTTTAGTTCTCACTTTTCGATATTCGGCCGTTACAACTACGCGCCTTCACAGACCGTGAGTCTCAGCAGCCCTTCGGAATTAGACACGATTCCGGTGAATACGCAGACGTTTACCGTCGGCGTGAATTCAGAACTGGGAAGTAGTATCTCGAACTCTCTTCGAGGCAACTATTCGATGCAGACCTCGAACTATCAATCGGCGCTGCACGCGATGGGTGGCGCGACGCTGCCCGACCCGACCCTTTATCTCGGAAATCTTTCTTTTCCGTCAAATGAGCTGAACTTTCAGACGTTTGATACATACTACTTCGCGGCCGGCACGATTGGACATAACCAATCGAAGCAAGTAAACATCGTCGACGACCTATCGTGGATCCTGGGTGTCCATAAGTTGAAGTTCGGAGTGGATGGACGGATTGTGTTTCTCAACATTCATCCGGCGGTAGGTTCGCTGGGATACTCCACGGACAGCGTTCAGGATTTTCTGGCGACAGGGCAAACGAACCTGTACTCGACAACGACAAAGCCAGCACAGGTTAAAGCGCCCGCGTTGTCCCTCTATGCGCAAGACACGTGGAACGTCACGCAGCGACTTGCGCTGTCCTACGGATTGCGATGGGAGTTGAGTCCCGCGCCTTCGGCCCGGGGAAACACTCTCCTTGCCTCCTGGGAGAATGTGAACGACCCTTCCGCGATCACTCTTGCGCCCTTCGGCACGCCACTGTGGAAGACACAGTATGCAAACTTTGCCCCACGATTCGGGTTGGCCTATCGGCTGAACTCGAAAGGGGATTTCGTTCTTCGGGCGGGCACCGGCATATTCTACGACTTGGGATTGGGCGCCGCTTCGGCCGTCCCTTCGTACTGGCCAAATACCGCATTCAACTACTATCCGGTGGTGTCGGTTCCGATCACGAATGCATCCTCGTATCTTCCCTCTTTGTCTCTGGAACCACCGTACTCAAATCAGATTTACGCGTTTTCACCGAACCTGAAACTTCCCAGGTCGTATCAATGGAATGTTGCGCTTGAGAAGTCGTTCGCAGGCAAGCAATCCGTGAGCGTTACCTACGTCGGGCAGGCGGGGCGAGACCAACTGCGCAAGTCGGCGTTCGAGCAACCGAACCCTAATTTCACCGGGATTTTCTATTTAACTCAGAACGACGCCCTGTCGAACTACAACGCGCTGCAGGTGCAGTATCGGCGTCCCTTGTCAGGCCGTGTCCAAGCGCTGCTGAACTACACCTATTCGCACTCGCTCGACAACGTGTCCGGTGATGATGTCGCCGGCCCTTCGGATACGGTAATTTCCACACAGGGCGACTATGCGTCATCCGACTTCGACGTTCGTCAGAGTTTTTCCGGCGCGGTCACATGGGAGCTTCCCTCCACCAAGCGAACCGCTGTGCTGTCTGCGGTCACGAAAGGCTGGTCGCTCGATACCATGGTCGTCGCCCGATCGGGATTTCCGTTCAACGCAAGCGTCGACCTAGGAGCGTCCGAAGTGGCGGGACAATTTACCCGTCCAGATTTGGTCGCAGGTCAGCCGTTTTGGGTGGCTAATCCGCAGGCTCCAGGAGGACAAACACTCAATCCAAACGCCTTTGTAGTACCTTCGACGGTTCGCCAGGGCACCGAGGGCAGGAACGACATCTCCGGATTTGGTTTTACGCAAACCGATGTCTCGCTCGTCCGGCTGTTTTCTTTGGGAGAAAGAATAAAGCTTCAGTTCCGGACCGATGCGTTCAATATCCTGAATCATCCCAACTTCGCGAATCCGGCAGGGTACATTCAGTTCGGTCCCCTGTACTTCCAGTCGACACAGATGTTGAACCAGGCCTTAGGCGGCCTTAACCCACTTTTTCAGGAAGGCGGCCCGCGCTCGTTGCAGGTATCTTTGAAGCTAACCTTCTAATCCGCACAAACGAATCGTGAGCTGGACGGCGGCAAGCGTGCCGAACGCGTATCGCTGGAGGTGTGCCTCGAAATGCGCAAATTGAAATGTGTAATTGCAATCCTCGGACTCACCGTCTGCTGCTTCGCAGCCGGGGCTGGCGCTCAGGCCGTCGAAGGCGCGAGGTATGATCCAACACCCGTTCGCCTGGATCAAAACGTGGCGACGATCGCTCGCCCCGTCATACCGATGGACCTGCTGACACTACGCGATCCGAAGGGTGTGGGCATTTCGCCGGACGGCAGCCAAGTAGCCTTCGCGGTAGGTCAGGCCGAATTGGAGACAAATGGATATCGTTCTGGTCTCTTTGTTGTCGCAACCAAAGCCGCCAGCCGCGTCAAGGCGCTGGGGACTGTGGGGATGCCCCATTGGGATGAGCTCAATCAATGGATTGACGAACCACCTCGATGGTCGCCCGACAGCCGGTGGATCTCTTATCGAACGCGCATGAGCTCGCGAGAACGCTGGCAAGTCTCGCTGTGGAATGTGACAAATAGCCTGAGAGAAAAACAGACTTCGGTCCCCGGCGACGTCGAAAGCTATCGCTGGTGCGCCGGGGGAAGTGAACTATTTCTGACCGTGCTGAAGCCAAGACCGAGCGTCGAAACAACGAATGCGGCAGAGAGTGGAATTCTTTTTAATCAAGCAATTCACCCCTACCAAGTCATTCCGGTTCTCGCGCAAGTGGAAGAAGCCAAGGAACCAGAGCGCGAATATTGGATTTACGATCTTAAGACCCAGCGGCAGCGGCGTGCGACCGAGAGCGAAGTCGGGACATGGAAGCCGTGGAACTCGAGGTCCGCGTCCGATACGAACCCCGCACTCGCGAAATACCACATCCTCGATGCAGCGCCTTCACCGGAGGGATCGAAAGTGGCCTACTTGTATGGTGTGGAAAATGCCGCACAGTCGAAAACGTGGGCTGGTCGGCTTCTCGTATCTTCCGATCACGACCACCAAATCCTCGAAGTGACACCCGACGCACACCGTGTCGAGCAATTCTGGTGGACTGCCGACGGAAGCGCGTTGTACTTCACCCAACATGACGGGCGAGGACACTCCGCGGAGCTATGGAAATTGCGCTCGGGAGACTTAAAGCCGCAGCTAGCCTACAGAGCCGACGCCGGTGAGTACCTCTCCTCGTTTTCTTCCGACGACGCGGGGCGGATATTCGCCTGCCTGCGTGAAAACAACACGTCGCCTCCGCAGATCGCCGTGATTGACGACGCAACCAAACCGGTTCGCCGTATCGTGGACTTGAATCCCGGGTTTTCCTCGCTACAGAAAGGGAGTACGGAGCGCCTGGAAGGAACCAACTCTTACGGCGAAAACTGGTTTGCGTACCTGGTTAAACCGCTCGATTTCCTACCCGGCACGAAATATCCACTCGTAGTGACCACCTATCGCAGCGGCGACTACTTTCTGCGGGGAGCGTCGGGCGATGAGAATCCCATCCAAGTGTATGCAGCGCATGGCTTCGCGGTCTTATGCGTCGACGTAGGATGGATACGCAATCGAGTGACCGGAGATTTTGACGAGACTCTCCTGAATTGGGCCTCTCCGACGGCATCGATTGAGCAAGCCGTTCGGGGACTCGCTAACAAGGGAATGATCGATCTCTCCAGGGTAGGGATTGCCGGATTCAGTCACGGTGAGGAAATTGCGGGTTACGCGTTAATTCACAGCGATTTATTTCATGCCGCCGCAGGCGCGCAGAATTATGATCCATTCTTCTATTTTCTGGGGAGCGACGAGTGGCATGGCATTTTCGAGCAATGGGGTCTCAGCGGATGGCCGCACGGAGAGATCAACCCGAACTGGCGACAAATTGCGATGTCCATGAACGTCGACAAAATCGTAACTCCGATCTTAGAGAATACTTCCGATACGGAGTACCTGGTCACTCTCTCAACTTACCGTTCATTCAGGGACGCAGGCAAGCCGATCGAACTATACATTTACCCAAACGAATTGCACGTGCGCAACCAGCCCAGGCATCGGCTGGAAATCTACGACCGCAATCTCGACTGGTTCCGTTACTGGCTAAAAGACGAACAAGACACCGATCCAAGAAAAGCAGAGCAGTACAGGCGATGGAATCAGCTTCGCGACGAAGTGAACCGCACTCCAGAGAGCTCTCGCGTGCTTCCAGCAGGACGCCCACCCAAGTCGAAATGAAAGAACCCCGGGGGTACCCGGAAATCAGGCACCCCCCAGGTTTCACTTACTCCTCGGCAGCATAGGCCGAAGGAGTTTGCCAGTCGGGATTCGTGAAATCTGAACCGACCATGGTCTTACTCAACGAGTCGTCGGCGCAGATGGCTACCGCTGCGTCCGCGACCTTCGTAATTTCAGGCTTGGTGTAGTTCGTAAATATCACCCCCTTTCGTTCTAGAGTTTCGGTCCCGCCTCTTCTCGTTCGAACGGCGGACCATCCTTCGAGTGGGCTAACGGAGCTACCTTTGAAAGCAAAACGTTATCGTCGACGAGTCTCTTTCCTAACGGAACGAATCGACCGCCGAAGAATCTGTTTCGCGACCGGTAGCACGCTCACCGTCAATTAGGTTAGAAAGTCCCGGAGATGCCCAGGAATCGAGCATCGCCGGGCGTGGCTTACTCTTCGGCAAAGTAAGCTGGGTTCGTCTGCGCCGTTGGATTGGTTGAATCGTGACCCGCGTACTGCTTCGTCAGCGAGTCCTCGGAGCAGATTGCTACGGCCGCTTCCGCGAGCCTCGTGATTTCAGGCTTGGTGTAATTCATCGGTATCACCTCCTTTTGTTTTTAATTTTCTCGGCCGAGAAGCTCTTGGTCGGAACATCGCACGACTCGAATGACGCAGTCTTTCGGAAATAGCCACTCTCTGGATTGAGGCTGGCGGCTGCGGAGGTTGCGCAGCCAGTCTTCGAGGGCTAGAGTCCGAAGCAGGGAGACGGTTGCTACATCGCGTCCCTGTTCCGCATCGTGAACGGCGCGCTCCAATCGCCGGGCATCAACAATTCCCTGTTCTTCCACGAGTAGGGGTTTCGAACCGCGCAGGCGCCCATATTCGCCGGCGATCACTTTCACGAGCGCCCGGCTGACGTACGCCTTTCGCTTCCGGTCCAGGATTTGTCGAGGAACCGTGGCCGCGAGTGCGCGGCGCATCAGAGATCGCCTCTCGTGGGGGCGTACCATCTGTTCGCGCGGAATTGCAAAACAGAATGACATGAGCTCCCGATCGAGAAATGGATAGCGCCATTCAAAGGTCGGATCCGACTCAAGGGTCATGCAGGAAAGCTGAGAACGAAGGCTTTCGACAGCCTCTAAATTGGCCTGAAAGCTTGGCGAACCGCCCGTCAGTCTTGTTCTCCGCGATGGAAAGTAGAGATCTTGCCGGTGGCGAGCGATAAATTCCGTTGTCAACCAGCTTAACCGGGGAGATTGGCGAGAAAAATGGGAACTGCGTGGCAGAAACTGCCGCAGTATAGAGGACCAAAGTTTCAAGATAGGTTTTCGCTTCGCAAGTGCCCACTCGAAAGATTGCGCCAGGAATTGACGTGCCTCGAGACCGACGAGCAAGTCGGCGAGTTCCGGGACCGGGGTCGGCACTCCACCCAGGATTTCATCGCCACCAAGCCCCGATAGAACGACACGGTAGCCGCCGCCCGAAAGAAGCTGCCGGAAGGAATCGGCCGCCGAGCTTCGGGTGTAGGGAGACGAGGGAATCATACGAAAGCGATTCCGGGTCGGTCCCTTTTGGTCGAGCGATTCTGGGCCGACGTCAATGTGACAACCCGTCCGGCCGCGCTTCTGTTCCACGATTTGCGCGTAGGGCAACTCGTCCCAGTTCGGTTCTCGCGCGTCGAAGTACGTGATGGTGTCAAGGCGCGAAGTCTGGCAATGACCAGCCGCGAGCAAGGAGTCGGCCATGCAAACAATGGAGGACGAATCCATTCCCCCGCTTAGCTCCGCCAGGATCGGGTTCGACGAATCGATGCGTCGCCGCACTGCTTCGCGAAAAATCGAATAGAACTGCTCCTCATAGTCCTTGTCGTTGCGATGGCGAATCGCCAGACCTGGGTCGAAATCCCAATATTTACGGACGGACGTCTGGCCAGCTCGGATTCGAACCGTGGAGGACGGAGGAACGCTCCAGACACCTTCATACGGCGTGAGATGCGAATGTGGATATGACGACATCGAACCGGCAAGATAGGACCCAGACACCTGAGGCACTTCGGGTCCAAGAAATACGAGCGGTTCAAGAACCGTCGACCAGGTAATTCGGTCCTGGTCGGTCCGATAAAAGAGAGGGCGGGATCCGATGAAGTCTCTGGCCAGGACGACTTCTTGCCGAGCTTCGGAAAAAATACTTATCGCCCAGCCGCCGATCAACTGCGAGAACATTTGCGTTTCAAAACGCTGATAAACGCTGGCAACGACCTCCACGTCCGTATCCGCAGCATCGAGAGCGATACTCTCGCGACGAAGATCGCCGCGGTTGTCGAGACGGCCATCCCACATCATCCAGTTCCGATCCGGCAGGCGATACGGTTGCTGTAGTTCCGGGGTGGACCCCGTCTTGCACGATCCGTAGAAGAGCGCGCACGACTCCCGTCGGAGAACGGAGATGCCTTCCGGCGCATAAGGAACGAGGAGAGCTTCGACTCGCTCGAGAAAGTCGTTCCGGACTGGCTCTCCGTTGCCATTGCAAATGCCGAACTGGACACCCATGAAAATCTCCCCAGAAAAACGATCAGCAACGATCCAAGACCGCGTAGTTCTCGGTCGCGCTCACCTTGTCGTTGATGACAACTCCTCGAACTTCGACCCAGGCGTGGGCGCGAAAAGGCAACGGTTGGGCTCCGATCACGAGTTCCGCGGGTACGCCAAGCTGCCGCAAAACGCATACGGTGGCAGCGGATCTCTGTAGGCATTGCACTTGTTTGAAGTACAAGACGCAGGCGCGGTCGATCGCTGCGCATGCACGTCGAGGCGTGTTGGTGTCGAACTCACGAGTTCGAACCGGTTGACGGCGAACTCTCCGGTAGAGGGTCGCAAAATCACCCCGGAAGAGAACGTACTCAAAAGACAGCAAGAGCGCGTATGCGCGAAGCGTCGTGAGGATCATCGCAAACCTCTTCCCGCTTCCATTTGCGGAACTTCGTCCTTCATCTTCCGAACGAGACTCAAAAGGTATCGCTCCCGGGACGGTAGTTGGGCAGAATCGGCCTGGGCAGAAGCCCAGATAGTAGCGGCATAGCCAAATAATGCAGAAAGCGGCGATAAGAGGAGGGCTCGCTCAAGATGTTTCGGCGGAATTTTGGCTCGCCATGCCTTGAGGTAGGCGTTCCTGAACCTCTCTTCGAGAGGAGCATCGCGCGAGAATTTCCTACGAAAATGTTGCAACAGATACTCGAACGAAAACAAAGGATCGCCCACGAATGCTTCTGCCCAGTCGAGAAAGACAGCGCGACCAGTGCTGCCGAAGATGTTGGCAGGGCTGAGGTCCATGTGGCCGACAGTGTCGAATAAACGGAGGCCGTCCAATTCCTGCAAGGTGAGTCGCACGATGTCCTTCAATTCAGACACTTCGAGCAGCGTGAGATTCTTAGAAGTCTGCAGAGGCAAGCGTCTGGTCGAATCCGCAATGAACTGAAAAAATGGTTCTAGAATGGAGAGCAGCCGCGATACTCGCAAGTCGTGAGCTCCTGCCACAAGCAGGCTGTCCCCGTGATTCAAGGACGCGACTTGAAGGCTCGCCAAGCTCACAGCGGTTCTTTCCCAAAGCCGCGGTTCACCACTGGAAGCCAGGGATTTGCCGGGGGCCTGGAGAGCCAGCCACGCATTCCATCTTCGCCGACTGGCCAGGATTCGAGGAATGCAGTCAGGACAAAGGCCTGCCAGGGCGAGCGTGACAGCCCACTCCCTGATATTTGGTTTGCCGACAGCTTTGAACCACACCGGCTCCCGATTCGTTTCGAATCGGATCAAACTGAAAG
>Ga0070762_10000238_pt1 | contig 21722 bp, 21 predicted proteins | sample HubBroMetageREF2_FD_66726 | JGI IMG/M metagenome (GOLD analysis project Ga0070762, IMG submission 66726) | Reference soil microbial communities from the Hubbard Brook experimental Forest, New Hampshire, USA - Hubbard Brook CCASE Soil... | ecosystem: Environmental > Terrestrial > Soil >...
TTCGTCGGGCTGGGCAAGATGGGCGGCAACATGGTTCATCGCATCCGCCGCGACTCCGAGCACGAGGTGGTGGCTTTCGACTTTGACGAGAAGGCAGTCAGGCAGGCGGTCAAGAACGGCGCGGCGGGTGCGAGCTCACTGAAGGACCTCGTCAAGCAGCTGCAAGCACCGCGGATGGTGTGGATCATGGTGCCGGCGGGCGGACCGACGCAGGAGACGGTCGACCGGCTCGCCAAGCTCTTGGACCGCGGCGACATGATCATCGACGGTGGCAACTCCAAGTGGACTGACGACAAGCGCCGTGCGGCGGAACTGAAATCGAGCGGCATCGACTACGTCGACGTGGGGACGAGCGGCGGCGTGTGGGGGCTGGAAGTGGGCTATTGCATGATGGTCGGCGGACCGCCGAAAGCGGTCAAGCGGCTCGAGCCGATCCTGGATGTGCTCGCGCCGGAGACCAACGAGCAGAGCAAGGCGGCGATCGGCCCCCGCGGCTGGCTGCGCTTCGGCCCATCGGGGGCGGGCCATTACGTGAAGATGGTCCACAACGGCGTGGAGTACGGCCTGATGCAAGCCTACGCTGAGGGCTTCGACGTGTTCGACAAGTGCGAGTTCGAGCTCGACAACGCGAAGATCGCGCACCTGTGGGGACAGGGCTCGGTGGTGCGCTCGTGGCTGTGCGAACTGGCAGCGCGCGCATTTGAAGCGGACGGCAACGACCTCGAAGCGATCGAGGGCTATACGGAGGACTCGGGCGAGGGTCGCTGGACGATCGAGGACGCGACCGCCCTCGACGTGCCCACACCGGTGATCACAGCGTCGCTGTACGAGCGATTGCGCTCGCGCGGCAACGGCGACTTCGCCGACCGGGTGCTGGCGGCGCTACGCAACCAGTTCGGTGGCCACGCGGTCAAGAGCGCACCAGCGGCGGCGAAGGCACCCGCTCCGACTAAAGCGGCGGGCGGCAAAGCGCGGAGACCCGCTCTCGCAAACGCCGCTGGCAAAGCCCGGAAATCTGCGCCCACCAAAGCCGCTGGCAAAGCCAGGCAATCCGCTCCCACCAAAGCGGCGAGCAACCCGAGGGCAGCCACGGGCAAAGCCGGCGCCCGGCGCGGAGGCAGCTGAGGGTGGCGGCCGTGGCGGGGCGTCCGACCGGCGAGCCCGAGCCGGACAACCCGCTCACGGCTGGTCTAGAGCGCCTGCCGGTGGCGCCGACGACGCTCGTGATCTTCGGCGCGACGGGAGATCTGGCCAGGCGCAAACTGCTGCCTGCGCTGTACAACCTCGCTCACGAGGGAGCGCTGCCGGGTCGCTTTCACCTGGTGGGCGTCTCGCGTAAAGAAAAAGAGGACGACGACTACCGCGGCGAGTGCGAGCAGGCGATCAGGCGCTTCTCGCGGCGCACGCCTGACGACGACGTCCTGAACGGCCTGCTCGACAACGTCCGCTACGTGCCAGGCACATTCGACGACGAGTCGGTGTATAGCGAGCTGTGCACGGTGCTCGATGGGTTCGAGCAGGAAGCCGGCGAGCCGCTGAACCGCGCGTTCTATCTGTCGACGGCGCCCAACTTCTTCCCTGTGATCGTTGAGCAGCTGGGCAAATCCAAGCTGGCGCACCACGAACGCGGCGAGGTTCGCCTGATCATCGAGAAGCCATTCGGTACGACGCTGGATGAGGCGCGCGAGCTCAACCGCCACGTGCTGAAGATCTTCGACGAGACGCAGGTCTACCGCATCGATCACTACCTGGGCAAGGAGACGGTCCAGAACATGTTGGCGTTCCGCTTCGCCAACGGCATGTTCGAGCCGCTGTGGAACCGCAACTACATCGAGAATGTGCAGATCACGGCGGCGGAGGATCTGGGTATTGGCTCGCGTGCGGGCTACTACGACAGCGCGGGCGCGCTGCGTGACCTGATCCAGAACCACATGCTGCAGCTGCTGTGCCACGTGGCGATGGAGCCACCGGTGAACTTCACCGCTGAAGAGGTTCGCAACGAGAAGGTCAAGGTGCTGCAGGCGATCCCACAGCCGACCGTGGCGGAGATCCCGGAGATGTCGCTGCGCGCGCAGTACGCAGCGGGACACGCGGGCGGCGATGACGTGCCTGGCTACCTGGACGAGGAGAGCGTGCCTGAGGGCTCGACCACTGAGACCTATGCGGCGCTGCGCTTGGAGGTCGACAACTGGCGCTGGGCTGGCGTGCCGTTCTACCTGCGCACGGGCAAGCGCCTCGCGCGCAAGATCACCGAGATCGCGGTCACGCTGAAGCCTGTCCCCCACCTGGCCTTCAGTCAGGACGGCTCGCTGGGCGTGCAACCCAACCAGCTGGTGCTCACGCTTCAGCCCAACGAGGGTGTCTCGCTGCGACTCGGCGCGAAGATCCCGGGAACGCGCATGAGCATCCGCCCGGTGAACATGGAGTTCCTGTACGGCACGGCTTTTCTATCGCAGTCCCCTGAGGCCTACGAGCGTCTGATCACCGATGCGATGCGCGGTGACGCGACGTTGTTCACGCGTAACGACGAGGTCGAGGCCCAATGGCGAATTTGCGATCCGATCGTCAAAGCTTGGGCGCAGAAGCCTGGGCCACTCCTCGCCACCTATGAAGCGGGCTCGCAGGGGCCCAAGGAGGCCGACAACCTGCTGCGTGAGGGCGATCGCTGGCGCGCGATCTGATGGCTGGCGGGGAGACCTCGAACGGCCGTAGCGACGCGGTCTGGAGCGCGCAGGGCACGACGCCTGACGCGATCGAAGCGGCATTGCGAGCGCTGCTCGTGCAGGTGCACGGCGAAAACGACGACTTCCTGCCGGCGCGCGTGCTGAACATGATCGCGTTCGTGGATCGCGAGTGGACCGGCGAGATCGCCAACCGCCTGCGCGGCGTGGGTCGCTACCACGCCTCGCGGCTGGTCGTGCTCGCCTATGAGCCGCGCCGCGAGCGCTTGGATGCCCGCGTGATGATCGCCTCTGAAGCGGCGTCCGCTCCTGGTGAGCTGGCGCTGCTGCACGAGACGGTGGTGGTGGAGCTCGGGGACCGCCACCTCGATGACCTGCTGACGATCGCGGATCCGCTGGTTGTGACCGACCTGCCCACGCTGCTGTGGTCGCCGCACGGCCACCACGAGATCGTGGCGGAGCTGCTGGCGCTGTCGCAGGCCGTGCTACTGGACTCGGTCGATGAGCCGCTCGCGCGGGAGGCGCTGGATCGCGCGTGCGAGTTGAGCGGGCGGGCTTACGTGGTGGATCTCGCTTGGCTGCGCTCGACCCCGTGGCGCGAGCGCGTAGCTGCGACGTTCGACCCGGTTTGGCTGCGCCGGGAACTGGGCGGGATAGCGGGTGTCACGGTGCGCCACCATCCCGCGTCAACCGCGGCTGCGATGCTGCTGGTGGGCTGGCTGGCCTCGCGCCTGGACTGGCAGACGGGCACGCTGGTACCGGACGGTGACGCGCTTGTGGCCCGCACGCAGGCTGGCGAGCAGAGCCTGCCGGTGCGTCTGGAAGCTGCTCCCGAGCTGTTGGTGCCGGGTCTCGAGAGCGTCGCGCTGGAAACGGCGTCGGGCCTACATCTGCGTCTCAGTCGCGGCGCGGGCGGTCTGCGTGCGCACCGGTGCGACAGCCACGGAGCGGAGCGGCAATGGACGATCCTTGGGGCTTCGCGTGGCGAGACGGGCGTGCTCGGCGAGGGCATCCGCCAGGCTTTGCTGCGCGACCCGACCTACGTGCCCGCGTTGAAGGCCGCGCGAGCGATGCTCGCGTGAACGGCCTCGGGGCACGCTCGTGACCCGACTGACCGCCTGCCCTGACGCGGAGACCGTCGCGCAGCGGGCCGCCGCACACGTGGCACGCCAGCTGCGGCACGCGTGCGATGAGCGCGGCGTGGCGCATCTGGCGCTGAGCGGCGGCACGACACCGGGGCGCACGTACGAGCTGCTGGGCGCCAAACCGCAGGAGCTCGACAGCGTGGAGATGTGGTTCGCGGACGAGCGCTGCGTGGGACCGCAGGACACGGAAAGCAACTACCGGCTTGTAGCTGAAACGCTGCTGAGCGGAGCCACGATCGCGCCTGAGCGCGTGCACCGCATGGTGGGCGAGCTTGGCCCGGAGAAGGGCGCACGCGGTTACGCGCGGGAGCTGGCAGCGCATCTACCGGGCGCTGCGCGGAGCCAACCGGGGCCACCGGTGCTAGACCTGATTGTGCTTGGGATCGGCCCGGACGGTCACGTGGCGTCGCTGTTTCCTGGAGCGGCGACCCTCGATGCGGGGGAGGACGCGGTGTGTATCGGGGTATCGGACTCGCCGAAGCCTCCTCCTGAGCGGATCACGCTGAGCCTCGCGGTACTGCGCGCGGCGCGCGAGTGCGTGCTGCTGGCGACGGGCGCTAGCAAGGCCGACGCGCTCGCGGCGGCGCTCGCCGTGCCAAGCCGCCATGTGCCCGCGAGCCTGCTCAGGCGCGAGCGCCTGACGGTGATCGCGGACGACGCGGCAGCGCCCGCGGGGCCGCTACGGTGAGTGCCTCGACCGCAGGCGAGGCGGTGCTCGTGCGCCATGCCGAGACCGAGTGGAGCTTGAACGGCCGGCACACCGGGCGTACGGACATCCCGCTCACCGAGCGCGGGCGTGACGCGGCTAAGGCGCTGCGCGAGCGACTGAGCAGGTGGCGCTTCGAGCTCGTGCTCGTCAGCCCGTTGCTGCGAGCACGCGAAACGTGCGAGCTTTGCGGGCTGGACTCGGGCGCGCAGCTGTGCTCGGACCTGCTCGAGTGGGACTATGGCGACTTCGAGGGGCTGACGACGCCGGAGATCCATGCGCAGCGACCGGGCTGGCTGTTGTGGCGCGACGGCTGCCCCGGGGGCGAGAGCCCGACGGATGTTGGTACTCGTGCCGACCGTGTGGTCGCCGAGATCGACGCCAGCGGCGGGAATGTGGCGGTGTTCTCTCATGGACACCTGCTGCGCGTGCTAGGCGCCCGCTGGATCGTGCTCGGCCCGGAGCACGGCGCGCGGCTGAGGCTTTCCACCGGGGCTATCTGTGTGCTCGGCATCGAGCGTCAAACGACGGTTATCGCCCGTTGGAACGACACGGGCCCGTAGAACTACCGGCCAGGCAGGGGGACTAACGTCGGCCGAATTGGGGTATGCCTGCAGCGATCTTCCAGCGCTGCACCCCGCTCGGCGAACTTTCGTTCTAGAGTGACCCAGCACGGTCGTTCTAGATTGACGCAGCACGACCAGCCATGGCTACTCCCGCGGCAAAGACCAACCCCCTCTCCCCCGACGCCGCCCAGGTGCTGCAGGCGATGGACGCGGCGCGCGAGCGAACACTCGCGTTGGTCGCGGCGCTCGACGATGAGCAGCTCGAGCGTGTGCACTCGCCGATCATGAGCCCGCTCGTGTGGGACCTCGGCCATATCGCCGCATACGAGGATCTGTGGCTGGCCCACCGCTACGGCGGCCTTGAGCTGTTGCGCCCGGAGCTGGCCAACCTGTACGACGCGTTCGAGACGCCGCGCTCCATACGCGGCGAGATCGAGGCACTCGACCCGGCAGGCGCGAAGGCATACATGGCCGCGGTCAGCGCGCGCGTCGCCGCGGTGATCGCCGCGCGCGGCGTTGGTGACGGCGTGCTGTGCGAGATGGTGCTGCGCCACGAGCTGCAGCATTCCGAGACGATGCGCCAAACGCTCGACATCGCCGGCCTGTTGCCCGCCGACGAGCACGCCAAGATGGACGCGCCACTCACAGCACGCTCTGCCCCGAAGGGCTGGCTGCAGATCCCCGCCGGGACGTTCGCGATGGGCACGGCGGCGGGCTTCTCCTATGACAACGAGCGCCCGCGCCACAGCGTCGATGTGAGCGCGTTTGCGATCGCGCGCCGCCCGGTGAGCAATGCCAGCTGGCTGCGCTTCAGCGAGGGCGGCGGCTACGAGCGACGCGAGTGGTGGTCGCGCGAGGGTTGGGCGTGGAAGGAGGAGTACGACATCGCGCATCATCCGACGGCGGCGAGCAGCCACCCGGAGGCGCCGGTTTGTCACGTCTCCTGGTTCGAGGCCGATGCCTTCGCGCGTGCACACGACGCGCGACTGCCAACCGAGGCAGAGTGGGAGAAGGCGCTGACCTGGACCCAGCAGACGGACGGTGAGCCAGCGCGCGGCGGGCAGCTCGCTGGCGTCGGGCGTGTGTGGGAGTGGACGTCGTCGCACTTCGATGGCTACCCGGGGTTCGTGGCGTACCCCTACCGTGAGTATTCGCAGGTGTTCTTCGGTGAGGATTACCGCGTGCTGCGGGGTAGCTCGTGGGCGACCCATCCGCGCGTGGCGAGCACGACGTTTCGCAACTGGGATCTACCGCTGCGGCGCCAGATCTTTGCGGGCGTGCGTCTGGCGAGGGACGTGTGATGGAGCCGAGCACACCACAGCAGCCGCTGGTGGAGGCGATCCGCATCGACTCGCACCTGGACGGCACACAGGAACGCTCGCTCGCGGACGACGTGCTCGACGGTCTCACGCGCCCTTTCAAGGAGCTGCCGCCAAAGCACTTCTATGACGCTCGCGGCGCAGAGCTGTTCGATCGCATTTGCGACCTGCCGGAGTACTACCCGACGCGCACCGAGCGCGCGATCCTGGAGGAACGCTCTGAGGAGCTGGCGGAGCTGACGAGCGCGGTCGAGCTGGTGGAGCTCGGGTCGGGCACCGCCGCGAAGACGCGTGTGCTGCTGGACGCTTTGCAGGCGACGGGCACACTAGAGCGCTACATACCGGTGGACGTCACGGAGAGCATGGTGCGCGACTGCGCGGATGCACTCACGAGCGAGTACCCGGGCCTGCGCGTGCACGGCGTGATCGGCGACTTCGAGCGCCATCTGGACCTCATTCCACCGGCGGAGGGTCCGCGCATCGTGGCGTTCTTGGGTGGCACGATCGGCAACTTCCCGCCTGGCAGCCGCCGCCGTGTGCTGCGCCAGATCGCCCGCCTTCTGGGGCCCGCCGATTACCTGCTGATGGGCACCGATCTGGTGAAGGATCCACGCGTGCTGGAGGCGGCATACGACGATGCGCAGGGCGTCACGGCCGAGTTCAACCGAAACGTGCTGCGCGTGCTCAACCGTGAGCTCAGCGCGGACTTCAACCCTGAGGACTTCGATCACGTGGCGCTGTTCGACACGCAGAACGAGTGGATCGAGATGCGCCTGCGCGCGCGCCGCGAGCACACGACGCTCGTGCGCGACCTGGACCTGCCGGTGCACTTCGACGTGGGCGAGGAGCTGCGCACGGAGATCAGCGCGAAGTTCACACCCGAACGCCTGCAGGGGGACCTGGCGGCGGCGGGCCTAGAGCTCGTGCGCTGGCTGACCGACCCGGATGAGCTGTTCGCGCTGTCGTTGTCGCGTATCCACTCTCGCGTATAGCGCAACTAAAGGGGCGCCGGTCAGCCGGCCCGCAACGGACGGCTGCGACTGTCACCGCCACGGAGGATTGCGGGCGAGCCCGATGTGAGCTCGTGTGATGGCCGGCCGAGCCCGAAGCCCTGGCCGCCTTGGATGATCGCGTCGGAGGCGAGTTCGTGATCTTCGTTGATGGCGCGTAGGAACTGCAGGATGTCCTCGTCCTCGATGCCCTCGGCGATCACGAACGCTCCGGTCTGGCGCGCGAAAGTCGCCATCGCCATCAGCACTGCGCGCGCGCTCGGCTCGGTCGCGGCGGCGGTAATGATGCTGCGGTCGAGCTTGACGAACTCGGCGTCGATCTTGCTTAGCATCTCGAGGCCCGAGTTGCCAGTTCCGACATCGTCGACGGCGATCTTGAAGCCTTGCGCTCGCAGGCGCTTCAGGCGCTTTACGACTCTCTCGGTGCGTCCCCCGGAACGCTCGGTGACCTCTACCACGACCGCCTGGGGTGTTAGCCCCGCCCGTTCCACGGCAGGAGCGAGCCATGCGTCTGCCTCGGCGTCCAGGTCAAGGGTCAGCGGGGACAGGTTGAGGAACAGCAGCACCCCCGGGTGTAGGTGGGGAGCGAGCCGCAGCGCGTTCTCTACGCAGAGTACGTCGAGCTGATGGACGCGTCCGATCTGCTCGGCTATGTCGAACGCCTCCGCGGGGCCGGACAGTCCGTAGGAGGGGTCGGGGCGGGTCAGCGCCTCGACGCCGAGCAGGGTCTGCGCGTCGAGGTTCCAGATCGGCTGAAACAGCGTCTCCAGACGTCCCTCGTCGATGAGCCGCACGACGGCCTCCTTCTTCTCGGAGGTGATCACGACCACGCGCTCGCGAATATCCTCGTAGTGCGTCGCGCGGTCGCCTCCCTCGCGCTTGGCCTCATACAGCGCGGCATCGGCCTCGGCGCGCAACGTGTCAGCCTGTTGCCCTGGCCGCAGCGCACTCACGCCTACGCTGGCCTTGATCCCGGCGTCCTGCAGGCTGCGGCTCAGTCGTCGAGCGACGGCGTGGGCACCCTCTGCATCGGTGTGCGTCAGTGACAGCGCGAACTCGTCGCCGCCAATCCTGTACGGACGATCTCCCGGCCTTGCCTCGCGCAGGACCTGCGCCACGCTCTGGAGTATCGCGTCGCCGTGCGGGTGCCCGTGGCGGTCGTTGATGAGCTTGAAGTCATCGACGTCCAGCAGCGCCAGCGCGAAGTGATCGTCATAGCGCGCGGCGGAAGCGACGGCTTGCGGGAGCTCGTCCTGGAAGGCGCGCTGGTTGGGGAGGTCGGTCAGCCCGTCGCGGGTCGCTCGCTGCAGGACCATCCGATGGTCGCGCATGAGTCGCCGCCCGCCGAGGAGATAGAAGACTGCGCCACCGCCGATCAGGGTGAACAGAGCGACAAGCGCAAGCACCTTCCGCAGTTCAGTCAGCTGCGCGTCATAGGTGCGGTGGTCATAGGTCACCTCGTAGGCGTAGCGGCCGCTTGGAAGGTTGACCGGGATGATGAACTCGAAGTCGCTGCTGTCCTTGCCGCGACCACCCTCGCGTCCTGCGTACGAGCTGCCGTGCTCCAATGCGGCGACGATGCGGGCATCGGCTTCCATCCTGCCGACCAGGGCACGGTTGCCCGCAGCTCTGATCACGTGCTGCTGGTCGATCAGCGAGACCGCCAACGTGCCGGGACGCTGTTCGACGCCTTCGAGCAGACGCTCGATATCGCCGATCCCATCGGCTGTGCTCGTCGCCCGGCTGCCCTCGCGTTCAAAGGCCCTCGCGTCCGCCCGCTGGCCTTCCGCGTAGTCGCCGATCAGCTGGTGCGCCACGTTCCGTTCGAGCAGGACATAGCCCGTGATGCCGGTCAACGCGAACGCGAGCGCGACGGTCGCAAGCAGGCGCATGCCAAACGCGAACGCCGAGCCTTCCTCGCCCATGCGACGGCGACCCGGCAGCCATCGATGCGGATGAAGCTTGCGCACACTGCGGAGCATCGATGGCTGCGGGGGCGTCAGCGGCGACGTCTGTCCCATAGTTGACTACTCGACAGACCGGGCGACAAACATGAGCCCAAAATCCGCGATCAATCGAACATCCTGAAGTTTGCCCGTCACGGTCTGCGATGACAACCTGCGCGGGTCGGTGTACAGGTACTCTGGCGTCGCACATTCAATAAGCTGTCGACGATGAACATCGAGGGCAGTGCAGCATTGGTATCGGGCGGCGCTTCAGGACTCGGCGAGGCGACTGTTCGTGCGCTGCATGCGCGCGGCGCGGTGGTGACGATCGCGGACGTGAATGCGGAGAAGGGCGAGGCGCTGGCAGGTGAGCTGGGCCTGGAGTTCGTCAGCTGCGACGTGCGCGAGGAGGCGCAGGTGCAAGCCGCTGTGGAGCAAGCTGCGAAGGCGGATGGCGGGCTGCGTATTGCGATCAGCTGCGCTGGTACGGGCTGGGCGCAGAAGGTGGCGGGCTCGAAGGGCCCGCACCCGCTGATGCCGTTTGAGATCATCATCTCGATCAACCTGATCGGCACGTTCAACCTGCTGCGCTTGGCGTCGAGCGCGATGATCGCGAACGACCCGCGGGAGGACGACGAACGAGGCGTGTGCATCCACACTGCGTCGATTGCGGCGTTCGACGGCCAGGTCGGGCAGATCGCCTACTCGGCATCCAAGGGTGGTGTCGTCGGGATGACGCTGCCGGCTGCACGCGACCTCTCGCAGTACGGCATCCGCGTCAATACGATCGCGCCCGGGCTGTTCGACACGCCGCTGCTCGCCGCCCTGCCCGAGGAGGCGCGTCAGAAGCTCGGCGCCGGTGTGCCCTTCCCCCAGCGCCTCGGGCTGCCCGCCGAGTACGCCCAACTGGCCTGCCACATCGTCGAGAACCGCATGCTCAACGGCGAGACCGTCCGCCTCGACGGCGCGCTGCGGATGCCACCGCGCTGAAGTACCTGCCGCGGCGCTCGGTGCCGCGGCGCTCGGTCAAGGCACCGCGAACGCAGGAGGGCCGCCCTCAGGCGGGCGGCCCCCTAAACAGCTCGTGTGCGCGATCGCTCGCGCTGGCTTGCGCGGCGTTTACAGCCTTTCGACGAGCATCGCCATGCCCATGCCGCCGGCAACACACATGGACTCGATGCCGTAGGTCCCATCGAGCGTGTCGAGGTCATTGAGCAGCGTGGTCATGATGCGCGCGCCGGTCATGCCGAAGGGGTGCCCAAGCGCGATGGCCCCGCCAAACGGGTTGAGCTTCTCGTCGGGGATGCCGAGCTCGTCTTTGCAAGGCACGATCTGCGCGGCGAATGCCTCGTTGATCTCGACGACGTCGATGTCGCTCATCGACATGCCGGTGTTCTTCAACAGCGCCTGGATCGCGGGGATCGGGCCGAGGCCCATCACCTCGGGCCGGATCGCTGCGACGGTCGAGGCAACGATCCGCGCACGCGGCGTGTAACCCTCGGCTTTGGCCTTCTCGTCGCTCATGATCAGTAGCGCTGCGGCGCCGTCGTTGAGCGGGCAGGCATTGCCTGCGGTCACTGAGCCATCCTCTTTGAACACCGGCCTCAGACCCGCAAGCGCCTCGAGGGTCGTCCCCGGGCGCGGGCCGTCGTCCTTGGTGACGACCGTCTCGGGGACGTCGATCTCGTTGCCTTGCTTGTCGACGTCTTTGTGCGCGGGAACGGTGACGGGGACGATTTCCTTGTCGAAGTGACCGGACTCCTGCGCGGCGACGGCGCGGGTCTGGGAGATGAGCGCCCAAGCGTCCTGCGCCTCGCGGCTGACGTTGCGCTCAGCGGCAACGTTCTCGGCGGTCATGCCCATGGAGATGTAGGCGTCGTACAGCGAGCCCTCGGAGCCGTCGAGCTTGGGGTGCAGCTCGAACGGCGCACCGGGCGCGGTGCGCGAGACGGCCTCGACGCCGGCTGCGATGTAGGTGTCGCCCTCGCCGGACTTGATCGCGTGAAAGGCCATGCGCGTGGTCTGTAGCGAGGAGGCACAGAAGCGGTTGACTGTGCAGCCGGGCACGTGGTAGTCGATGCCGGCGAGCAGCGTGGCCATGCGCCCGATGTTGTAGCCGGTCTCGCGCTCGCCGTAGCCGCAGCCCATCATCACGTCGCCGATGGTGCGTTGGTCGAGCTGCGGGTTGCGCTCGATCAGAGCCTTCAGCGGGATCGCGGCGAGGTCGTCGCCGCGCATGCTCTTCAGCGAGCCCTTGGCGGCGCGCCCGATGGGCGTGCGAATTGCGTCGACGATCACTGCTTCGGGCATGTGAGACTCTCTCCTTGGTCGATTTGGCGCGGCTGCATGGGCGGGCGGGCGGGCCCCGATCATATGCTCGGGATGCGGCGCGTTCATGGGAATCCTATGCGATCGGCAGCTCTTGAGCGCGTGCGTGGCCCACCGGCCGCGATCGCAGGACGCCGAGCACACCGGAGCGCAAACGCGTACCGTCGAGGATTGAGGCGAGTATGAGCTCGCCGCCACCGCGGATGCGTCGGCCGTTGACCATGTTGGTGGCTCCAGCGCGGTAGTAGTACATCCCCCACACGCGCTTGCGACGTCGCAAGCGCGTCCATGCGGAGGCTGATGCCTGCTGGGCGGCGAACTCGTCCCTACTGATCGGCGTCAGCCCATCGGCGCGCCTGCGCTGATTCTCGGCGAGCCGCGTGACGTTGCGGTGGCGCTCCCAGAACAGATCTAGTTGCATGGAGCCGGCACGCTTGCGGTAATAGACGAGCGGCTCGGGCAGGTTGATGACGACTCCCAGCTCAGCCATGCGGCAGAACAGCTCGAACTCGTTTGCTGCCCCGTACTCGGCTGTCGAATAGCCGCCGAGGGCGTCGTAATCCGCGCGGGAGAAGAGGATGGATGAGTGGATGGCGAAGAACAGGCCACCGCGTTTGACGACTGCGTTGTAGGCGTCCTCGGAGGTGGGTCCCATACGCGCTGGCGATATGACCTTCTTGGCGTCGTTGATGTTGTAGCCATGGGTGCCGAGCAGGGCAATCCGCCTACGACCGCTCCAGCTACCGATGAAGTTGATCTGGCGCTCGAGCTTGGCTTCAGCCCAGATGTCATCTGAGTCGCAGATCGCGATCCACTGGCCACGCGCGGCGGCGATACCGGCGTTGCGCGCGGCAGCGTCACCGGAGTTGCGGGCAAGGCGGACATAGCGCACGGGGATTCCGTTGGCGTGGCGCTCGGCGAATTGGCGCACGAACCCCTCTACGTCATCGCTGGAGGCGTCGTCGGAGACGACGATCTCGGCGGGGGGCGCGCTTTGCGCGACGATTGCGGAGAGCGCGTCGCCGATGCGCCCCACGTCGTTGAACGTGGGGACGACCACAGAGATTTGCTCAGCTGAGACTGTCATAGCCCCACAGCGTGAGGAGATCGCGGCCGAGGTGTTCACTCAATGCGACGACCTCTGGCTTGAAGCGGCGACGCAGCTCGAGCATCAAGCTGTGATCGGGCGTGCGGGGGCTGCTGAAGAGGATGCGATTGCGGATGGCCACGGCTGATTGGCGGCTCAGCTTTGCTGGCGTGAGCGTCTTGGCGGCGTTTTGCACGGCTCGCGGCAGTGGCCCATCTCCGGAGGCGACGCCGTGTACTAGTGAATGCAGTCGCTGCGAGCGTACGCGGACGGTGGGGTTGGCTTCTCTGATCTTGATCGGCTGTGTGTCATCGACTTCTAGGAAGCGCTGTACCTTGCGCACGGTGGCGTTGTTGTCACGTCGGTAGTCGTCATATATGAGCACGAGGAGCTGCTCTGGTGGAAAGTGAGCGTGGTAGCGGCACAATTGCTCGACGTAGCGGACGTAGTCTGAGTAGAGCGTTCCCTGCGGTCCCCAGAATGCGTTGTGCGGCAGCTGCTTGCCTTCGCGCCGTGCATCCTCGAGCGATAGCGCCTTGCGCATGTCCTTCTCAGGCTCGATGTAGATCTGCACGAACTGCAGGTGAAGTGAGTGAAGGAAGCTGGCGGGCTCGCGCAGGATGGCGATGATGCGCGCGGCCGGCTGGACTTCGGCGATGCGCTGGGCGGCGGTGCGAGACCACAGGTAGGGGGCTGATGCCTCCCCGGTGCGCTGCTCTTTGCGTGCGGGCTCGAACAGCGACAGGTATTCATCGAGCGTCGCTGGAGTCCAGCCGAAGCTCCGCGGCGTGGCGGCGGGAGGGTGCAACTCGTCGGCGAAGAAGTACGGCTCCTTGTTGGGCGGCGTGTAGATCTGCGGGTGACCCTTGAGCATGTCCCACAGCGCGGTGGTACCGCTCTTGGGATGGCCGACGATGAAGAAGTCAGGGACTCGCTGTGAGCCCTTAGATCTGGTTTGTGCGTCCATGCTCGCTATATGCTGTCATAGCCCCACAGCGTCACCAAATCGCGCCCGAGATACTCGCTGACGGCCTCGACCTCCGGCTTGAAGCGGCGACGTAGCTCGAGCATCAGTTGCCGATCGGGCGGCGGCGGATCGGTGTGGCGGATCCGCCGCCAGGTGGTTGCAAGCGCGTCGCTGTTACGAAGCCGTTGCGGCGTGCCGGCGCCGAGGGCGCGGGCGAGGAGTGCTCCTGCTTGCGTGCGGCTGGCAATCGACCACGCGCGTACGATCTGGTCGAGCAGCACATAACGTGGGGTGCGCAACGACTCGAGCTCCACCTGCGGGACTGCAAGCGTGTCGTCGACCTCCAGGAAACGCAGTACTTGGCGAACGGTGCGCTCGTTGTCGGCGCGGAAATCGTCGTAGATGAGCACGAGCACCTGCTCTGGTGGGAACACGGCGTGGTAGCGGCGCAGCTGCTCGACGTAGCGGATCAGCTCGGAATACATGAGCACTTGCGGGAACTGCGACAGGCGCGGGATCTTCCTGCCTTCGCGCCTGGAGTCCTCGAGCGCGATCGCCTTGCGGAAGTCTTTTTGGGTCTCGTCGTAGTTGCGCACCGCTTGCAGATGCACGGAGCGCAACAGGCTGGCGGGCTCGCGCAGGATCGCGATGATCCGCGCGTCGGGCCGCACGGCGGCGATGTTTTGCGCGGCGAGCGTGGAGCGCAGATAGGTGGGAGTGGCCTCACCGATGCGCTGATGGGCTTGCGCGGCGGTGAATAGCGCTAGGTAGCCGTCGAGTGTGTGGGGATGCTTGCGCTGACTGGACGCAGGGCGCCAGTAGCGGGTGCGTCGGTCGGGCGCGAAGTAGCGCGGCTCCTTCACGGGCATGTGGATTTGCGGGTGACTCAACAGCATCCGGTAGAGCGCGGTGGTACCGCACTTGCCGTGTCCGACGATGAAGAAATCGGGGAGCCTGCGAGTCACTGCTGGGGCGCCGGTGACAGTGCTCATCGGCGGCTGCGCGTTAGCTGATGTGCTCATAACCCCAGAGGCTCACGAGATCCCTGCCGAGGTAGTCGCTCAGGGCTTGCACTTCCGGCTTGAAGCGGCGCCGCAATTCGAGCATGAACTGTTCGTCGGGGGGCAATGCCTCACCGAAGCCGACGCGCCGCCAGTTGCTGCGCACGGTGCCGCGCAGAGGGGCCGGCGTGAGCGTGTTGATCGTTCGTGAAAGCGCTCCGGCGACGGGCAGGTCACGCAGTGCGATCCGTCGCAGGTTGACCAGCTTGTGTAGTTGCTGATAGCGCACGTCGCGCGAGCGGCGTGTCTCAACGGTGTGGATCGGCAACGTGTCGTCAACGTCGAGGAAGCGCAACACGGTGCGCACCACGGCCTCGTTTTCGCGGCGGAAATCCTCGTAGATGAGAACGAGGATCTGCTCTGGTGCAAATACTGCGTTGTAGCGACGCAGTTGCTCCACGTAGCGCACATGGTCGGTGTAGAGGAGATCCCAGGGCGTGCGCGACAGGCGGGGAACGGATCGACCTTCGCGCCGTGGCTCGACGAGGGCAATGGCCTTCTGGAAATCCTTTTGCGTCTCGTTGTAGCCGCGCACGGACTGCAGGTGAAACGAGCGCAGGAAACTGGTGGGCTCACGCAGAATGGCGATGATCCGGGCATCGGGCCTTACCGCTGCGATACGCCCGGGGGCAAGTGAGGAGCGCAGGTATGCGGGCGTGGCCTCACCGATGCGCTGCTGTGAACCTGCACCTGCGAACAGCGCCATGTAGCCGTCGAGCGTGCGCGGGCGCTTGGCGGCGGTTTGCGCTGAGCTGCGCACGGGCGGCGCGCTCTGGCGGGAGCTCATCTCCCGGCGCTGCATGTCGATGTCTTTCATGGCGAAGAACCGCGGCTCCTTGGCGGGCATGTGAATCCGCGGGTGACGCCGGAGCATCTCGTAGAGCGCGGTGGTACCGCACTTGGCGTGCCCGACGATGAAGAAGTCGGGGACCCTGTCACCTGACGTAGGTGCAGTCCAACTGGACCTGCTCCCCTCGGATATCGGTCGTTCAGCCGACATCGCCATGACTACAGAGTATACGAGGGGCTACAGGTTCCTCGCTAGGGAAAAACAGGAAATCTACAAGTCCAGACGGCTGACGCCGAGCTCGTCGAATCCCACATGGTGGGCGAGCTCGTGGCGGACCGTACGGGTGACTTGGTCGCGCAGCAGGTCGGGATCGTGGCCGAAGTCGCGGCGCAGCGTGTCGCGGAAGATGACGATGCGGTCGTGGGTGTTGTCGCGCGTGGCGCCGTCTCCCTGGTAGAGCCCGTAGGCGCCGTGGCGGCGGCCACCGTCGGAGATCACGACTGCGACGTGGGCGAGCGCGTTGCGCAGCAGGTCGGGCAGGTCGTCGAGCGCGTCGCGCACGAGCTCCTCGAAGTCGCTGTCGTTGAGCGGATCGAGCTCCATGAAGTCGTTTTCGTCTGGGTCGACGACGAGACCTTCGCGGGCGAGGCGCTCGGAGTAGCGCACGATCTCTTCGAACTCGCTCTCGGACTCGGGGTCGTGCCAGCCGGCCATGTGCACGGCGACGAACGCGACGCTGCCCATCAGCGCCGCGGCGACGATGACGCCGAGCGCTACGTCCTCGAGCGCTCTGACGACACCGATCGAGCTGAAGCCCTGCCCGACGACGAGCACGACCAAGCCGATGGACATGGCGATGAGCACGGCCATGCCGACACGTCGAAGCTGTGGGGTTCCGGGAGGCTGGGGCTCACGCATCGCCATGAGATCGGGGCCCCCACCCCTATTTCAGCGTGCGGGCGATAACGAGACGCTGGATCTCGTTGGTGCCCTCGTAGATCTGGGTGATCTTGGCGTCTCGCATCATGCGCTCGACTGGGTACTCCTTGACATAACCGTAGCCGCCGAGAACCTGAACGGCCTCGACGGTGACGGCCATGGCGGTGTCAGAGCAGAAGACCTTGGCCATGGAGGAGTACTTGGCGCGTGCAGGATGGCCCTGATCGGCCATTGCGCAGGCCTTGTACAGCAGCTCGCGTGCGGCGGCTGTGCGTGTTTCCATATCGGCGAGCTTGAACTGGATTCCTTGGAACTCGTTGATCGCCTTGCCGAACTGGCGGCGCTCGCGCGCGTAGGCGACGGCGTAGTCAGTGGCGCCCTGGGCGATGCCGACTGCCTGCGCTGCGGCACCGAGGCGTGTGCGCTCGAGCGTGCCGAGCGCGACGGACAGGCCCTTGCCGACCTGCCCGATGATGTTCTTGCTGGGCACACGCACATCGTCGAAGATCGGCTGTCCGGTGGGCGAGGCGCGGATGCCGAGCTTGTGCTCGAGCTTGCCGACGCTGAACCCGGGGCGATCGGCCTCGACGACGAACGCGGTCAGCCGGCGGGTGTCGCGATCGGTGACGGCGAAGCAGATGTAGAAGTCGGCGACGCCGAGGTTGGAGATCCAGTTCTTGGTGCCGTTGATGACCCATTCCTCGCCATCCTGGACGGCGGTGGTCTTCATGCCGGCGGGATCGGAGCCAGCCTCGGGCTCGGACAGCGCGAACGCGGGCGAGTGCTCGCCGCTGGCGCAGCGGGGCAGGAAGCGCTCCTTGAGCTCGTCTGAGCCGAACAGCTGGATGGGCAGCGTGCCGAGCTCTTGGATCATCAGGATCAGCGCACAGGAAGCGTCCACCTTGGCGATCTCCTCGACGGCCATGTTGAGCATCAGCGTGCCGGTGCCGGTGCCGCCGTACTCGGTGGGAAACGGCAGCCCGAGGATGTCCTGCTCGGCGAGCACTTTGCGCACGTCCCACGGATACTCGGCCTGCTCGTCGATCTCAGCAGAGCGCGGCGCGATCTTCTCGCGGGCGATCTGCCCGATGGTCGCGCAGAAGTCGAGGTGCTCCTGGGGGATTGTGTAGACGTCGCTCACTGCCTCCATACCGCTGATCCTAGTGATGGATGATTTGTTTCGCGCAGTTGAGTGCACAGGCGGGGCGCCATCGTCACACGGCCGCGCTGGCAGGCGGTCACGTTCGCGCTGTTCCCGGGCGCTAGGCTCAAGTGAATGAGCACCCGAGCCAGCGCATCCGGCGTGGATGTAGAGCCTGAGCGTGTTGAAAGCTGGATGGCGCAGAGCCCGCCGCCACAGGTGATTGACGTGCGCGAGCCATACGAGCGTGAGGCGGGGCACATCGCGGGTACGCGCCACATTGAGCTTGTGCGCCTGACGGCGGAGGCCGACAGCATCGAGCGCGAGCGACCGGTGATCTTCTACTGCCGCGTTGGCGGGCGCTCGACGATGGCCGCGCAGGCGCTGCGGGCGGCTGGCTACGAGGCGTACTCGATGGTGGGAGGTCTGGCGCGCTGGGCGAGCGAGGGCCGACCCCTCTCACCGGAGGGTGGCGAGGTGGCCAATCATTGACGCCGGGGGTAGTGGGGTCTCGCCTCGCCGGGGCAGCTGTATAGCCATCGCTATACAGCTCATCCGAAAGCACAATGCCCCGTCAGCCCGCGTATGACCATCGTGATACAGATCGTTGGCAGCAAGACATCGAACGACAGAGGGAGACGACGTGGAGGCTTCGACTGACTATCCGGGAGTGACGACTGGCGAGGGCTATGCGGTCGGCCATCTCGGTGACCTCGGGGATGGCCCGGGGTTCAGGAAGGTGCGCAAGGGCTTGGGCGTGACGGCGTTTGGGGTGAACGCGATCGTCCTGCCGCCGGGAATTGAGACGGGCTTTCACTACCACGACGTGCAGGAGGAGCTGTACTTCGTGCACCGCGGCGCGATCGAGATGGAGTTCGGCGACGGCACCGTGCAGCGGCTGGGAGAGGGTGGCATGGCTCGCGTGGATGCCGCGACGGTGCGCAAGATCCGCAATGTGGGCGACGCGGATGCGGTGTACCTGTGTGCGGGCGGCAAGGGCGGCTACATCGGACGCGATGGGCGCGTGCGCCCGGGTGAGGAGCAGCGCGCGAAAGCGGTGCACGATCTTTGAGCTGCGGGTCAGCGACGAGCTTGCGATCCCAGTGAGCGAGATCACGTTGCGCACGAGCCGCTCGTCGGGGCCGGGTGGTCAGCACGCGAATGTGACGGCGTCGCGCGTGGAAGCGATCTTTGACGTGCTGGGCTCGCCATCGCTGAGCGAGGCTCAGCGCGCCCGCGTGATCGCGCGGGTAGGGCCGCGGGTGGTGGCGATTGCGCAGGACGAGCGCTCGCAGACGCGCAACCGCGAGCTGGCACTGGAGCGACTCACGGAACGCGTAGCGCGGGCGCTGGTGATTCCCCGCAGCCGGCGCGCAACGCGCCCGAGCAACGCGGCGCGCGCACGGCGCCTGGCGGACAAGCGCAAGGCGGCGCGGCGCAAGCTGGAGCGCAAGCCGCCGCCCGCAGACGGCGACTGACGGGCGCGACTAGCAGACTGGCTTACCGACGGCCTGGGCACGCTCACGCTCACGGTCGAGCCCTGCGCTCGCGCGCGACTAGCAGCGCGAACGTGGGACAGGCGCGGGCGGCACGCCGGGCGTGCTCGAGCTCCCAGTCCTCTATGGGCGTGAGGTCGACGATGGGATAGCCCCACTCGTCGAGGGTGATGCGCTCGGGCAACAGCTCAGCGCACATGCCATGCGCCTCGCAGGCGATCGGGTTGACACGCACGCGATGGCTCATACGACTGCCCCGCGTGAGCGTTGGTGGCTGACCTCTCGATCGGGCAGCGGCAGCTCGGGCGAGCATGCGCAGCGATCGCACGCCCCGTGACGGGCGTGTTCGGCGAAGTCCGCGTCGAATGCGTCGAGTGCGCTGAGGATCAGGTTGACGGCCCCGTCTGGATGTCCGCAGGCGCCGCGACGCGCGGTCAGCGAGGCGAGGTGCTCGATCCGCCGCGTCGCGCCAGCCTCAGCGCTGCCGGCGGCGATCTGCTCGAGCGTCCTAGCGAGGCTGTCTAGACCGTTGATGCAGGGCCCGCACTGGCGCACGCTCTGGCCGGCCATCCAGCGAGCGACTCGCGCGGTTTCGGCGACGGGGCAGGCGCGATCGGAGAGCAGCAGCACGACGCCGGCGCCGAGCGAGGCGCCGTGAGCTGCGAGGTGTTCTCCGGAGAGCGCCACCCCGGCGAGCCACTCGCGGCCGATCCACGCACCGGCGTAACCGCCCAACAGCGCGCCGCGCAGCCCCATGGTGGCTCCGCCGGCAGCATCGATCAGGGAGGACAGCGAAGCGCCGTGCTCGATCTCATACACGCCGGGATCGGCGACCGGACCGGACAGTGTGACGAGCGCGGACCCGGGCTGGGTGGGCGTGCCGAGCTGACGAAACCACAGTGCACCGTGGCGGGCGATCAACGCTACGTGGGCGAGCGTCTCGACGTTGTCAATCAGGGTTGGGCGGCGCCCGATGCCCTGCTCGAAGGGCAGCGGCGGTGTGGACATGGGCTTGGCGGGGCCGCCGCCGAGATAGTTGACCAGGGCTGACTCCTGGCCGGCGACGTAGTGGCCTGGCACCGCTCTGAGATGTATCTGCGGCGAGCGTACGGAGATTGGGTGCGCGGCACGTTCCTCGATCGCCCGCTCGACGCTTTGCACGCTGATGCCAGCGGTCTCGCATGCACACACAATCAGCTCGTCGGCACCGACGGCTTCAGCGGCGATGACGGCGCCGTCGAGCACCAGGTGGGGCGTCATCTCGAGCAGCGTGCGGTCCTTCAGGCTCGCGGGCTCGCCCTCGGCGCCGTTGGCCACAACGACTGCACGTCCGCGTCCGGCGGCGACGGCGCGCAGCTTCGTCGCGGTGGGGAACGCAGCCCCACCGCGGCCGAGCAATCCGGAGCGCTCGATCTCGTCCATCAGCATCGCCGCGTGCGCGCGGTCGCGCCGTCGCCGTCCGCCGTACACAGGCGACATTGGTCCATGCACGGATAGGTGCTCGGTGAGCGTCATCGCCCCGACCGAATGCACGCCCGCGAGCAGCCTGGGCAGGACGGGAGCCCCGTGCGGTGGGATCCGCTTGAGTGGTAGCTCGCTGACGGTCGACGGAGCGCCGCTCATCGCCTGCTCTTGGCTGTGTTGGTGTGCGAGTGGGGCAACAGCGAAGCGGGCGTGCCCGAGCGCCGCGCCCATTCTGGGCCCAGCGGCCCGCTGGGTAGCCATAGCAGCAACAACAGCGAGAACGCTCCGGTGCCGCCGAGCGCGGCACCGCGCACACGGATGTTCTCGGGCCAATCGGCGATCACACGGGCGAGCACCATGGCCAGCACCATCGTCATGCAGATCGCGCTCAATACCTGCAGCCAGGTCTTGCTGGCGTCGCTGCCGGTTCCGAAGCCGTGCAGCAGTGCGATCGGCCAGCTGGCGTAGGTGGTCCAGTGGATCGCGCGCCAAGCGGAGTAACCCATACGCGCCCGCAACAGGCTGGCGAGGATGACCGCGACGATCAGATCGAAGGCGACGGCACCCAGCCCCAGCCAGAAGGGACGGTAGGAGCCGACGAATGGGACGACGGCGTCGATCGGCGCGATCGGCGCGAAGCTGTCGAGGATCGAAGTCAAGATGTGCAGCACGAGGAACACCAGCGCCAGCAGTGCGACGTTGCGATGCAGCGAGTCCACGACGAAGCGCGGCCAGCGCGGCGTGCTCCAGCGCTGGACGTCGACGACGCCGAGCGCCAGGGCAAACGACAGCAACAGCAGTGCGACGGCACCTGTTGAGCGGGTCAGATACCAGTAGCTGCTCGACCCGGCGGCGGCAACCGGGACGGTCATTGCTCCAGGTCTCCCCGTGGCCAGCTCCCGACGGCCGTCACGCTGCCAGCCAAGTCGACCAGACGCGCCGGCAGGCCGGCGTCGGCGAGCCAGCGCAGGGCCGACTGCGAGCGCACGAGCGCGGCTGTCGCGGCGACGTTCGCGTCGGCGCAGTCGGCGGCGGCAACGCTCACGGTACGCCAGCTGGATCGCACGGGCACACCG
>Ga0070762_10000239_pt1 | contig 21698 bp, 15 predicted proteins | sample HubBroMetageREF2_FD_66726 | JGI IMG/M metagenome (GOLD analysis project Ga0070762, IMG submission 66726) | Reference soil microbial communities from the Hubbard Brook experimental Forest, New Hampshire, USA - Hubbard Brook CCASE Soil... | ecosystem: Environmental > Terrestrial > Soil >...
ATCTACACCGCGAAATATACGAACAACGCAACGTTTCCTCAGTTGTCCAACAACAGCGCGGGCAATCCCCAAGGACTTTTTCTTTCGACGCCGCAGCCGTTGCTGGTACCGGGAGCGGACGGATTGGTCGGCACGGTTGCTGATGCCGGTGGAACTCCGGCTTACATCGTCTATCCCGGACCGGACGGAAAACTGGGCACCGCCGACGATGTGAAGCAATCGCTGGGCAACTTTACGCGCACCATCACCATTACACCGGTAGCGGGATACACCAACAGCCTGAATCAAGTGCTGATCACTGTGAACTACACTACGGGCCGCTTTACTCGCAATTATTCGTTGACTACTTACATTTCAGCTAATTAGGACCAGGACCGTAAGGAGCAAGGATGAAGCGCCAACGAGGATTTACGCTGATCGAATTGATGGTTTCCATGAGCATCGTGGTTTCCGTCGTGGCCATCGCCACCGACGCGCTGATGCAAGCCGAGCACGTGACTAACATGGTCGCCTACGAAGCTAACACCCAGGAGAACCTGCGCGCCGGTATGCACTTCATGGTCCGCGACCTGATGCAGGCGGGTGAGGGAATTCCTCAGGGCGGCATCAGCCTTCCCTACACGGGCACCTCGGCGGTGAATCGCCCCGGCACCGCAACAATTTTTCCGAATACGTACATCACGCTGCCGGCAATCACTCCTGGATCCCTGCAGGGGCAGTTGGCCACTTCCATCAATCCGTCGACTAACGCGGTGCTCACGGGAGTTGCCACCGACATCATCAACATCCTCTACGCAGACAATGTCCTGGTGGATGCGGCGGGACACTATCTCTATAGCTATCCGGTGGTACAGGCCGCGCCGTCCACTCCGATTTGCGCTGGAACGATTTCCGCCACCGGCGCATCGGTCTCGCTCGCGCCAGCCTGCTTCACCTTGCCGGGCGTAACCAATCCCATCACCGCCGGCAATTTGATCATGTTTCACAACCAGAACGGAACCGCGCTGGAATATGTCACCAGCATCGCCGGCAACACCATCAATTTCGCGGGCGGCGATCCGGCTGGGCTGAATCAAACCGGCAAGCTGAACGGTACGGTCGCGAACTTGGCCACCACCCCAGGAGTCTTTCCGCCCACCACGGTCACGCGCGTTTGGATGGTGACCTACTACGTTGATGCGACCACCCCGACGGACCCGCAATTGATTCGCCAGGTAAATTATCCAGGTTATCCCGCGGGCGCGCCGGTGAATCCGCCGACGACGATCGCCGACGATATCGAGAACCTGGGCTTCAGCTATGACATCACCAGCTCCACCGATGCTGTGGGCACTTATCCCAACGGTCCCGGGAACGCCGCCGCTCCGGTTTTGCCGGATACGCCGGCGCAAATCCGCGCGGTCAATGTCTTCCTGGCGGGCAGGTCCGAAAATACCTATACGGCCGAAACGACTCCGACATTCCTGCGCAACAACCTGAGCAGCCAGGTCAGCATTCGCAGCCTTTCGTTTACCAACCAGTTCCAGACGTCTGCGTCGCAGACGGCGCCCTAGGCGCTTTCGCACGCAACGAAGCACTACGGTATTTCAGGTTTTCAAGGAGATCCGCTGTGAGAATGGAACGAGAAAAGGGTGTCGCGCTAATAACCTCGCTGTTTGTTCTACTGCTGATTTCGGCCATCGTAGTAGGCATGAGCTGGATGGTGATGACTGACCAGCGCTTGGGCGGCAATAACTCCAGCCGCGAGCTCGCCTTCTACGGCGCGGAAGCCGGCATGGAAAAAATGACCACCGACGTGGCCCAGGTGTTTGCTACTTCCGGTTCGCTCACCGCGGCGAACGTGGCAACCATCGCCGCCGCTCCTCCGGTCGGGCTCACCGGCATTACCTATGTGAATTCCGCCGGCGCTTCCACCTACAACCTCACCTTCATTCCGGACGCATTCGGCAATCCCGCGACGACCAACGCCTCGATTCTGCCGCCGAGTCCCTACGCCGGCATGCAGGGCTTGATCACGCCTTTCACCATGACGGTGGCGGCGCAGAATTCGTCCACAGGCGCGGAAGTGAAACTCACCCGCCAAGTGCAGGTGGTCGCCATTCCCGTATTCCAGTTCGGCATTTATTCCGATTCAGACCTCTCGTTTTTCAACGGCCCTTCGTTCGGTTTCGGCGGCCGCACCCACACAAATGGAAATCTGTGGCTCACTCCGAACCAAGGTCCGACTTTCTTAGGTGACAAAGTAACTGTGGTAGGGGAAGTCATCCGCACCAATCTGGAAAATGGCTTCGCAGTCACCGGCGCGGGCGCTGCATACGGTGGAGACGCTACCATTGCCTTGGCGCCGGATCCTACGATGGCCAATGAGCCGGGAGGCGCACCCTACACGAACGCTTCATGGCGCGAATTGGGTATCGGCGAAGGCAGCGTGACGGGCAACAGCATTTACGGCAACGTCAGCACCACAGTGAACAATCCAATCTGGAGCGGAACAGTGATTCCGGCTTACAACGGTCAACTTCAGAACCACGTCCCGGTATTGAGCCTCACCTCCACCGCTTTGGGTGGTATCACGCCCATTTCGCTGATTCGCCGACCCGTTCAAGGCGAGGCAGCCTTGGCGCCGGCCACATTTGCCCAGCGGCTGTTTTCTCAGGCGACGCTGCGAGTCTTGCTTGACGATTATCCGACTCCAACCACCATACCGGGCTCGCCAAACGCCTGCAATGCCGCCGATATGACGGTCCTGGACACGGTCACTGCAACACCTCCCGTTGATCTTGCGCTCTTGGCGTGGTCCGCCAACTCGCCAGCCGGTCTCGGCCCAGCCGGAGCTGGCATTACAGCAAGACCAGGATGGTATACCGGCACGTATCCGCTGCCGGTATCGGGGGCTATTGTCGCGGGAACGTACAGCCCTAGTAGCAACTCATCCGCTCTACTCGCACCCGGATACTGGATGAAGGCCGGATATCCAACCATCTCCGGTTGCATCAAGATCGAATATCAAGTGAATCCCGGTGGCACCTGGGTTGATGTCACCCAAACGATCCTGAACCTCGGCCTCACCGGCAGGAACGTCAATCCGACGTATACCGCAGCCATCCAGGTCGCCCCGTTTACATATCTCGCGGGTCTGCCCGCGGGTCAAGTTGCCGCACAGGGCCCGAGCGGCGGAGCCGTCGCGACAGTTGGCTGCAATGACCCCAGCCCGAACGCCATTATCCGTTTGGCTCGCGTCCGAGATAATCCGTCCACCGGGACCGTCGCAAATCCTTGCGCAAACGCACCACTCATGACCGCCGGAAATCCGGCCACCGATTTCTGGCCGAATGCGCTGTACGACTCGCGTGAAGGCGTTGACCGCGCCACCGCTGGCCCGGCACCCATCACGGCGCAAGGTGTGATGTACTATGTGGAACTGGATGCCAAGAACCTGGTGAACTGGTTCACCGCGAATCAGGCGGCGCTGGGCCTGGACAATAACACCGGCTACACACTGTATTTCTCAGACCGCCGCGGCGAACAGAAAGACCCCACCGCAGCCCCCGTCGTAAGGACCGGGTCTTATGGATATAACGACTTCGTGAATCCCAATGACCCGGCGAACGGTTGCCCGAACACCGTACTCGACCCGGGTGAAGACTTGGAAGGTGACGGCGCCTTTCGGACTTATGGCGGCACGGAAGTGGCGCCGACCTTGATCGCTCCGACGAACTACATGCTGTTGACCCAGAACATACTCAATATGACGCCGCGGAACGTGAACATGTGGACCGGCGCGACCAGCATCACCGGGAACTTGCAAGGCGTCACATACAAACCTGCAGCGACGACGTACTCCGGCGGGCTGTTTGCCAACACGAATTGTGCGCCAGCCAATTCCAACCGTCCCGATGTCACCTACGGCAACGCGCAGGAGGCCCGGGAAAATCCTCCGGTCTTCTTCCGCCGCGCGCTAAAAATCGTAGATGGCGCTTCACTAAACATCGGAGTCTCTTGCAGCGGAACCGACGGCCTGAGCATCGTTTCCGAAAACCCGGTTTACATCCAGGGCGATTACAACGCGCCGGTGGACGACGGAACATGGGGCGGCGTCAGCGTCGCGGCTGCCGTCGAAGGCGACGCGGTCACGTTCCTTTCCAACAATTGGAACGACGTGAACTCTTTCGCTTTTCCGTACAACATTAACAACCGAGCGGCGGCGCCGACGGCGTACCGCGCTGCCATTATTTCCGGCAAGGGCATTCCATTCCCGTCCGTCGCCGGACAGGCGCAGGACTTTGGAACGGATGGCGGCGTGCACAACTTCCTCCGCTTCCTGGAAAACTGGGGCCTGGTTTGCCACTACCGAGGGTCGATGGTCAGCTTCTATTACAACCGCCAAGGGGTGGGCACATATAAAGGAACGGGCGTTTACAATCCGCCCAGCCCGCGTGACTACACCTTTGACACCAACTTTACCCTGGGCCCCGCGTGTCTGCCGCCGCGCACTCCGTCGTTGCGCTCCGTCAACACCATCGGGTTCTCGCAGGAAATTCTGCCGACTCAGTAACACTTATCGTACCCGCAGCGTAAGAAGCGGCTCCCGTACCTCCCGGGAGCCGTTTTTTTTGCGCTGGTCGAACGCGCTGAGCAGCATCACTGCGTCGCGGGCAGGATGCGCACATTGAAGTTCGTGTTCACTGGTGAAGCTGTGCATGCGGGCGCCACGCTGCTCGAGCATAGTCCCGCAAATACATCGCTGCTATCTCTTGGCAGCGCCAAGCCCAGCAGCGGCTCGGCGTATAAATCGTAAGTATGGCCCACAGGCAGCCGCTCCAGGTCGAATGAGCCGTCAAACTGGGTTGGCGGGTTTGCCGCATCCCAACTCCAGCCGCCCAGCGTCCCCGCAATCACCGAGCCCGTCACCGTAACCGCCGCAGGCGAAGGAATCACCGCGGGCGCGGTGTAGACCGCGGAGCTTTCGCCATTCACCACAATCGTGCCCACCGTGGCGTTTCCGCCAGCCGCGCCGTTTACACTCCATGTGATGCCGCCCGTAAGTCCGCCCGTCCCCGAAAGGCTCGCCGCAAAAACCTGCGCGCCATTTGGTGCCACCGCCGCCGTCGCCGGCAGCACGGAGATCGCAATGCCGTCCTGCAGCGTGACCACCGCCGACGCTTCGTCATGCGGATTCGCCACGCTGACCACCGTGACCGTAACGCCCCCAGGATTGGGCATCGCCCGCGGAGCCGTGTACAGCCCTGAGTCACTCACCGTCCCGGAAATCGCGTTTCCATTCGTGGCGCCGTTTACTTCCCACAGCACCGCCGTGTCCGCCGAGCTGGTAACCACAGCCTGAAATTGTTGCGTCTGGCCCAGCCCCACCACCGCGCTGCCAGGTTCCAGCAACACGGTTACGCTCGGCAACGGCGGACTCCCTGCATATCCGCAACCGCCCAGCGCAATCGCCATCAACACGAAAACCGCCAAAGCGTGCAGCAACCTGTGAAACGCCTCAGAAAATTGCGAAGCGCCTACGTTCCATCGCGGCGTTACGCAACACGGCTCTCTCGTGCCGAAGATTTTCATACCCGCTCGGCACAATCGCACGCGATGTGCCAAAGCGACGGACACCCACCAATCGCCGAAGCACCACATCAAGGCAATCGCCGCCGTGCCCAAACATCGCCAAACACCGCAATCCGAAATGGTTAACGGCAACGCACAATTCGCTTCGCCAGATCCAACTCCGCTAAACCCCGAAACCGCAAAGCGAATCGAAAAGTCAGCTAATCCCGCAATGGCACAGAATCCCACCGCCCAATTCCGATTTGGGAGCGCACGTGCGGTAAAGATTGCGTGCGCCTCTCTCTGTAAACGGCGACGTTGTCTGACGCAGCATAACGGTTGACACCAGCCGGCCCCCGCCGAATAATGCGCCCGTGTCCAAGCCCGAAACCGTGCGGCGCATCAAGAGCTACTCAGCCGAAAACGGCTACGTCTATCAATATCAATTTCAGGATGTGCACCCAGCCCAGCGAGACACCGCGAAAGGAAACGAATTCATCTATTACGTTTCCGCCGACCGCAAAACCATGTTCCCCATCCGCATCTTCGTCCGCCGCGAAGCCCTCGACCAATGGACCAAACAAACCGGCCGCGCCCTGACCGGCACCGAAGAATACGCCGTCGCCAAAATGCGCCTCTTCCAAGCCCTCGACGAAGTCGCAGACTTCGCCACCACGCGCCCCGAACTAACCGTGGACGCCTCCAATTTGCCATCACTGCTCGAACGCCTCGATTTGTAATTCCTCATGCGCAGCCCTACTTGAAAACCAGTGAACCGAAATCACACCACCGGCGTCTGGCTGAATGAGGCAGCGATGGATACATTGGCGGCCAGTTACCCTGGAAGCGCGGTGAGCCAGGACGAATCGCTCGCGCGCGAATTCGAGCAGCGCTTAGCGGATTGTCCCAAGCTGGCTTATCGCGTCGCGTTGGGCGTCCTTCACATTACGGCGGAAGCCGAAGACGTCGCACAGGAAGCCATGCTGCGCGCCGATCGCAATTTCCATCGTCTGCGCGACCGAGAACGTTTTCGCGGATGGCCGGTGCGCGCGACTTTTCGCCTGGCGCTCGATCGCATCCGCGCGAAGGGGCGGCGCGACCGCCATGAGCACGAGGCCACGCGCGCGACGCTGAACGCCCAGCCCGCAGCCAACGTCGAAAATCTGATTGCATCGCGCGAGGTCGAACGAGAGGTGGCGCAGGCGCTCGATGCGCTGCCAGCGAAGCTCCGGATCGTGATGGTGCTCGCAGCCATCGAGGGTTACAACACGCGCGAGGTCGCGAAACTGGCCGGCCTGCCCGAAGGCACCGTGAAATCGCGTTTATTTCTAGCACGAAAAAAATTGGCGGAGAGTTTGCAATGTCTTGTGAAAAATACTCCGGCTGGATGAACGACACGGCGCTCGGCGATCTTCGCGCCGAACGCGAGCCCGAACTGCTCGCGCACGCCATGGAATGCGCTGCGTGCCGCGAAGCGCCTGCTCACGCGCGCGCAGTGCACGAGTTCGTAGATCGCGGCGTCGAATCGCTCGTAGCCGGGGAGCCGTCGCCGCAGTTCGCGACGCACTTGCGCCGGCGCATCGGTCTGGAAGCTGAGCAGATACGTTCCCCATGGACGGCATGGGCCCCGGTCACCGCATGCGCACTCGCACTCGCCGTAATTCTGGCAATCATGGTCGCGCGCAGTCCCGTTCACAACGGATCCAATCCGAACGTGGCTTTCGCCGTGAATCCTATTTCCGCGCCTCCGGAAGCGGTATCGGCGTCTGCTGAGAGTCCACGCAATGTGAAGGGAATGGAAGGCAAGCGCGGCGGCCACACGCGCGCGGCCACCACAACGCTTGAGGAAATTATCGTGCCGAAGGGCCAACTCTCCGCAGCAGCGCAATTAATTAGCGCAATCAATTCAGGTCGAGTAGATGGCAATCAGTTTCTGGCTGCGCAGCAAGAGTACGAGAAGCGCCTGGAAGTAAAGCCCATCGAAATCGCGCCACGGGAAATTCCCGCGCTGGACGATGTCACGGATAAGCCTACGGGTTCACTTCAATTTTGAACGAAAGCCCTTTGGCCGGCGTCTTCATCTATAGAAAGCCACAATAAATGCATCCTCGGAGGTTCTTGATGAAAATTTCACGATCGCTCGCCACCTGCGCAGTATTTTTTCTGTGGGCACCGCTCCTAGTTTGCGCTCAGGGAACTAAGGCACCGGAGGCGCCGGATAATGCGACGGCAGAGACACCGATGCCGGTCAAGTTGCAGATCGTTCTGTCCGAATATGACGGCACCAAGAAGATCGCCAATCTTCCCTACACTATGCCCCTCATCGTAACGGGCAAGCCAAGCGGGGCTTATTCGACGCTGCGGATTGGGGTCAAAGTTCCTGTGACAACCGGCGATTCGAAAACCGGCGACACCCAGTATCAGTATACAGACGTGGGTACGAGCATTGATGCTCGGGTGGCGCATGCTGATGATGGGAAATACCAAGTAGATTTAAAGGTGGACCGGTCTTCGTTGTACACGACCGCCCGCGGTCAGGATGGCAAAGTCGCCGAAATGGAGTGGTCAGGCGGAGAAGCGCCTCCGACCACTGAGCCGATTGTGCGGCAGTCTCGCGGGGACGTGGGAATGATTCTGCGCGAGGGGCAGTCCACCGAAGGAACCGTCGCAACGGATCCGCTCACAGGGCACGTATTTAAGGTCGAGGTAACACTGAACGTAGTGAAGTAGCGCAACGATTCAGCGTCGCGTGTAGGTCACGGCAATCGTACGCGCCGTTAAATGGAAACGACGTTCAGCCCATCAGAAAGTGCCGCGCTATGGTTTCGCCAGCACCGCATGGAGCGCCGCCTCCAAATTCTCATAACGAAACGCGAAGCCGTATTGCTCCAGGCACTCTGGCAACACGCGCTGGCTGCTCAACAGCAGCGCGTCCGCCATCTCGCCCAACGCCAGACGCAGCGCGAGCGCTGGCGCGGGAAAAATTGCCGGACGATGCAGCACGCTGGCCAGCACGCGCGTAAAATCGCTGTTGCGCACCGGCTCCGGAGACACCAGGTTCACCGGCCCGTTCCACCGCGCATCATCAATAGCCGCGCGCAGCGTCCGCACCACATCTTCCAGCGCGATCCAGGACATCCACTGCTTCCCGCTTCCCAGCCTCCCGCCCGCGCCGAATTTAAATGGCGTCAACATGCGCGGCAGCGCGCCGCCCTCCGCGCAAAGGATAATTCCGAACCGTGCGATCACCGTGCGTATGCCGGAGCTCGCCGCGCGCGCCGCTTCGCCTTCCCACGCGCGGCACAGAATGGCCAGGAAATCGTTGCCGTAGCCGCTCGTTTCCTTCAGCACTTCATCGCCGCGGTTTCCGTAATAGCCCGTCGCCGAAGCGCAAACAAATACGCGCGGCGGCTGCCTCAGGTGCGAAAGCGCATCCACCAGCACACGCGTGGAATCCACGCGGCTACTGCGCAGTATCGTCTTGCGCTTGGAGGTCCAGCGTCCGCCCGCGATGCTCGCGCCGTTCAAATTCACCATGGCGTCATACCCTTCCATCGCCGGCACGTCCACCAGCGCGCTCAAAGGATTCCACTGCACGTCGCCGGGCGCAGCCTTGCCTCCCGGACGCACCAGATGGCACACGCTATGGCCATCAGCGCGCAGCGAATCAGTCAGCGCAACTCCCACCAGTCCGGAGCCGCCTGAAATCAAAACTTTCATCCCACAACCTCGTGAACCGCGCAGCGACCCGCTGCCCTTGCAACTAACCTACGGTGCGGCGCCAGAGCCGTCAAGCGAACACCTGCGGTTACGTATATTCCGCCGCGCCGCGCGCAACGTTCACGCCTCGCGTGAAATATTTCGCAACCAAACAAGGACGCCCGCACCTATGTAGTATAGAATTTGCAATTCTTCCACGAGGTGTGAATGGCTGTCACGACCCAGCGAGTCCGCGCTGCAATCATTCTGGCCAGCATCGTCGTGTTTCCCGCCGCAATTTCCCGTGGCACGCAGGATAATCCCGGCATTCGCGGATTCGCGCCCGCGCGCGTCGCCGCCGAGCGCGCCCTCGAACAGCAGATGCGCGCAATCCCTGACCCCGCCCGGGCCGAAAGCAATCTGCGCCACATCACCAGCGAGCCGCACATGGCCGGCACCGAAGCCAGCCACCGCGTCGCCGAATGGCTGCGCGACCAATACCACAGCTACGGCTTCGATGCCGAAATCGTCAGCTACAGCGTGTGGCTTGCGCAGCCGCGCGAAGTGCAGTTGGAACTGACCGCGCCGGAAAAGAAAACTCTGGCGACTCCCGAGCAGCCCTTCCAGGTAGATCCCGACACATCGAACAAAAATATTGTCGCCGCCTTCAATACTTTCTCGCCTTCCGGAGACGTCGCCGCCCCAGTCGTCTACGTGAACTATGGCATGCAGGCGGATTATCGCGAGCTCGAAAAGATGGGAATCACCGTCGCCGGAAAAATCGCCATCGCCCGCTACGGCGGCTGTTATCGCGGCATCAAAACAAAACTTGCTGAAGAGCACAAAGCTCTCGGCGTGATTATCTATTCCGATCCCGAAGACGACGGCTACGTCGCGGGCGACGTCTTTCCCAATGGCCCGTGGCGTCCGATGAGCGGCATCCAGCGCGGCTCCGTGGAATACACGGAAATTTATCCGGGCGATCCGCTCACGCCGGGCGTAGCTTCAACCGCGGATGCCAAGCGCCGCGCTCCCGCCGACGCTACAAATCTTCCGCGCATTCCCACCATGCCCATCAATTCGCAGGACGCCTCCGTCATTCTGGAAAATCTCGGCGGCGCGCACGTCCCGCGTCAATGGCAGGGCGGTTTGCCGTTCACTTACCATGTCGGGCCCGGCGCGGCCGTAGCGCACATGAAGCTGGTGATGGATTATCAGCAGCGCACGATCTACGATGTCATCGCAAAACTCCGTGGCGCAAACGACGGCGAGTGGGTCGTCCTGGGCAATCATCACGACGCATGGGTTTATGGCGCGGTAGATCCGGGCAGCGGCACGGCGACCATGCTGGAAACCGCGCGCGCTTTCGGCGAACTAGTCCGCGCAGGGTGGAAGCCGCGCCGCACCATCGTCATGTGCGAATGGGATGGCGAAGAGCCGGGCCTGATGGGCTCCACCGAATGGGTGGAAGCAAATCGCGCGGAGCTGCAATCGAAAGCCGTCGCGTACCTTAATACAGACGTCGGCGTCGCCGGGCCCAATTTCACAGCGTCCGCCACGCCATCGCTCAAGCAACTGGTGCGGGAAGTTGCGCGCGAAGTGCAGGACCCGCGTGACGTGCGCAGCATTTACAACGTCTGGCTCGATCGCGCCACGCGCCAGCAGGAGGAGCCGAGCGGCATCGCGCGCCCTCCGATCGCGAAATTCACAGCGCCCGGCGACGCTCCCATCGAAGCTCTGGGCGCGGGCTCGGATTTCTGCCCGTTCTTTGACCACGCCGGGATTGCTTCGCTCGACGCCGGTTTTATCGGCGACTACGGCGTGTACCATTCGATGTACGACGATTTCTACTGGATGAAAAGGTTCGGCGATCCCACGTTTGAATTTCACATCGCGCTAGCCAAAATCCTTGGCACGCTCGCGCTGCGGCTGGATGAATCCGATACCCTGCCGTTCGATTACTCCGCCTACGCCGCGGAAATTTCGCGCGCAGCAAGCGACCTCGCCACGCGCGCAGCGAAGCAGGGAATTGGCGCCGCCGACGTGCCAGCAGTTTCAGACGCCGCCGCGCAATTAACAGCTTCCGCCGCTCGCGTATCGCAGGCGATGCAACAGTGGGCGAACGCCTCGCGCGACGCCGCCAAGCAAAATGAATTGAATCGTGAACTAGTCAGCGTCGAACAAACTCTGCTGGCTCCAGAAGGCTTGTCCGGCCGCACTTGGTACAAGCACACCATCTACGCCCCCGGGACCTACGCCGGATACGCAGCCGAAGTTCTCCCCGGAGCAAATGAAGCGCTCGACCGCCAGGACGCCGCTACCTTCACCCACGAAGCCGCCAGCCTGGCCGCAGCCCTCCGCCGTGCCTCCGCCCGCCTCGACGAAATCGCTCGCTTAGCCTCCTCCACCACGAAATAGTCTGGGTATCGCGCCAGCGCATCTGTGTTGAGCGCACGCGATGCGTCAGTGTCCGAATAAAGAATCTGTCACGTGTTTGGCCGGCGCGCTTGATGTTCACATCGGGCCCCCCGGCCCTTAGAAAAGCGGACATTTCTACTTTGCACAGTCCGGACATTCTCATTTTGCGGCGACACGCGCTTGATGTTCATTGACTTGCCATCGGACGCCGCCTAAGATGTCCGCGCAATGCGGGCTTCCTCAATTCCTCTCGGCCACACAATTTTCCGCTACGCTATTTTCAAAGAGTTCGCTGGCCGCTGGATGAATACTGCCTGAGAAGTGAAAGTTTCTGATCCGCGTGCGTCGCTCTGGAGAAAAACGATGTTCGATCGCAGAATTACCATGTTACTTGTGGGTTTATTGCTGGCCGCTGGTAGCGCACTCGCGCAGGCGAAGCCGGATTCGCCGGAATTTGACGTCAGAGAGCACTACACGAAATACGAATACCGCATTCCCATGCGCGACGGCGTCCACTTGTTCACCGCGGTCTACGTCCCGAAAGATAGCTCCCAAGCTTATCCCTTTCTGATCAACCGCACGCCGTACAGCGTCGCGCCCTATGGCGTTGACCAATATCGCGCGCAACTCGGCCCGTCACCGGACTTCGACAAAGCCGGCTACATTTTCGTGATGCAAGATGTGCGCGGCCGTTACATGTCCGAAGGCACCTTCGTCGAGATGCGCCCACACATTGACAACAAGAAATCTAACAAAGACGTGGACGACAGCAGCGATCTGTACGACACAATCGATTGGCTCCTGAAAAACGTGCCCAACAACAATGGCAAAGCCGGCATTTGGGGAATTTCGTATCCCGGTTTTTACACGTCCGCGAGCATGATCGATTCCCATCCCGCATTGAAAGCCGCGTCGCCACAAGCGCCTATGACCGATCTGTTCAAGGGAGATGACGCGTACCACGGCGGGGCCTTCATGCTCGCAGCAAATTTCGGTTTCTACGCTTTTTTCCGACCGCAGGAGAATCCGCAGCTGCCGCCGAAAACGCGCCCATCATTTGATTTCGGCACGCCCGATGGCTACGAATTCTTCCTCAACGCGGGCACGCTCGGCAACTTGAGCAACATGCTCGGTCCCCAGCAAGCGCTCTGGCGGGATCAGGTGCATCACGATACCTACGACGACTACTGGAAGGCGCGTAATCTCGCCGCGCACACAAAAAACATTCACTGCGCCGTGCTGACGGTGGGCGGCTGGTTTGACGCCGAGGATTTGCAAGGCCCTTTCACGCTCTTTCATGCGATCGAAAAGGACGACCCCGGGATCTTCAACGCGCTGGTAGTAGGCCCCTGGGTGCACGGCGGGTGGGCGCGCCTCAATGGCGACCACCTGGGCCGCGCAAGCTTTGCGGCGAACACCGCAGATTACTATCGCAAGAACATTCTATTTCCATTTTTCGAGCAACACTTGAAAGGCAACGGCAACCCGAATTTGCCGAAAGCCTACGTGTTCGAGACGGGCACAAACGTGTGGCGGCAGTATTCCGCATGGCCGCCCAAAAACACGGAGATCAAGACACTTTATTTTCACGCGAACGGCGTTTTGTCCCTTGAACCGCCGAAAGACGAAGCGGCGGCGCACGACGAATACGTGAGCGATCCCGCCAAGCCCGTGCCCTTCGTGAACTACGTGGCACAGGAAGTGCCACAGGAATACATGGTGTCTGACCAGCGCTTCGCATCCAGCCGGCCTGACGTGCTCACCTATCAGACGGAGCCTCTGCAAGAGGATGTGACGATCGTCGGACCGGTCTCTCCGCGCCTATTTGTTTCGACCAGCGGCACAGATTCGGATTGGGACGTGAAGTTGATTGACGTATATCCGCCGGATTATCCGCCGAGCAAGTTGGACGATCCGAGTCCGGAAGCGAAAGGCAAGCCGCTCACGGATGTGCCGGCGCCGCCATTCACCATGGGCGGATATGAGCAGCTCGTGCGCGGAGAACCGTTCCGCGGAAAATTCCGCCACAGTTTTGAAACTCCTGAACCATTTGTCCCGGGCAAGGTTGAGGAAGTGACCTTCGCGATGCAGGACGTGAACCACACTTTTCGCCGCGGCCATCGCATCTTGGTGCAAATTCAAAGTTCCTGGTTCCCGCTGACCGATCGCAATCCGCAAACCTTCCTGAACATACCGGACGCGAAACCGTCCGATTTCGTAAAGGCTACGCAGCACGTGTATCACGGCCAAGGCCAGGCCTCAGGTATCGAAACCAACGTGCTCGTACCAGCCGCCGCCGCGGTGCCCGACAAAAAATAAGTCGGGGTGCCGCGTCCGCGAACCAGCAGCGCACCGAATCGCCCGCATCGCGTCTCCCGGGGCACATCAGCCGCAAGCATCTTTTTCGTGACCATCTGCATCGCTAATCGCTATTGGGTCATTTTTCGGAGTGATGCCTTGCGCCATTCACATTCCAAAGCGATTGCCACAGCCAGTGGCATCCCATTTGCATCCCGGTTCTTCATTCGCGTTCAAGCAGTTGCTGCGCGGAATGTAAATGGCGCGGAAGCACTTACATAACAATTCGGGAGCGTGACATGACATCCGATTCGCGTAACCATCTCGCACGGCTTATTCCAGTTATCATAATCGCGGTTTTCGTTTTATGGATAGCTGCGCCGCTTTGCGCGCAAAGCACCGTCGCGACCGGTAGCATCCAGGGCGCGCTCACCGACCCCAGCGGCGCGGTCGTCGCGGGCGCCAAGATCACCATCACCAACAAAGATACTGGCCAAGTCCTCCACGTCACCACTTCTTCGGCCGGCACATACAATTCCGGCGCGCTGGTGCCCGGCGAATATTCGGTCCGCGCTGAAACCGTGGGATTCAAGACGGTCGAAGAAGTTGTCGTAGTGAAGGTGGGCGTGGTCTCAGGCGTCAATCTCAGCCTCGAGGTTGGCACGGCAAGCACCGTCGTCACCGTTGCTGAGCAAGCGGTGGCAGTCAATACCGAACAGGCGAGCGTCCAGGGAGTTTTGAGCAAAGACCAGATCGAGAACCTGCCCGTCAACGGACGGAACTTTTTGGATCTCGCCCAATTGGAGCCCGGCGTGCAAATTCAGGATGGCGCCGATTTCGATCCCACAAAAGTAGGCTTTTCCTCCATCTCCGTCGGCGGCCGCTTTGGGCGCACCGCGCGCATTGAAGTGGATGGCGTGGACGTCAGCGACGAAACCGTAGGCACCACCACGGAAAATATTCCGGCCAGCGCGATTGACGAATTTCAGATCAGCCAATCCACGCTGGATCTTTCCAATGAACTCACTTCATCCGGCGCCGTGAACGTCACCACCCGCTCCGGCTCGAATGCCTATCACGGCGAGGGTTTCGCATTATTTCGCGATAGCGCTTTCTCCGCCCCGCTTCCCGGTCCGCCCTCCCCATATCAACGCAATCAGGACGGCGGCAATTTCGGTGGCCCGATCCTCAAAGACAAAGTCTTCTTCTTTCTGGACGCCGAGCATACCAACCAGAATCTGCTCGCGCCGATCGTCCCCGCTGCCCCCTTCGACGTCTTCACCGGCAACACCGGCACTCCGTTCCGCGAAACCGATTACGACGCGCGCCTTGATTTCAATCTCTTCAAGAACGTCCGCATGTTTTATCGCTTCAGTTATTTTGATAGCCGCGCAGTGGCCACAGGCGGCACCGTTGGCTATCAGCCGTTTCAAGACAAGAACTACACCAGAACAAACGTAATCGGCGCTGATTTCACCACCAAGGGCAACTTCACGCACAGTTTCCGTTTCGAGTACCTGAAATTCATCAACAACCTGGGTGACACCGTTCTCGGCTCAAATTTGCCGTTCGCGAATTTCCCGGTCAGTCTGAATTTCACGAGCTTCGGTTTCCTTACCGGTCCCAATTTCCTCGCGCCGCAACAAACCTTCCAAACCGACCGCCAGTTGAAGTACGACGGCAGCAAGCTGCTCGGCTCGCATATCATCCGCTACGGCGTCTCCTACAATCGCCTGCGCGGCGGCGGCCTATTCTCCTTCAGCGCCATCACTCCTAACGTCAGCCCGATCGGGAGCACTACCGAAATCGCCAATGCGGCACTCGGACCGTTCACCTGCCCCGGCGGAATTATGGGCTCTTCTTGCCCGCTGAACTATCCGGTGGACAATGTGACTCTAGGCAACGGGGAAGAATGCGACACCGAAATCCCCGCATTCAAAGCTCCCTGCAGCGGCACGCCGCCCGATAACCGGATCGGTCTATACCTCGGCGATAGCTGGAAGTTGAAGCCCAACCTCAATATCACCTTCGGCGTCCGCTACGTCCGCGACACCGGACGCTCCGATAGCGACCTGCCCGCCCTACCTGCGCCGGACCTTAATCTAATCCAGCCAGGCCTCGCGAATCCTGTGCGCCAGCCGAATCACAATTTTGGTCCCCAGTTGGGAATCGCTTGGGACCCCCACAATGACGCAAAGACCGTAATCCGCGCCGGAATCGGCGTCTTCTACGAAAACGCCATCTGGAACAACGCCGAATTTGATCGTCCCGAACGGTTGGCGAGCGGCGCATTTCTCGCCAATCCCAGCGCGTGCTTTAGCGGCGCGGGTGTCGGAGTTCCTATCCCGGTGCCTGGTTCCTCGCCCAATCTGGCATTTCTCGGCGGCAGTCAAACGGCGTCAAACTTTATTTGCGGCTCGATGATCGGCGCCACCATCGCCGACCCCAATCCCGACACCTGCAACGGCCTCACCGCCGCTCAGTGCATTGCGACGTTCCAGACCGCCTATCAAGCGGCTTCCGCCGCGGTTGGCAGCCAGGCCCCCAACCCCTCATATTTGCCCAACTTGATTTCGACCGGTTCGGAAATCCCGCTCGGCGCCTTGGCGCCCAATTACCGCACCCCTTACTCCATACAAATGAACGCCGGCATACAAAGAGAACTGCGTCCCGGCATGGTCCTCAGCGTGGATTACTTGCGCAACGTCGCGTTGCACTACCTGATCGGTGTGGACGCCAACCATAGCGGCGACGTCAATCCGAAATATTTCAACCTGGCCAACGCGCAGCAGGCTATCGCTACCACCAATGCCCAATTCGGCTGCCCCATGTCCTTCAGCGCCGCAGCCATCAATTGCGCGCTGAATTCCTCCACAATTGATCAATTCACCGGACTCCCTGGCGCCTCCATCGCCAGCTACGCCAATAACGGCCTGGACTCCGCTGCAGACCTCGGGGTCGGCGGCTGCAATATCGCTCTCGGTTTCGGCTGCGCTTTCCAGGGCATCAATCCAAACGTAGGACCCGCTGTATTTCTGTATCCCATCGGCCGGTCCGTCTACAACGCCATGGATGTGAAGTTGGTTGACAATGTGAAGGCTCCCTTTCGCGGCGTTAAATACCTGAACTTCCAATTCGCATACTCGCTCTCGCGCTTCACCAATTGTGGCGCGGCGCTTTCCACTTCCGAGGGCACCTCTCCCGCCGCCGCCGACCAGGATTTCGTAAATCCCACCATCGACAACAATCATCCCTGCGGCTTCAGCGGCCCGTCTGCTCTCGACCGCACTCACCAATTTTCCTTTGGTGGTTACGCCGATCTGCCGGGTCACTTCCGCCTCGGCACGATTTTCCACTTCGACAGTCCGCTCGCCAGCGCTCTTGCCGTTCCCACCACCGGCATCGGACCCGGAGAGATCTTCCGTACCGATTTCACGGGTGACGGCACCGTCGGCGATCCCATCCCCGGCACCAAGCAAGGCTCCTTCATGCGCGGGGTCTCTCTCAGCGATCTGCCGAACGTCGTCAACAACTACAACAACAATGTAGCCGACAACCTCACTCCCGCCGGCCAGCTGCTCGTCTCGCAGGGATTGTTTACAGCGCAGCAATTGGGCGTAGGAAATCAACTCTGCGTTAATAACTCAGCCAGTGTATCCGCGGGCGCTGCTTGTGCCGTCGCACCCGCTCTCTCACCGGTGGTTCCAGGCGAAGTCGGACTGACCTGGCTGAAGACGTTCGATATGAGCCTCACGTGGATCGGCAAAGTGAACGTCAAGGAGAGGGAACTGTCGCTCGAGCCCAGCGTCAGCTTCTACAACCTGTTTAACTTTGCAAACTTCAACATACCGGGCAACGTTTTAAGCGGAATCCTTTCGGGCGGCGCAGGCTCGTTAAATGGCACGAACTATGCCGGCGCCAACTCCGTCCGCATCGGTGTAGGCACCGGCGTCTTCGCCCTGGGTGCCCCGCGTACCATAGAGTTCGGAATGAAGCTGACGTTCTAGCGGTGCGAATAATTACGGCGCGAGCGGAACGCGCGCGAACTCGAATCTGCCAGTAGCGCTGTCGCGCGCGCATTTATTGGAGCGTGGTCCCTCTCGCGGCTGACTTTGGATATTTCACGTCACGCAGCCAGCGGGCGAACAGGAACCACCAAATCAGGAAGAGTGCGACACTGGGCCTACCCGCTTCCACGCCGAACGGCATGCCGGTGAGCCACGGAGGACCGTGAAAACTCCCCTGGAATAAATGCCCGTTGCCCATTTGCCCGCTGTCAGGCACGCCGTAGAAATAGGATTCGCCCCAGTCCCAGGCGGCGTGTAGCCCAATGGGCATCCAGAGGTCGCCCGTCCGTCGTAGTAGCAAACATACAATCAACCCGAAGCCACCCACGGTGCACAAGCCGAGCACTGTCCAACCCGGATTGAACCTATGCGCAGCGGCCATCAGCGCCGACGTGAAGGCCGCCGCGGGCCAGAATCCGATGCCGCTCGTCAGTGTGAATTGCAGATAGCCGCGGTAAAAGAATTCCTCGATTGTCGCCAGTAAAGTTATTGCCACAGCCCACAGAAGACCATTCTTCACGATGTCCCCACCGTGAAGCTGGAGGGATCCCAGGGAATAAGCTCGCGCGAGCCGTAGGACAACCAGGAGGAAGGTGAGCGAAACGAAGCCGATCACCCTGCCTGCCAGAACTGCCTAGAAAACGCCCGTCGCCACGGCAAGCCGTAATCGGAAAGACTTCGGCTCTCAATTTTTGCCATGATCCACGCCGCCAGCAAGAGGGCACACGCTTCATCTAAAAAGGAGAGGACAATTCCAGTAGGAGTCATAAGATCCGGCCACTGCCCATGGAAAATGGCGTTCGCGATTTTGTCTGCGCCGTAACCGAGCGCGCACAATAACGCCGCGTAAATCAATAGCCTCCAACCGGCGCGAAGGCCGTCGGTTCCCTTGAAAATATTGTACGCAGGCATTCCACGATTCCTATGGCTCAGCTGCGGCGGCCTTGGGATACTTCACTCCGCGCAACCACTTTGCAAAAACGAACCCCCAAATCAGCAGCAACGCCACATTCAGCCAGCTCGCTTCTACTCCGTATGGCATCCCGGTCAGCCACACCGGACCGTGCAGGCTGCCCCGGAACAGCGGCGCCTGATTCGTGAAGCCGCCGCTGGGCACGCCGTAAAAATACATTTCACTCCAGTTCCATCCGGCATGCAGCCCGATCGGCATCCACAAATCGCCCGTCCGCCACAGCAGAAGGCACGCGACCAGCCCATATCCAGCCGTCGCCACCACACCGACCACTCTCCACCCGGGATTCAATGTGTGCACGGCGCCCATCAACGCCGAAGTGACCAGCGCCGCGGGCCAGAATCCGATGCCGCTGGTCAACGTAAACTGCAAATAGCCGCGGTAGAAAAATTCCTCGAATAGCGGCGCCAATGTCATCGCCGCAGCCCACAGCAGAGCATTCTTCAAAATTTCAGCGTCGTGCAGTTGGACGGATCCCAGCGAGAAAGCCCTCGCAAGCCGCAGCACAATCAGCAGCAGCGTCAAAGAAACAAAGCCGATCGCCCACGCTTGCACGAACTGCCCGCAAAATGTCCGCCGCCACGGCAATCCGTACTCGGCGAGGCTTCGTCCTTCAATCCTCGCCATGATCCATGCCGCCAGCAACAGCACGCTCGCAGCAACCAGAAAGAAACCGATCCCGTTCGCCGCATTCCCGGGGTCTGGCTGCCACCCGTGCCAAGCGGCATTGGCGATTTTATTCGCCAGGTAACCGAGCGCGAACACCAGCGCGCCGTAAATCAGCAGCCGCCATCCGGCGCGCAGCCCATTCGGCCCCGTGAAAATTTTGTATGGCACTTGCTAGCCCCTCCGCCTGCGCCAATGCGATGCATTCCGTGGGCGCGCCGGCGAATTCGCGTTGCACGCCCTGCCACGGTAGAATATAGAAGATGCGCGTTCGCGTCCTATTTTTCGGCCAACTGAAAGACATCGCCGGCGTGTCGCAGGAAGACGCTGAGCTTTCCGAAGGCGCGCGTGTGGAAGACCTCTACGAACGTTACGCGCGCCGCTTCCCCCGCCTCGCCGAATTTCGCCCCTCCGTCGCCGCCTCCGTAAACCAGGAATACGCCGAATGGCGCTCCTCGCTTGCGGCAGGTGACGAAGTTGCGTTCCTCCCGCCCGTCAGCGGCGGCCAGCAAACGGCGATCAGCGACGACATCATTCTTCTGGTGCGCGAACCCATCCAGCCGCGCGAAATTTTGCTGAATCTCAAAGCGTTCGAAGATGGTGCAGCGGTAATCTTTGACGGCTTCGTCCGTAACAATTTCAAAGATCAGCGCACTCTCTATCTGGAGTACGAGGCCTATGAGCCCATGGCCTACACCAAGCTGCGGGAAATTGCCGCGCAAATTCACACTCAATTTGGAATTCATCGTCTCGCAATCGTCCACCGCCTCGGCCGTCTGGAAGTCGGCGATACCAGCGTGTTCATCGCCGTCAGCGCGCCGCACCGCGCCGCGGCTTTCGATGCCTGCCGTTACGCCATTGACACCCTGAAGCGCGCCGTCCCCATCTGGAAAAAGGAATTCTTCGCCGGCGGCACAGCGTGGGCCGAAGGCGAAGCATTGCCCCAGGAAGCCAATTCCGCGTCCGAAGAATCTACCTCTTAGATGAAACGAGCCATCGCCATGCTTTGCACTTTCGTGCTCGCGGGTATCTGCGCTCTTGCGGACGTGACGGCGTCCGGTCCGCAGCAGCAGCAACAACAGCAGCGCCAAAAAGGTCCGATCCGCGTGCAGACGGACCTCGTCAGCATCCTCGCCAGCGTCACCGACGACAAAGGCGAGCCAGTCATCGGCCTCGCCCAGAGCGCGTTCCAGCTCACGGAACAGGGAATCGCGCAAAAAATCGTCCGCTTCGAACCGCAAACGAATCGCCCGCTCGATCTCGCCCTGATGATCGACACCAGCGGCTCCGCTGCCATCGAACTAAAGATCGAACGCGACGCCGCCGAACACTTCGTTCAGGAAGTAGTCCGTCCCAACGACCGCCTTGCGGTTTTTTCCTTCACCAGTGACGTCGTTCAGCTCAGCAATTTTTCCGATGACGCCAAAGTGCTGGAGAGCGCCATCCATCGCGTCGAAATGGGCGCGGACATGGGCACATCACTCTACGACGCCGTAGTCCTCGGTTCGCAATCCGTTCGCCGTCAGGGCGCCGAACGCCGTCGCGCGCTCGTGATCATCACCGACGCGGGCGAGACCACCAGCGTCTCGAAATTCGAAGACGCGCGTCGCGCCGCGATCGCCTCGAACGCCTTGCTCTATACTGTAGTCGTGCGCCCGATGAAATCCGACGCGGGATGGAACACTGCCGGCGAGCACGCCATCTCCACCATCACAGACAGCGTCGGCGGCGCCATGTACTACCCGACCAACCTCAGCGAGCTGGGCGAAATCTTCGATCGCATCAATCGCGAGCTGCGCACCCAATATCTGGTCGGCTACTATCCCAATCCCACGCCGCCACCGGGCAGCGACCGCCACGTGGTCGTCACCGTGAACACCGGAGACACCGTGCGTTATCGCAAAGAATATTTCACCGCCGGAGTGGCGCAATAATCCGATGAAACAATTTCTCGAAGTCGCCATCGCCGCAGCCCGCGAAGCCGGCGCCGTGCTGCTCACCGAACACAGCCGCCCGCAGAAGAT
>Ga0070762_10000240_pt1 | contig 21613 bp, 19 predicted proteins | sample HubBroMetageREF2_FD_66726 | JGI IMG/M metagenome (GOLD analysis project Ga0070762, IMG submission 66726) | Reference soil microbial communities from the Hubbard Brook experimental Forest, New Hampshire, USA - Hubbard Brook CCASE Soil... | ecosystem: Environmental > Terrestrial > Soil >...
CGCGCAGAACTACGTCAACTATGCGTGGCAGCACCTGCGCCTGAGCGACAACATCTTCGTGTTCGGCGCGCCGTCGACCGCACAGCTGCTCGTGCAGGCGGCGATCGTGCAGATCTACGCGCTGCTGTCGACCCCGGCGAGCACATATTTTTGAGACGAGTAGGCTGTGTTTGGTGACCGACGGAGCGAACCTAACCACGGCTGAGGGACTCGAGGCGTTGGAATCTGAGCTGGCCGTGCTGGAGGGCGATGGACGCCGGGAGATCGCGGAGCGGATCAAGACGGCCCGTGAATGGGGCGACTTGAAGGAGAACAGCGAGTACCACGACGCGAAGAACGAGCAAGCGCATCTGGAGACAAAGATCGCGCGGCTGCGCGAGAAGATCTCTGGTGCGGTGGTGGTCGAGGACACGCCGGACGCGAGCGCGGGGGTAGTGGGCTTTGGCTCGACGGTGGTCGTGCGCGACCAGGATGGTGGCGAGCAGACGTGGCGGATCGTAAGCTCCCACGACGCCGCTCCGCGTGAGGGTCGTCTGTCGGCGGAATCGCCTGTCGCAGTGGCGCTGCTGGGTCGTGCACCGGGCGAGGAGCTGTCGGTGTCGCTGCCCAAAGGCAAGCGTACGTTGACGGTTCTCAGCGTCAGCTAGCTCCCGCGGGCGGTGCCCAGCTCGCGCTTTGCGTCAGCTGAGCCGGCGCAGGAACTTCTTGGGCGAGTCGCCGTAGAGCCGCGCGCCGTCGCGTAGCGTCTGCTTGCGTAGCTCTCGCCGGCGTTTGGCGATTGCCTTCAGCAATGCCTTGCGCGTCTTGCGCCCGGTGCGCCACGTCCGCTGGCTGTCGCCCCGCCGGCCGTTGCGCAGGTGCTGGGCGAGCATCGCCAGATCGTGCTCGTCGCCGAGGAGCTCGCCGAGCGCGTCTGCACGGCGCGCGACTTCGCGCAGGCGTTTGTCTGAGCTGCGGCGCTTGCTTGCGTCGCGGCGCTGCAGCATTTCGGCGGCGTAGCGCAGGTCCTTCACGCGTTTGCGCCACTGGTGCATGGCGATCGTCTGCTCGCCTTTGCCGCGCAGTACGCGCAGGTGACGCTTTTTCCCCTGCCGGTAGAGCCGCGTGAGGTCGCGCTCGACCAGTGCGATGCCGGGGCGATCGGCGAGCGTCCAGGCGGCGACGCGCGCGCGGAATGCGTTCAGTTCTGCCAGGACGGCGGCGCGCGTAGCCGGATCGCCGAGCGTCTCACGCTGCATGCGTTGCTGCTCTGCAAGCAGGCGCTTGCGCAGCTTCAGCACGCCGCGGCGGCGTCCGAGCTTGCGCGAATGACGCGCCATGAGCGCGTCGAGCGTGCCCAGCATCACCTCTGCATCCCTTGCCCCGGAGAGGCGCTGTGCCGTGTCGCGCAGGGCGTCGTTCTCGCGCGCGAACTCCTTCTCGCCCAGCTGTTGCTCGACCAGCCGCAGCAGCGCGCGCAAGCGCTTGAGTGCCTTGCGCGTTTCGTGCACCGTCTTGGCGGTGGGTGACCCGTTCTCGCTGGCCAACAGCGCGATCGTGAGGTCCACCTGCCCGAGTGCCATGCGCGGTAGCGCATCCGCCAGGCGCTCGCCCGGCGCGATGCCGAGGCGGCGGTCGAGGCGGCGCTGGCGCGCGCCGCGGCGATCGCGTCCAGCCTTGGCAAGCGCCACGCCGACGCCCACGGCGACGGTTGCAGCGACCGTGGCTGCCACGGGCGCGAGAATGGAGCGATGCCCAGCAAACTTCCGCCCGCCCCATGGTGGACGGTGCGCCCGGCCGCGAACCGCAAGCCGGCGACGTATCGCTGTCCGATCTGTGGTCATTCGTTGCCCGCCCTCAGCGAGCATATGCTGATCGCGCCTGAAGGAGATACCCGCCGGCGCCGCCACGCGCACACACAATGCGTGCTAAAGGCCCGTGCGAGCGGGCAACTGGCGCTCAAGGACGAGTGGCAGCGCACACAGCCACGCCAGCCGTCGCGATGGCGACGGCTGCTGGGCCGCGGCTGAGATGCATGTCTGGACGGCCGGTGTGTGGTGCAGGCCAGCGCTGCGGGTCAGCCGCCGAACACGTGCACGTGCTCGGGCGCCACGCGGATGATCACGCGCTGTTCGCCCGGCTGGCGCAGCGGGTACTCCTCGACGCCCATGTACTTCTTCGCCAACGCGTCGATGTGCTCGTCGGCGCCGTCGTGCGTGCGCTCCGCTACGCGCCCGCGGATCTCCAGGTATTCGTAGGGGTTCTCGGCGTTCTGCACGGTGAGCGTGACACGCGGGTCGCGCTCGAGGTTGCGTGGCCACGCGCGCCCCTCGGCCGTGTTGAGCACCGGCTGCCCGTCCTGGACGTCCACCCATACGGGCACGCCGTGCACGGTGCCGTCCGCGCGTAGCGTGGCGACGTTGCAGAAGTTCTTGGCCTTCAGCAGCTTCTCGGCGCGGTCATCGATCGTTGCACTCATCGCAGTAAGCCCTTTCTCGAGGTCTGTGTTCTGTCTCCTACAACATAGGAGCACTGGTGCGTCGCGGCGAGCCCGATCGAGCGCTCGATCAGACACGAGCAGCTGAATGGTCAGCTGCTACGCGTCAACGGTGGGAACGTCTGAAGCGTCGCGGCGCGGCTGCGGGCCTTGTCCACATACATCGCCGCGTCCGCGTAGCGGACCAGTTCGGTGACCGTGTGGCCGTCATCCGGCCACACGCCGCCGCCCACGCTCGCGCTGATCGTGATCGTGCCTGCGCCAAGCGGAAACGGCTCCGTGAACGTCTCGCGTACGCGTCGCTCCGCCGCACGCACCTGTTCCTCGCGGCGCACATCCGTGAGCACGATCGCGAACTCGTCGCCACCCAAGCGCGCCACGTCGTCGTGTCCGCGGCACAGTGAGCTCAAGCGCGCCGCCGCCTGGCGGATCAGCTCATCGCCAGCCTCGTGGCCATGCAGGTCGTTGATGCTCTTGAAGTCGTTCAAGTCCACAAACAACAGCCCCACCTGGCCGGTGTCGTCGCTATCGGCGCCAACCCCGTTGGCGGGGTCGGCCTGGCCGCTAGCAGCGCCGGCGTCGAGTTGGTCGGCAACGCTCTCCAGCGCAGCGTCGATGCGGTGTTTGAAGCCCACGCTGTTCAGCAGGCCCGTCAGGCCGTCATGGTTGGCCCTGTGGTTCAGCTCGTCCACCAACTGGCCGTTCTGGATCGCCGGTGCCGCCAGCGCAGCCACGCCCGTCAGGCGCTCCAGCAGATCGCTGTCAGGGCGCAAGCGCTCCGGGCGCGCCGACACCGACACCGTCAAAATCCCCAAGAACACGCCGCGCGCCACGATCGGCACCACCGACAGCGCCACCACGTCCAGCGCCAGCATCAGCTCGCGGATGAACAGATCGTCGGTGTCCATGTAGAAGAAATGCGGTTGCGGCTCCGCCAGCATCGCCGCTAGATGTGGCGTGTCTTCGCGGCGGATGCTCACCTCCTGCAAGCTTTCCGCATCCTCAGGCTTGCGCCCCCACGCCGCCAGCACGCGCAAGCGCTGCTCGTGTTCGTTCCACAACCACACTGCCATGCGGTCGCAGTCCACCACCTCAGGCACGGCCGCCGCCAAGCGCTCTGCCACCTCCAAGCTAGTGCCCGCCTTCGCCATCGCGTGCGATAGCGCCAGCAGCGCGCTCACCTGTTCGTGGCGGTGCGCCGACTCGCGCAATGCCAGCGCCATGTCCAGCACCGCAGCAGCATGCTTCGCATACAGGCTCAGCATTTCGCGTTCCTGCGGGAAGAACTGCGTCGCGCCCGGGTAGCAAGCAATCAGCTGGCCATACGCCCGCCGGCTCGACACCACGTCTGCGACCAGCATCGAGTCGTTGCCAGTGGGCGCTTCCAGCGCGAGCCTTTGCGCCTGCGCTCTACCAATGCCGCGGCTATACACCTGTAGCTCTGAGTCCTCGTCGCTGCATACCGCCAGGACGTGCACAGGGGCGTGCACCGCGTCCGCCACGCGCTCCACGATGCGGTGCAGCACCGTCTCCAGGTCCTCTGTCGAGACCAGGTCGCTCGCGATCTCATACACGCTGTGCAGGCGCTCGGACGTCGCCAGTAGCTGCGCCTCGAGCGCTGTCACGCGCTGCTGTGGGTCCGTCGCCGCTGCCGCGACAGCGGCGTCCCACCTGACCGTGTAGTGGCACTGCGCGTCGCCGCGCGCTTGGCATTCGCTCTCCACCACGTGCGCCAGCGGCAGGCCGAACAGGATCGGAGTACCCGACAGCAGCCCGCTCGCCCATTCGCAGTGCAACCGGTGGCGGACAAAGCCCGGGCGGGCAACCGCTGTCACGACCGCCCGGCCCGGCGAGACCTCGACCGCGCTCATGTCCGTCACCGTGCTCAATTTTGCCGCCGAGCGCGCAACCGCCTGCAGCACAGCCTCCACCGAGCCCAGCGAACGCAGCAACGTTGCAACCTGTGTGCCCGCATGCTGGCGCAACGTCTGCTCGCCCACGCGCCTGGCAAACAACGGATCGTCGGCGACCTCTACGCCAGCGTCCAACAGTGCGCACGCCTCCTCGAGCGAAACCCAGTGCTCGACGTTTTCCAAGTAGGACCGCTCGCGCGAGCTACCCGCCACCCGCAGCAGCTCCGCCACGGCGGCGTCCCCGCCCTGGATGTGCACGAGCTTCAGCGCCACGTGTGTCATCGAGCAGCTGATATGCCCGTCGATATCCACCTGTACGTCCGCAGGCGCACGCCTGCTCGAGTCCATACCCAAGCGATCGACGCAAACCGCGCGTCGCTTGAGCTTCTAGTTGCGGCTCAGCCCTGTCGTCGAGCTCGCCGGCGGAATCGGCCCCAACGGCGTCAGTTTACCGTCGTTTAGCTGAAAGTGGACCGTCGCCTGCCCGCCGCTGGGGTTGGCCAGTGGATCGTCAGGCCGGTACAGCGGATAGGCGAGCGTTACTTCCGTGTCGCTCTGTGCGATCACCTTCACCGTCGCGCTCGGTTCCTTCGTGTCCGTGCCGATGTAGCGCCCGCCCACAAAGAAGAACGCCTGCTGGCCATAGCCGTCGCTCGAGCCGCTTTTCGTCCCCACCAGCACCCGCAGCGTTTGGTTGGGGTGGTACTGCGAGGTTTCGCTCGCCGTGTAGCCCCGCGATTGCAGCACCGCCTGCGCTTCGCTCAAGCCTTCCGCCTTCGTTTCTTCATGCGTGAACGCAGGCGCCGTCTCCGTGCGTGTGGTCGTCGGCGCCGCCGTGCCCCCCGCCGTGTTCGTCGGAGCGGTGCTCGTCGCCGTCGTGGTCGACCGCGTCGTCGCTGTCGTCGTGTGCGCCTGCGTGCTCGCCGTGCTCTGCGTTTCAGCTGGCGAGCTCGCGACCGTCACCGTCTTGGTTTCCGAGCTGCCGCAGCCGCCCAGGATCGCGCCCGTCGAGGTGCCCAACAGGAGGGCCGTCAGTGTTGCCATCAGCTTGCGGTTCATGCCAGCCATGGTATTCGGCAACTATCCAGCCTGCGCCTGCATGGAGCGGTACGATCAAGCTACGCGAATGTCCACTCCATCAGCACAGATCCCCGGTCCGTCAGGCACGACGAAGTCGAGCAAGCCGAAGATCGACGCGCGCCGGCGCAGAAGCGAGCGGGTGCGGGCAGTGCTGCCGCTGTTCCCCGCGGCGCTCGCGATCGCGTTCGCGGTGGTGAACCTCAACCAGGTCAAGGTCGACTGGATCGTCGGTTCAGGTCATGCGCCGCTGATCATCGTGATCGTCATCTCGCTGCTCGTGGGGGTCGTCTTCACGCACCTCGTCGAGCGCGTCGGGCGCAAGCGCCGCTAACGTCGCCAGCACCCGCCAGCCACCTGCCGCCTAAATCGGGCAGCCGCGTCTGCCCCGCTTAGCGCGGGCTCTCCTCGGTGACGATCTCCGCCGCGGCATCCGCGCCGATGAACGGCGCCAGCACCACATAGGAGAGGTGGTCGGACAGAGCCGCCAGCAGCTGGATGCGCCCTCCGGCGGCCTGGCAGCGGATCGTATGCCAGATCGCGCCTGCAACCGCCTCCGCCGTGAGGCTGCCGTCGGCCTGCGCGGGGGCTCCCTCGGTGAGCAGCGTTGCGATGCTGTTGGACAGCTCGACAGTGCGCCTGCGCGCCTCCGCGCCGGAGAAGAACGCCTCTTGCGCGAGCGCACGCGCGTGCAGCGGATGGTCGGCCAGGTAGCGCGTCAGCTCGGCCAGTACGCGGCGCACCGCGCGTGGCCAATCCTCGGAGATCAAGTCTGGGTCGGCAGCGATCGTGAGCAGCTCGTCGCTGACCATCTCCAGCGCCTCCAGGAAGCATTCCTCCTTGCTGGCGAACATCTCGCAGAAGGCCTCCACGGGGAGGTTCGCCTCATCGGCGATCTGCGGCGCGCTCAACTCGCGGTAGTCCTCGCGCGTGACGAGCCGCAGGATGCCTTGCAGCAGGCGCGTACGCTCGTCGCTGCTGGGCGTTTCCGCGCCGTTCAGCCCGTGGCCGTACGTTGCTGAGATCTCGCGCATGCGCACGTTCAAGCGGGTGGCCATGCGCTCGTTCAGCTGACTCGCCGCGGGGGTCTGGAACAGCAGTGTCCAGCGCAGCAGCTCCTGCGCCAGATCGACACTGCCGGCGGCGTGCCCGCCGCGCAGGAACCCGGAGGCGGCTCCGTGCAGGCCGCCCGCGATCCCCCTGACGATCGGCTTCGGCAGCGGCAGCGTCGAGGGCGATTCGGTGAAGCTGTGCGCGAGCATCTGCTCGCACGCGCCTGTTGCCCTGCGTAGGCGCATCACCCCAGCGGGACCCGCGCACTGGGCCTCCACGACGACCAGCACGGTCGCGTTGCGGTCTTCCTCAGCGGTCTGCGCGAAGCGCTCGAAGACCGCACGCGCGCGTTGCTCCAGGGAGCCGTCGGCGGCGAGATAGGCCTTTTTGATTTCCTTGATGTCACGCCTGACGATCAAATCGAACGTCGCCAGGAAGCACTCTTCCTTGTTGGCGAACTGTTCGTAGAACGAGCGCCGCGAGACGCCCGCCAGCCCGATCACCTGCTTGACGCTCGTGCCGTCGTAGCTGTTCTGCGCGATCGCCTCGATCATCGCTCCGTGGATGCGCGCACGCTGGTGCAGGACCACCTCGTTGCGCTCCAGCCGGTGCGGCCCATGGGGCAGGCGCTTGTAGATGGGTGCGATCCGCGGGGCCGGCTTGCGTGCGGATCCGTTGGTCCTCTCCTTGTTGCGTTGTCCGCGCCCACGAGCGGACAACGACCTCGCCCTCGATGCCATGTTCATCTCTCCCAAACGATCTTTCGAACCAGCCGATTAGTGTCATCGGAGCTGGGTAAGGCGGATCATTCCATGTCAGCGATCTTTTGTCTACAGCAAACCGTACTGGACGTACGATCGGCGTGCGCCACAAAATGTGCGCTCAGTGCAGGATGATCTTCAGCACGAGGATCGCCACGCCCATGGCCGTGCCCACGCCGACCTCGAGCACCAGCTCTCTGGGCGTTGCGCGCGAGCGGATCCCTGCGAACAGCTCGAATGCGATCAGGCTGGCGACCGCGCTCCACAGTGCGGCGGTGACCGCTGTGGCCAGCGCCGCGCCCGCGAGCCACGCGAGCACCAGTGCCAGCAGCGGCAGCGCGGCCCCGCGCATGATCGCCCAGTCGTGGGCGAGCGCCCGCATGAGCGTTCCCGCGCTGAGGCGCTCCTGGTGCTCCAAGCGCCGGCCGAGCAGGCTCGCGTATGCGTGCGCGACCCAGTAAAGCGCCGCCGCGAGCAGCGTCGATGCGATCGTGTCCAGATAGGTCTCGTGGCGTCCGCTCTCGGCCGCGAGCAGCGCGCCGATGACGATGATCCCGTACACCACCCCCGAGGGGTTCTCCGCGGGCGCGATCCGCTCCGCGGTGCGCGCCAGCCAGCCGCGCGGCGCGGCTGGCGTCGCCGAGGGCGGGGAGGGAGCCTGCGACTGCCGATCGGGGGGAGGGGGCTGGCCGATCGAGCAATTATCCGCTGGAGCTCAGCGGATCATGATCGGCGCGCTGTAGCTGGAGACGTGCGCGCCCTCCGTCACTTGCACGAGCGCCTTGTATAGGCCGCGCTGGATGCGCACCACACGGCTGAACTTCGAGTAGCTGGCCGTGGCCGCTTTGACGACGGTGCCGCCCTTGTTGAGCGACTTGCCCGGGCGCAGCAGCTGGAAGCCGACGAGCGCGCCTACCTCGGCAGGCGTGACCGTCCCATACAGGCGCGCGTAGCCGCGGCGCTTGGTCGCGTGCACGTGGAAGCTCACGCGCACGGCCACGCCCTCGAGGATCACCGGGCTAGAGACTTCCGGTTTGCCAACCGTCACCACGCGCAGCTGCGCGTTCTCGGTGAGCCCCAGGTAGGGGAAGGAGAAGCCGCCGGTGGCGTTTGTCAGCTCGGGGTTGCCCACCGGCTGGAAGCCACCCAGGTAGGGGAACGCGTTGGCCTGTAGCTCGACCTCGTGGTTGGCCGAGTAGCTTCCTGAGAGCGTGCCCTCGACCGTCAGTGGGCTGCCGAAGAACACGGGGTTGGGGACACCCACGATCGCCAGCGATAGGGGCACGGCGGTCGTTTTGAACGTGCGCTCGGCACCTGGCGTGGCGCCGGCCGGGCCCGTCGCGAGGATGCGGTAATGGTAGGTGGTGAGCGGTGCCAGCCCTGTGATGCTCTGGCTGACTTTCACAGGGCCGCCACCGCTGCCCGCGGGCGCCAGCGGGGTCTGCGCGCCATAGCGGTCGGTGGTGCCGTACTGAAAGACGTAGTCAGTGGCCTGTCCACGTGGGTTGACGCTGCCGTTCAGCGTCGCCGAGGAGTAGCTCACGCTCGTACTCGATCCAGTGCTAGCAGCCGGCGCGGGGGTTGCTTGGGCGATGCCAGGGATGCAGGCGAGGGCGGCGACGCTGAGGCCAATGGCCAGCAGCGATCGCGTCGGCATCTGGCTGGACGTGAGGGAACGTTGGGGTCTCGTGGAGTATGAGGGCATGTGTGGAGGCTACCCGGTCAATGCGGGCGGAAACGAGCGGGCGTGAACACCGTGGAGGGCGCGTGGGCCTCGCGCGGTTTGGGATGGCTCTCAACCGTAGGCGCTCGCCAGGTCGTGACCGCTGGATCGAGCGCCACTGCAGTGACCTCCATCTCGCAGAATTTCGATGGTTGGCGTGGGCTGCGTGAGCGCCATTAGATGACAGGGTCGTGCAAGGGGCGTTCTGACATTTGGAGACCCGTATCGATGTTCGAAATCCACCACCAGATTTGCAGACAGGTGTCGGGTTGACTAGAAACATAATATATGTACTTACATATTAACCCCACATACAGCTTTCCATTTGCTGGAGCCGCGAACGCCATTGCCAGGCGTTCTGACGACAGCTGTCCAAACACGTTTCTACAGCTGAAGCCTTGCACTATCGGGACGGATGGTGTCTAATCCGTCCAGAGAGACATGTAGCGTCAACGTCAGGTAGTCGGCGGCCGCGTCCTGGAGGGCGCAATCGTGGTCGCCTTTGAAGCATTTCAGCCTCGGCTGGGAAAAATTCGATCACCCGTCGTTCCGGCAGCGTCAGTCGTTCGTTCCGACAGGGCGCTGGTGGGGGCAAGGAGCTATGGATAGCAATCTCGCAGATACGGGAGTGGGCGCGCTTTTGGAGGGCGGCGGGTCGGGCGCGAGTCCCAAGATTGGGGCGCTGGGTACGGTACGTCCGAGCTCAGCGATCATCGAGAGCAGAGGTCCGGCAACGAGCCTGTTGCGCGACTCGATCTTCCGCAGGACGCTGATGGTCGCCGATGCGCTCGCGATCCTGACCGCCTTCCTGGCGACAATCGCGCTGTCCTCCAAATCTCTGCAGCTCACATGGGCGAGCATCGCGGGCCTACCGATCCTGCTCATCGGCGCGAAGGTCTTCGGGTTGTATGACCGCGACGACGCGCTGCTGCGCAAGACGACGCTCGAGGAGGCGCCGAAGCTGTTTCAGGCAGCGACGCTATGCGCGCTGGTCGCGTGGCTAACCGGAGGCTTGATCGTCTCCGGCACGCTCGATCGCCACCAGGCCCTGTTCCTGTGGCTGTTCCTCGCCGCCCTGTTGATCCTGATGCGCAGCGCCGGCCGTGCACTTGCGCTGCGGATCGCGCCCGCCGAGCGTTGCCTGTTCATCGGCGACGCGGACGGCGCGAAGACGATCGGCTCGAAGCTGAGCGGCCACGGCGGGATCAAGGCGAGCATGGTCGCCCATCTGGACTTGGACAAGATCGAGGAGTGGTCGAGCGATGCCCGCTCGCAAGTGAAGCTCGCGGAAGTGCGCAAACTGGCCAAGGAGCTCGATGTGCAGCGAGCGATCATCGCGCCGCGCAGCGCGGACGCCGGCGAGATGCTCGATCTCGTGCGCACGCTGAAGGCGGTCGGCATCCGGGTGAGCATCCTCCCGCGCCTGCTCGAGGTCGTGGGATCGTCGGTCGTGTTCGACGACCTGCATGGCGTCACTGTCATGGGCGTCCGGCGCTTCGAGCTGACGCGCTCCTCAGCCGCTATCAAGCGCGGGTTCGATCTCGCGTACACCACGATCGGTCTGCTGGCTGTCGCGCCGCTGATGATCGTCGCTGCTGTGGCGATCAAGCTCGACAGCCGCGGGCCTGTGTTCTTCCGCCAGGAACGCGTCGGTCGCCATGGAAAACGCTTTCACATATTCAAGTTTCGCACGATGGTCGACGACGCTGAAGCGCTGAAGGAGTCTTTGCGTCATCGCAACGAGGCGCAGGGCTTGTTCAAGATCACTGACGATCCTCGGGTCACGCGTGTCGGGCGCTTACTGCGCAAGACCTCGCTCGATGAGCTGCCGCAGCTGCTGAACATCCTCAAAGGCGAGATGAGCCTCGTTGGGCCCCGCCCGTTGGTGATCGATGAGGACGCCCGCGTTCAGGGTTGGCATCGCCGGCGTCTCGAGCTGACCCCCGGCATGACCGGTCCCTGGCAGATCCTCGGTCCTACGCGTGTGCCACTGCGGGAAATGGTGGCGATCGATTATCTGTATGTAGCCAACTGGTCGCTGTGGGGCGACATCAAGATCGTGCTGCGCACCGTTGCGTATGTGATCAGTTGTCGGGGGCTATGACTGGCTTCGGGGCCGCTGGGTGAAGTGACTTTTGCGTAATTTTGATTGTTTGCTTGTCAGTTACTGAGCTGTACTATTTTCTTGGAGTTGGTAATTCGATGCATGCTTCTCCCATTCTTAGACATTCGTCTAGATACAGGCACCAAATTTGGCACAGCATCCGATACCGGGCTGCGCCTGGGACGGTAGTCTCGCTACCGAGGATGGAAATCCAGGCAAGAGGTAGCTGCTTCGCGCCAACCATCAGCGGTAGGAGCAGAGGACAATGACAGACATGACATTGAGTCAGCCAGCTGCTGAGGTCTTGACGACTGAGGACAAAGAGCTGGTGCGTCCGGCCCGGTTCGGCGGTGTATCCGAACTCCCGGTAGTGCGGAGCATCGTCGACGTGACGATGGTGGGTCTACTCGGTGGCGGTCCGCGTCTGGCGATACGCGCGGCACGAGTGTTTCTAGAGGATAGTTATGCCGCCCGATCGGCTGCGGAGCATCAGCCGACACGCACGAGCAAGGGTGATCGCGAGGATTAGGCGAGAGCGATCGGAGATGTTGTTGCATTCGTCTGGCTGTCGAGGCGATCGTGACATCTCCGTTACGCCAAGAGGGCACGGACGAACTCGACTGGAGGGGTGTTGGATGGCGCTTACGGTTAGTCACTCATACATGGATATGCCGCATCGTGGAGCGGGGGCAACGGACGAGCAACTGATGTCGCGGCGGGTCTCGCAGGCGGTCAAGCGGGCACAGCTCGGGGACCGTGAGGCGTTGGGCTTTCTATATGCGCGCTATGCCGACAACGTGCACGGCTATGTCCGCAGCATCGTCCACGATTCTCACGAGGCTGAAGATGTCACGCAGCAGGTTTTCGCGAAGCTGATCAACGTGATCGGAAAATACGAGGAGCGCGACGTGCCGTTCTTCGCTTGGGTCCTACGGGTGGCGCGTAACGTCGCTGTAGATCACCTGCGGCGCCAGCGCCTCGTTCCCGTTGAGGAGCTCAAGGTCACCGATCACGGCAGCGGCGACCCGGCCGGCGCTCGGCAGATGCGCGACCTGCGCGAAGCGCTAGCGGAACTCCCAAAGGATCAGTGCGAGGTGCTCGTCCTGCGCCACTTCGCAGGGCTCTCTCCGATGGAGATCGCGACGCGTACCGGTCGTTCGGAAGGCTCGATCCACGGCCTGCATCACCGCGGGCGCAGGACGCTCCAGGCAGAGTTGATCAGTCGCGGTGCGGCCCCGGCGACGGTCGGCTCGGGTACGGGCTGCGCGTGATCCGGCGCGAGATGCGCCCACTGTCTATGTCGGCGAGGTAGTACAGCACGGAGAAGGTGACGAGCTCGTCCGTCGTGATCCCCTCGCGTGCGGCCTCCTCATCGAGCGTCTCCCAAGCGAAGCTCTCGAGCGTCAACGTGACGCTGCGGTTGGTGTGCTCGCCCTGAGCCTCACGAGCGCGCGACGGGCTCATGTCCGGACCGATCGAATCGCTGCACACTCCTCTACAACGGCGCGCGACGGTCAGAGCTTACGCGCACGGCGCTCGCCTGTACTAAACCAGGCCTCGTGGGCGCCGGGCCGGTGAGTACAGTTCAGCGACGCTGAAAGTCAAGCGGTCGGCTGGCGCGCGTGCGAAGGACAGCGTAGAAGTACGCAGATCAATGTCCAGATTGAGCGCACGCGCTCCATAGCTGGCTCGCGGGGCCCGATGCTAGCTTCGCAGTTCCTCTGCAGCCAGTGCCGGGGGCCATGCTGTGCATACGTAGAGAACGCAAAGGCCAAAGGAGCCTAATGTCAGTGCTGGGCGCGCAGCGGCGCGGTCATCGACTCATTGCTCGGATTGCCATCTCATCGATGCTGATGCTCTTTGTAGCCCTCGGTGTCTGCGGTGCTGCAGCGGCGAGCTCGACGCATGGCTCGAGGTCTGCTTCTCACGCGAGCATGTGTGCGTGCGGCAAGAGTCACGTTGCTTCCGGCGCCGCGGCTAAGGCCTGCAAACGCAAAAAATCGGGGCATCGGCATTGCAAGCGCTCCACGACCTCCACCGGTGCTCAGCCACCCAAGAAAAGTCCACTCACCGTCAATCCTCCCCTTGAAGGCAGCAAGGTCCTCGAAGAACAGTCTCCGGTTACCGGCCCCGAGCAGCCAGCGTTGCCGGGAGCACCGGTCGAAGTAAAGCTTCCGGCCGAAACCAAACCTCCGGCCGAAACCAAACCTCCGGCCGAAACCAAACCTCCGGCCGAAACCAAACCTCCGGCCGAACCACCTGTCGAAACCAAGCCCCCGGCTGAAACGAAACCCCCCGCTGACACCAATCCCCCGGTCGAACCACCCGTCGAAACCAAGCCCCCGGTCGAAACGAAACCCCCCGTCGAAACAGGCCCCTTCAGGTTCTTTGCACCTACGAGCTTCTGGAATGAACCGGTGCCGGCTGACGCGCCGTTGGATCCGAGCTCCACCACGTTGGTGTCTGCGTTGAGTAAAGAGGAGGAAGCGGAGCTGGGCGCTAAAAAGGGTCCGGCGATCAACACTACGAGCTGGTCGGTGCCGGTTTATACAGTGCCCGCCGATCAGCCGACGGTACGGGTAGCGCTCGTCGGTAGCTTCTCGGCTGCGCTGCAGGCGGCGTGGAGCAGCGTTCCGCTGCCGTCGAATGCTCAGCCGGCGGCCGGCACGGACAAACATCTCGTGGTCTGGCAGCCGAGCCAGAATCGAATGTGGGAGTTCTGGCACCTCGAAAAGGTCGGGGAAGCCTGGCAGGCTGGCTGGGGGGGAGCGATGAAAGACGTGAGCGGCAACCGCGGCGTGTACGGCCCGGAAGCGTGGTTGAACGCTGCGACCAGCTGGGGTGCTTCCGCGTCCTCGCTTCCCATCGTGGGTGGGCTGATCACGCTCGACGATCTCGAACGCGGCGAGATCAACCACGCGCTGGCGATCGCCGTTCCCAATGTGCGTGAAGGAGCATATGCATCGCCGGCTCAGCGAACGGACGGAGAATCGAGTGAATCCTCGTCGCTGCCCGAGGGCGCTCACCTGCGACTCGATCCGAATCTCGACCTCGCGTCGCTGCATCTGCCGCGGTTGACGCTGATGATGGCCGAAGCCGCTCAGCGCTACGGCATCTTCGTGCGGGACAGGGCCTCGAATATCGCCTTCTATGGCGAAGACCCGACTAGGACTGGGACAAACCCGTATGCGGGCGTCGGCGGATACTTCGAAGGAAAGTCCACAGCGCAGCTGCTGGCATCATTCCCATGGAGCCACCTAGAACTGCTGAAGATGGAACTGCACGTAACCTCGTGAGATAGAGGTACCGGTAGGCTGTGGCGTCCGGATGACTAACTCCCAGGGCGAACGGCAACTCATCCTGCTCAGCGCCGGGACGGCCGCCCGCAGGCAGATAATGGCCGACAGAGCCAAGCTGCTAGCCGTCGACGTCGATTGGCTGCGACTCGCCGAAACGCTGCGCATGCGTCGGCTGCTGCCGACGCTGGGCCCGCGCATCATCGAGCTCCTGCAGGGACGCGCGAGCGATGATTTTGAGGCGATCGTGGAGAAAGCGATCACTGCGGGGCGGCGCCACGGCGCCTTCCTGCAGCTCGTGTCCCTGCGTGCGATAGCGATGCTCGCCGATGCGGGAATCCGCTCGATCGCGTTGAAGGGCCCGCTCCTCGGAGAGGCGATCTACGGGGATCCCGGCCGACGGCCCTCCAGCGATGTCGACCTGCTGGTCGCGCCCGAGGAGCTGGAGACCGCGGTGTCAGTCGTGCGCGGGCTGGGCTACGGCGCCCCGACCGACTATGTGCAAGACAGCGGGCTGCCCCTGCTGCACTTCGTGTTGGTCCACGAGCGGGGTGAGCTGCCACCGATAGAGCTGCACTGGCGCGTCCATTGGTATGAGGGGAGCTTTGCGAGCGAGCGACTTCTGCCCCCCGAAAAAGGCATGGCTGAGGACTGGCGGCCGGCCCCAGCGGACGAACTGGCGTCCTTGCTGCTGTTCTACGCGCGAGACGGCTTCGTCGACCTGCGTCTTGCCAGTGACCTGGGCGCCTGGTGGGACGTCTATGGCTGTGACATGCCGGCGAGCGGTCTCGACGAGCTCCTGCGTGTGTACCCCGCACTCGCGCGGGTGATCCCAACCGCAGTCAGCGTAGCGGAGAGGATCGTGGGGTTGCCGGCAGCGCAGCTGATAAGTGATATGCCCAAGCTCGATCTACGTGAGCGCATGGCGGTGCGGCTAGCCAACCCTCATCCGCGCTCGAGCCGGGCGCAACTTTATGCGGATGTCGGATTGATCGATGGACTACTGATGCCTCCGGGGGGGTTCGCTGCCTTCGTGCGGCGCAACGTGCTGCCCCCACCGGAGGTTCTAGACCAGCAGGCCCGGCATGCGGCAAGGCGGCGCGCGAGGTCGCCTCTGGGTCGCAGCGCCGGCGTGCTCGCCCGATACAGCCTCACGCTCGCTCGACTGCGGCGCGCTCCCGAAACGCTTCTCTGATATCTGCCGTCCGCGAGCGACTTCCCGCGGACTTGTTGTCTGCGTTGTCTCGGTCGCCAGGAAAGCCCAGGACGGCCGCGATGAGAAGTGCCGCTGCGTAGCACGTGGGACTGTCTAGAAGCGTGTTATCCGCGAGCGAGTTCACAAGGCATCCGACGACGGTTACAAGCGCGAGCGTCGATGCACTGTGAGCGCGAGCGCCCAGGGTGTCCCGGAGTCGCCGTCGACGCAGCAGGTTGCGAACCAGCAGCACGAGAGCCAGAGATAGAGTGATAAAACCGGCGAGACCAGTCTCGACCAGATAACGGACGTATTCGTTGTGAGGCGGCTTGCTGGAAAAGCGGTTCCCCGGGATCGCTCGACCGGTTGTGGTCGTGCCAAGGCCTTGGCCGAAAATAGGAGACCGTTCCCATTCCGGTATAAGCGTTTTCCACTTATGGAGACGCCAGGCAAGCGACGTGTTCGGTTCTCCGCCTTCCGCGGTTGCAAAGCTGGTTGTGGACTCATGGGAGATGCGCCGTGCGCCTAGAGGTGTGGCGAAGAAGGCCAAAATGACCAGCACACCGGCCATGCAGGGGACGAGTTTGGCGCGTAGAGAGCCGCGGCGAAAAAGCCCAAGAGCAATCAGCATGGCTACGAGTGTTGCCACGCCATCGATGCTAAAGGTCGCGATGAGAGCCGCTGCGAAGATAGCCGCGAGAAGAACATCAGAGCGGTGCCGCCCGTCGTCAAGGTACCGCCAGATACATACGGCGGCAGCGATCGCAAAGAACATGGCCGCGCTATTTGGGTGAGCGAAGGTGCCATTCGAACGCACGTTGCCCGCGATGTCCAGGCCCGTGTGCGTGGCGAGTTGATAGAGCGCGAGGATCGCTGGAGTAATGCCTATCAACTGGACCAAGCGAGTGGCGGTGGTTACAGTCACGCCGCGACAGGCGTTGTACACGATTACAGCAAGTGCGACCACCGAGAGCTCGCGCACGCCCTCACGAAGTGTCTCGGTTGAGGCGCCGCGCGTACTCACAGCCACGGCCGTCCATATACACAGCCAGATTACAGCCAGAATTGTGGGCAGCATGCCTCGGCGCCTGACGAGCACCAGTCCAGCAGCCATGAAGATAAACAGCACTGCGATCACGCCCGACAAGTCGATACTGCCGGACTGGCGGCTGTCGGGCGAAGCGAGATCATCGGTGAGCACCCGCACCATCAACGTCACGCCAAGAAAGAGCATGACCAAGAGGTCGACGCCACTTCCTGTACAGAGTCGTCGACGCGGAGAGGAAAGACTGCCCCAGATTGACGGCCAAGTGCTCATCGGTACGTTCCGAGACACGGGGACAGTCTACAATGACCCGCCTCGAAAGTTTGGGGTGGTTGGATGGGTTTGTGTGGTAGCGGACAGCGATTTGAGAGGATGCAGCTAACTTGCGGCAGGATCCTGAAGGGCTTAGTCTTGAGCAGGCTTTTGGTGTGCTTCGGCGTCGTGGGCTGTGGATCGTGCTGTGCGTTGTGGTCGCTGGTGCTGCGGCGTTTGGGTTCTCTAAGCATGAGACGAAGAAGTACACGGCGACCGCTTCGCTTTCGTTCAGCACTAGCTCTCTTAGCCAGCAGATAGCTGGTCTCTCGGTCAACAGTGGCAGCTTGGCTTCTCAGCAGGCCAGCGATCTTGAACTCGTCAGGCTTGGCGATATGGCGGCGAAGACGGCGGAGCTGCTCGGCCATGGGCTGACTGAGGGGAATGTCGCCAGTAGTCTGAGCGTGGCTGGGCAGGGAGAATCGAGCGTTGTCGATGTCTCTGCTGTAGCGGCGTCCCCGGCGCTAGCGGCGGCGATTGCGAACACCTATACCAACCAGTTCGTCAAAGAGCAGCAGAACACCAACCGCCAGTACTTCAAGTCTGCTCTGGCGCTCGTGAATAAACAGCTGGCGGGGCTCTCACGGCAGCAGAAGATCGGTGGAGACGGGGTGGAGCTCGAGGATCGTGCACAGACACTGGGTCTTCTCGCCGAACTCAACTACGGCAACGTTCAGGTCGCTCAGGAAGCTTTGCCTCCTACAAGCCCATCCTCGCCGAAGACGTCGAGGAATACGGCCCTAGGCCTGTTCTTGGGTCTCATTATTGGTCTTGGTCTCGTGTTCGTGCTCGAGCGACTCGACCGCCGGATCAGGAAGCCGGAGGATCTAGAAGCGATCTATCGCCTCCCGATGCTTGGCGTCGTTCCCGAGAGCGATGCGCTTGCGCGATCCGGACGCGAGAGGGGAAATCAGCAAACAGGCCTATCGCTGGTCGATGACGCCGAGGTGTTCAGCCTGATTCGTGCGCACCTGCGTTTCTTTAATATCGACCGTGACCTACGAACGATCATCGTCGCATCGGCCGCGCCGGGTGACGGCAAGACCACGATCGCTCGTCACCTAGCCGAGGCCGCGGCGAGGCTGGGCTCGCGGGTACTGCTTCTCGAGGTAGATCTACGAAATCCGACGCTCAACCAGCAACTAGACATCCAGCGCTCACCAGGCCTTGCCGACGTGCTAATCGGGGCCGTGCCAGTAAACGAGGCGACTCAGTCCGTCGAATTGGAGGCACCCCCCGGCGAGGCAGCCCACGGGCGAACGTTTGACGTGCTGGCCGCAGGCTCACCGCTGCCGCCCAACCCAGCCGAGCTGCTGGAGAGCAACGCGATGAACACCACACTCGAGCGGGCCAAGTCCTACTACGACCTCGTCGTCATAGACACGCCACCCCTGACTGCTGTCTCAGACGCATTCTCGCTACTCACCAAGGTCGACGGTGTCGTCATCGTCGGCTGGGTCGGGCGCAGTCGACGCGACGCCGCAGAACAACTTCATCAAGTCCTCGCCAGTAGCGGCGCACCACTACTAGGCGTCATCGCCAACGGCTCAAAATCCGGCACACCCACCGTCTACCCCTCCCCCAAAAGCGACAACACGCCCCCCACCCCAACAACCACCAACGGCGCCTCACCACCATCCCACCACCTCACCCCCACCACCAAGGCCTAACACTGCCCTCCGCCAAGCCCAAGTACGCGCGGCCGCGTAGACACCGAACAACAGCTTGGATTCGCAGATGCGGCTGATATGAGTAGTCCGTCTGGTGGCCGCGTGCTGGCTTTGCTCGTCGTTATGCTGGCGGCGGCGTGTACGTGGGTATGGACCCGATCAGCCGCAACTGTGCCGGCCTCATCGATGGCTACTCTCAAGGTCGACTTGAGCCACCCTGGGCACTACTTTGCAGTCGGTGCCATAGGGCTTTCGACGGAGTCCAATGAACTAGAGACCGGCCGCCTGGATGCGGCCCACGACTCGCTTGTACGGCTGATGCGCCTCTTGGGCCCATCCGTACTCCGCGTCGGCGGAAATAGCGTGGACCGATCCTGGTGGAGCACTACCGGCAAAACGCCTCCAACGTGGGCGACTAGCACTGTCACTCCCGGAGACCTCTATGCACTACGCGGACTGTTGGTGGCCACCGGGTGGCGGGTCCTGCTTGGAGTCGACCTCGGCCATTTCGAACCGGCCCGCGCGGCGGAAGAGGCGCGGGTTGCGAGCGAGATTCTCGGTAGCTACCTCCTCGGGATTGAGATAGGCAACGAGCCGGACGGCTATAGCGGCATGGACGACGACCTCCGACCAGCGAGCTACGACGTCGAGGAGTACCTACGCGAAGTGGAAGTCTACGACAAGATGCTTAGCGCAGCTGTACCCGGTGTGGCCATATACGGTCCGGCACTAGGTAAAATAGGGTGGCTGGCACAGATGGGTGCAGCGGCGAGCGTTTTCAGCGAGATCACGCAGCATTATTACCCGCCGGTTACATGTCCAGCCGGACCGTCTGATTCGGTTGTACACCAGCCGACGGTCAGTGAATTGCTCTCACCCGCAGTTCGCCAACAGGAGGACGAAATCCTCGACATGCTCGGCGCTGTCTCAGTCCAGGCTGACCGCCCGACGAGGATCGGAGAGACCGGCGACGGCCCCTGCGACGGCAACTCGCCGAGCAGCCCGACGCTAGGCAGCGCCCTTTGGTCGCTTGATTGGGCATTGCGCGCTGCGAGTAGCGGCGTAACAGGCCTCAACTTTCATGGGCACTTTGGCCTGTGCGGCCCTGACAATCAGAGCCCCATCTGTGCCCCAAGTGCCGCTGCTGCCAGTGTCGGGGACGTCGTACCGCAGGCAGAGTACTACGGGCTGCTAGCCGCAAGCCGGCTTGAGGGTGGTCGGTTTGTGCCAGTCACCGTAACTAGCGATAGCGCATTGACGAATATGACTACTTGGGCGACCGTCGCACCCAACGGCACACTCAGAATCGTGATTGATAATCTCGCGACAACTGGCTTCGCCCAACGCATCTTGCTCCCAGCGCCGGGGCACAGGGCGACCGAGGAATCGCTGGTTGGTCCTTCTGCCAACGCGAGGAGTGGCATCTCTCTCGGCGCTGCTCCGGTGACCAGTGCAGGACGTTGGCGACCTAGGCGCACCACGCTCTACCGCGCGGCCGGCTCATTTCATCTCGTTGTAAGCCCAGCTACAGCCGTCGTCATCAGCCTACGTCGAGAACCGGCGAGCTCCTGATCGGCTCCTGTTGAGTCACACGCGGCTGAGAGCTACCGGCGAGCGCTCCGCCCGAGCGAGAAGGCCGGAAGCCTGCGGTCAATCTTCGCGGCTACCGCCTCAGCTACCGCTGTCCGGAGCTCGGCACAGCCTCGGCCAATCTGGTGACCACTCGTCTCGCTGCGTGGGGTAAGTAGAGAGGTCAGATCTGTCTCCGTGGTGACGCAGCGAACAAGGCCGCGTTCCGCGAAGCGAGTGGCGATGTCGAGTTGGTGATCATCAACGTGCTCATTGTGCTGGGCTAGCCGGGGAATCACTACCGGCGTATGCCCGGTCTTTAGCGCGGTCATGATGGTTCCGACACCAGCGTGACAGACCACGCTATCGACCCTCGTCATCGTCGCCACGACCTCCTCGTAAGGCATAAACTCAACCCAGGTGGTGTGTGGCATCTCTGGTATCGGCATCGTGCTCCCGTGCTGCACGATGACAGACGTACCCTGACGTGCCAGCGGCTCGATGAGGTGGACTGCCCTTGGGAACGGCTGCTGGTGTGTGCCGAGGCTAAGAAGGATCAAAGACCGTTCCGTACAAGTGCGCGCGCTTGAAGTAGCGCTGAAGGGCCGGCCATTGAACGATGAACGTGTCCGCAAAAGGGTAGACAAGGCGCCCGGTGAGCGACGGAGAGGTGATCCGTGCCATCGATTCGATGTACACGACATTGACTCGGAACAGGCGCCCCAGGATCACAAACGGCACTGCCACACCTGCGCCTGTCGTCACTATTGCCTGGAAGTTATGCCGTCGGACCAACCGAAACGCCAAACCGAGGTTGCGGATCAGGTTGCGCACGTTTCGATTCGTCGGGTGATAAGCCCAGGTCGTTGTCTCGCCAGCGAGTAGCGACACGGCATCGCTCGTCCGAAAGGTGACCCAGTGGCGTCTCGTCTGGGGCCAAAGATCTGCAAGCTGCAGCAGCTGAAGCAGATGCCCTCCGTTGGAAGCCACGAGTAGGACCTCGTGAGGCGAGTTGCTTTGGGTTCCGCTCGAGCTCGCATCTAGATAGAGCTCTCGTAGCCTCGCACCCACAACCTCTACGCTGCGCGTCTGTGAGCAGTATTCCTGGCCCTGCTCACCTTGCCTACGCGCGACCTCGGGCTCTGCGAGGAACTCGACCAAGGCTCTCGCTAGGCCGACGTGATCCTCTACCGGGACGAGTACGCCGCCCTCCTGCGCGAGACTCGGGATCCCCCCCACAGGAGTGCTCACAAATGGCCTTCCGCTGCTCATCGCCTCGGTAAGCACCATCGGCATGCCCTCCGCGCGCGATGGCAGCGCAACGACGCGTGCTGACCGGAGGAGATCTTTCATAGCCGCGGCATGCACCGGCGGCCGGACCTCAAGACGCTCCGCCTGTGCGACGACATAGTCCCTGAC